>JADMIO010854421.1_pt1 | contig 53774 bp, 41 predicted proteins | sample 8958161 | NCBI WGS metagenome assembly JADMIO01 (sample SAMN16585339, study PRJNA669376) | soil metagenome | isolation source: Crop rotation soil | place: USA: Cullars Rotation, Alabama | collected 2011
GACCGCCGATGGAGGTCGCGCTCGTCGTCGACACGTCGGGATCGATGGCCGGCGCGAAGATCGAGAACGCGCGAAACGCCGCGTCGACGCTCGTGCGCTCGCTGAAGGACGGCGACATCGTCGCGCTGGACGCGTTCTCCGACGCCGCGCGCACCATCGTCCCGCCGACGCGGCTCGACGCGCGGTCGCGGCGCGACATCCTCGGCGCGATCGCGAGCCTCACCCCGAGCGGGTCCACCAACATGTTCGACGGCTTGACGCTCGCCGAGGGTCAGGTCGCCGCCGCGCCGGCATCCCACGGTCTCCGCCGCGTCGTCGTCATCTCCGACGGCATCGCGAATGTCGGCCCCTCCTCGCCGGAGACGCTCGGCGCGATCGCCGAGCGCGGGCTCCGCTTTCGCGCGCAGGTCACCTCGCTCGGCGTCGGCAACGACTACGACGAGCGCACGCTCAACGCGCTCGCGGTGAAGTCGAGCGGCCGGCTCTATCACCTCACCGAGCCGCGCGAGATGGCGAGCATCATGAAGAACGAGGTCGACATGCTCGATGCGACGCTCGCGAGCGAGGCGTTCGTCGAGATCGTCCCGGCGCCCGGCGTCCAGCTCGCCGGGGCGGACGGGATCCGCGCCGACTGGAGCGAAGGCGGTTCGCTTCGGATCCCCCTCGGCGCGCTGCACGCGGGCCAGCACCGCGAGGCGCTCGTGCGCGTCCGCCTGACGGACAGCGCAGCCTTCGAAGGGCACTCGCGCTCGCTCGCGAGCGTGCGCCTGCGCTTCCGCGACGCCCAAGACAGCGACGTCGAGCGGATGCAGGAGATCGTCGCCCGCACGCAGCTCACGGGTGACGCGGCGGCGGTCGCGAGCAGCGCGAGCTCGCGCACGAAGGCGATCCTCGCGATCCAGGAGTCGGCGCGCATCCAGATGGCCGCCGCGCAGCGCATCAACGACGGCAACTTCATGGACGCCGACAAGGAGCTCGAGCGCGCCCAGCTCGCGCTCTCGGCACAGGCCGCGATGGTCACCGGCGCCGCCGAGAAGAAGCGCATCGCCGACGCGCAGACGCGCGTCGCGGCCGCGCGGGCGACGACGCAGGCGATGCCGAGCAAGCCGAAGGCCGCGCAGCGCGCGAGCGCGCTCGAGATGAACGCGCAAGGCATGAAGGACCACGGGTTCTAGGCGATCTCACCGCGATCCCGGATCGACCGGGTGGTGGGACGTGCGCTACCAGGGTCCCCGACGAGCCGGGCGGAGGCGATCGCCCACGGCCCCAACCACCTGAAATATTAGGACCTCGATTGTGGCAATCGCGTGGCGCCGACGTTGCTTCCGTTGGCGCCGGTGTCCCACATCCGTCCCTGGCTCGGAGCGCTCTTGCTTGCCACGGCGTGCGCCGCCGGCGGCGCGGAGCCGACCGCGGCCGGCGCGCAGCACCAGGACGACGACGAGCTCCACGCGGTCGACATCGCGTCGGAAGACAGCTCGCCGCTCCCGATCCCGGAGGTCTCGGCCCTCGGACGTCGCGTCGTCGGAGGCCGGCCTGGCTTCCTCGCGGCGGGCGACAGCTCGACGACCCTCGTCACGTTCGACGTGGAGGCCGACGGCACCGTCGCCAACATCGCGGCGCATGACCTCTCCGCTCTCTTCGACCCGGGAGAGTCCCAGTGGGAGGCGGTCGCCGGGGACGGAGCCGGCCGCGTCTTTCTCCTGACCGAATCGACGAGCATCATCCACGTCCTCGATGCGTCGCTGGCGAGCGTCGTCCGCACGATCACGCTCGAAGTGCCGGACGACTTTCCGCTCCGCAGCGCGTGGGACGAGGACGCGAACTCACGCGGTGAGGGCATGGTCCTCCTCGCGAACGGGCACATCCTCGTCGCGAAGGAGAAGAACGAGTCGAAATCGGATCCGCCGGCGCTGATCGAGTTTGCGCCCGAGGGTCAGTCCGCAGACGGCTATCGCCGCAACCTCGCGCTCGGAGACGACCCGTTTCCGCTCGAGACCGTCACCGCCGACCGCCTCATCGCGGTCAAGCACTGGCCGTTGAAGGCCAACGCCGCCGCGCTCATCACGGACATCTCGGACCTCGCCGTCGACGAGGAGAACCGCCTCGTCGTGGTGAGCGATCAGGGCTGCGCGCTCGCGCGCCTCGAACGCAGCCTCGACCCCGACGAAGAGAAGCTCGACGTCGACGCCGTCTTCAGCTTGGCGGGGACGCTCGCGAAGCCCGAAGGGCTCGTCTTCGCAGGACGAAGGCCGTTCGTGGCGGTCGATCAGAAGGGTGTCTCGAGCGATTCGCTCTACCGGATCGAGCCACTGCCCTAAGAACATCTCGGCGCACGAGTTTGCCGTTCCGTTGCACGCCGGTCACACGCGCCGGCGACAACGGACCGCCGCATGCGTCGGGTCCACGCTCTCGCCACGATCGTCCTCGCCGGCCTCTCGGGCTGCGATGACGGGACCGTCGAGGCGCGCGAGAAGCAGATCACGGCCGTGATCGCGGCCGCCGACGAGCCACACATTCGCGCACGGCCCGCGCTCTCCGCGGGAAAGTACACCCGGATGGCGCGCGGGCTCTTCGACTACTTCCGCGGCACCGTCCCGGTCTATCGAAGCGATCTGCGCACGGGCACGACCGCCATCGCCGTGTCGAGCTTCGCGCTCGACGTCCCGCTCGTCCCGAGCCTCGGCGACCCGCATCCGGAGAACTTCGGGGCGCTGCGCGCGCCGGACGGATCGCTCGCGCTCGAACCCAACGATTTCGACGCCGCCGACCGCGCGCCCTACCTCTGGGACGTGCGTCGTCTCGCGACGGGGATGGCGCTCGCGGCGATGGAGTCGAATCCGACCGACGAGGCGGCGCGCGCGCGCGCGACCTCGTCGAGGCGGGTCATCGTCGGAGCCGCCGTCGCCGCCTACCGCGCCGGCATCGAGGCCGCCTCGCATGGCTCGCCGCCGGGGCGTATCACGGCGTCGAACAGCCCCATCGTCGCCGACCTCTTTCGTCGTTCCGACCGGGACCGCGCGGCCCGAGCCGAGCTCGACCTCTCCGTCGTCACGGGCGACGGGACGCGGCGACTGAAACGCGGACCGATCGACGAGGACGATCCGGAGAGCGTCTACGCGGAGCTGCCGCCCTTCGCGCTCGCGACGTTGCCCGCCGCGATCGAGCGCTATCGGAGGACGCTCATCGCGCCGCCGCCGCCGTCGTACTTCACCCTCCTCGACGCCGTCCGCGAGTTCGGGAGCGGCGTCGCGAGCTGGACGCGCGTGCGCGTCATCGTCCTCGTTCGGGGCCCGACCGACGATCCCGGCGACGACGTGCTGCTCGAGGTGAAGGAGCTCGGCGACTCGGGCGCCGCAGGTCTCTACGCGCCGGGCGTGTATCACGACAGCATCGCCGACCGGATCGTCTCGCGGGCGCGCGACGCGTGGGCACGCGCGGACGCTGAGCCTCTGTGGGGCGCGACGGACTGGCTCGGCCTTCCGTGCCAAGTGCGCGCAGAGACGGAGGGGCAAAAGGGCATCCGCGTGGAGCGCCTCGCCGAAGACGAAGGCACGCCCGAAGCCCTCGAGGCGCTCGGCGAGACGCTCGGCACGATCGTGGCGAGGATTCATTCCGCCGGCGACGGCGGCACCATCCGAGCGAGCGCCATCGCCGCACGCATCGCCGAGGACCCGACACGATTCGTCGACGAACAGACCGACGCCGGTCTCGCCTACGCCGACCTTGCCCGAGCCGACCATGCCCGCTTCGTGCGCGCCCTCCACCGCGCGGGCCTCCGCCTCGGAGTCCCGTTCGACCCCGCCGACGCCCCGAAGCCCGACTTCGGCCTCCTCCTCGGTACCCCTCCCCCTCGCCCTCCCCTCCCCGAGCCCCGATGAAGCCCCCGCTCATCGCATCCATCCTCGCCCTCTCCACCTCCCTCTCGGCCCGCGCCACAGCGCAGTCCCCGCCCGATCCCCCTCCCCCCGAACCCGACGAGGGCGCCCCCATCGGCCACGCCGCCCCCCCGACGGAGGCCGCAACGCGAAGCACCGGCCCCGTGCGCGCCGGCCTCGAGATATTTGCACAATACAGCTATCGCAGCTTCTTCGCCCCGAGCCAAACGACGGAGTGGTTCCACGCCTTCGACGTCCCCCGCGTACACGGCGCCGTCGAAGGCGAATGGGACAAAGCGCGCGGCCGCATCGTCCTCGAGGCGACGCGATCCGCCAGCGAAGGGTCCCTCGTCGGCGTCTCCGGAGACAGCCTCGTGCTCCGCGTACGCGAAGCCTACGGCGCCTATCGGATCGTGGACGGCCTCGAGATGACCGCCGGCGTGGTGCCCACGCTCACCGTACCGAGCCTCGACGGGACGTGGATGCTCCGCGCGATCGCTCCCTCCGGGCTCGAATCGAACGGGCTCCTCTCGCCCGCGGATCTCGGCGCCAAGATCCGCTTCGACGCGCCGCGCGGCTACGGGTGGATCGCGACCGCGGCGTACAACGGCGAGGGATACACGAACCGTGAGCTCAACCGCGGCAAGACCGTCGAGAGCGCGCTCGAGGTCCATCCGCTCCCTGCGGGCGCGCTCCGCCCGCTCGGCGTGTTCGTCTCGTACGTGAACGGCTCGACCGGAACGTCGTTCGCGCGCGCGAACCGGCTGACGGGTGGCCTCGTGTGGCAAGGCGCGCGCGTCCGCGCCGGCGCGTTCGTGACGTACAGCATCGGCTTCGCGCAGCTCGGGACGCAACGCGGGCTCCTCGCCAGCGGGTTCGTGCGCATCGAGCCCGTGCCGAAGCTTCTGTTCGGCGCGCGCATCGACCATGTCGTCCGCGACGTCGGCGGCGAGCCGACCGACACGATCACGACGGCGTGGGGCGCGGCAGGCTACCGAATCGCCCTCCCGATCGAAGCGTTCGTCGCGGTCTCGCGCTCGATCCCGACCGCACGGGCGCAGAGCGAGATGCCCGGCTCGGATGCCTGGGAGCTCCGCACCGTGGGCCGCGTGGTGTTCTGATGCACCTCCGCGCGCCGGTCCTGCTCGTCCTCGTCGCCTGCGCGGCAGTGCATGCGTGCTCCGAAGCGACCGACGGTGTCCTTCCTTGGAGCGATGCCGGTGCGCCGAGCCCCTCGGCGCCGGACGACGCGGCGGCCCCGTCGAGCTCCGGGGTGTTCGATGCGACGACGTCGTCGCGCTCCCAGGTCCTCATCAACGAGATCTCCGGCGGTGAGGAGTGGATCGAGATCGTCAACGCGGGCTCGACGAGCGTCGATCTCGGAGGATGGAAGGTCGCCGATCGCGACAAGGACACCGGCGAGCCGAAGCTCGCGGAGGCCGCCACGTTCCCGGCGGGGATCGCGATCGCGCCGCACGCCTACGCGCTCGTGCTCGGCGGCGGCGTCGACGCGGGCAAGGACTGCCCCAAGGGCGGACAGACCTTCTGTCTCGGCGCCGAGTTCGGGATCAGCACGAAGAACGGCGAGACGATCTTTCTCCTCGACCAAGACGGCGCGATCGCCGGCACGGTGGTGTTTCCGCCGGCCGACGGAGGCCGGGACGATCGCAGCTGGGGCCGCCTCCCCAACGCGGATCCCGACGGCGGTTTCGCGGCGACGCGCGCCACGCCCGGCGCGCCGAATTCCGCGGATTAGCGCGGCCCAAAGGGGCATCTCTGCAAACTCGACCAGGTTCGGGTTGCCGCGCTTCCGGCGTGGGCTAGTGTAGGACACTGTCGGCCGTCCCAGGGAGCACCTATGACCCACACGCTCAAGAACCTCTCGATTTTCGTCACTTGCGCAGCCACCGCGACCGGCGTTGCGGTCGGGTGCTCCGGGCAGAAGAGCGACGGCCGTGCGGGAAGCGCCGACCTCACTTCGTCGACGTCCGAGCTCGTGATCAGCCAGGTGTACGGCGGCGGCGCCAACTCCGATGCGACCTACAAGTACGATTTCGTAGAGCTTTTCAACCGCGGCTCGAAGACGATCAACCTCGGCGGCAAGGCCATCCAGTACGCCGGCGGCGGGAGCCTCTTTCTCAACCGGCCGACGAGCACGTTCAAGCTGCCCGACGACGCGAAGCTCGAGCCCGGCCACTACTACCTGATTCAGCTCAGCGGGGATCCGAACGACAAGGCCCCCGACCTGCCGACGCCCGACGCTACCGGCTCGCTCGTCCTCGCCACCGCGGCCGGCAAGGTCGCGCTCGTTCCTGCCGACAAGCTCCTCGATCACTGCGGGAAGAAGGACTCTCCGTGCCCGACGACGGACATCCTCGACCTCGTCGGCTACGGCGACGCCACCCAGGCCGAGGGTGGGCCGACCGCCGAGCCCGACAGCAAGAACGCCGCGATCCGCAAGGATGACGGCTGCACCGATACGGACGACAACAAGGCCGACTTCACGATCGCCACGGCGAAGGCGCGAAACTCCACGGTGGAGAAGAAGCAGTGCGCCGCGGCCCAGCCGTCGACCGACGCCGGCCCCGAGGACGACGCGACCGCGAAGCCGCAGGCCGACGACGCGGGCGACGCGAGCACGCCGCCCGCCGAGCCCGACGCGGGGCCGCAGCCGGGCCCCGACGCAGGGCCCCGGCCGGCCGGCCTCGTGCTCCTCAACGAGATCAAGATCAACCCGCCGGGTGGCAGCAACGTCGATGATGCGCCGTGGGAGTTCGTGGAGCTCCTTTGCAGCCCGGGCGCGTCGCTCGACGGCTACTACTTCGCCGCGATCGAGGGCGACGCCGACTCGAGCACGGCCGGCGCGGAAGGCACCGCCGACATCGTCGTCAACCTCGCCGGAAAGAAGTGTGGCGCGAACGGCCTCGTCCTCATCGCCGCCAATGGCGGACACGACGCGGCCTCGAGCGAGACGACGTTGATCCGGGAGGCGCAGCTCGACGCGCCGAACAAGAGCCCGCTCGAGAACGCCACGACGTCCTTCGTCGTCATCCTCAGCCCGAACGCGCCGATCGTGAAGGGCACCGACTACGATCCGCAGAACATGGGCACGCTGACGCTCCCGAACGGCGCGAACGTCGTCGACGGCGTCGCCACGCTGTCGCAGACGGTCGACGCCGCGCCGGACCGTGTGTACGCACCGGTCGTCAAGCAGAAGGCGGGCGCGGCTCCGGGCGCGGCGGCGCGCATCCTCGACAACAAGGCGCCGATGCTCGCCGACGCGTGGATCGCGGCGGACATCAAGGGCAGCGAGCCCAAGGGCCTCGAGCTCGATCCCGCCAAGGCGAGCGCGAACTTCCCGACCGGCGCCTTCGCGCTCACGCCGGGCGCGCCGAACGCGGCGGGCTCCGGGCATGAGGGCAGCAGCGGCAACAGCAGCGGCAAGAACCCCGGCGACGGCAACGGCGACGGCGACGGCGACGGCGACGAGGGCCCGGCGACCAGCTCGGGCGGCAAGAAGTCGTCGAGCGGCGCCAGCGGCTCGGTCCCGGCGATCAAGCTCGGCTCACCTTCGGCCGACTGCGCGATGCCGAGCTCGCCCGTCGACGGCGGCGGCCTCGCCTACCTCGGCACCCTCGCGATCGCGATCGGCAGCCTCTTCTCCCGCCGCCGCCGCAGCTAGCGTCTCCGCGAGGACGGCCACTTCGGGCTCTGCTCGATGAGCTTCGCGACCAGCGCGGTCCATCCCGTCTGGTGCATCGCGCCGAGCCCGGTGCCGTCCTCGCCGTGGAAGTACTCGTAGAACGTCACGAGGTCTCGGAACGCCGGATCGGTGTGCATCCTCGCGCGATCGTCGGCGGGACGCCGACCGCTTCCGTCGCGGAGGAAGAGCCGGACGAGGCGACGCGAGAGCTCGCTCGCGACCTCCCAGAGGTTCATGTACGTCCCCGAGCCCGTCGGACACTCGATGCGAAAGCTGTCGCCGTAGTAGTGGTGGTACTTCTGCAGCGACTCGATCATCAGGTAGTTGACCGGGAACCAAATCGGGCCGCGCCAGTTCGAGTTGCCGCCGAAGAGCCCGGTCGAGCTCTCTCCGGGCTCGTAGTCGACGCGGTGCTTCTGGCCGTCGAGCTCGACCTCGTACGGCTGCCCCTTGTGGACGCGTGAGAGCGCGCGAATGCCGTAAGGAGAGAGGAACTCCGTCTCGTCGAGGACGCGCGCGAGGACACGCGCGAGCCGGTCGCGATCGAGGATCGAGAGGAGCCGCCGCTTCCCCGTGCCCTTCTCGACGGCGTCCATGCGACCGGCGAACTCGGGACGGTTCGAGATGAACCAGCGCGCGCGCTTCACGAACGCGGGGAAGCGGTCGAGGACCGACTCCTCGATCGTCTCGACGGCGAAGATCGGGATGAGGCCGACCATCGAGCGCACCCGCATCGGGACGTGACCGCTGCTCGGGAGATGAAGGACGTCGTAGAAGAAGCCGTCCTGTTCGTCCCACATGCGAATGCCGTCATCGGTGGGCTCGGACATCGCCTTCGAGATGAGGAGGAAGTGCTCGAAGAACTTGTTCGCGACGTCCTGGTAGCTCGGGCTCACCACCGCGAGCTCGAGGGCGATCGCGAGGAGGTTCAGGCAGTACATCCCCATCCAGCTCGTCGCGTCGGCCTGCTCGAGGTTCCCGCCGCGAGGGAGCGCGTTCGAGCGATCGAAGACACCGATGTTGTCGAGACCGAGGAAGCCTCCGTTGAAGACGTTGTTCCCCGACGCGTCCTTCTGGTTCACCCACCAGGTGAAGTTGAGCATCAGCTTGTGGAAGACCGTCTCGAGGAAGCTCGCGTCGGCCTTGCCGTTCTTGCGCCGATCGATCTGGTAGACGCGGAGGGCCGCCCACGCGTGGACGGGCGGGTTGACGTCGCCGAAGGCCCACTCGTAGGCGGGCAGCTGGCCGTTCGGATGCATGTACCATTCACGCGTCAGGAGCACGAGCTGCTGCTTCGCGAAGTCGGGATCGACGAGGGCGAGCGGCACGCAATGAAACGCGAGATCCCACGCCGCGTACCATGGGTACTCCCACTTGTCCGGCATGCTGAGGACTTCGCTGTTGTAGAGATGCCTCCACTCGCGGTTGCGGCCCTTGCGGCGCTCGGGCGGCGGCGCCGGCATCGCCGCGTCTCCCGCGAGCCACCGCTCGAGATCGAACGCGTAGTATTGCTTCGACCACAAGAGGCCCGCGATCGCTTGGCGGTAGACGTTCCGCTCTTCGTCGCCGATCGCGGCCGGCGCGACCGCAGAGTGGAAGTCGTCGCTCTCGCGGCGGCGCGCGGCGAACACGTCGTCGAAGTCGGAGAAGGCGCTTGGTGCACCGTCGAGCGTCTCGAGCGCGGCGCTCGCGAGCCGCATCCGCACGCGGACGGTACGGGACTCTCCCGCGGCGAGGTCGAGCGTCCACCGGCCCGCCGCCTTGGTGCCCGCACGCGCCGGGCTCGTCGCCGCGCGGTTCGCCTTGCAGACGGCAGAGTGGAAAGCATCCTTCACGTACGACGTTCGGTTCGGCGCGCCGTAGAGGAGCGCCGTGTTGGTCTCGTTCTCGGTGAAGAGCAGCTCCTTCGGCGCATCGAGCCAGATCTGGACCTTCCCATGAAACGACTCCGTACCCTCGATCTGCGGCGCGGCCTCGCCTTCTCCGTAGACCGCGCGGAGCTCGGGCCTTCCACTCGGCCGTGCGCCCGCGGGCTGGCTCCACGTCCAGGTGTTGCGGAACCAGAACGTGGGCAGGACATCGAGGGTCGCCGGCTCGGGCCCGCGGTTCGTGGCCGTGATGCGGACGAGGATGTCCTCCGGGCCGGCCTTCGCGTACTCGATCTGGACGTCGAAATAGCGGTCGCCCTCGAACGCGTCGGTGTCGAGGATGCGCGGCGACGGCTCGGCGCGCGACCGCGCGCGGGCCATCGCCCGCAGCGCTTCGTACGGGAACTCGCGCTGCGGGTATTTGTAGAGAGCGCGGGCATACGAGCAGGTCGGTGTGGCGTCGAGATACCAGTAGAGCTCGCAGACGGTCTCACCGTGATTGCCCTCCGGTCCCGAGAGGCCGAAGAGTCGTTCTTTGAGGTACGGGTCCTTCCCGTTCCACAGCGCGATCGCGAAGTTGAAGAGGCCCCGGTTGTCACAAAAGCCGAGAAGCCCATCCTCGCCCCAACGATACGCGCGCGAACGTGCGGCGTCGTGCGTGAGGTGGTTCCACGCGTCGCCATTCGCGGAGTAGTCCTCGCGTACCGTTCCCCATTGTCGCTCGCTGAGGTACGTGCCCCAGCGCCGCCATTTCGTACCGCTGCGCGCCTCATCGAGACGAACGTGCTCCGCGGTCGTCCGTTCATCCGCGCGGTCGATCGACATGGTGTGGCGATGGTACCGAGGGTAAAGTCAGTGGAGTGAGTGAATCTCGGCAACCGAGGGGTCGCGAGGGCACCGCGACCCCGAGCACGTCGCTCACGCCGCCGCTCGGCCGACCGGCGACGAATCCGAACGGGATGGTCGTGGGCCCCGGCATTCCTACGCCGCCCGCGTCCCAGCCGGCGGCGGTACCGCCGGCGACCCCGACCCCGTGCCCGACCACACCGACACTGCAGGGCGCGCCCCCGCCGCCTGGGGTCAACCCGTACCAGAGCCAGATCATCCCGCCATCGCGTCCGTTCACGAAGACGCCGACGCCGGCGACGGGCATCCCGCTTCCGACGCCGCGAAAAGCCGACCGCGGGACGCTCCCCGCGATTCAGGTGGCGCAGATGACGCCGCAGATGCCGGCGGTCGCTCCGAACCGTCCGACGACGACGACGGTCCCCGTCGCGCCGAAGCGCCCAGGCTTCACGACCGGCACGACGCCGATGGCGCGGATCATGGTGCAGTACCCGCAGGTCGGGTCGAAGCTCACGGGCACACGCGGGACGTACGAGGTCCGCGACGTGATCGGCTCGGGCGAGTTCGGCGCCGTCTACGAGTGCATCGGACCGTTCGATCAGATCTACGCCGTGAAGATGGTGCGGCCGTCGAACCGACCGTACTCGGAGGTCCATGCCGAATGGGCGAAGGAGGTCCAGCGCCTCTTCTCCCTCCGTCATCCGAACGTCGTCTACATCTACGACTCGTTCACCCAGGACCACCTCTTCTACCTCGCGCTCGAGCGCTGCGACCATCCGCTGAAGGTGATGCTCGGCACGCCGATGCAGGAAGGCCTCGTCCTCGAGATGTCGCGGCAGCTGCTCGCGGCGGTGCAGTTCCTCCACGACAACGACGTCGTCCACGACGACCTGCACGCGGGCAATGTCCTCATCACGCACACCGATCGCCCGACTGTGAAGATCAGCGACTTCGGCATCAGCAACGAGCTGCGTGGCATGGCGGCGGTGCGGCCGAACGTCGTGCATCACGCCATCATGGCGCCGGAGATCCTCTCGACCGGCTACACCAGCCGCCAGAGCGACCTCTATCAGGTCGGTCTCCTCCTCTACTGGATGCTGACCGGCGAGCCGGCGATGAACCTGGACGTTCCTTATCAGGAGCTCGTCCGGCAGGTCTCCGAAGGCGAGCCGCGCCAGCGGGCCGAGCTCCTCGGTACACCGCTCGGTCACCTCATCGCGAAGATGCTGCGGCGCCGTGAGGCTTTCCGTTACACGAGCGCGCGTGAGGTCTGGGCCGATCTGCGCGAGCTCGATGCCTGGAAGCAGCGGCATCTCTTCCCCGCGAAGTAACCGACGCGAGCGGGCTGCGACATGATCGTCGAGATCACTGGACGCTCGCGTAACGGCGCGACGCGCTTCACAGGTAACCGTTCGAGGCCTTCGTCACCGAGTCCGCGCTGCGGTTTTTCGGCCTCAACATCGCGTCGAAGATGAGAATCGATCGCGTGCAGATCGCCTGACTTGCATGCTCCGTCGTGTAGACTCCCGACGCGATGACAGGCGCACGCGAAGAGAGTAGCGGGCTGGCAAAGTATCGGGTGCTCCGAGAGCTCGGCCGCCGATCGCGACCGACCTACGCCACCGTGAGAAGCGACGGCACCGCCGTGCTCGTGATGAATCGCTTCGTTCTCGAAGGGCTCGTGACGCGATCGCGCCGGTCCGCCGATGCCAGCGCGACCCGCGAGGTCGTGACGCCGGAAGAGATGGCGCTCGTCCTGCGTGAGGCGCGCTGCCTGGCGAAGAACTGGCATCCCAACATCGCACGCATCCGTCACGTCGACTTCGACGAAGACAGGCTCATCGTCGCGAGCGATCTCGTCGACGGCACGACGCTCGAGCACCTGCTCGCGCTCGTGCGCGCGCGACCGCATCCGGACAGCTCGCTCGGGCACGCCTTGATCGCGCGCATCGTCCTCGACGTGCTGACGGGCCTGACCGCGATCCACGGGCTCCGCGAGGACGCTTACTCGACGTTGTCCGCCTACCACGGCGAGCTCTGCCCCGCGAACGTCGTGGTCGGTCGTGACGGCGTGGCGCGCCTCATCGGCGTCCTCCGCCCGAAGCCCGTGCGAGCGAACGTCTGGAGCGAGGCGGTGCGTTACGCGTCGCCGGAGACACTCGGAGAGGCGGAGACGGACGCGCGGGTCGACATCTATGCCGTGGGCGTCATGCTTTGGGAGGCGCTCACGGGGCGCGACCTCTACGAGGACGTCGATCCCGCGCGGATCGCTCAACGCCAGCGCGAAGACGAGATCGAGGCGCCGGAGGGTCCGCTCGGCGTCGTCGCGATGCGAGCGCTCTCCTTCGATCCGGGCCTCCGCTATCGCTCCGCGCACGAGATGGCGGCGAGCCTCCGCTCGAGCGCGGCCGAGATCTCGCCCGGCGCCGCCGTCGCGCAGGCGGTCGTCGAGCTCTCGGGCGAGCACGTCCGTGCACGTCGTCTCGAGCTTCAACCGGGCGGCTCGGGAGAGCGCCGCGCGCTGAGCCCGCCGCCGAAGACGATGCCGTCCGGGAGCTACGCGCGCCAGGCGCCGCCGGACGTTGGGCGGCTACGCGACGACGAGCCGACGCTGCTGGGCTTCCAGCTCCCGCCGTCGTCGATCCCGCCGCGTCGCACGCCGAGCCCCTTCCCTGCGAGCCGGCAGCGCACGTCGCTTCCGCGGCTCGCGGTCCCGCTCCCGTCCGCCGTCGCCGCGGCGGCCGCGCCGGAGAGCACGCGCGAGCCGATCGACTCCCCCGCCTCGGCCGAAGTCGATGTCGTGCCGCGAAGCGAGGAGCAGCCGAAGGACCCCGCCAGGCTCGAAGCCGGCCGAGAGGAGATCGCTCCGCCCGAAGCGGTCACGCCGCTCGCGCCGCCCGGCGGAGAGGCCGGCCACGAGGACGCGACCGTCATCGCCCCGCCTGGGCCGCCGTCGTTCCCGTCGGTCGCTGAGCTCACCGCCGCGCTCACGCTCACGCCCCCGACGTCCGCTCCCACCGCCTCGCTCCCGCCGCTCTACCATCCACCCGCGACGCCGCCGGCATATTCGCCGCCGCCGCGCCCTGCGTCGCAGGCGCCGCTCCTCTGGCAGCGCCCGCTCGTGCTCGTCGCGATCATGGCGGTGGCGCTGATCACGCTTTTCGTCGGGGCCGCGCTCGTGTCGCTCCGTCGTGCATCGACCGAGCGAGAGCCGCCGCGCTCCGTCACCGTCCCGCCGGGACGCTAGCGCTGGTCGGACCTCCGCCGGCGTCTCCGGAGGAGGCCGATGACCCCGGCGCCGACGGTGGCGAGGAAGGACATGCCGCTCGTAGCGCCGAGCGCGACGCTGCACGCGCCGGTGCCGGCGCCCTCGACGGGCCGGAGCCGCTTGCCGCTCGACCCGCTGCTGCCCGAGCTCGTCCCGTCTTCGTCACCGGAGCCCGTACCCGGATCCTCGTCGTCGGGATCCGGGCCCGCGTCTTCGAGCGGCGGAGGCTTGACGACCGGCCCGGCATCCGCGAACTCGCCGACGCGGACGTCGGCGCACGAGAAGTACGTGTCGCCCGGAGGTGGCGCGGCGTCGGGCGCGCAGGTCGTGTTGCCCGACCCCTCCAGCATGAGCTGCCGCACGGCGATCGTGCAGCTCTCACACCTCACGTTCGGGATCGTCACGTTCGTCGTCTGGGGACCGTTCGTCTTGCCCGCCGGATCGTTGATCTGCTTCAGCGTGATCCAGTTCTTGTCGTCGGCGGCGCTGAAGACGATCTGGTAACAGCCCGTATGACCGATCGTCTCCTCCCACTTGATCTGGGCGGGCTGACCGGGCGTGTACTGCGTCGGCACGCCGACGCGGGGAGAGCCTCCGCAAGGCCCCGTCTTGTGCGCCCGCTGGTCGAGGTTCGCGATGCCGACATCCCGTGACGGCGGCTGCATGACATACGCATGCGCCATCGCCGTGGCCGGCGCGGCCATCACGACGGCGATCGTCAGCAGACGAATACGTTTCGCCCCCACGCGCCCCGCTCCGATCCGCTTCCCCATGTCGCACGTTACCATGCGCGGACTACCGGGGCCGCCGGTTCCAGAGGTGGGCGAGGATTCCACCTTCCCGGATCTTCTTTGGTAGCGTACGAGGCGCGTGCTGCCGATCGGGACGAGCAAGCCTCTGAAGACCCTCGGTCGCTTCGAGGTCGGGGCGAAGATCGGCGGCGGCGGAATGGCGACGGTGTATCTCGGCCGCGAGATGCGCGACGACGGGACGGAGGAGCTCGTCGCCCTCAAGGTGATCCGCGACGAGCTCGCCAACGACGAGCAGTTCACGGCGATGTTCGTCGACGAGGCGAAGATCCTCGCCCGCCTGTCGCATCCGAACGTGATCCAGACCCTGGAGTACGGCGTGACCGACGCGCATCGCTTCATCGCGATGGAGCTCCTGAACGGGCGAACGGCCGCCGACGTCTGGGACGTACTGCTCGGCGAAGGCGAGAGGTTCGATGTCGGCCTGACGGCGTGGATCTGCGCACGCGTCGCGGACGGGCTGCATTCGGCGCACGAGCTCGTCGACGAGGACGGGTCCCCCCTCGGCGTGATCCACCGCGACGTGAACCCGACGAACATCTTCCTCACCCACACCGGCGAGGTGAAGCTCATCGATTTCGGCCTCGCGCGCGCCAAGGTGCGCGTCTCCAAGAGCGCCGACGGGATCGTGAAGGGCAAGATCCCCTACCTCGCGCCGGAGCAGGCGCTGGGCCTTCCGATCGATCGAAGGATCGACGTGTATGCGCTCGGCACGACGCTCTGGGAGATGGCGACGATGAAGCGCCTCTTCAAGCGTGAGAACGACATCGCGACGCTGAAGGCGATCCGTGACGCGCGCATTCCCGATCCGCGCGCCGATCAGCCGGACTTCCCCGAAGCCCTCTGGAAGATCATCGAACGCGCGCTCCGTCGCGATCGCGACGAGCGGTACCAGACCGCGGCGGAGATGCGGACCGATCTCGACGCCTTCGCTCGCTTGAGCGCTCCGCACATGCCGAAGGCGGCGGCCCTCGTCTCGCGGCTCTTCCCGGGAGGCGAGGCCCGTCAGGCGAAGTGGCTGCGCGACGCAGCGTCGGTCCGCGTCGCCTCGACGACGACGCTGCCCCCGCCAGCGCCGGTTCCGATCGCGTCGTCGAGCCTCCTCGACGAGGCCGCGGCCGCGTCCTCCGCCAGGCCGGCGACGCTCGTCGCGCCGCCGGTGCCGAGCCCACCGGCCGCCGCGAGCCCACCGAAGAAGGATCCGCGCCGGTCCACGAAGACCGAAGCGCGCGGCGGACGCCGGACAACGACCGAGCCGTCGACCAAGAGGAAGAAGACGAAGAGGCCGCAAGCGCGACCGGCGCCCCCGGCGCCGGAGGACCAACGGCGCCTCTGGATGATCGTCGGCGTCGTCGTCGCGGTGCTGCTCGCGCTCGCCATCTTCGCGTCGCGCTGAGTGCCGCTCAGAAACCCGGCGTCGTGGCGACGCTCCCCTTCGGGCGCGACTTCTTCTCCGTGGGGGGTCGGTCCGTGGCGGCGCGCGGCTTCGAAGGAGGGCGGGCGTCCGCCGACGGCCTCGGCTCTTCGCCGGGCGGCGCGCTGGACGGAGCCGGAGACGGCGCCGGAGCCAGAGACGGCGATGGTGCAGGGACGTCGCGCGCGACGGTGACCGGCGGGGACAGCGAGCTGGACGCCGCCGACGGCGCGGACGAGAGGGCCGCGCTCCGTCCGGTCACACCGACCGAGACCGCGGCGACGATCGTGACCGCCGCCGCCGCGACGGCGGCGGGAAGGACGTACCCGAACCTGCGGGGAAGACCGGCCGAAGCGCGCGTGTTCCGCGAGAGCGCGATGCTCTCGGCGTCGGTCGCGCTCGACGACGGCGCGGTCGTGAGGGGGCGCAGCTCTTGGAGCGCCTGCACGAGCTCGTCCTCGGCGACGGGCGTCGACGCACGAAGGGCATCGGCGAGCTCTGCGCACGATGCAAAGCGCTCGTACGGACGCTTCGCGAGCGCGCGGGAGATCGCGATCCAGAGCCGCGGCTCGATGCGCGGGTCGGGATCGACCTCGTGCTCGAGCACGGCCGCCAGGGAGGCCGCCGCCGTCTCGCGCTGGAAGACGCGTAGCCCGGTGAGCATCTCGTACAGGACGACGGCGATCGAGAACATGTCGCTCCGCCCGTCGAGGTCCCCCTGTCCGCGGATCTGCTCCGGTGACATGTAGTGCGGAGTGCCGAGCACGCTGCCGTCCACGGTGAGGGCGGAGCCGGCGGACGGGAGCTTCGCGATCCCGAAGTCGAGCAGCTTCGGGATCACGTGTCCGTCCGGTTCGACGGCGAAGAACACGTTCGCCGGCTTCAGGTCTCGATGGACGATCCCCTTCTGGTGAACGTGATGCATCGCCGAGAGCAGCGGCAGCACCACGGCGAGCGCCTGGACGCTCGACAGCGGCCCGCGGCCCCTCATGCAATCTTCGAGCGTTCCGCCGTGCAGGAGCTCCATGACGAGGCCGAGGGTCCCGCCCGGCTCGTCGACGAGGTCGAACACGCGTACGACGTTGCGGTGGGAGAGCGTCGCGGAGAGCCGCGCTTCGCGGCGGAAGCGCTCGTCGTGCTCCGGGCTCCGCTCGTCTCTCTGGATCGTCTTGACCGCGAGCTCGGCCTGGGTCGCCTCGTTCTTCGCGACCCAGACGTCGCCCATCCCACCGCGCCCGATGCGCTTGATGAGGCGGATTTTTCCCGCAAGGACCGTGTCCGGAGGAATCTCGCTGGCGCGCGCACCCACGACGTCCTCGATGATCTTACCGCACGTCCTGACGGATGCGCGAGTCGCCGTCCGCTGTAGGTGCCGTTCCGCCTCGCGCCCTCAGTCACACGAGCGCTGGCAGCTGACGGAGCTCGACGAGCCGCGCCGGCAGCAGACGTCGTCGCTCGAGCATCGGGCGTCCGCGCAGCGATCGCATTGGGCGGCGCTGCATTTCACGCACAGCCGCGAGCCGCAGCAGACGCCGACCGTGGACGGAGGCGGGTTGTTCGGGCACGAGAACGCCGCGCCGCTCGAGCCGCTGGTGCTGCTCCCGCTATTTCGTCCCGCGTCCTGATCGTCGTACACGACGTCTGGGACGGACGAGCACGCCGCCACCAAGAGCGCGCCGAGCACGGGCGGCATCCGCACGCGTTCATCCTATCAGAACGAGAAGCCGATGCCCGTCGTCTTCGGGCCGATACGCGCGGACAAACTCGCCCGCCCGCTCACGTTCGGCCGCGCGAGGAGATAGAGGCCCAGCCCCGCAGCGACGACCCCGACGACCACGAACGTCGCGCCGAGCGGCGCGAAGAGGTCCGCCCGCGCGCGATCGTCTTCGATCTCGCGACGCCGTACCGCCGGGCAGATGCGGAGCGGACACGCGTCTTGGATCTCGCCGATCACGCCTTCACGCGCGACGAGAAGGCCGCCTCCGATCACGACGAGGCCGGCGCCGCCCGCGATCGCGACCCAACCCAGCGTATCGTCCCGCGCCGGCGTTGCCGAAGGGCCCTTGTCCGTGCGCTCGAACGACACGGTATGCGCGACCTCGCCGCCGCCCTCGGCCAGGGTCACCTTGCGCTCCACGGGCGGAGCGCCGCGCGCCGAAGCCGAGACGACGTGATCGCCGGGATCGACGTCGATCGCCCGCGGCGTCGTGGAGACCGGCACGGGCGCGCCATCGAGCGTGACGCGAACGTCGGGCGGAGCATCGTCTTCGACCCGCAGCGCGAGCTTCGGGATCCGGCGATCGAGCTCCGCCGCCTTCTCCGCAGCGCTGTCGGCGGTCTCGTGGTCGCTCGGCGGCAGCGACGCCTTCCCCGCCGCGAGCGCACGATAGATGTCGCGGGCCTCGCGGAGGCGCCCCATCGCCGCGAGCACCGTCGCGATGCGGTAGCGGACGGACGCGCTCTCCTTCACCTTCGCGACCCGCCGGAACTTCTCGAGCGCCTCCGGGTAGCGCTTCTCCTTCTCGTCCTTGAACGCCTCCTGGAAGAGGTCCCGCGCTGCTTGGAGCTCCTCCGCTGTGGGCGCCGCCGTCTGCGCGGGCGACGGCACGGCGAAGAGACCGCCGGCAAGGATGACACCGGCGACGCAGACGACGCGCGCGCTCCTCCGCTCACGCATCGTCGAGCGAGACGCCATAGAGGCCGCGCTTCTTGAGCAGGTCGCGAAGATGATGCCGCGCGACGTCCGCCTTCCGCGCGGCCGCCGACAGGTTGCCCTTGCAGCTGCGCATCAGGAGCGCGAGGTAGGCCTTCTCGAAGCGATCGATCGCCCGATCCTTGGCCTCCGCGAACGTCCCCGACAAGTCGAGCGGGTCGCGTTCTCCGGCGGTGCCGCGGAATCCTTCACCCTCGCCGGCGATGTCGGAGCGGCGGATGACGCCGTCCTCCGCGACCGCGGCCGCACGAAGAAGGGCGTTCTCGAGCTCGCGAACGTTGCCCGGCCATGGCATCGACGCGAGATGCTCGAGCGCGTCGACGTCGATCATCACGTCCGAGCCGGCGCGGGCGAGCAACCTCGCGCACACGAGCGGCAGGTCCTCGCGTCGCTGCCGTAGCGGCGGGACGAAGACGCGCACCTGCGCGAGGCGGAAGTAGAGGTCCTCGCGGAACTTGCCCTTGTCGATCGCGTTGCGGAGATCGCGGATGGTTGCGGAGAGCACGCGGACGTCGATCGGCACCGGCTGCTGTCCGCCGACACGGACGATCTCGCGTCGCTCGAAGACGCGGAGCACCTTCGCCTGCAATGCGGGGGTCAGCTCTCCGACCCCGTCGACGAAGACCGTGCCGCCCGTGGCGCTCTCGAAGAGACCCGTGCGCCTCTCGGCCACGCCCGCGGCCTCGTCCTTCTCGTGACCGAAGAGGAGGGCGTCGGCGAGCGACTCCGGAAGGGCGGTCGCGTCGATCACGACGAACGGACCGGAGGCCCGCGGCGAGGCCGCATGGATCGCCCGTGCGACGGCCTCCTTGCCCGTGCCCGTCTCTCCTTGGATCAGGACGGCGAGATCCTTCGGCGCGATCCGATCGAGCGTCGCGAAGAGCTCGCGCATCGCCTCGGAGCGCCCGACGAACTCGCCGAACGACTCCCGTTCGTTCGGGGGCGGGGCCGCCGCCGAATCGTCGACGTCGAGGCGCAGCACCGTGTCGCCCACCGTGAGCTCGCCGCCGATGGCGAGCTCGACGTCGGCGACGCGGTGCGCGCCGAGCCACGTGCCGTTCGTGCTCCCGACGTCGCGCGCGCGAACGCGGTCCTCGTGGCGGGTCAGCTCGAGGTGCACGCCGCTCACGCGCGGGTCGTCGACGACGAAATCGTTGGTCGGATGACGCCCGACCGTCACGCTCGCACGCACGATCGCGAATGCGCGGCCCGCCGACGGTCCAGTGACCGCGACGAGCTTGGGAACGGCGGCCGTACGCGCGGCCACTCCAGGATTCAGCTCAGTCCCCCCTCGGACGCTGCTGCTCATGGCGTAGCACCACGATATTCACTCTCCGTTGCAGGACGCAACACCTGCGCATTTCTTCTTCATTCTGGTCGCGCCCGGCCTCGTCGATCGGTATAGGACGGTCGATGACCGAAGGGCGTCCGGCGCGCGCGCGAAGCGCATACATGAAGGAGCTTGCAGGTCTCGCGCGTGGCTACGCGAGCTCGTGGGCCGAGGTCGCACGTGCGAAATCGCTGGGCGCGGATCTCCTCGCCGGGCTGACGGTCGCCGCCGTCGCGCTCCCGCTCAACGTGGGTCTCGCGATCGCCAGCGGAATGCCGCCGAGCGCCGGCCTCGTCGCCGGCATCATCGGTGGCGCGATCGCCGCTCTCTGCGGCCGCTCGCAGTTCCAGGTCTCCGGGCCCGCCGCCGCGCTCAGCGTGATGGTCCTCGCGCTGCAGCAGGAGTTCGGCGTGTCGGGGGTGGCCGCCGCGACGGTCTTCATCGGCATCGTCGAGCTCATCCTCGCCCTGGCGCTCGCCGGCCGTGTCGTGAAGTACGTCCCCGAGTCGGTGCTCGCCGGCTTCACGACGGGGGTCGGGATCAAGCTCCTCGACCAGCAGATGCCCGAGCTCCTCGGCTTCCCGGAGGTCGTCGACTGGGCGCCCGATCATCACGCCGACACGATCGACATCGTCACGATGATGCACCACCCCAAGTGGCTGCACGACGTCTCGTGGCATGCGGCGATATGCGGCATCTTCGTCATCTTCGTCGTCACCGCGATGCGCCCGTTCCGCCGCTTCCCAGCCGCGATCGTGAGCATCGCTCTCGTCACGTTCGTGTCGATCTACCTGCGCTGGGACGTGGAGCGGGTCATCAGCATCGGTGACGTTCCGTCCCGGCTTCCTGCAGCGTCGCTCCCCGTCGTTCCGGACGAGAAATGGATCGATCTCCTCGTGAAGGCGACGCCGCTCGCGCTGCTCGCCGCAGCCGAGTCGCTCCTCTCGGCGAGCGCGATCGATCGCATGGCGAACGCGAAGACACCGCACGACTCGAACGGCGAGCTCATCGGGCAAGGGCTCGCGAACCTCGCCGTCGGTTTCTTCTCCGGCATGCCCGTGACGGGCGTCGTCGCGCGCAGCGGCGTGAACGTGCAGAGCGGCGGGCGCACGCGCCTCTCTTCCACGTTCCACGCCCTCTTCCTCGCCGGCGCGGTCATGTTCCTGAGCCGGTACATCAATCAGGTCCCGCTCGCTGCGCTCGCCGGGCTGCTCTGCGTCATCGGGTTCCGTCTCGTCGAGGCGAGGACGTTCTTCCACCTGCTCAAGGACGAGAAGCTCGAGGCCGTGGCGTTCGCCGTGGCGTCGGCCGGGACGGTGACCGGCCACCTCATGATCGGCCTCCTCGGAGGCGTCGCGATCCACTTCGTCAACCAGCGGATTCACCGCCACGAACGGGCGACGTCCCGGCTCGCCGAAGAGAACCGACGGCAAGGCATCCGCGCCGTGCTCATGAAGGAGAAGGCCGAGGCACGCCGGCCGGCCCACTTCGAGCATCTCCCGCCGGAGTACCGGAAGTGGCTCGGCCAGATCCGAGAGGAGCCCCTCGTCGCGGGGAGCGCGTACGTGCATCCCGCTGCGACCGTGATCGGACGCGTCGTCGTCGGCGACCGCGCGCACATCGCCGCGGATACGTCCGTTCGCGCCGACGAGGGATCGCCGTTCCACATCGGACCGAGCACGAACATTCAAGACGGCGTCGTGCTCCACGCGCTGAAGGACAAGCGGGTGCTCGTCGCCGGCGAACCATGGGCGATCTACGTCGGCAAGAACGTGTCGATCGCGCACGACGCGCTCGTCCACGGTCCTTGCTACATCGGCGACGAGACCTTCGTCGGCTTCAAGGCCGTCGTCCACGACTCCGTCGTCGGCGCCCATTGCTTCGTGGGGATCGGCGCGGTCGTCGTCGGGGTCGAGATCCCGGACGGACGCTTCGTCCCTCATGGCGCCATCGTCGACAGCGCCGACCGAGTCGACGCGCTGCCGCTCGTGAGCGAGGCGCACAAGGAGTTCAACGAGGACGTCGTCGAGGTCAACCGCGGGCTCGCCGTCGCCTACCACGCTCGTGACAGGGAGCGCGTCGCGGTCGAGCGCGCGCGCGAGGACGACGGAGTTCGTGCGCCGCCGGCCTGGGACGCTCGATGGTCCCCCACGCTTCCGAAGGAGAGGTTCTGATGTTCGAGATCGGCGCTGCGGCAGGCCTCGCGCTCTACTTCGTTTTCATCCTTTACCGATGCAGCTTCAAGGTGGAGGAGGGCTACCTTGCCGTCCTCGTCGCGTTCGGGAAAGCGGAGACGCTCGGCGACAAACACGTGCTCAAGACGTACGGCCCCGGCATCCACTGGAAGAAGCCGTGGGAGCGAGCCGTCCAGGTCTCCATGAAGGAGCAGACGCTCGATCTCAACCGGGAGGAAGGCGGCGGCACGGCGATGGCCGACGACGGCACCATCCTCCGACTCGACTCGTTCGTGCGCTACGTCCCCGTCAAGGCGGAGCTCTACGAGTTCCTGTTCGGCCTCGAGCGACCGCTCGATCACATCACGGGGCTCTTCACGTGCCTCCTCCGAAATGAGATCGCGAACTTCCGCGGGCGCGAAGACGACCTCGGGAGGCAAGGCGAGAGCCTCTCGATCCGGTTCGACTTCGCGAGCCAGGCCGGCTCGTACGCGCTGATCCGGCGGGAGCGGAAGCTGCTCAACGAGCACATCGAGTCGTTCTGCCGCCACAAGATCGACGATCGCTACGGCGTCCGCTTCAACGCGGTCGACCTCGCCGACATCCTACCGCCCGACGAGCTCGCCGATGCGCTCAACGCCGTCATCCAGGCCCACAGCGAGGCCGAAGGGCACCTCCACCGCGCCGAGGGGGAGTGCCAGCAGCGCATCCTCGCGGCGGAGCGTGGCGTGTCGATCGCATCCGCGCGTGCTCACGCGATCGAGACGGAGATGCGGAGGCTCTGCGTGTTCCTCGGCGAGCTCGAACAGAGCGGTGTGCTCTCCGCGTACGTGGCGCGGCGGCGAGCCGAGGTGATGAGTGAGTCGCGAACGCTCTTCCTGAGAGACGGAGCCATGGCATGAACGCAGAGACCCTTCAGCTCGTCATCGGCCTCGCGTGCGGACTGCTCGTCGTCCCTGCGCTCGTGGTCATCGTCCGCGGAGCGACCATCTTCGTCGAGGATGAAGAGGCCGTCCTCGTGACCCGCTTCGGAAAGCTCGCCGCTTCGTTCGACAAGCCCGGACTTCACGTGCTGCCGTCGAAGCTCATGCCGTGGATCAAGCACACGCGCGTGTCGCTGCGCCGCGACTTTCGCCACTTCAAGAACGTGCACGTCAACGACGCGCGGGGGACGACGGTCATCGTCGATCTGTGGGTCGAGTTCCGCGTCGCCGATCCGGCGAAGGCGATCTTCTCCGTCACGGACTGGGACAGCGCGCTCCAGAACCTCGTGTCGCACGCCGCGACCTCCATCCTCGGCAGCCGCGAGTTCCGCGAGATCCTTTGCGACCGGACGGAGCTCGGCGAGCTGCTCGCGAAGGACGTGGCGGCCGAGACCGCTGCGTGGGGGATTGCGATCGAGCTCGTGTTCGTCCGCAACGTCAGCCTCCTGCCCGAGGTGTCACGCCAGATGTTCGAGACCATCGCCGCGCGTCTCGAGCGCGCAAAGGCGGACATCGAGGAGCAAGGACGCCTCGACGTCGCGCAGCTCGAGGCGGAGACCGCGAAGCGCGTCGCCGAGCTCGTCGCGGACGCGAAGGGACAATATCCGGCGGCGATCGGGCGCGCGCTCGCGGAGCTCAAGGCGCGGCCGGCGCTGTTCGACGCGTACAACGCCCTCTACGAGCTTTCGCTGGTCCGACCGCACCGGACCGTCTCGTTCCGCGGCTTTGCCGACGGAGAGCTCCGTGCGACCGACGCGGCGATGATCCAGATGGAGGCCGCTCCCCTGCCGGCCCGGACGGACGCCGTACGAACGACGCACGGCACGGACGCGGTCAAGCCGCGTTGATCGATGAGCGCGGGACCGACCATGGACGATCCTTCCCTCACGCGAGGCGGGTGATCCTCACTGGCGCCCGAGGCTGATGGCAAAAGGCCGCTTAAAACCCGCCCTGTGCGACAGCGGGGACGGACACGCTTCTTGCAGATGCTGGACTGGGGTCGGAGCCACAAATGGACGTCAGCTGTCCCGCTTGCGCAGCACGGTATACCGCGGATGACGAAAAGCTTCGGGGGAAGACCGCCCGGATGCGGTGCAAGGCCTGCAACACCCTGTGGCTGGTCACCGGACCTGGCGCTTCCTCCGCGGTCACGCAAGGGATCTCGACACCGCCGCCGGCGGCCGTCATCCCGGCTTCCCTGGCCGAGGTCTCCGTTCCGTCGAAGGGCGACGTCCGCGTGGGCCAGGCGGCCGTCGTGAAGAAGGGTAGCGCCCGCGAGAAGCGCGACCTCTTCGCCGACCGCGAGTCTTCCCGCGCCGTGGACCCGGAAGCCCCGGAAGCGCCGCCTCCGACGGTCGGCGCGCGCGCCGACAGCTCGGTCCTTTTTCGCGTCGATCAGCTCGCGACCACGGCGGGCCGTGTGAAGACGCCCGAGCCCGAGCGCTCGCCCCTCGTCGCCGACGACGAAGGCATCATCGATTTGAAGGCGCTCGCCACCGCCACGCCGTCGGTGCGCCCGGTGGGACCGCTCGTCCCCCCCCTCTTCAGCGAGCCGCCGCCCGTGACCCTCGAGGTCGACGGCAGCCGTCACGGTACCCGACCTCGGAGCAAGCTCCGTCTGGTCGGTGGGTTCGCGGCCGCCGCGGCGTTCCTCGTCGTCGCGGGCTACGGGATCTCGGTCGCCTTCAAGGGCGAGGAGCCGGTCAAGCGAGAGCCGATCGTCGCGGTGACCCCGCCGCCCCCCGCGGTGACGCCGCCGCCGAAGGTCGATCCGCCCCCTCCCGCGACGGACGACAAGGACGACGCGAAGACGAAGAAGGCCTCGAGAGGCGGCGGCCGTGGCCGGCCGCACGGCCCCGCCCCCCACGCGCCTGCGTCGAAGCCGAAGGCGGCGGACATGTGCGGCTGTCACGGGGACTTCAACTGCATCATCGCGTGCGCCGCGAAGAAGTGATCACCCGGATCGACGACGTGTTCCCCGCGGGATCCAATCCTCCGCGGTGCGTAACGTAAGGACGCGGCGCCCCAATCCTGACATTGGGACACGTGCACCGTTCGGCGACGGACCGGTCACTCGCGGTCGATCGGCACCACGAGGACGTGCACCTGTCCGTCGCTCTTGCCGCTCGACGCGCGCGCGAGGGCGTCGTCGAACCGGCCGATCGCGGAGGGCGCGCCCAACACCACGCGGATCTCCCGCGCGCCGTCGAGCATCTTCGTCGCGCCGGTGATGCGGACCGCACCCTCGGCCGCGACCTCGATCTTCGCGTCGAGCGCCGACGCTTCGGTGCCCATCACGAACGCATAGGCCACGACCTTCACGTCCGGTTTCGTCGCCGGCCGAAGCACGAGCTCGAATCGCCCGTCCTTCCCGCCGGAGAGATGGAGGCTCGACGTTTTGTCGGCCGGTCCACGCATCGCCTGCTCGCCGGAAGCCGACACGGTGTAACCGGGCAGGTCACCGCCGCCGCTGAGCCGTGGCCCCGCGACGACGTACAGGATCATCGCAGCGGCGAGCGCGAGCGGGCCGGCACCCAGCATGACGCGTCGCGTCCACGACGGTCGCAGCGCCACGACGTTCGCAGCCGGTGCGCTCTTCTTCGCGCGCGTCGACGGCAGGCTATCCATCCGCGCTGCGATCCGATCGATCGCAGCGCCGTCGAAAGGGCGGGAGCCCTCCAATCGGATCGCGAGCTCGGGATCCGCGGCAGCCTCGCGCTCGAGATCCGCGATCTCCTCGGGGCTCGCTTCGCCGCGCGCCACGCGCTCGAAACGCGCATCGTCCTTCTGCTCGCCTTGAACATGCCGACCGAGCCGGGCGAGAAGCTCGTCTGTCGCGCTGGGTTCGGTTCGTGTGCTCATGACGTCTCCTCCCGATTCCGCTTACGATTCCTGTCTGGTCTACGCGGCTGCTGGGCGTCGTCTGACAACATTTCCGTAGGCGCGGTCGCGAGATGGGGGTCACTCCGGGCCAGCTCCGCGGCGAGCTTCCGCGCGAGCTTGCCCAGGCGGCTGCGCCAGGCGTACACGGCGTCCGGGGTCATCGCCGTGCTCTTGCAGACGGCCTCGACCGCTTCTTCCTCCACGATGAGGCGCTGGAACATCTCGAGCCCGAGCGGCGAGAGCTCTTCGCGGAGCCGCTCGCTCAGGCGCTCGAGATGCTCGCGGGAGGCGACGCTGACCTCGGCGTCGGGCGCCGTGCCGGCGTCGCGCTCGAGGTCCTCCGAGGCGGTAGCGTCTTCGGTCCAGGGGCTGCGCCGCCCGCTGCGGAGGATCGACGACGCTTCACGCTCGGCGATGAGCCCGCAGAAGTTCGCGAGCGAGAGGCCGCGCGCGGCGTCCCACGCCTTGAGCACGCGCCCGTCGCGCTCGAAGAGCGCGACGAAGACCTCCTGGACGATGTCCTCGACCTCTTGCCGAACGTCACGGCCGCTTCGTGTGCGACGGCGCGAGAGCGCCCGCGCCACGCGCACCTGCACGATCGGCAGGACCGCCGCCACGAGCGTGCGGGTCGCGACCGCATCGCCCGCGACCGCCCGATCGCGTAGCTCACGCTCCGTTTCCAAGACGGCGGAGTGTAGTCGACCTTCGGCAGAGTGTGCCGTGGATACCTCTCACGGTGGCGCGACCGGTCCGCCGACGCGCTCAGTGGATCGAGACGGCGCCGGGCATGTAATGCACGCCGGGCGGAGGGTGCGGAAGATGAACCTTGGTCGCCAGGGTCCCCGGCGGAGCGTGGATCTGGAAGATGGCGCTCCGGCCGTCGGACATCGCGACGGCGAACTGGGCGCTCAGATCCTCTTCGGGCGGAAGGACCGCCCACACGTCGTCGCCTTCGACCGCGCCGCACACGTCGCAGCCGACGGATCCGGTCTCGAGCTCCGGGATTTCTTCGACGTAGACGGTGTTCGTTCGGCCCGTCACGTCGACCGCCTCGCCCATGAGCGAGGCCTCAGGCGGGCACAGCGGCGTCAGGGCCGCGTAGCTGGCCTGCGGGTGCACGAACGACGCGATCGCTTGATGGTCGATCTTCACGCCGGGCGGGCTGGACCACTTGTAGATGCACGCCTTGTCGATCCACGCGGGGGCGTCCGAGAACACCCGCTCGCCGACCCAGGTCCCGGCGGCGCCGGCGATCGCCGGGCAGCCGCCCACAGGCAAAACGGCCATGTACGTCGACGGGTTCGAGCACATGGCCGCCACCTCGTCTTCCGAGGCGTCGGCCGCGCCGTCGTTGGACGGCTTGGAGGCACACCCCACCACGAGGAGAGTGAGGACCGGAACCGTAACAGCACGGAGGCAGAGCTTCATGGGGTGGGGTGTGCCTTTAGCACGCGAAGGGAGATGCGCAAGCTCCTAAGTTATTGAAATCGATGAAGATGATCCGAGCATGCAAGCCCGGACCGTCGTTCGGGCCGCGCGGAGAGCGAGGGAGGCGCGCTCGGCGAAAGCTCCTGTCGAGGTCGGAATTGCGTTACTGGATCGGATGCCGTGGTGTACGCGCCGACAGGACCTCGCCTGACACGGTGGGTGCTTTTTTTTCCCTTCGCGGCGAGTCTCCCTCTCGGCTGCAGCCCGCGCAAAGCCCTGCCCCCGCCGCCGGAGCTCGGCGTGGAGACCGTCGGCTGCGCGGCCGTGCACAAGGCCCGACCCGATGCTGCCGTGACGTGCGAGCTGGGTGAGGGGCGGACCGTCCGCGTCGTCCTTCCGCCCGGCACGATCGACCCGCATGCGCGCACAGGCGACGGCGGCGCGGTCGAGGCCGCCATCACACCGCGCGACGAAGGGGCGATCGTATCGTTCACGGTGCCGGCGGGCGCGGTGCAGCTCGTCGTCGAGGCGACGCTCGCCGGGAGGCTGGCGCGCTCCACGATCGACTTCGCCGCGTCCGAGAGGGTCGCGTGGCTCGACGAGGCGCGCGCCGCGAAGAGCAAAGGCGACGTCGACCGTGCGGGCGCGATCGCTGCCGAGCACGCGACCGCGTCACCGGCGGTCGAGCGCGCCCTCGCGAAGGGTTTCCTCGCGCGGATCGCCCTCGCGCGCGGTCGGTCGGACGAGTCGTTCCCGCTCTTCCGCGAGGCGATCGATCTGCATCGCGGCGCCGGCCGGATCTCCGACGCGGCCGACGACTCGTTCGCGCTCGCGTTCGCCCTCCACCAGCGGAGCCACCGCTATACCGAGGCGCGCGCGGTGCTCGACGCGGCGCTCGGTGACATCGTCGCGTATCCGGAAGGGCGCGCGCGCGAGCCGTACTACCGCGGCGCGCTCGCCGGCGAGACCGGAGATCACCGGCGCGCGCTCGCGCTCCTTCGTGAGGCGCAGCGTCAAGCGCGCCGGCTCGGGATGACACGCCTCGAGCGGAACGCGCGCAACGCTCTCGCGGTCGAGATGCAGGAGACCGGGCGCGCCCGCGCGTCGCTGCCCGTGCTCGCGGCGCTCGACGCCGACCTCGACGAGGCCGCACGCTCCGGCAAGGCCGAGGCGCCGGGCCCATGCGAACGCATCGAGGTCGCGAACAACCGCGGCTGGGGGGCACTCCTCGTCAATGAAGCCGCGAAGGCGCAAGGCGACGCTCCGACGGAAGACGAAAGGACGCTGCTCGAGCGAGCGCTCGCGATCGGCGGCTGCCAAGACCTCTACGTCCGCGGTGCCGCGCTCGGCAACCTCGCGCGATTCGCCCTCGATCAAGGCGACCTCAAGACGGCCGAGCGCCGGCTCGCGGAGGCGAAGACGAGCGTGAAGGAGCCGCGCGGAACGGAGCGCCTCTCGTGGCTCGAGCTCGAAGCGCGCCTCCACCTCGCGCACGGCCGCGCCAAGGAGGCGCTCCGCGCCGCGGACGAGGGTCTCGCGCTGGCGCGAGCTGGGCTCTTGCGTCTCCAGGAGTGGAGCCTGCTCGTCGCGCGCGCGGAGGTCCTCGAGGCGCTCGGGCGCACGACGGACGCCATCGCGGCGCTCGGCGCGGCGGAGGACGTGCTCGACGACGCGACGTTGCTCGTGCCGCTCGGAGAGGGACGCGGCGCCTTCGCCGGAGGTCGCTCGCGCAGCGCCCGCGCCCTCGTCGGTCTCCTCGTCAAGGCGGACAACGTCCGTGAAGCTGCGGCGGTCGGACGGCGAGCGCAGGCACGCGTCCTCGCGAGCGTCGAGCGCGCGCTCCGGCTCGAGAGTCTCGCGCCGGCGGAGCGGGCGAAGTGGGAGGAGTCCGTGCGCGCGTTCCGGGCGGCACGCTCCGGCATCGACGCGGACGCCGCGAGCGACTGGCAGCTCCCTGCCGACGCGCTTGCCCGCTCGGTGGATGCTCGCGCGCGACGCGAACGAGAGCTCCGCTCGGCCCTCGAAGGCGCGATGGCCGTCCTCGCCGGCCCGAAGGAGCGCGAGGCGCGGCAGAAGACGGTCGCTGGGGTCCCCGCGGGATCTCTGGAGATCGACATCCACCCCGATCTCGACGGCTTCGTCGCGCTGTCGATCGACGGGGAGCGCGCGGTGGCGCGCCGGGTCGTGAATCCGCGCGGCGCCGACCCGGCGGAGCTCGGTCGTGCGCTGCTCGATCCGGTCGAGAGCGCGATCGCCAGAGCGAGCGTCGTCCGCATCCGCGCGTACGGCGCCTGGCGCGCCGTCGACATTCACGCGCTCGTCACGTCGTCCCGCAGTGAGCCGCTCGTCGCGCGCGTCCCCGTGGAGTACGCGATGGGCCTCGGCGCGTCCGCGCCATCGATGCCGATCGGGGGCACGTCGCTCGTCGTCGGTGATCCGACGAGCGACCTGCCGAACGCGCTCCGCGAGGCCCGCGACGCCGCTCGCGCGCTCATGCCGAGCGGCCCCGTCCGGCTCCTCGTGCGCGACGAAGCGACGAGCGCCGCGGTCGCCGACGCGATGCGCGGAGCGGCACGGCTGCACTACGCCGGGCACGGCGTCTTCGCTGGGGAAGAGGGCTGGGAGAGCGCGTTGCCACTCGCGGCAGGGGGGCGCCTCACGATCGGCGACGTGCTCTCGCTGACGCCGGCGCCACGCACGGTCGTCCTCACCGGATGCGACGCGGCGAAGAGCGCCGGCGAGGCCGAGGGGCTCGGCCTCGCGCAGGCGTTCATCGTCGCGGGATCGGGGGAGGTCCTCGCGCCGGTTCGCCCGGTGCCGGATGCCCTCACGAGCCGCATCGCGACGGAGCTCTACCGGTCGGCCGACGCGGGCGCGGTCGAGACGCTCGCGACGCGCGCGCGCGCTGCGATCGTCAGCCTGCGCGCGGCCGACCCGTCGAGCGACTGGGCGGCCTTCCGCGTGCTCGTGCCGTGAGCTATACGCTGCCCATGTCCGGCAAGGTCGCGATCGTCACCGGCGCATCGAGCGGCATCGGCCTCTCGCTCGCCAAGCGCTGGGTCGCGCGCGGCGGGCGCGTCGCGCTCGTCGCACGCACCGCCGAAAAGCTCGAGGCGCTCGCGCGCGAGCTCGGGTCGGAGAGCGCGACGGCGTTTCCGCTCGATGTCGTCGATCTCGACGCGCTCGCGGCGCTCCCCGGCCGCGTCGCCGATCGCTTCGGGCAGCTCGACGTCGTCGTGAACAACGCCGGACTGAACCATCGCGGCTCGATCGAGCGCTTCCAGCCGGCCGAGCTCGTTCAGATCATCACGACGAATCTCGTCGCGCCGATCGTCCTCTCCCGCGCCGCCGCGCCGCAGCTGGCGCGCGGCGGATCGATCGTGCAGGTCGCGAGCATCGCGGGGATGGTCCCCGTGCCGGGTGAGGCGACGTACTCTGCGTCCAAGGCCGGTCTGCGCGCGTTCGCGCGCGCCGTCGCCTTCGACCTCGCGGAGCGAGAGATTCACGTCGGCTGCGTCTGCCCGGGCCCCGTCGACACCGGCTTCCTCGGTGACCTCGAGGAGGTCCCCGACATCGTGCTCTCGCAACCGATGATCACGGCCGATGACGTCGCCGCCGCCGTGCTCCGCTGCATCGACGAACGCCTGGAGGAGATCGCCCTCCCCGCCCGCAGCGGGCGGCTCGCGACGATGGCGTATCTCGTTCCGTCGTTCGCGAAGCGCATCCGGCCCGTCCTGGAGAAGCGGGGCGCCCGGAACAAGGCGGCGCTCATCGCTGCGCGGCGCCGCTCCGTCTCGTGACGGCGTAGAGCGCGATCCCGCTCGCGACCGCGACGTTGAGCGAGTCGAGCCCTGGCGCCATGTCGATCCGGACCCGCCTCGCACGCGCGAGGACGGCGTCGGGAAGGCCGGGGCCCTCCGTGCCGAGGAGGAGCGCGCGCCGCGCGGCCGAGAGCCCGTCGATCGTCTCGTCGCCGCCTGGCGTGAGCGCGACGGCCTCGACCCCCGCCGCGTCGAGGATGTCGAGCAGCTCCCCCGCCGAGCCGCAGCGCGCGAACGGAACGACGAGCGCCGCGCCGGCAGAGACGCGGATCGCCTTCCGGTACAGCGGATCGCACGTCTCGTCGTCCAAGAGCACGCCGGCGACGCCGAACGCGGCCGCGTTGCGGAAGACGCCGCCGACGTTGTCGTGATTCGTCAGCCCGACGAGCCCGACCAGCAGCGAGCCGGAGCGCACGAGCGACGTCGCGTCGATCGGCGCGCCGCGCTCGCCGATCGCGAGGACGCCGCGGTGGATCGCGAAGCCGGTGACGGCGTCCATCACCGCCTGCGGGACGACGTACGCGGCGACGGAGTCGTCGACCGCCGCGAGGACGTCCGCGATCGCGTCGACGCGCCGGCGCTCGACGAGGACGGATCGCACGGCTCGGCGGCTCTGGAACACGAGCACGCGAACGACGACCTCTCCCTCGGCGATGAACAAGCCCTCGCGGCCGACGAGATCGCGCTCCCGAACCGCCGTATACGGCAGGAGCGCCGGATGCGCCGCGGAGTCGACGTCGATGCGGCGGGCGGGCATTCGCCGTCAGCTGATCGTCGGGCCTTCGTGCGTGAGGCGACGCACGAGATCGGCATGGTCGGGCAAGAGGCGGAGCATCTCCTCGCGAGACGGCATCTCGAAGTCGCCGAAGTCGAAGCCGGGCGCGACGGTGCAGCCGCACAAGGCCCAGCCCCTCGGCGTCGTGGCCGCCTGCCATGTGCCGGCCGGCACGACGACCTGCGGGCGCTGCCCCCGCGCGAAATCACGGCCGAGCATCACGGCGCGATGAACTCGGCCCTCGAGGAGGTGGAGCTCGACCGGGTCGCCGTCGTAATGGTGCCAGACCTCGTCGGAGGCGACGCGATGGAGCGCCGAGATACCTCGCTCCGGGAGGAGGAAGTAGATCGCGGTCGATGCCGACCGCGGAGCGCCGTGCGGGAGCCCACCGAGCGCGAGCGGAGAGCGCCACGTCTCGCGGAAGAAACCGCCCTCCGGGTGCGGCGAGAGCCCGAGCATCTCGATCAGCCGTGTGACGTCCGGATGCATGGTAGCGCCAGGCTTAGCACCGTTAGGCGGTGGCAAGCGAGCGCGCGGTCCGCGCCTCGGGCTGGTCGATCCCGAGCCCACGGAACACACCGGCGCGCGTGAGCGCATCCGCCGCCGCGCGGGAGGTAGACAGAACGATGCAGTCGAGCGGCGACCGGGTGAGGATCTGCGCCGCGTCTTCGTGGAAGGCGCGGCAGATGATCCGCGTTCGCGTGTTCAGGTCGCGGATGCGGTCGACGCGGATGAGCGTGTCGCCGAGGTCGTCGTCGGCGAGCACGACGAGATCGGCATGGGCCACGCCGGCGGCGGCGATCGCGGACGGATCCGATGTCGACGCGAGATGCGTGACGGCGATGCGCTTGTCGGCGAGAGCGGCGGCCGTCTTCGTCCCGACGTCGTTCGTCCCGAAGACGACGACGTTCTTCGCGCGAAGCTTGACCGCCTGGGCCTGGATGAAGTCGGCGGCGACGCGCGACGTGGAGATCGCGCGCGCCCGGTATGTGCGTGCGAGGACGGCCCCGATATCGTCGTCCGACGAGCGGACGACGAGCTCGCACTCCGCGTTGAGCTCGCGGACGATCCGGCACGCGACGGCCGCCGACTCGAGGTCGTCGGTCGCGATGACGACGACGCGCGCGCGGGCGACGGAGGCAGCCTCGAGCACGGAGCGCTCTTGCGCGCTGCCGATCACGAGGGGCTCCTCGCTGCGCACGAGCGGACCGGCGACCAGCTCCGGGTTGTTCTCCACGACGACGGCGAGCTTGCCCGCCGAGGCCACGACCTCCCAGACACGCTTGCCGAGGTGGGTCCACCCGACGATGACGACGTGGCCCGTCGCCTCCTCCGCGAGCGCGCGGCACGTCTCTTCGGGCCGATACTTTCGCGTCACGTTCGTGAGAACGACCGACGCGACGACGCCGAAGACGACGACCTCCGTGAATGCCTGGTAGACGCCCGGCCAGCCCCCCGACCGCTTCATCACGCACGTCGCGACCAGCGCGGCGTCGACCGCTGTCATGCCGAAACCCCGCGCGAACACCATGACGTTCACGGCCAGCCATGCGCCCACGAAGAGGAGCGCGGCGCGGTTCTGACGCAGCGCGAGCCGCGATCGGACGAGAAGCTTGTGGGCTCGTGACTGCACGACCGGATGGATGAGTCCGTGCCAACCCCTCGACCAGGTGCTTCACCTCGAAGTCACATCGGCGTGCGCTTCGCTCGCACACCGCACCCGAGATTGAGGGGGAGACCCCGCAATGTGCGACGGCCGCGATCCACCCCCGTTTCACTGCGCTAGGATTTGGCCATGGCGTCGTCCCGAGGCCGGAGCGCGCGTGATGTGACGAAGGCAAAGTGGGAGAACCCTCTCGCGACCGCCCGCGTCGAGGTCGAGCTCCCTCGTCTCTTCATCAAGATCGAACGTGAGTGCGGGCGCTCGTCGTCGCGCACCATGACCCATGACGGGGAAATCTGCCGCGTCGGCTCGGCAGCATCGAACGACGTCATCCTCGACGATCCGACGATCTCCCGCTTCCACTGCTCGATCCAGCGCGAGGCGGGCGGCTGGCGCATCGTGGACACCGGATCGACCAACGGCACCCGCGTCGATGGTGTGCGGATCCTCTCGGCGGAGCTCGAGGGCCAAGCCGTCCTCGCGATCGGCGACTCGCGCCTCCGCATCGTCCCCGACCGCGGAGAGAGCGCGAGCCTCCCGGTCGTGAGCACGTTCGGCTCGCTCGTCGGCAGCAGCGCGGCGATGCAGCGGCTCTTCGCGACCCTCGAGCGCGTGGCGGCGAGCGACATCGACGTCCTCATCCATGGAGAGAGCGGGACCGGAAAGGAGCTCGTCGCGACCGAGATCGTCCAGCGGAGCGCGCGCGCCGCCGGTCCGCTCATCGTCGTCGACTGCGGATCGATCTCGCCTACGCTCGTCGAGAGCGAGCTCTTCGGCCACGTGCGCGGCGCATTCACCGGCGCGGATCGCGACCGCGAGGGCGCCTTCGAGTCGGCCGACGGCGGCACCGTCTTCCTCGACGAGATCGGCGAGCTCCCGCTCGAGCTCCAGCCGAAGCTCTTGCGCGCGCTCGAGCAGCGCGAGGTGCGTCGCGTCGGGACGTCGCGAGCGAAGCGCGTCGATGTCCGCGTCGTTGCGGCGACGCACCGCGAGCTCGAGCGCGAGGTCAATCGCGGCCGCTTCCGAGACGACTTGTTCTACCGGCTCGCCAAGGTCAGCGTGCGGGTCCCGCCCCTGCGTGATCGTCTCGAAGACCTCTCCGCGCTGGTCGATTCGTTCCTCCAAGCCTTCGGGCGACGCGACGGCGGACGCCTGTTCTCGCCTGCCGTCCTCGAGCAGATGCTCCATCACGATTGGCCCGGGAACGTCCGCGAGCTTCGCAACTACGTCGAACGGAGCATCGTCCTCGACGACGTTCCGCCTCCGGCGATGCGCACGCTGCGCAGCGGGGAGATGCCGGTGTTCCGTCTCGAGAACATCGACAAGGAGAAAGGCTCACCCGCCCCGCCGTCCTCGGCGCCGGCGGAGATCGATCGATCGCTTCCGTTCCGGCTCGCGAAGGAGCGCGCGATCGAGAAGTTCGAGCGTGCGTACATCGGACCGCTCCTCGAGGAGTGCGAGGGGAACATGAGCAAGGCCGCGCGAACGGCGCGGATGGATCGCATGTACCTGCACCAGCTCGCGCAGAAATACGGCTTCCGCATCACACGGCGAACGCCTTCGGAAGAGTAGCCCTGCGCTTGCGCGCCGCGTCCGGCTGAACGACGATGCCCGCGTGCGCGGGCGTGGCCTCCTCTTCACCTCGTATGGCGAGCCCCGTCTCGTGCTGCCTGGCCTCGTCGGCGTCGTCGTCGCGTTCGTCGTCGCGCTGTCGCTCATCACGTTCGTGAACCGCCCACGCACCGACGACGAGCGCGCCGAGGCGCTCGCGCGGAGCGGCAAGCCTGCGCAAGCGGAGCGGATCTATGCGCGCCTCGTGCGTGAGCGGCCGTCGGTCCCGCGCGTCGTCGCGTTCGTCGAGGCGCACGAGCAGGCGATGGTCCTCGTGAAGATGAAGAAGCTCCGCGAGGACATGCGCTCGACCGGAGGCATGGGTCTGCCGGAGCCGGACGCGCCGATGCCCGAGGAAGAGGTGGATCGCGCCCTCGCCGATCTGCCGGAGGACATCTCCGTCGCGGCGCGCTTCACGCGCGCGCTCTCGTCGTCCTCGGTCCCGTCCGACGTGCGCGAGAAGGTCGTCGAAGGAGCGGCCCGCGAGCCGCCGATGCCGTGGGCGAATCACCTCCTCGCGCGCGAGGCGATCCGCGACCTCAAGCACGCCGAAGCCGCCACGCTCCTCGTCCGGGAGGGCATCGCCTTTCCGGAGCGCAAGGCCGACATCGACACGGCGCTGCAGATCTGGGTGCACATCGAGGCCTGGGAGACGGTGCGCGAGCAGCTCGCCGATCCTCGCATCTCCGCGCTCGCCGGCCCGCACGCGAAATACAAGCTCGCGGTTCGCGACGGGGACTGGCGAGCGGCGGTGCGATGGCTGCCGGCCGTCTTGGCGCCGCACCTCGAAGCAACCGGCATCTTCATGAGCGCCGTCTCCGCGCTCGGCTGGGCGTTCTTCTGCGCGCGCCTCGGCAAGGTCGGATCACGGCTGCGGTTCCGCCTTCCGATGTACGTGCTCGCGTTCGTCCTCGGTGTCGCGAGCGTCCTGCCGACCGTGCTGCTCATCGCGATCGAGGAGGCGAAGCTCAGGCTCGTCGAGACCGGCGACCCGGCCCGCGACGTCCTCTTCTTCGTATTCGGCGTCGGCCTCCGCGAGGAAGCGTCGAAGCTGCTCCTCTTCCTGCCGCTCCTTCCGATCCTACGGCGCTGGGGCGACAAGCTCGACGTCCTCGTCTGCGGGGCGATGGTCGGCCTCGGCTTCGCCGCCGAAGAGAACCTCGGCTATCTCGCCCAGCAGGATCTGCACACCGGGCTCGGCCGCTTCCTCACCGCGAATTTCTTCCACATGGCGATGACCGGCACGCTCGCGTCGGCGCTCGACGATTTCGTCGCCGATCGCGAAAAGCACGCCGCCGCGTTCAGCCGAACGTCGCTGTTCATCGTGTTCATCCACGGTGGCTACGACTTCATGCTCTCGCACCAGCGCTACGGCGGGACGTACCTGGCGATGGCGGCGTTCGTGTTCCTCACGCGCCTCTTCCTCGAAGCCGTCGACAGCGCCCGCCGGCGAGCCGATCGAGGCCTCACCCCGCTCCACGCCTTCATCTTCGCCGTCGCCGTCGTGACGGGCGTAAGCCTCGCCTACGGCGTCATCGCCGTCGGCCCCGTGGCCGCCCTCCTCATCAGCGGCGGCGGGCTCCTCGGCGAAGCAATCATCGTCTACGTCTTCGTCCGCACCCTCCGAACGATCTGAGGCCGCTCCCGCTCCTTCACCCGCCCCCCGCCACAAAGAAACCGCCCGTACTTCCGCCGGACGGCACTAGAGTGCGCGCACCATGCTCGCTCCCCTCTTCCCCCGCCGCCGCCGTGCCGCGCTCGTCGCGGCCGTGGTCCTTGCCGTGACGTCTCCGGCGCTTGCCGGCGAGACGACCCCGTCGCCGCAGCCCGACACCGACGACATGGTCTGGGTGCCGCTCGACCTGATCGTCCACGGACAGGGCGACATCGTCGATCTCTCGCTCGTCGCGCTCGGCTGCAACTCCACGGACGGCACGCACGCGTTCACGATCACGACGCCGTCGCAGCCGATGCGCTGCGGCGAGAAGTCGGGCCCCGTCGCTCTCTACGCCGTGCCGACGCAGGACGTGAAGCCGTTCCAGGATCTGAAGGCGAAGGAGAAGGGCATCGAGAAGGAGACGGCCGAGGTCAAGAAGCTCCTCGGCACGAGGATGTGGTGCGGAGAGGTGAAGGACAAGCTGCACCTCCCCAAGTCGAAGAACATTACGAACCTCACGGCGCACTACCAGATCACCCGCACGGCGAAGGACTGCACGCTGAAGCAGATCGGCGAGACGATGTCCCAGAACTACGTCCCCCCGACGCCCCCGCCGCCGCCCGAGCCCGTCGCGACGGCCCCGCAGCCGGCGGCGACGACGTCGAGCGCAGCGACGCCGGCGTCGAGCATGCCGGAGAAGGCGGGCTGCGGCTGCGGTTGCCTCGTCTCCCCCTCTCCACGGACCGACGCGCTCGCCTTCGCTGCCTTCGCGGGCGCGGTCGCCGGCGCAGCGCTCCGGCGCCGGCGTCGAGAGCCCCCCCGCACGAGCGCTTGAAAGGGCCAGGCCGCTGCGCTATTCGTTGCGGCTGCTGGGGCGCATAACTCAGCGGTAGAGTGCGACCTTCACACGGTTGAAGTCGGGGGTTCAAGTCCCTCTGCGCCCACTAGACTCGGCGATCTCAAGGACGTTCGTCCCACCACTCAGGCCGTCTTCCGGGCCTTCTTGGCCGGGCGGCGGGTGGCGATGCTGACGACATCGGCGTCCTGGGGCGTCGAGTAGAGCGAGTGCAGGCGGCTCTTCTCCGATGGAGGGGGCAGGGCCGAGTTTTGTCTTCTGCCAACCGCGGACGCGACCGCCGGCGAGCGAGTGGCGAAGCAACGAGGCAGGATGGAATCCATCCTGGTCATTTGGTTCGCGAGGGTGGTCCGCTCGCGACGAGACGTCGCGCACTTGAACGGCAGCAGGAGCATCGCGTGACACGAAGCGCGTCCAAGTAGGCGAACTCGGATGGGGGAACGCGCACGAACGAGGGGGGATGGTTTTCATCGTGCCTCATTCGTTCGCCCCTCGCGGCGCCCCTACCCGCAGAAAGCCTTCACGCGCAGCCGGTAGTTTCTGAAGTTCCGGAATCGCGGACCTTGTGGGTCGCGAGGTTGGTGAGCGTCGTCGCGAACCGCTGCTTCTTCGTCAAGAAGTGCTCGTCGATGCCGAGCACGCGAGGCGCCGGGTTGCCTTCGACCTCGGCGGCCTTCCGCCCGAGGAAGTGGTGGTAGTGCCGCTCGACGGTCGCCCAGCTCAAGCCATCGAGCGGCCGGAACTCCAGCACCCGTGAGCTTGTCGCCGATCGGGTGGTGTCGCACCCGACGCGTCCAGCTGTCTTTCAGCCGGAGCTCGATGCCGTCGCACTCGGAGCACCGGATCGAACCGATGTACGTCCGACCGCTCCGCGCACGAAGCCTACGGAAGGATCGTCGCACGACGAGCTGAGGGTGCTCCGTTCTCTGGAGCGAAAGACCGCACGCTCGGCACTCGCGTTCAGGGCGAGAATGAGGTCGACCACCAGGCGCTCGTCCTCATCCTCCGTCGGCTTCGCCGGCAACCCGAAGGCCTCCACCGATGGGATGTGGAGCGCGCTCGGTAATCCGCCCCGGGCTCAGACCTGTCCCAACGTAGCGTCTCCCTGCAGGGCCGCACGGTGCTCGGCATCAAAGCGTCCGACCTCGGACTCTCGACAATCGTCGCCGCGAATCGGAACGACAACCTTCGCCTGATCGAGAGGCGCAGAGGGCCTACGCCGCCGACGTCCGGAAGCTCTTCGAGGACCCGGCCGTTCGCCCGCGTCTCGCGGCGCTTCACCGTCGGCCGATCGGCCCCTTCCAATCCGGTTGCGCCCGCTGTTTCGTCGGGGCCCTTACGAAGCCTCTACGGACCGACGGCGTAGACCTTGCCGTCGTCGCTGCCGACGTAGATCGTCCCGTCGGCGCCGATCGCCGGCGACGAGAAGATCGCGCCTCCGGTCTGAAACTCCCACCTCTTCGCTCCGTTCGCGGCGACGGCGAAGAGCGTGCCGGTTCGCGATCCGATGAAGGCCGTCCCGTCCACGTCGATCGCCGGCTTTCCGCGACCCAGCAAGAAGGACGAGGGGCTACCGAGATCGAAGGTCCACTTCCGCGAACGGTCCGGCTCGATCGCATAAAGCAGGTCCTCGTTCGAGACGGCGAAGATCGTCCCGTCGATGCCGGCGGAGAGCGGTGACCGCCAGGGGTAGGAGTTGCCGAAGCGCCACGCGACGTTCCCCGTGCGATCGAACTTGTAGAGGTCGTAGTTGCTGCTCCCGACGTAGACGCCGTCCTTGGCCACCACCGGGCTCCCGGACGGCACCTCACCCATCGGATGACTCCAGCGCTCGATCCCGTTCGGCCCGACCGCTCGAAACACGTTGTCCGACGTGCCGACGTAGAGCGTCCCGTCGGCGTCGACGGCAGGGCCGCTGCGAACGGCCCCGCCGGTGCCGAATGCCCAACGCTCCTTGCCGTCCGGCGACAGCGCGTAGAGCTTGTTGTCGGCATAAGCGACGTAGAGCGTCCCGTCGGACGCGACGCCGACGATCGACTCGACGTGTCCGATCGTCGGCCCGTCGGGAAACGTCCAGCGCAGCGAGCCGCTCGGCTTGAGCGCGTAGAGGTGCTTGTCGCCGGCAGGGACGTAGATCGTGCCGTCGGCGCCGATCGTCGCGCCGCGCGAGATCGGCCCCTGGGTCGGATGCGCCCACCGCACGTTGCCGCTCGGATCGATCGCGTAGAGCTTCCCGTCGTCCGAGCCGACGTAGATCGTCCCGTCTCCCGCGACGACGGGTGACGCGCGCACGGGGCCGCCCGTCGAGACCTCCCACCGCTTCACGGCAACGGCGGCGCCGCGGACCTGGCTCGCGCCGGACGAGGTCGGACAGCGACCGGGCATGGGCCAAGGCGCGCCGGGCTCGACGCCGAGCTCGACGCAGCCGACGCCGTGCCCGCTCGTCGCTTCGAGCGCGCCGCCGTCGCCCTGCGTCGTGCTCGAGTCCCCGGCCATGGCGTCGGACGCGGAGTCGATGTCGCCGAGCTCGGCGTGCTCGATGCCGCCGATGAGCGCGCACCCGGCGAGCGCGAGCGATGCCGCGCACGCTCCGACTCGCTGACGTGACCACGCCCCCGACATCGAGTCCTCCAGTCTACGGGCAATTCGGGGCGCTAGGATCGCTTGCGCGGGCGCGCGACGCCGTACTCCTCCAGGCGCGCGACGAACGTGTTCCGAGAGATGCCGACCAGCTTGGCCGCTTGGCTCTGGTTTCCGGCGCAGTGCGCGAGGGCCGCGAGGATCCGATCGCGCTCCGTCGTCGCCTCCGGCGGCGGCTCACCGGCGACCGCAGGACGGACGACGACGCGCGCCTTGCGCATCTGGTCGGCGGGGAAATGCCGGACGTCGAGCGGCTCGTCGCCGGCGAGGACGACGGCGCGCTCGACGACGTTCTTCAACTCCCGCACGTTGCCTGGCCACGGGTACCGCCACAGAAGCTCCGTCACCGCCGCGGAGAACGTCGGGGTCGGGACGCCCTGCTTCGCCGCCGCGTCGGCGGCGAACATCTCGGCGAGGGAGACGATCTCCGATGCCCGGTCGCGCAGCGGTGGGATCGTGATCGTGATGCCGTTGAGGCGAAAATAGAAGTCGGTGCGGAACCCGCCGCGCTCCATCTCCTGCTCGAGATCCCGGTTCGTCGCTGCGATGAACCTCACGTCCACCTCGCGCGACCTCACACTTCCGACACGAACGACCTTCTTGTCCTGCACCAGGCGGAGGAGCTTCGCCTGCACCCCGAGCGGCATTTCGCCGATCTCGTCGAGGAAGAGCGTCCCGCCGTGCGCCGCCTCGACGAGGCCGACCTTCGGCTGATGGGCGCCCGTGAACGCGCCTCGCTCGTGACCGAACAGCTCGCTCTCGAGCAGCGTCTCGGACAGTGCCGCGCAGTTGAAGGCGACGAACGGGCCCGAGGCGCGCCGCGACTGCCGGTGAAGGAGCTCGGCCATGACCTCTTTGCCGACGCCCGTCTCACCGAACAAGAGGACGTTGAGGTGACTCGGCGCGACGCGGCGGACGATCGGCTCGAGCTGACGCATGAGCGTCGACGCGAAGAGCGCGGGGCCTTCCTCGGCCGCCGTCGAGGCCGCTTCACGCGGCGCGGCGGCGTCCGCCGGCGCGGCCTGGACGATCAAGGTCGCAGCGCCGATCGCGATCGCGTCGCCGACGGCGACGCGCGCGCGCTCACCCTTCGCGACGTGCCGTTTCCCGATGCGCGTGCCGTTCGCGCTCCCCAAGTCCTCGACCTCGATCTCCGCTCCGACGTGGATCGCAGCGTGAAGTCGAGACACCGACGGGCTGTCGATCCGGACATAGGCCTCCGCGGCCCGGCCGACGACGACGCGGCCCGACGCGGGGAGCGGAAAGGAGCGCGACGCTCCGTCGAGGAACGTGCGCACGACGAGCCCCCCGCTGTCCGAAGGGAGACCTCGCATCGTCGGGGCGTCGTTCGGAGGCGCGGCTTTCGGCATCGGTCAAAACCCGAGCGAGAAGGCGGAGGAAGCCCGGCGCGACGGAGAGCGCGGCGCCGTCACGAAGAGCAGTGCGCCCCCGACGAGGAGCGCGCTGCCCATCGCGATCGTGATCGTGGACGCCGTCGCGAGGTCGAGCGCATCGTCACGCCGCGAGACGCCGTCGGCGTTGCACACGTTCCCGCGACAGAAAGCCTTCGACTCGTCGTTGATCGTGAGCGCGTTCACCCCGAAGACGCTTCCGGCGGCGATCGACACGAGACCGAGCCCCGCGACCGCGACCGCGACGATCCGACGCGACGACGAAGGCGGATCGTCGGGGACGACGAGCGGCCGCGGCGGCTCGGTCCGCTGCGGCGGCTCGAGCGTGAGGCGCGCGTCGAGGAGCTGTCCCTCTCGCTCGATCCGGACGGCGACCCTACCCGTCGCGCCGTCGGGCGTTCGGCCTTCGACGACGTGATCGCCGAGGTCGATCGGGATCGCCGTGTCGACGGCGGCCTGACCGAGCGTCTGCCCGTCGAGGAGCAGGGTCGCGTCCGCCACGCGCGGCGCGAGGACGATGCGCAGGCGAGGAAGCTTCGGCTCGAGCTGTGCGACGCGGCGGCGGGCGGCGGCCTCGTGCGCCGCGCGGCCCGACGCGTGGGCCGCGCTCGCGACGTCGGCGAACATCGCCCAAGCGGACGCGAGCCTTCCGACGTGCTCGTAGCAGTCCGCGAGGTTGAAGAGCGTGCCGGGGCCGGGATCGATTCGCTGACTCTCCTCGAGCTTCGGGCAAGCGTCGGCGAAGCGATCTTCGTCCATCAGCGAGCGTGCCTCTTCGAACAGGTGCTGCGCCGTGGAGCGCGCGACGGGATCCGGCTCCGCTCTCGCGGCGTGCGCGACGACGAGCACGCCGACGAAGACGCTTGCGCCGACGGCGCGCCCCATCATCTCCACGCTACCACTTGCGATCGGAGAAGGTCCGGCGATCGCTTCGCTCGTCGGACGGTGCGGCCGGCGCGATCGGCGCGGGGCGGTTGGGGCGCGCGCTCAGGGCGACCCTCGGCGCCGGCGGAGACTTCGTGGATGGCTCCGGCACCGCAAGCGTCGGCGCCGGTTGCACGACCGACGCGGCCTCCGGCGGCGTGGTGGCGGAGACCGCGCTGGGAGCCGCCTGCTCGGCTTTCGGGGGGGCGGTGCGCGCATCGTCCGCCGACGCGCTCTGCGACCGGACCCCGACGCCGATGCCCGCGATCGCCACCAGCGCGGCGCCGATCGAAATCAGGCCCTGCCGCCGCTTCGGTCGCGGCGCCTCGCCCTCCGTGCTCGGACCTCGCGCGGTGGTCTGTTCGGCGCGTGACCGCTCCTTGGCGATGATCGCGGCGAGCGCGTCGGCCAGCACGTCGACGTCCTCGAACCGATCGTCGGGCGCCTTCGCCAGGCAGCGCGCGACCACGGCGACGAGCTCGGGCGGGGCGTCCGCGCGGAGCTCGGCGAGAGGCTTGGGCTCCTCCTCTCGGATGGCGTGCATCTGGTCCTTGAGCTTCGCGCCACCGAAGGGCCGCATGCCCGTGAGGGACTCGTAGAGGATCGCGCCGAGCGACCAGATGTCACTGCGCGCGTCGACGTACTTCGCGGACGCGAGCTGCTCCGGAGACATGTACGCGGGCGTCCCGAGGAACGCGAGGACGTCCGTGAGCTCCATGCCGTCGGCGTTGTCCTTCGCGATGCCGTAGTCGATCACCTTCAGGCACGCCGTTCCGTTGGGTCGAAACGTGATGAAGAGGTTCGCCGGCTTCAGGTCGCGGTGGACGATCCCCAGCGCATGGGCTTCGGCGAGCGCTTCGCACGCCTGCCGGACGTAGTCGGCCGCCACCTCCACGGTGAACATCCCCTGCTCCGAGAGGACGTCGAGCAGGCGGCGGCCCGTCATGTACTCCATCACGATGAAGGGGACGCCGTTCTTCAGCGTCCCGACGTCGTAGATCCTCACGTTGTGCTCTCCACGCAGGCGGGCGGTGGCCTTCGCCTCGCGAATGAACCGCGCTCCGGCGACGGGATCGTGGAAGATCTCCGGCAAGATGACCTTCAAGGCGACGGTCGTCTGGAGCTCCGTGTGCGTGGCAGCGTAGACGCAGCCCATTCCGCCCACGCCGAGGACCCGCTCGATGCGGTACTTGCCGTCGGCGACGGTGGATCCGATCGGTAGCTCCACGACCTTCGAAGATTTCACCCGCTACCCACGTTGTCAAAGGTGTGGCCGGCGCGGCCCGACCTCGGGCCGCGCCGGTGCGTCGAGCGCCTACTTGCAGGCAGTTGTCGGCAGGTACGGCGATTGGCTGTTCACCGTCGCATGCGCCTTGATCTGGCCGTCGTCGAGAACCCCATTGACGATGGTGAGGGCATGCATGACGCCGTGAAACGCCTCGCTCCCGAGGACGAGATCCTGCTTCAGCGGACCGAGCGGCAGCTGCCACCCCTTGTAGGCGCCCGAGGTCAACGTGAGCGGCGCGCGAAGGCCGTCGACGTACAGAACGACGTCGTCGAGCGAGAGAAAACCCTTCGTCGGCGTGGTGCCGCGAACGGAGAGCCCGACGTGGAGCGATCTCGGCCGCCCGTCGCTCGTACGGACGTCGTCCTTGTCGAGCGCCGCCTTGAGGACGGCGGCGCCGCCGAACCCTTGCGCGTTCACGAGATCGAGCAGGTAGACGCCGAGGGTCGCCCCGTTCGGATGGAGGTCCTGCATCTGGACCTTGATGTGGCCCGCACTGATCACGTCGGCCGACTGAGGGGTCAGCTTTTCGGTCGTGAACCGCGTGAGAACGGTGAACGGCCCGCTCGCCGGCGCGAACAACTGCGCGAACGTGAGCGGCTTGCCGTCGAGCCCCATGCCACAGCCGTAGGCCGACTCGTGGGACACGCAGCTCATCCCGTTCGGTGACAGGTTGCCGACGCTGCACGACTTGTCGACGTCGACGTCGACGAGGGCGGCCGGCAGCTTCGCGCAGGACGTCTTCGGCGAGTCGTCGAATCGCCGGCTCGCGAGGTACCAGACCTGATCGTCACGCAGCGCGACGTTGTGGACGAGCACGTTGTCGATCAGGCCGTCGAAGTGGCTCTTGTAGCCGAACTTCGTGGCGGCGGAGTAATCCTTGAAGCCTGCTCCGACGAGCAGCGGCTTCAGCGCGGCGGCGACGGTCGGCTTGATGTCGACGTACCCGGTGACCTCGGCGGCTTTGACCGGGCGCCCGTTCACGAAGAGCTTGAGGGCGCTCCCGTCGTAGACACCGGTGACGTGCATCCATTCGTTCGGGTGCGGCGCGTCGGCTTGCCCTGGCGCCTCGGGCCACGCGACCCGCTGCGTGCCGCCGGCGATTCGCACCTCGAACACGAACTGCGAGAACGCTCCTCCGGGAGCCTTCCGCACGAGGAGGCGGTACGGCGATTCGCTCTTGTCGCCGATCACCGACACCTTCTCCGCGATGACTTGTTCGTCTCCGAGCGTGTCGAGGTCGACCCACGCGCTGAGGCTCGTCCCGCCGGTCGGCTCCTGGATGGGGGCATGGTTGACGACGAGGACGTCCCCGGTGCCGGTGGCCGGATCGAAGCCTCCGAACGATCCCGCGCAGCCGCTCGGGGCGTCCACACAGGTCGGCGCGGTCGGTCCCGTCCCGCACGAGGCGTTGAAGTCCGTCGTCGCCTGATTCGCGGCCGGCACCGCGCACGCCGTGTTGACGGGCTTGATCGGGGGCGGGGTCGCGCCGAGATCGTCGATCGAGCTGCCGGACAAGGCGAGCGGATAGATCCGAATCTCGTCGATCCGTCCGGCGAAGTGGTTCGAGTACGCGAGGCTCGTCGAAAAGCCCTTCCCTCGCGCGCCGATGGTGAGAGGAGGCTCCTGCTTCTTCAACGTGGCGAAGTCGGGGCCGATCTTGATCGCCGGCTTGTCGCTCCACTCCGGCGGCGAGGTGAGCGCGCTCTCCGTCGCTTCGCCGATCGAGTTGACGGCCTCGCCGTTGACGAAGACGCGCGCGAGCCGCGTGTCGGGGTCGAGGACGGCGGCGACGTGCACCCACTTGCCGACCTCGGCCTCCTGCCAGACGCCGTAGACCTCGAATGTCTGCGCCTGCTCGGGATGGTACTGCCCGTCCTTCGCCTTTCCGACGTAGGTGCCTCGGAATCGAACGAGCTGATGCGGCGAGGTCGGGCTCTTCGGCATCAGCGCGACGCTGTAGCGCTCCCACTGGACGTCGTCGCCGGCGCGCACGTCGCCGGGCTTGTCGATGAGGACCATCTCGCGGTTCGGCAGCTCGTCCGCCGCGAACCACAGGCTCAGCGTCATCGCGCCCGACGGGAGGTGTTTCGCGTCGTGCGCGAAGGAGACGCGATCGCTCTTGCCGTCGAGTCGGAGCGCGCACCCGATGCGCGCGTGCTCGCACGTCGGCCCGCCGCCGATCGTCACGTTTCCAGACCTGACGAGCGAGATGCAGCTCGCCGGATCGTCGAACGTGTAGGCCAACGACGGCGGCGTCGACGGCGCCGCGCACGCCGTGAACGTCTCCGCCTGCGGCTTCGCCGACGCGTACTTCTGCATGTCGTCGTAGATGCTCTTCATCTGCAGAGCGGTGAACGCGTTCGCATAGAGGGCGACCTCGTCGACGACGCCGTTGAAGCTGGATGTCGTGTTGCCGTTCGAACGACTCCCGATCGTCAGCGGCGTGCCTGGATTGGTGAGCGCCCCCGGCAAGGTCGGCCCGCCGTCCTGCGGAGCTCCGTCGATGTAGAGCTGGACGTTCATCGATCCCCCCTTGGCGTCGACGACGGCGCCGATCTGCGTCCACTTCTGGACGTCGTTCACGGCAGGATGGTTCGACTTGCTCGTGGCGCACGCGTTCATCGCGCCGGCGGCGGCGCAGAAACGCCAGAGGCCGGTCGAGCTCACCTCGAGCCGAAAGCTCGGCACGTCGGCCGAGCCGGTCGCCGCGTCACGCCAGAGGACGGGCATTCCGGGATACACCGAGCTCGGACGCACCCAGAGGCTCAGCGACATCTGCTGCGAAGCGACGATCTTCGCACCGGTCGCCGCGTCGATCGGGACATCCGCCCGGGCGCTGGAGCCCGGGATGTGGAGCGCGCAGCCGTTCAGCCCGAGGACACAGTCGGGACGAGGCATCTTCGTCATCTGCATCGGCACGAGGCTCGGGCCGTTCGCGAGCGCCGATGCGTAGCAGGACTTGTCGAACGTGTACGCGAGGAGCGGCGCCGGGCTCGTGGCGTACGCCTGCGTCTCGGTCCCCGTCTCCTCCTCGTCGGCGGAAGTGCCGCACGCGGAGAGCGCCACGACACCGAACGCGAGTGCCGAAACCATCCGGGTCGTCTTCGTCATGTTCTTCTCCTCCTTCGTCCCGCTCACGAGCCGCACCTGTTCGGCGCGAACTGCCAATCCGCTCCCTTGCAGCGTCCTTCGTTCGCCCCGGATGGCTTGCCGGCGAGGCAGCGACCGAGGCTCTTGCACCAGCCGCAGCCCGGGTTCGGCGTGCATCCGCCGCACGTCGTCTCGAGCCCGCAGTTCGCCGCGCGACTGTGGATCTCCGGCGGCGACGAGGATTCACCTCGCGTCCCGATGAAGGCCGCCGCCTCCGTTCCCTCTTCGAGCCCGACCCCGAGCTCTGGACCGCGCCCGTCGGGCGCGTTGCCCCCATTGCACGCCACGACGCCGATTCCGACTCCCACCACCGCCACGACCACGAATCGAGTGCCGACCTTCATGCCGTCCTCCTCCTGCGAGACGGCTCCATCGCAGTCGACGTGCCACGGCGACGGCGCTCACCTTTCCGTGGAACGGCGCGCCTTTGCGGCACGTGTCACGGCGGGCGCGCTGCGCATCCTGCCCACCCGTTGGGCAAGCTGCCGAGCTACGGACTGAGGATCGCGACCGCGTAGGCGAAGACTGCGAACGCCGGCAGCGCCAGGAACGACCGCTCCCGAAGCGCCTTCGCCTTCTCCTCCTCCTTTCGCGTCACTTGGCGCAGCATGATCACGGTCAGCACCAAATTGACGCCGATGGTCGAGTAGGTCGCGATCAGCACCTTGTCTGCCATCGTCAGGTATCCGAGCGGTGGGAGCGAGCCCGTGATCGCGATGTGGAACATGACCGAGGCGATGAGCATCGCGGTGTTCATTCCGAGCCGCCCGTCGAGCTTCTCGACCACCATCAGCAGGGACACGAACGTGATCAAGAGGAAGCACAGGACCGGCAGAAACGTCTTCAGGCTGGTGATGAAGACGAGCCTTCCGATTTTCAATCTGTACGAATATTGAGAGTACGATTCCTGGTAGACGGGATACGAGTGAACGCGACTGACGGCGGAGTATCCTTTGAGCTGCCAGCCGACGAACGTGACCTCCGAATCGATCCCCGTCTGCGCGTCGTCCACGTCGTAGACGAGCTCCTTCGTCGTGCGCGTCACGTGCTCGATCGTGATGGGGAGGACGTGCGAGTCGAACGGGAACGCCTGCAAGTTCAGGTTCGTCATCAGGTTGCCCTGGTAGCGGAAGAACTTCTCCGTCGGCGTATCGATCAGCTTGTCGACGGTCCCGCGCCCGTTCATGAACTCGAAGCGTTGATCGCCCATGTCCCTGTCGGAGCGAAGCGACAGGTAGAAGTCGACCGTGAAGGTGCCGCTGCCCAAGTCGAACTTGCCGACGTTGAGCACGTACAGCCCGACCTTCACGTGCACGGGCCCCGCCGCGTCGGCCGGCGATGGCTGGGGCGGATCGGCAGCGAAGGCGCGCGACGCGAAGGTCATGTCGAAGAGCAAGCAAAGAAGCACGACGAGTCGGGCGATCCATCGGCCCGGAGTGGCGTGTCTCGTCGTCATCTGCGCGGCTCCTTCGCTTGCGAGCGCGCGAAGATACGAGAACGCCGGTGCGGCAGCTGAACTTTCACCCGCCGTCGGATTTCGCGTCGGGCGCGCCGGAGTCGACTTCGGTCGGCGTGCACACGCATGCCGATGCGCCGATCGGTCCGCTGTAACACCGCCAGTTGCCGGCCTCGCAGCGACAGGCGTATCCCGTGAACGAACAGGCGACCGTCTGTCCGTTCGAGCATGACAGCGTGCGAACAGCGGACATCCCGCATGCTTCTCCGCCGTGCTCGCAGGCTCCGCTCGGCAGCGCGGCGATCGACCAAACGCTCCCGTAGGGCTGCTGGACCTCCTGCTCGACGCCGCAACGCGCGATGCACGGCGGCAGATCCATCGCCGCGCCGTTCGCGAGCGCGGGGAACGTCGTCGTGGGCTCGTACGCCGGCCCCGTGGAGCAGGCACTGCGCGGGCCATCGTACGTCCAATCGTCGGATGATGACGATGCCGGAGCCGCCGAAGGCGCGGTCGGGGAGGCGTCCCCACCGGACGTCTCCGTCGCCGTCCGCGTTGCCGAACAGCCGACGGCGAGCGTGAGACACATCGCGCCGATCGACCGAGACATCATGAAGTCCTTCTCTACCGAGCGGCCCCTGGGCCAAGTGTAGACGCACCGCGACACCAGGGCTCGTCGACGATCCGTCCCCGACCGAGAAACGGCCGCGGGCGCCGCTGCGCCCGAAGCTTGCTAGGCGCGCGCCGCCGATGCGCCCGCCCCGCCGATTCCTCTCGCTGCTCGTCGTCCTGGCGGCCTGCGGCCCCTCCGATGCCGTATCCGAACCCGACGAGCCGGCGTGGGAGCCACCGCCCGAGAGCTGCACGGCGCCTTCGCTCACGGAGCCGACGACGTTCGCGACCTGCTCGACCGGCAGCGCCGTCTTCGGCCAGTGGACGCTCGATGCCGACGGCCTGCCCGGCTACGACTACCACCTCGACCAGCACCGCGACGCACGGGCGAGCTGGCTCGACACGGAGGACAACGACCGCCGTGATCAGTGGGCCTCGTTCGGCAACGGCCGCGTGACCGCGCTCGCCTCGACCGACGGGTTCATCGAGGTGACGACGCAGGACCGCGGCGCGACGTATCTCGACAAGGTCGACGAGGCCTCCCACGCGTACGGCGGCGGATTCAGCTTCATCGACGACGGCGCGGCGACCTGGACGACGGCCTACAAGTATCGACCTCGCGGAGCGCGCACGACGCGCCGCTTCGGCATGGGCTACGCCGAGTCGACGATGATCCATCGCGACGTCTTCGTCGGGCATCGGCTCTATGCGCCGCCCGGCGACGCGACCTACGTGCTCGACGACGTCGCGATCGAGAACCGAGGCACGACGCCGAAGACGCTGCGGCACTACGAATACTGGGACGTGCGCCGGCGGCCGCTCGAGGCCGAATGGCTCGTCGCCGGCAAGCCGTTCGCGTCGGCGCCGAAGCTCGCGCGACAGCGCCGCGATGCGCGCAACGCCGCGTTCGACGAGCAGCTGGCGTGGGATCCGGCCGGACGGCTCCTCGGGATGCGTCGCACGCATGCAGCGAGCACCGTGCCGGCGAAGCGCACGGAGGCGAGCGCCGTCGATTGGTATCCGGGCGACCCGTTCCTCGCCGTCGTCGAGGGCGAGGCGACCGACGTCTACACGGACGACGCGCGCTTCTTCGGCGACGCGGACCCCTCGGGGCCGCGCGCCGTCGTCGATCGCGCGGCAGGCGAGATCGACGCGATCGACGCGAGCGGCCGGTCGGGCGCGAACCAGCCGCGCATGTTCGTCGTCCGGACGGACGTCACGCTCGCCCCGGGCGAGCGCAAGACCCTCCGCTTCGCGTACGGCTACACCTCGATGGGCGACGCGTGGCCCGATCTCTCGAGCACGGCCGATGCGTTCACGGCGCGGAAGAGCGAGCTCGAAAAGCACCTGCTCTACCTGGCGACCGATCGCGACGCGTACCTGCACCGCGAGCTCGCGTGGCACGCGTCGCAGATCGAGGCGAGCGTCTCGTACCGGGAGTACTGGGGGCGGCACGTCGTGCCGCAAGGCTCCGCGTACCTCTACCTCCACGGCGTCGACGGCGCGCTCCGCGACACCGCGCTCTTCGCGCTTCCGCTCGTCTACACGCATCCGGAGCTGGCACGCGAAGAGCTCGCCCTCGCGATGGGCCTCGCCTTCGCGGCGGACTCGCGATTCAGCTACGCGTTCCAAGGACACGGCGTCCTCGACAACGCGCTCGGGCTACATTCGCAGCCGTCGGATCTCGATCTGTTCTTCCTCCTCGCGATCCACGAGTACCTCGGTGCGACCGGCGACATCGCGTTCCTCGACGAGAAGATCTCGTACTGGCCTCGGGCTACGGAGAACGAGGCGACGACGCGCGACCACATCCGGCGGGCGGTGGTTCATCTGCTCGACGGCGTCGGCTTCGGCGAGCACGGGCTCATCCACGTCGGGACGGGCGATTGGAGCGACGGCGTCGTCGCCTCGGGAGCACCGGACCGCACGCTCGCGATCGCGAAGGGCGAGAGCATCCCGAACTCGCAGATGGCGCTGTCGGTGCTCCCCGCGATCGCGGACCTGCTCGAAGCGTCCGACGCAGCCCTCGCCGCGCGCATCCGTGACGCGTGCAAGAAGCTCTCTGCCGCCGTCGAGACGACCTGGGTCGAGTCGTTCTACGGTCGCGCCTACTTCGGAGACGGGATCCTGCGCGGCAACGACGCCATCGACCTGGAGGCGCAGGTCTGGCCGCTGATCGGACCGCTCGCCCGCGAGGTGAACGCTCCGCGATCGCTCTTGCCCGACCACGGCGCGCATCTCGCCGCGACGATCCGGAAGGACCTCGACGATCCGTCTCCTGTCGGCGCCCCTCTCCGGCAGAATGGGGAGGTCTGGCCGGCGATCGCGCAGCTCCTGACGTGGGGCTACACGCGCGTCGACGACGAGCTCGCTTGGTCACACCTCGCGAAGATGTCGCTCGCCGCTCGCGCGAAGGCCTATCCGGATCTCTGGTACCACGTATGGAGCGGGCCGGACGGCGCGAACGCGGCGACGGGGAAGACATGGTCGAGCCCGGTGACGCCGATGACCGACTTCCCGACGATGAACGCAAACGTCCACTCGCTCGCGCTCCTCGCCGCGCTCCGCGTCGCAGGCGTCGAGGCGCGCGCCGAAGGGCTCTCGATCATGCCGCACGCGCCCCACCCGATCGCGCTGCGAACCGCGCTCGTCGATCTCGACGTCGAGAGCGATCGCATCCGCGCCGTGTGGCGGCCGGCCGTCGGCGTTCCCCGCTCGCTCGAGCTCGCGGCGCCGCGCGGCGCGACGCTCGGCCGAGTACGCGTCGACGGCGCGACGTTTCCGACCGACGCCGGCGCCACGCGCGTGACGCTGCCGGTCACCGCCACGTCCGCTGGCGTCGTCGTCGAAGCCACGCTCGGGCGCTGATGTTCGTGTGAGGTCAGAAGAGGAAGCCGACGCGGAGCAGGTCGACGGTCGGCGTCGTCTTGTTGCCGAGGACGGCCGCGACGGTCTCGAGCATCGGATCGGCGTCGGTCTTGATCCCCGCATCCGTGGCGCGACCGGCGCGCGAGTAGGAGGCGCCGACCGGGATCTGCACGCCGGCGTCCATACCGACCGTCACGCCGCCCTTGAACGTGTGGAGCACGCCGATGCGCGGGTTCACGAACCACGTGGCGGCTTCCATCGACTCGGTGAACGAGCCGGCCTGGCCCTGGCCGAGCGTCGCCTGCGCGTCGAGCCACTGTCGCCCGATGCGCGCGCCGATGAAGAACGAGTTCTTGAACGGAAAGACGCGGAGGTCGGCGGCGATGCCCTTGAAGCCGACCTCGGCGCCGCCGAGGCTCGTGCGCGGGAGGAAGCTGTACTCCACGCCGAGGCCGACGATGCGATCGACCTTCGCGAACGCCTCGATCGAGAGCGGACGCGGGAACCCGACGCCGGCGAGGGCGCCGATGCGAAGGCGCTCGCTCCGCCCGCTCGCGGGGCGGTCCACGTCGACGGGTGCCGGTGACATCGAGACGCTAGAGGCCATCTCGAGCTCGACGGGCGCGGCCGTCGGCGCCGTCTCCTCGACCGGCGCCTCCTCGACCGGCGCCTCCTCGACCTGCTCGGGGCTCGCCATCTCGGGCTCGGACGCGACGGCGACGGTCGACACGGCGACGGCGCTCGCGGCAACAGCGAGAGAGACGATCCGGCGAATCACGCGGGAGGAGGCGGTCATGATACGCACCCCGTTGCGGGCGCCGTGCCACACCGTCCGGCCCGCGCGACCTGGAAAACGCCAGCGTTTTCCGCCTCCTCGCTCGGGCGAATGCGGGTGTATCACCCGAATGGGCGATACGGCGTACCCGATACAGCACCCGTCAGCCGTGCGAGCCGGACTTCGGGCGTGTCGCGGCCGGAGCCGCGCCGTCGCACGGATAGAGGCCGCCCTGCGCCTTCAAGCTCCCGTCGGCCTCGTGTCGAAAGAAGCGGAGGGCTGCCTCCACGTCCTCGACCGTCATCGTCTTCGAGCCATTGCGCGGACAAAACGCATGCGCCCAGCCGACCTTGGCGAGGCCCTCGTGGAGCTCCTTCGTCCGCGGGGCTTGGTCCGCGTCGTCTGCTGCGCTCACGAGGAGCACCGGCACGGGCTTGCCCTTGCCGCCCTGGATCGCCGCGGCGTCTCCGCCGTTCACGACCGCGTAGCCCTGGCTCGGGAAGAGCCCGTGGGTCGCGACGATCGCGGCGAACAGCGCGCCGTTCGCCGCGCCGAGGACGTAGCGCTTGTGCGTCGCGCCTTCGAGGAGCGCATCGACTTGCCAGAGCACGCGGCCCCACTCCGCGATGACTCCTTTCATCGCCTCGGTGTCCTCCGGATCCTGCGGCCAGCAGAAGTGGTCTTTCAGCTCCGCGCGCCACGCGCAGAGCCCGCGCTTGCCGCGCGGAACCACGACGGCGAAGCCCCGTTGCGTCGCGACCCGCACCGCGTCCCATTCGTCCTTCGATCCGTGCCCCACGTACATCCCGTGGAGGTAGACGAGGACGGGGGCGTCGGCCGCCGGATGCTCCGGTATCGCGAAGCACGTGTCCGACGGTCCTTGCTCGAATCCGTCCGGGCACCAGGACTCGTTCGCGCTTTCCAGCACATTGGGATCCTAAGCTTAGAATTCCACGTGGACAAGTTGTCGCG
>JADMIO011201700.1_pt1 | contig 53772 bp, 64 predicted proteins | sample 8958161 | NCBI WGS metagenome assembly JADMIO01 (sample SAMN16585339, study PRJNA669376) | soil metagenome | isolation source: Crop rotation soil | place: USA: Cullars Rotation, Alabama | collected 2011
ACAACTTGTCCACGTGGAATTCTAAGCTTAGGATCCCAATGTGCTGGAAAGGCGCCTTTTTCCTTGGTTGTGCCTTGTTGCCGCTGCTGGCGTCCGGCGCCTCGGCCGCGCGCCCCGATCCATTCACCAATACACGCCAGCGCCAGTTGCTGGATCTGTTTCTGGCGGGAACACCTGACAAAGCTGATCTAGGCAATGGCGGCGGCACCACCGCGCAGACCCTCGCCATGCTGGGGCGCGAAGATCTGGTGATGCGCATGCCCATTTTTGGGGGACATGGGCGCCGCAATTGCCAGCCCCTGTTGCAAGATGGCAAGGCGGTAGATGCAATCGCCTACATTGTGGCGAAAGCGGCTGGCGCCCGGGTCACTATGATCAACGAAGCCCATGACATGCCGCAAACGCGATCCTTCGCCGCCAAGGTGGCCGCGGCGCTGCGGCCGGAAGGCTATTCCCTCTACGCCGGCGAAACCTTTGACGACCGCATCGGCGCGACCACGCCGTCCTGGCCGCTGTCGACCGACGGCTATTATGTCAACGATCCGATCTATGGCCGTTTGATCCGTGTCCTGCGGAGCTTGGGCTATCGCTTGGTGCCCTATGAAGACCATGTCCCGCCCGATCCGAAGGCGACGCCGGAAGAACAGCTCAGCGCGCGGGAAGTCATCCAGGCGAAAAATCTGGAGGCCCGCCTGAAATCCGAACCCGCCACAGCCAGGCTGCTGGTCCATGTCGGCTATGGGCATCTGGACAAATCCGATGCGCGCCCCATCAGGATGATGGCGGCGCATTTCCGGGAGGATACCGGCATCGACCCGCTGACTGTCGATCAGGTCGGGTTCTGGTCGCGGACCGGCCGCTACGAGATATGCGACACGTCAAAAATGCAGACCGGCCCCACTGTGATCTATGTCGGCGCGCCGACGCCGTCTTTCACCCGCAGCCGTCCCAACTGGCGGCTTGAAGAAGGCGACAAGTTTGTCGAGATCCCGGCAGAGTTGCGCCGCCCGTCAGAGCCCTCGATCTATGAAGCCCATCTTGCCCGCGATCCGGACACGGCAGTTCCGGTGGACCGGATTTTGGTTCGTCCTGGCGAGGATGACATGCCGCTTCTTCTGCCGCCGGGTCGCTATCGCCTGTCGGTCTGGACGGAAAGCCAGGGCTGGTCGGCCGATGAGGGGCTAACGGTTAACTGACTGTCATGGCACCCGCTCGGCCGCGGCGATCTGGCCGAAGCGGCCGCTGTTGAAGTCGGTGATGGCCTGGCGGATCTCGCCTTCCGTGTTCATCACAAAAGGGCCATAGCCGGCGATCGGTTCACGGATCGGCTCGCCGCCCAGCACCAGCAGGATCGCATCGCTGCCGGCTTCCACCGTGACCTCCGTGCCCGCCGGATCGAACAGCACCACCTGCGCATCGCTGGCGGCCTTCTCGCCATTGACCGTGACATGGCCGGCCAGCACCGCCAGCGCCGCGTTATGGCCTTCCGGCAGGTCCAGTTTTAGCGAAGCGCCTTTCTCCAGCCGCACATCCCACAGATTGATGGGGGTGAAGCTTTTCGCGGGGCCTTTGGTGCCCGCAAAATCGCCGGCGATCACACGCACCTTGCCGCCCGGCACCGCCACCGCCGGAATGTCGGCATTGGTGATGGCCTGATAGCCGGGCGCGGTCATCTTGTCCTTGGACGGCAGGTTGACCCACAGCTGCACAGCGCGGAAGTCGCCGCCCTTGGCCGTGAAGCCGGGCGAATGGAATTCCTCGTGCAGGATGCCGCTGGCCGCGGTCATCCATTGCACGTCGCCCGGCCCGATGGTGCCGCCCCTGCCGGTGGAGTCGCGGTGTGCCACTTCGCCGTCATAGACAATGGTGACGGTCTCAAAGCCGCGATGGGGATGCTGGCCGACGCCGCGCGGCCGGGCCGCCGGCTCGAACCGCGTCGGGCCGGCATAGTCGAACAGCAGGAAGGGGCTGACTTGCCGCCCATGCTGGTCATAGGAAAAGAGGGTGCGCACGGGAAAGCCATCGCCCACCCAATGCTGGTTCCTGTTTTCCAGCACGCTGACAATCTTTTTCATCTCACGCTCCTGTCCGGATGCCCGGACGATACATCATGTCTCTGATTGTGGCTGCCGCCTTAATGGACGGCCGCGCTTTGCTGCGCGGCGGGCTGCGCCGCCACCAGGCTGGCGACTTCGCCCCTGGCTTCGGCAATCGCCTTTTCCTTCTGCTCGGGGCTGACATTGACGCCCTCGGCCCTGAGGAAGCGGACATCGGTCACGCCCAGGAACCCGAACACGGTCTTCAGATAGGATTCCTGGTGGTCCCAGGCCGCCACCGGCGACTGTGCGCCATAGAAGCCGCCGCGGGCCGAGGCGATGATCACCGTCTTGCCGCCGGCCAGGCCCTTGGGTCCATATTCGCTATAGGCAAAGGTCTTGCCCTTGATGGCGATGCGGTCGATCCAGGCCTTGAGCTGGCTGGGAATGGAGAAATTGTACATCGGCGCGCCGATCACCACGACATCGGCATCCAGGAATTCCTGCAGCACCTTCTCGCTCTCGGAAAGGATGGCGTTGATCTCGGGGCTGCGCTGACTGGGATCGGCGCCTGCGGCAAAGAGCTGGTCGCCGGCCAGATGAGCAAGGGGCTGGGCGACCAGGTCGCGATAAACGACCTCGGCGTTGGGATGACGGGCCCGCCATTCGGCGACGGCCTCGGCGGATAACTGGCGGCTCACGGACGCGGTGCCCAGGATGCCGGAATCGATGTGAAGCAGTTTCATGATGACCCTCCTTGTTGGGCGAAGGCCGGCCGAATTGGTTGGCGGCTTTCGTGACAAGGCAGATAAGGGCGGGTCCGGCGGGCCAGAAGCTCCGCAGACGGAACTCATCGTTCCAGATCTGGAACGACGGTTTTCGCGCAAAAAGCGGGCATTCCGGCGCGGCATGGAAGCAATGCGCGGGGTGCAGTTGCGCGGACGGCCGGGGAACCAATCTACCAGACTGTAGATTGGAGAGCGCCATGTCCGGCCCAAAGTCCGTCATTTCAGCCCACGCCGATTACCGGCGCAGCGACTATATGTTCGCGCGCGAGCAGTCCCGTGCGCTCGCTAGCAGGGAATGGGAGGATCGCGAGCCGCCGCTGCATTCCTGGACAGAAATGCTGCCGACGGTTCTGGGCATCGCCACGGCGGCGATTGCCCTGTTCGAGTCGATTCACTAGTCCATTCCTGGCGCCGTCTTGAAAAGGAACGGCCTGTTCCACACCTGCAACGATAGTTAAGGTGCGGGGATGGCGGTGCAGGATCTCAACGACATAAGCTTTTTCGCGGCGGTGGTGGAGAACAAGGGCTTCTCCGCTGCCGCGCGCGCTTTGGGCCTGCCCAAATCCACCTTGAGCCGCCATGTCGGCCGGCTGGAGAAGCGGCTGGGCGTGCGGCTGCTGGAACGCTCGACCCGCCATTTCCGGCTGACCGATGTGGGCGAGCATTATTACAGCAAGGCGCGCGAAATCCTGGCCGAGTTGAATGCCGCCGACAAGGAATTGGCAGAAATGCGCAGCGCCCCGTGCGGCGTGGTCCGGCTGGCTGCGCCCCTGGCCGCCTCGCAATATGTGCTGCCGCTGATCCTGCCGGCCTTCATGGCGCGCCATCCCCTGATCAAGCTGCAGGTGATGGTGAGCGACCGGCCGGTGGACCTGATCGGCGACAAGATCGATATCGCCATCCGCGCCCGCACCGAACTGGGCAATGAGGCGCTGACCATGAAGAAGCTGACATCCAGCTATCGCGTGCTGGTGGCCAGTCCCGCCTTTGCCGCCGAACACAAGGTTGGCGACCTGAAGTGCCTGTCGGTGCTGCCCTTCCTCAGCTCCAGCGAAAGCGAGGCAGGCCAGAGCTTCACCCTGGTGGGGCCGTCAGGCCGGCGCGAGACGGTGAATGTCAAGCCGCGCCTGATGACCACCGATTTCAATCTTGTGCGGGAAGCTGCCGTCGCAGGCCAGGGCATCGCCTTCCTGCCCATCGAAGTGGTGGCCGCGGCGATCGGCGAGGGCCGGCTGATGCGCGTCCTGCCGGAATGGCAATCGGAAAAGGCCACCATCCATCTGGTGTTCGCCGGTCAGAAAAGCCTGACGCCGGCCGGCCGGCTGCTGGTGGATTACCTGGCCGCGGAGTTCGAGCCGATGGTCCGGCGGCGGGGGCTGGCGCCCGGCTGAGACCTGCGCTGGGCGTCGCGCCAGGCGGATACCAGGGCTGTCGCCAGAATTCCCACATTGATGGCCACAAGCAGGCCTACCTGAAGAAACAGGGGATCGGTGTTCATTGCTGGTCTCCTCGACGCCTTAGATAGGGTCAGACCGGCGCAATAAAAGGGCGGGTTCCGGCACAAAATGTTTCATATATGAGCTTATTGAACCGGGATTTCGAACGGTCCCGCGGGCAGGGCGGACGCATCGGACAGGGTGCAGATCGGGCTGTCGCCCCAGCAATAGCGCACCCGCGTGGCGGTGCCGGCATCCGGCAAGGTGACATGGTCGCCCGCCAGGTTGGCGCGTGACCAGCGGCAACCATTGGCATCACACAGCTCGAAGGCATTGGGCTCGCCGCTATAAGAGGTCAGCACTCCGGTCACGTCGCGGAACGACACGGTCACGGAATCGCCCGCCCGCCGCGCCGCCGCCACACGGGGACCGGAAGGCGCGATGGCCTCACCATAGAGAAGGTGCCGCGCGGCGATGGAGATGCGCCGGCCGATCTCGTGCTTGTTGGTGGGATGCAGCAGCTTGGGATCGCCGATATCCACCGTCACCACCAGGGCTGCGTGCGTATCGGCCTCGGCGGTCCGGCGCTGGGCCTCGCGCACATCCGACCAGAGCGACTCCACCGGCTTTGTCGGCGTGGGGCCATAGTCGGGAATCTGCACGATGATGAAGGGCAGGGCCGCCCCGAACTGTTGGCGCCAGTCCGCCATCATCGCGGTCAGCACGGGCTGATAGGTCCTGGCGAAATAGATGTTGGATTCGCCCTGGTACCAGATCGCGCCTTTCACGCCATAAGGTCCGATCGGCTTGATCATGCCGCCATACTGAAGTCCCACACCATGCATAGGTCCCCAGGGAATCTGCGGCGCGATCAAATTCTCCACCGGCTGGTAGTGCCAGGGCTGGTCCAGCGCCACGGACGAGCCGTCGGCGAGGCGGATGGCGCGGGTGGAAGCAGGTCCCGTCAGCCCGCAATTCTTCCAGCTGCAGAAGATATTCACGGTGATGCTGTTGTCGCCTTCATGCAGCAAGCCGCGCGGCAGATCATGGCGCGCATCGGGCTGTTGCGAGCTGCCGCCCACGCCCCGGCCATTGACCCAGCTCTTCTCCTCTTCATTGGCGCGGCCCAGGTCCAGGGTCGCGGTCTGCGCTGCCTGCGCCGCCGTCAGCCGCACATGGGTGGAGAGCCACATCTGGCCGACAAAACCCACGCCCGGCTCGGCGCTGCCTTCGGGCAGGGACAGGCCCGGCCAGTCATACCAGGCGCCAAGCCCGGCCGGTGCCGCCGGCCAGGACGCGGTGTCTTCCTTCCAGGGCTCACCCTTGCCGTGAGCGCGCCACCAGCTTTCCCATGCCGCATCCCAGCGGCGAGAGGCGGCGGCAGGGTCCTTCTCCCACAGCGCCAGCATTTCGATATCGTCATTGAAGCCCAGCGGGCGCAGGCTGTGATGGCTCACCCATCCCCGCACGCGCGTGCCGCCCCAGGCCACGGTGATCAGGCCGACCGGCGTTTTGACGTGTTTGCGCAACTCGCGCGCGAAGTAGAAGCAGCTGGCCGAGAAATCGCCGGCGGTCTGCGGTGATTCCACTTTCCAGGAAACCGGCGTCTTGAAGCTTGTCAGCTCCACCGGGCTGGGCACGCGATCCACCGCCAGTTCGCGCACGTCGGTGTCGGTGGCGGCCGCGATCTCGGCCGTGGCATTGGCGGCACCGCGCACGCTGAGCGCCATGTTGGACTGACCGGTGCAGAGGAAGACATCCCCGACCAGCACATCGCGAACGTCCTGGGTCTCGCCGCCGCTCGCCGCATGCAGCACATAAGGCCCGCCGGCGGGCATGGGGGGCAGGGTCGTGCGCCATTGCCCGTCCTTGTCCGCATGCGCCGATACCGTCGCACTGCCAAGCTGCAAGGTCACATCGGCGCTAGGTTTGGCCGTGCCATAGACCGGGATGGGCTGGCCGCGCTGCAGCACCGCATGATCGGCGAACATGGGATGGAGCAAGGTCGCGGCCTCTGCCGGTCCCGCCGCCAGCAAGGCAAGTGCAAACGTCAGTGCGCGCATGATCCCCCCGGATGTGAGCTGATTTCTAGCACAGCCCTGGCGGAGAGCTAGGTATCGCTCCAGAGCCGGAGAAGATTGTGATAGCAGCCAGCCAGTGAGACCAGCGATTTGTGCCCCGGCGCATCGCGGCCCAGCGTCTGCAGGGCGGTATCGAGCTCGAACAGCAGGTCACGCTGGGCTTCCTCGCGCACCATGCTCTGGATCCAGAAGAATGCCGCCAGCCGCACGCCCCGCGTCACCGGCTCGACGTGATGCACGCTGGTGGCGGGATAAAGTACCATGTCGCCGGCCGCCAGTTTGATGCGCCGGTGGCCCAGACGGTCCTCCATCACCAGTTCGCCGCCCTCATAATCTTCCGGCGCCGACAGGAAGAGGGTGGCGGACAGATCGGTGCGCACCCGGTGCGGTGTGCCGGGCACGGGCCGCACCGCGCCGTCGATATGGCCGCCATAGGCCTGGCCGCCGGTGTAGCGGTTGAAGAGCGGCGGGACCACTTTCAGCGGCAATGCCGCCGAAATGAAAAGCGGATGCGCGTCCAGCACGTCCAGGATCATGTTGCCCAGCTTGCGCGCCACCGGGCTGGTCTCGGGCAACTGGGCGTTATTCTTGACGGCGGCAGACAGATAGCCGGCGGTGTCGCGGCCATCGACCCATTCGGCACTCTCCAGGGCCTGGCGGCATTGCGCGACCTGGGCCTGGTCCAGCACGCCCGGTATATACAGCGGCATGTGTTTCGGTGAATCTCAGTAATTCAGGTTGATCGTCAACAGCGCCGTCCTGCCTTCCGCCGGCACCACATGGAAGAAGTGTAGCTGGTCATAATAATATTTGTCGAAGACATTGTTGACGTTGAGCTGGACGGACAATTTCTGGCTCAGCGTGTATCTGGCCATGGCATCGGCGGTGAAGAAGCCGGGCACGGTCTTGATCGGCGGCACATTCTGGGTGAACTGGGATGAGACATAGCGGCCGCCGCCGCCGATTTCCCATCCCTCGCCCAGGTTATAGGTCGTCCATCCCGTGATGGTGTGCTTGGGCGTATTCATGAGCGGGGAGCCCACCGGCGCCGCCCCGGCCGCCGACTTGGCCACCGAACTGTCCAGATAGGCATAACCGGCCTGGACCTGCCAATTGGCGGTGATCCGGCCCGTGGCGCCCAGCTCCAGCCCGTCGACGCGGAAATCGCCGCCCAGCACATTCAGGATCGTATTGGTGGGATCGGGCACGCGGGCATTGTCTTTTTCGGCCCGGAACAGTGCCGCGGTCAGCGCCAGCCGGCCGCCGAACGCATCCCACTTGCCGCCCAATTCCAGATTGCTGTTCTTCTCCGGACTGAGATCGGCGTTGCTGAGATTGAAGGAGCGCGAGCTGACGACAAAAGAAAGCTCCTCGCCCGACGGATTGAACGAGGTGCCATAGGCGAAATAGAGGCTGGCATTGGTGTCGGGCTTGTAGACCAGAGCGCCGCGATAGCTGAACATGCGATCGACGCGCGGGATCGTGTCGGTGCGAGTGACCAGGCCCGGTGTGGTCGTGGAAAAATTCTGGTCCCGGTAGACCAGGCCGAAATAATCCCAGCGCACCCCACCGGTCAGCTCCCATTGCGGGTCGAGCTTGACGGTGTCCATGACATAGGCGGCAAAACTGTTGGCGTCGGTGTTGGTCTTGAAGCGCGGAAAGGTGCTGGTGGCCGTGAAGGGCACATCCGGATTGGGCGACAACAGCGGCACCGAGGGCACGCCGCTGCTGTTGTCGAATTCCGGCTTGGCGATCTCGTGCCCGCCCTCGATTCCCGCCGCGACCGTGTGCTTGATCGATCCGGTGTCGAAATGCGCCACGCCGTCCAACTGATCCCACAGCATGGACTGGGTGTTGATCCCGGTATTGACGTTGCGGGTGACGGTGACGGCACTGAGCGGCGTGGTCACCGGGACCGAGGCGGCGATCAAGGGCTCGCTGAAGCGGAAATTCTGCGAATAAGCGGCATAGCGCAGCTTGTTGGTGAGCGTGACGCCGGGCATGAAATCATGCTCGGTCGTCAGGGTGACGATATCGGTGCCGGTCTTCAGATAGTCGCTCTTGAAGCCGTAGAAATTCTGCCGCGGCACCGCCACGACCTGGGTGCCCAGATAGGGGATGCCGTAGTCGGGAATGTCGTTGGCGGATTCGTGTAGATAGGCCAGGGTCAGCCGCGTCGGGGTGCCCAGGCCCAGCGACAGGCTGGGGGCAAAGCCATAGCGGTTCTGTTCCACCACATCGCGGCCGGTCACATCGGCTTGGTGGCCCATCGCGACAATGCGAAAGGCGGCGCCCGATCCCAGTTCAGGCAAGGTCTCGTTGACGTCCACAGTGACGCGACGGGTGAGGTCGGTGCCAGCGGTCAAGCTGCCTGAGATGAAACCGGCAAGCTGAGGCTTCTTGGTGACCTGGTTGATCACCCCGCCGGTCGAGCCGCGGCCGAACAGGGTGGAGGCCGGCCCTTCCAGAACCTGCACCTGCTCGAAATCGAAGGTGTCGCGGTAATAGTCGCCGATGTCGCGCTGGCCATCGATGAACATGTCGGTGCGGGCGACAAAGCCGCGAATGCTGGGCGAGGTGCCCAGCGATTTGAACTCGCCTGCGCCGATGGTGATGGTGGGAATGTTGCGGAAGGCGTCATTGAGATTGGTGATGGCGCGGTCCTGCATCAGCTGCTCGGACACCGTGTCGATCGATTGCGGCGTGTCGACCAGGGGTTCGGTGAGCTTGGACAGGCTGGGGGTCAGGACATTGTAGTCGGGGGAGCGCTCGCCCTCGACGATGATGTGTTCGGCGTGCCTGTAGGGGTCGTCCTGGGCGTGGGCGGGCTGCAGGAGGGCAAGGCTGGAGCCGGCCAGAAGCGCGGCGCGCAAGGAGGTGCAAACCGCACGCGGAAGTGAACAGCCCATCCCAAAGCCCCCGTCGCCAGCATCGCTATATACGTGGAAATATAACGAGGCTCAAGAACGCTACGGCACGCGAGTGACCATGATGGCGATGGACGGATCGTTATTGCGCGAGAGTTGGATCACATACTGTCCCGGCTGCAGCGGAAACTGGACGGTCTTGCGGATGTCCGAACAGGGCAAGCCGTGACTATGCACGCCCGACGGCACCACCGCGCCGTCTTTCAGCATGTCGATCCAGGCGCCGGAGCTCAGATTCACCTGATAGGTGCCAGCCTGCGTGATGGGAAGCTGCAATAGCCCGCCATAAGACGTCGTGCCGCTCTTTCTTTCCGGCTGCGCGACATAGTGCATCTTGGGGGCGTGGCGCAGATTCACAGCCACGGCCTTGCCGGGCGTGAGCCGTGCAGCGTTCAGGCCCGCCGCATTAGCAGCGGCGTCAAGACTGGCTTTGTCGGCCCAGCCCGAGAGCGCCGCGGGCAGGGGCTTGGCATCGGCGGGACAATTGGCCGGCGCATGTCGCATCTCCTGCGCCAAGGCCGGCGCGGCAAACAGAAAAGCAGAGATGAGAAGTGCAGACGTTTTCACGGAAGCTCTCCGCGTGAAACGCCCCATACTGCCACGGCTATTTTCGACTGTATATAACGCCCCGAAACACGATGGCGCCGGGAAAACGGGCCGCTGCTATGGAACGGGTCCGCCGCCGTTACCCGGATTGGTTTCCTGGATCTGGGTGGCGGACGAGCCGGGCGTCGCCTTCAGCAATTCCTGCAGGAAAGTGGTCTCGCGGCCGCGTGCGGGCGTGGTGCGGGTCTCGAAAGCGATGACATGGCCGTCGCGCAGGCCGTAATGGCGCACGCCCGTAACCTTGTTCTGCTTGTCGAAATAGACCGCCAGGATCTGGCGCTTGAGGATGGTGGGATTGAAGAAGGCGACCTGCTTCTCGGTGGCCGAGATGTAATACCAGCTGTCATTGCCGAAAGTGGCAGTGGTGGAGGCATAACCCAGCCGCTCCTGCACCGTGGTCTTGGTGTCGGTGCCGCTCTTGATGGAGGACTCCAGCGCGGGATCGGGCAGATAGCCGCGCTGGCTGATCACCGGGGCGCAGGCGATCAGGATGACGGCACCGGCCAGCAGGGCAGTGGAAGCAATGGCAAACTTCATGGCTCGACCTTCGAAGGAAGCTATGTGCTATCGTCTCGGTAACTTGGCTGCAACCCCGGCAGCCGCCCCAGGGACGTTTCGATGTTGAATTTGCTCAAGGAATCGGCGGCGCGCAAGCAGGCGGCGACCCGCCTTTATGAGGCTTTGGTAAGCCGCGCGCGGGAACCTGTCTTTTTCACTGCTTTTGCGGTGGCCGACAGCGTGGATGGCCGCTTCGATCTCTTGGTGTTCCACGCCTGGCTGGCGCTGAAGGAACTCGGCGGACGCTCGCCGGCGCAAGGGTTGACCAACGCCATTTTCACCGGCTTCGACGAGGCCATGCGCGAGCAGGGCGCGGGCGATATCGGCATCGGCCACCGGCTGAAAGACATGGCCAAGGCCTTTTACGGCCGCATGGCGGCCTATGAGGCCGCCAGGAATGAAGAGGAACTGGCGGCGGCCCTGGCCAAAAATCTCTGGCGCGGCGCCGGCCATGAGGCGCATGCGCGCGCCCTGGCCGCCTATGCGGCCACCGCGCGCCGGAAGCTGGCCGCATCCCTGCCGGAGGCTTTGGATTTCGGGCCTTTGCCCCCTATCTGATTGTCATGACCCAAGGCCTGCCACTCAGCCACGATTATAATCTTGCCCGCCTCGGCAATGCCGGGGACGAGGTGCGTTTCGCGGCCGATGCCGAGCAGCGCGCCGCCATCGCCCGCTGGTCCGGCGTGGTGTCGGTGGAGAAGCTGGAGACGCGGGTGGAGATCCGGAAGATCTCGCCCACCCGTTTCGGCCTGACATTTCACCTTTTGGCCGATGTCACCCAGGCCTGCGTGGTCACGCTGGAGCCGGTCGTGGACCACATGGCGCACAGCTTCAGCCGGGAGCTGCATTTTGCCGGCACGGTCCGGCACAAGCTGGCCGAATCGGAGCCCGAGCTAGTCCTGGATTCCGACCCCGAGGAAGGCCCGGAGGAGATCGAAAGCCTGCATTACGACCTGGCGGTGCCGGTCCTGGAGGAATTTGCCCTCAGCCTGGAGCCTTATCCCCGCCGGCCGGGTGTGGAATTTGCCCCCAAAACCGACCCGCAAGACCGTCCCGAAAGCCCCTTCGCCGTCCTCAAGGGCCTCAAATCCGGGCTTTAAGCCCTTAAAAGCGCGGGCTTTTGGCTTGAAACAGGCCCGGCTTTCCTGCTACCCACGCCCCTCGTTTGCGCCGCCTTCAGATTTGGAAAGGCGGCCTTACCCAGGAGTTTCCCGCCATGGCGGTCCCAAAACGAAAAACCTCGCCGTCGCGCCGCAACATGCGCCGGTCCCATCACGCCCTGACGGCTGGCGCCCATGCCGACTGCCCGAACTGCGGCGAGCCCAAGCGTCCGCATCATGTCTGCGGCTCCTGCGGCCATTATGCCGACCGCGAAGTCGTGAAAGCCAAGAGCTGAAGCCTTTCTGCCAGAAAGGTGTTGAGTGGCTCGCGCCCTGACCGTCTCCATCGATGCCATGGGCGGTGATGCCGGCCCTGGTGTTGTCGTGAGCGCGCTGCTCAAGACGCTTCAACGGCATATCGACGTGGATTTCATTCTGCATGGCGATGAAGCCGTGCTGAGGAAGCTTGTCGACCGTCAGCCCAAGCTGAAGGCGCGCTCTGTCATCGAGCATGCCTCCGCCAAGGTCAGCATGGAGGACAAGCCCAGCCACGTCCTGCGCCGCGGCCGGGACACCTCCATGTGGCACACCATCCAGAGCGTGAAGGATGGCAAGGCCCAGGTTGCGGTCTCCGCCGGCAATACCGGCGCGCTGATGGCGGTCTCCATGTTCGGGCTCGGCATCATCGAAGGCATTTCCCGGCCCGCCATCGCCATCATCTGGCCCACCTTGAAGGGCCAGTGTGTGGTCCTGGATGTGGGCGCCAATGTCAGCGCCACCGAGGAACAGCTGGTGGATTTCGCGGTGATGGGTGAGGCGTTTGCGCATGTGCTGCTGGGCCTGCCGCGGCCCACGGTCGGCATTCTGAATGTCGGCGCCGAGGAGCAGAAGGGCAATGACGGCGTGAAGGGCGCGGCCCAGATCCTGCGCAATTCCAACCTGCCCATGGCCTTTCACGGTTTTGTCGAAGGCGATGACATCGCCAAGGGCACGGTCGATGTGGTGGTGACGGACGGCTTTACCGGCAATATCGCGTTGAAAACCGCCGAGGGCACCGCGCGCCTGGTCGGCACCTATCTGCGCCAGGCGCTGAAAAGCTCGCTTATGTCACGCATGGGCGCGGTGATCGCGAGCGGAGCCCTCGACATGCTTCGCCGCAAGCTCGATCCGCGCACCCAGAATGGCGGCGTCTTTCTGGGCCTCAACGGCGTGGTGGTGAAAAGCCATGGCAGCGCCGATGCCGTCGGCTTTGCCAGCGCCGTGGACATGGCCATCGACATGGCGCGTGCCGATATCAACGCCCGCATCACCACCGACCGCTCGGCCATCTCGGCCGAAAGCGCCGGTGCGCGGGCCGCCGAATTATGAAAGGCCCTACCGTGATCCGTTCGCGCGTCATCGGCTGCGGCGCCTGTCTGCCGTCCAACATCGTCACCAATGACGATCTGGCCAAGAAGGTCGAGACCTCGGATGAGTGGATTCGCGAGCGCACCGGCATCCGCCAGCGCCATATTGCGCTTGAGGGCGAAAAGACCTCCGACCTGGCTCTGGGCGCGGCGCGCGAGGCGCTGAAGGATGCCGGCATCGATGCCGGCGAGCTGGACATGATCATCTGTGCCACCACCACGCCGGATGAAAGTTTTCCCGCCACCGCCACCATCGTGCAGTCGCGGCTGGGCATGAGCCATGGCGCGGCCTTCGACGTGCAGGCCGTTTGTTCCGGCTTCATCTACGGCATGTCTGTCGCCGACAGCCTGATCCGCACCGGCGCGGCGCGCACCATTCTGCTGATCGGGGCCGAGACCATGTCGCGCCTTTTGGACTGGAGCGATCGCACCACCTGCGTCTTGTTCGGCGACGGGGCAGGGGCGGTGGTGCTGCAGGCCCATAGCGGCGTGGGCGACAATTCCGACCAGGGCATCCTCAACACCAAACTGTTCTCGGACGGCCGGCTGCACGACATGCTCTATGCCGATGGCGGGGTCTCCTCCACCCAGACGGCCGGCAAGCTGCGCATGCAGGGCAAGGAAGTCTTCAAGCATGCGGTCACCAACATTGCCGCCGCCATCGAGGCCTCAGCTGCCGCCTCCAATATCCCCCTTTCGGAGATCGACTGGTTCGTGCCCCACCAGGCCAACCAGCGCATTCTGGACGGCACCGCCAAAAGGCTGGGGATCGACGCGGCCCGGGTGGTCTCGACCGTGGCCAGCCATGGCAACACCTCGGCGGCCTCGGTCCCGCTGGCCCTGGTGACCGCGGTCCGGGACGGCCGGATCAAGCGGGGGGACCTGGTCCTACTGGAAGCCATGGGTGGAGGCTTCACTTGGGGCGCAGCCCTGCTGCGCTGGTAACCAAACGGGAACCCGATTCGGGTAAGATCTGAGTTCCCGCCTGCAAGTCTTTGATCTTGACCGGTATTCGCTGAGAAGGTTACGGTTCTTCAGACAAGGAAAGAGTCGCACATGACCACGGGGACACTGACCAGGGCCGATCTGACCGAAGCCGTATTCCAGGCGGTAGGGCTTTCCCGTACCGACTCGGCACAGATGGTCGAAGATATGCTGGAAGAAGTTTGCGGCGCTCTCTCGCGTGGCGAGACCGTCAAGCTGTCTTCCTTTGGTACTTTTGCAGTGCGTCAGAAATCGCAGCGCATGGGGCGCAATCCCAAGACGGGCGATGAAGTCCCGATCGCGCCCCGCCGTGTGCTGGTGTTCCGGCCAAGCCATGTGCTGAAGGCGGTCATTAACGGTCAGGCGCCGCCACTTGAGGTTGAGGACTGATGTCATCGGCGGCAATCGCCTATCCGCAAAAGTCTGCTGAAGCCTTCCGCACCATCAGTGAAGTTGCCCTGGAGCTTGACGTGCCGCAGCATGTGCTGCGCTTCTGGGAGAGCCGTTTTGCCCAGATACGCCCGGTCAAGCGCGCCGGCGGGCGCCGCTATTACCGGCCCGACGATGTGGACCTGCTGAAGGGCATCCGCTCGCTGCTTTACGTCGATGGCCTCACCATCAAGGGCGTGCAGAAGGTGCTGAAAGAGCGCGGCCTGCGCCATGTCACCGAAGTAGGCCGTGGCAACGCGCCACCGCCGCAGACCCTGGTGATCGAGCGGCCTGTGGTGGTCGAAAAGATCGTCTATGTCGAAAAGCCGACACCGGCGCCGCAGCCTGTGCCGGCCAAGAAATCGCGCGCGCATCTGCGGCCCGTGCCCGATGCCATGTCGCTGCCTTTCTTCGATGCACCGGAAGTGGCCGCTGCGCCCGTGATCAAGGAGCCGCCCGCCGCGGTGATCGAACCCGTCATCGAAGCGGTGGAGACCGGGCTCGGGAACGTGGAACGCGAAAAGCTGGATGCGCTGCTGGACGAGTTGATGACGCTGAAATCCCAGCTTCAGGCGGCCAGGGAACGCGTCAGTTAGACCGAAATCGCCGGTTGCCGGGGCAGGGGGCGGCCACTATAGTCCGCCGCCTTTCGTACCCCCTGGGTTTAAAAGCCCATCAAAAACAAGTCGGAGCGTGGCGCAGCCTGGTTAGCGCACCAGTCTGGGGGACTGGGGGTCGTGGGTTCAAATCCCGCCGCTCCGACCACTATCCTCCTGAACCACCGTTAGGCGGGATTCCCGGCCCTTCGCTTGCGCTCAGGGCGTTCGCCGTTTTCGCATGTCCGCTGGACATGCTCGCGCCCTGTGGGCGCCACGGCTCACCCCGCCGCTCCGACCATTCGTTTTCCACGCAGTCCGCGTGGAAACGAATGCCAAGCCGGCCTGCCGCGACAGCGGAAAGAGGGCCGGCGCGGCAGCGCCCATAATCGCTGCCCCTCGCTCAAGCTCGGGGCGTTCGTCGTTCAAAACGGTCCGCCGGACCGTTTTGCTTGCTGCGCAAACCACTCCTCACGGATTCCCGACGCCTTCACGATGCTGCGTCTGCCTGCCGAATCGCACATGCTGGGGACGGTGCACTCCCGTGCGGGTTGGGGGCGGGATGCGTAGAGTGGGCATCGCGTCAGAAGTTTGCCGCAGGCAAAGCAGCACATGACTGATCTGGAGACACGAACGATCCGCAAGGTCACATGGCGGCTGATGCCGTTCCTGATGCTCTGCTATTTCGTGGCTTTTCTCGATCGGGTCAATGTCGGTTTTGCCCATCTGCAGATGAGCCAGTCTCTTGGCATGTCGGAAGTCGCATATGGCTTTGGCGCCGGCATCTTCTTTATCGGCTATTTCCTGGTCGAGGTCCCGTCCAACGTCCTGCTGGTACGCTTCGGCGCGCGGGTCTGGATTGCACGGATCATGCTGAGCTGGGGGCTTGTATCCACCTGCTTCGGTTTCATTCCGCAATTGTCCGCTCTTACCGGGCTCAGCGCGGACCTGTGTTTTTATCTTCTTCGCTTTCTGCTCGGAATATGTGAAGCCGGCTTCTATCCCGGCGTCGTTTATTATCTCACCAGGTGGTTTCCCGAAATCTATCGCGCGCGGGCGATCGCCTTTTTCATGCTGGCAGTTCCCGTGTCCTCTGTCATTGGGGCGCCGCTCTCAGGCGCTTTGCTGAACGTTGCCGGCCTGGGACTGCAGGGCTGGCAATGGCTCTACATCCTTGAAGGACTGCCGTCCGTTCTGCTCTCTGCCGCTGTATGGGCTTATCTCACCGACCATCCGCGCGATGCTGGCTGGCTTCGGATGGAGGAAATCGACTGGCTTCAGAAAAAGATATCCGAGGAGCAGGCTCTTGCCGGCAAAGGGCTGCATTATGGTCTTCTGAAGATGATACTGGATGTCCGGGTCCTGATGTGCGCGTTTGCAAATTTTTCCATGCAGGGCGCGGCTTATTCCATCACGCTTTTTTTGCCCGCACTGGTTCTTCAACTGGGCTACAGCAACGTTCAAACCGGCTTTATTCTTGCCTTTCCGCCCTTCATAGGCGCGATCGGCATGGTGCTGTTGAGCCGGCACTCCGACCGCACGGGAGAACGCAAGTTTCATGTCGCGGCCACCTTGCTGATGCTGGGTTGCGGGATTGCCGGCGGGGCGCTGCTCCACAATCCGGTGGTCAGACTGTTATCCTTCACCCTCGCGAACATCGGCGCCGTGTCCCTGGGGCCGATGCTCTATCCGATGCCGACCGCCTTTCTGCCCAGGCCGGCGGTAGCGGCGGGGATTGCGGCCATCAGCTCGCTTGGCGCGTTGGGTGGTTTCGCCGGCCCTTATCTGTTCGGCTATGTGAAAGCGCTCACCGGAGCGGCGACGCTCAGTCTGCTTCTGATGGCCGGTCTTGCGTTGGCTGGTGCGGCCGTAGCGGCGTCATTGAGGGTCGGCAAGACACGCGGGGTGGCGGCGTAAAAGCCTTTCGATGCTCTGGGGGCTTGCCGCAGAGAAGTGCGTCATTCTACATTCGAGCGATCCCCGCGACGAGGCGCAGATACTGAGATGTCGGCATTTCAGCCGCCCAAAGACCTGCCGGATTTTTCCGAAATTCGTGCCCATATCGCCAAGCTGCCGCGAGTCGGATTGATCGAACGGCCCACGCCGATGACGGAGGCGCCGAATCTTGCCCGTGTGCTTAACCAGGGCAAGCCGGGCGGACCGCGCATCTTTGTCAAGCGCGATGACCTTACAAGCCTGGGCCTCGGCGGCAACAAGTTGCGCAACCTGGAATTTCGCCTGGCCCGAACCCTGGCCGACAATCCCGACACGGTCATAGTCGGGCTGGATCTGCAATCCAATTCCGCCAGGCAGACCGTCGCCGCGTGCAACAAGCTCGGCCTGAAAACCATCCTGGTCCTGGAAGGGCGCAAACCCAACGTCATTCAGGGCAATTTGCTCATGGACTACCTGCTCGGTGCCGACGTGCATTTCGCGGCCAGCCGGGAGGAGCAGAGGCAAATGCTTGACGGCCTTGCCAGCCAGATCCGCAAGGCGGGTGGCCGCCCACATATCCTCAACGACAATCCCATGTTCGACATCGCGTCAGCTGCGGCCTATCTGGAAGCGACGCTGGAAGTTCTGGAGCAATTGAACGAGCACGGCTTGGCCCCGACCTGCTTTTACATGTCGTCAAGCGGCAAGGGCCAGGCCGGCATCGTTCTGGCGCAAAGGCTGACCGGGCTCGGCTTTCGCATGCATGGCGTGACGGCAACAAGCGAGTTTCATCTGCCGTCCCGCACGGCAGGGATCGCCAACGAGACGGCAAAGGCGCTGGGCCTCGATCTGGTCGTAACCGAAGAGGAAATTGTCAATTTTGATGGGTTTGTCGGGGAGGGCTACGGCATACCATCGGCGGCAGGCGTTGAAGCGGTAAAGCTGTTCGCCCGCACCGAAGGCGTAATTCTGGACCCGATTTATACGGGTAAAGCCGCCGCGGGGATGATCGCGCATGTTCGGGAAGGGCGTTTCGGACCCGACGACGTGCTTGTATTCGTTCACACAGGCGGAACGCCCGCAAACTTCACATGGGCGGATCTCTGGCTCGACGGCACGATATCCGGGCAAGCTTGAATTGATCGGACACTGTCCCTGAGGAATTCCACGATGGTACCGGGCGTAATCGATTGCCATGCACACATCTTTCCGCCTGCCGCGGGTGCGTCCGGCTTCGCCGATGTGGCCTCGCACCGGATTCACCAGCAGCGCGCGATGCACATGCATGGCAATCAGCCCTATCGCCGCTTGAGCGACAATTCCATCACAACGGAGCGCATGTTGTGGGATCCCGATGATCCGTCCCCGGCCGGGGCCAAGGATGTTTCATTTTCGGCTGGCGCGTTTGGACGCTTCCAATGGCGCAGCGGCGCCGAGGGCTACTATGTCCAGTTTCTTCCGCCCTGGATGGAGGACCTGTCCATGAGCCCGGAAAAACTTATCGCCTTAATGGACCATGCCGGAATTGCCACGGCTGTTCTGCAGAACGACCATATTTATGGCAATCTGGCGGAGTATTTTGCTGAAGCAGCAGTGCGCCATCCACACCGGTTCGTCGGCCTGGCCCAGGTTGAGGAGGCCTTTGCTTACGAAGATGCGGAAATCGATCGCCTGAAGGGCCAGATCAACCGCCTGAAAATGGTGGGACTTTACTTCACCACGACCGGACTCTTCCGTAGCGGTTACAAGCCCATGCACTCGGACAGGATCTATGATCCATTCTGGGCGGAAGTCGAAAAATTGAATATTCCCGTAAGTTGGGTGCAATCGGCGCGGTCACCCGTGGGGACATATGACGACGAGCTCCGGCATCTTGAGGCCATTATCGAAAAGTTTCCCGGGATCCGCCACGTCCTTGTCCACGGTTTGCCGACTTCGCTTTACGCCGATGAAAACGGAAAGTTGACGTTCCCATCGATCGTCAAGACGCTCATGACCGAGGCGCCGGTGACGGCAGAGCTGCTCTATCCGATCGCCGTGGGTGGCAAGATGGAATATCCATATTCCAAGATCCATACGCACATTCAGCAGTTGCTTGACGCTTTTGGACCGGGCCGCTTCATGTGGGGCTCCGACAGTCCAAATGTCGAGCGCTACTGCACCTATGCGCAGTCCCTATCGTATTTTACGAGCAATTTTGGTCATCTTCCGGCGGCGGATCTCCGCGCTATTCTGCACGACAACGCGGTGGGCGTGTATCCATGCCTGGCGCGCGTTGCGCAAGGACGCGGCAGCCCTCAGAGGATCTAGCTTTTCACGGATTGCATAAGGCGGGCGCAGAAGCTCTACGGCCGAGCGACCGAGCTTATTCATCCGCTTGACCCTTACTGGAAGAGGTGTAGCTCAGGCGAAGACGAAGGCGCTCTCGGGGATCTTGCCGCCGCCGGCGCCGTTCAGCACCGTCCAATGGATGGTTTCGTCGGCAGAAATCTGCGCAAAAAGCTGGGCCAGCTTGCGATCATGCAGTCCTGCGATCTGGCCGGCATACCCACTGGCAGCCTCTCGCTCGAGCCTGGTGGCTAGCCGGATCACATCTTCCTGCGTTTTCAGTTTTGAGAGATCAAGACCACGGACGTATTCAGGGTCCGTGAGGGGTTCGACCGGTTTTGCTCCTGCCAGGCGGATGAGCTGAGCGAGCGCGTCCCGGTGTTGCTCATGGTGACCCAGGAATATTCGTGCCACGGACAAAGTGTCGGGAGAGAGCAAGCCGCTGCCCCCGGCGAGACGGTAGGCGGCGATACCTTCGTGTTCGAACCCCAGTGTTGTCTGCAGAACATCGATGTCGGCCTTGGGATCGATGCCGACTAAGCGGGCGGCTGATTTGTCAGGCATGTTCATTGGAGGGCCTCTCTGCATGGAGCATCGTGGGATGATACTGCGACCACGTCTCTTTGCCCATTGATGGCTGGGCATGAATTGGATGTCCGTTGGTTATGGAGAAAGGAGGTGACCTGGTTTCCAGTTCCACCAGCGTGCACTACCTGAACCCCTTCCCCTTCGCAGCGAGTTCCGTGACTGCTGAGGGAACTTCCGGCCCCCGATGAAATCAAGTTATTTGGTCGCCTGTCGCGACGAAACCGTGATCGCGAATTTTGCCGGGGCTCCCTCGACCGGATCGATGAGGCGTCCACGCGCGTCAACAAGCACGACAGCGCTCCGAGCTGGGACGCATGAATTGTGCCGCACAGCTATCGGTAATCCCATGTTCCAGACGGCAGGTTAGACGTCTTCGAGCTGTCACGCGCGGACGCGGACGATCGTCTTCCCCGGTTGTTTCCTGGTCGCGTTGAACGCGGCGACGGCGCCGTCCAGGGTCGCGACGGTACCGATATTCAGTCGCAGTCGGCCGTCCCGCACGCGCTGGACGATTTCACTCAGTTGGGCGCGATCGGCCTCAACAACGAAGTCAACCGTCCGGCCGCCGGCGGGCCGCGCCTCGGTCGGGCCTGCGACGGTTACCAACGTTCCCCCGGCTCGAATTACGCGCACTGACCGCTTCGCGATGTCCCCGCCAAGGACATCAAAAACCAGGTCAACTCCGGTGACATTGTCCAGCGCGCCACTATCGAGGTCGACATACTCTTGTGCGCCGAAGTCGAGAGCTGTCTGGCGGCCGGCGGCGTGCCCGGTGCCGATGACGTACGCGCCGGCAGCGCGCGCGAGCTGGGTTGCCATCGACCCGACTACGCCGGCCGCGCCGTGTACAAGGACACTCTGCCCCGAACGAAGGCGGCCATGGTCGAAGAGACCTTGCCATGCGGTCAGTCCCGGCATGACGAGGGCCGCGCCCACCGTAAAGTCAACGTCGCCCGGAAGCGGTGCGAGGTTGCGCGCCTCGACGGCCACATACTCTGCCAGCGTGCCGTCGCGATACCAGTCGGTGAGGCCGAACACCCGCTGTCCCAATGACAGCCCCGTCGTGCCGTAGCCAAGAGCAGTGACGACGCCGGCCAGTTCGTGGCCGGGAATCGACGGTGTCCGGTCGCGGTTTAAACGATCGGTCCAGGTCGGCGACCACGTCAGCTCATCCCCAGTGAATCCCGATGCATGAACCTGAACGACGACGTCATTGATCGCTGCCTGCGGCTCGGGCCGCTCTAGCAGCTTCATTCCGGCAGTCCCCGCAGCCTGATCCATCACAACGATTGCCTTCATGGTCCATCCTTATGGGTCATCGTCATCATCTCTCGAAGCCTAAAGTCCAAACTTATGATGCCGTAAGTCCGGGATGGCTCTGATGCAGGGTCTGGAGAGGGGACGCCGCATGAAGAGACCAGTCACGCAGCCGCGCGACTTTCACGAAAGCGTCAAGCGCCGGCGAGTAGCGACGGCCTTGCACGGCGAGAAGCCGAACCTCTCTGCGTACAGGATCTCCCTCGATCGGAAGGGCCTTTAGTGAGGGTAGCCGCGGCATATGCTCGGGAGCGAGGACTATTCCGAACCCCGCGGCCGCCAAGTGCTGCAGGTGCAGGTCCCGGTTGCTGCTATGATTGTGGTGCGGCGGCGTATCGGGAAAGAACAGGCGGTCAAATTTCGGAGCAACGTCGCAGTGGAAGCTGTCCAGAATGGTTGCTTCGCGAAGCGCCTCCATCCCGATCACTGGAAGATCCGCAAGCTCATGGGATGGGGAAAGAACCGCAACATAGCGCTCTTCGAATAGTGGCCATTCGTCGATCCGTTCTGGTGTGTCTTCGAGATCACCGACCAAGGCGACATTTACTTCGCCTTCCAGCAGCAGCTCAACAAGGCGACTTGGGGGCTCTTCTCGGAGCTCGACGTGGAGGCCGGGAACAAATTTGCGAATTTCAGCGATCGGCTCAAGGACCAGCGAAGCGGAGATGGACGGGGCGAGACCGATCGTCAGGGGGGCCAATTGCTTCTGCTGAAATTGACGTGCCCTGCGCCGAACGGCCTCCGTCGAGGCAAGTGCGCGCTCAAGCATCGGCAGCACCGTCTTGCCCAAGTCGGTAAGATGAGTGAGTTGACGCTCGCGGTAAATCAGCTGGCCGCCAAGTTCCTGCTCGAGCTTTTGGACACCCTTGGTCAATGCCGGCTGTGTGACGTTGCATATTTCGGCGGCACGCGTGAAGTTCAGCGTGCTTGCAACGGCTAGAAAATATCGAACCTGGTGGAGCTCCATCGGATGTTCACCGTCAACTAGCCCTGCCACAACCGAGCGCTTGTGCTGGAACAGCATCACCAGGCGCGCAAGGGCGCTATATCCGAAAGCTATGTTGCCACCGCCGCTGGCGGGATGAAAGCAGCATCAGACAGCCTTGGACGGGCGGACACGCTTTCTGGAATCCAGAACTGTCCCATGCCGCGTATCGGCGCACTGGTCTTGCTCTAGGCTGCTGTCACCAGCAGGCCGCGCTGTACCGCCGGACGTGCGAGGCCAAGGTTGAGCCATGTCTGCACATGCGGGAAACGGTCAAAGCCGACCAGTTCGCGCGCTTCATAAAAGCCGATGAGATTTCGCACCCATCCAAGCAGTGAAATATCGGCGATGCTGTAATCAGCGCCCATCACCCAATCGCGGCCCGCGAGCCGTTCGTCCAGAACACCGAGCAACCGCGCTGCTTCGGTTGCGTAGCGGGCCCGTGGGCGCTTGTCCTCGTATGATTTTCCGGCAAACTTGTTGAAGAAACCCACTTGGCCGAACATCGGCCCGACGCCGCCCATTTGCCACATCACCCATTGGATCGTTTCGTAGCGGGTGTTCGGATCGGCCGAGATGAATTGTTCCGTCTTGTCAGCAAGGTAGAGAAGGATCGCGCCAGATTCGAACAGCGCCAGCGGCGTGCCGCTCGGTCCGTCTGGGTCGTAGATCGCAGGAATCTTGCCGTTGGGATTGAGCGCCAGAAAGGCCGGGTCTCGGTTTTCGCCCGCCAGGATGTCAATCCGGTGCGGCTCGAAGGCGAGGCGGGTTTCCTCAAGCATGATGCCGATCTTTACGCCATTGGGCGTGGGCGTAGAAAAAAGCTGCAGCCGATCGGGGTGCTGGGCCGGCCAGCGCGTGAAAATCGGATGATCGAGCGTCACTTTCTTCCTCTTGGACTGTCGGTGTATCGGAAAAGCCCGAACGCCTTCCCAAGAATCTTTCCTGGGGCATCCGGGCTTCGGCGCTACGGTCGCAATGTCCGGGTGTTTGGATTTGCGAGAAGAATGGCTCCATCGCCGAGAGTTGCCGGGGCCAATCTATCAGCCGGGATGTCGCACCGCAGTTCCCTGATTATTGTCGATGATGTACCGCCAGGCGCCATCTGCGCCTCGGCGCATGATATCGCTCGCTGTGCCATGCATGTGCATGGGCTTGCCGTCAGGCCCGGTTCCGTCAATCGACCAGTCGCACACGATTTGCGCGGTGTCGCCACCGACGAACACATGACGCACATTGGCCTTCAGTGGCGCCCCCAGGTTCATATCGCGCTGGAATTGAGCTCCAAACTTGTGGCGGTCCGTGATGACTCGCCCGTCGTGCGCGACGAACACGGCTTCCGGGGAATACAATTCCATCATCGCCTCGAGGTTTTTTGAATTAAATCGCTCAACAAGCGACGGGATAACGTCTTCCGGCTTTGTCGGAAGCGGAAAGGACTTGGACATGAAAGGACTCCTGCTCGTATTGTTGAACTGCGGTGATCCGCCGGTTGTGGATTGGAGGTCGGTGAGAAGCCTGCGCGCCCGATGGGACGCGAAGGCCGCAGATCGGGTGATGGCCTGTCACATGGCGCCGACCCGGGGCGGCGGCCCCCATGCCTACCGGCTCAGGACCGGATAGCCGCTTGTATAGATCCAGTCGGACTGTCGCGCCGGTTCGTGGCAGGCCTGACAGTCCGTCTTGTAGTCAGTGGATGTGGTTTTTTGGGGATCCTTCGCATCAAACCAGGACCAACCCCAGCCGTCACCCCAAAGCTTGTTTCCTTGGAAGCGACCGACTTTGTCTTTCACCATGACGAACCAACCGGCGAGGGTGCCGGCACTGCTTACAGTACCGGTCGTCATAGGCTTGGTATTCGCATTGAACACTTCCTTCACGAGAACGGTGCCGTCGGGAAAATGCCCGTCCCTGCGATATGCGGCGACAGTGCCAGGCGAAGCATAAACGACGTGCAGTTGCTTCGAGCCCTGACCTTCGGCCTTAGCCACTGCCCAGGTGCCCAGAGCCTCATAAGTGGTCCGATAGTCGGCGGGTACGCGCAGATTCCCCTTGCCGTCGACGATCATCGACGCTCTTCCACCATATTGCGAGCGTGTGCTGACTTGCGCGAGGGCAGTGACCGCGCCGACTACGACCGTTCCTGCCAGGGCGATGCAAAAGATACCGACGATCCTCATGACACTGTTCCTCGTATTGGTGAACCGGTACAGCACCCATTGATTGCAGCGGAGAAGGGAAGTTTCCAATGATCGATACGCATGGTTTCCATAGCAGAGCGGAATAGGGCCTCGGGCGATCCTCACTGCCGCTCGCAGCTCAAGGCAGTTTGCGTAAGCCGTGGCGCCGCTCCGCGCGGTAACCGACAATAGCGATCGGTTATCGAACCTATGGCGAGAGGTGATTTCCTCGCGAGGAATTCGGGCGCCAAAGTGTAGGCCTACGTCAAAAGCACCCACGGGAAAAGGTGTAGCTTCATTACAACGCTTCCGGTTGCGCTTTGATCACCGAATAGTTCAAACAAGGAATGCAATTCCGATGCTGCACAACAACGATGTGTTCCCCTCGCTAACCTTTGCCCGCGCTGGCGGTGGCGAAATCCATTTGCCGGGCGATTTGGCTGGTTGGTTCGGAGTAATTCTGTTCCACCGCGGTTCTTGGTGCCCATACTGCAACGCTCAGCTTGCCGCCTTTTCACGAGCCCGGAACAAGTTCGCTGAGGAAGGGATCAAGGTCGTCTCCGTATCGGTGGAGGATCGGAAAACGTCCGAGGAGCTTGTCGAAAATCACAGGCTCGGTTTCCCGGTTGGCTACGGCGCCGATGCGCGAGCGGTTTCCGCAGCCACGGGCGCCTTCATTCATGACGACCCCACCTTTTTGGAGGCGACAGGCTTTGTCCTCAATCCCGAGGGCCGGATCTTGACAGCCGTCTATTCGACCGGCGCGATCGGCCGTCTGCTGCCCAACGATGTGCTCGGTTTCGTCCACTATCTCAAATCATCGAAGAAAAGGCGCGGTCCGCCGGCAGTTTAAGGCGGCTGTTTCGTAGCCCAGCCGTTGGTGATCGAAACTATGGGCGCGGCGTACTGGACACTTTTGGTTCGCGTACGCATCTTCTTTCCCAGGAACTCGAAGGAGCGTAACCATGGCTAGCTATGAGAAGACAGAAGCGGCGATCGCCAAGCTGTCGCCCGAAGAATATCGGGTGACGCAACAGAGGGGGACTGAACGTCCGGGAACCGGCGCGCTTCTCCACAACAAAAAACCGGGCATTTATGTCGACATTGTCTCGGGTGAACCGCTGTTCGCATCGTCGGATAAATATGAGTCGGGCTGCGGATGGCCAAGTTTCACCAAGCCGATCGAGCCCGCAAATGTGAATGAGTTGCGCGACGCCAGCCACGGCATGATCCGCACGGAAGTGCGCTCAAAGCATGGCGATAGCCATCTGGGGCACGTTTTTCTCGACGGACCGAGCGATCGCGGCGGCCTGCGCTATTGCATCAATTCGGCGTCGCTGCGCTTCGTGCCCCGCGATGAAATGGTGCAGCAGGGCTACGGCGAATACCTCAACCAGGTAGAGGACATCTGATGGCGACGGAACGTGCTGTTCTTGCCGGCGGCTGCTTTTGGGGCATGCAGGACCTGATCCGCAAGCTTCCCGGTGTGATCTCGACACGGGTTGGATATACCGGTGGCGATGTGCCGGATGCGACGTATCGCAATTACGGCACCCACGCCGAGGCGATCGAGATCAACTTCGATTCCGCGAAGACCACGTATCGCCGATTACTGGAATTCTTTTTCCAGATCCACGATCCTACGACGCGCAATCGTCAGGGAAACGACCGCGGTTTGAGCTACCGCTCAGCGATTTATTTCTCCAGTGATCAGCAGAAGGCTGTTGCGCTCGATACGATCGCAGATGTTGATGCATCCGGATTGTGGCCGGGCAAGGTTGTCACCGAAGTCGAGCCAGTCGGTGACTTCTGGGAGGCCGAACCTGAGCACCAAGACTATCTGGAACGTATCCCGGACGGCGTATACCTGCCATTTTCCACGTCCGGAATGGGTGTTGCCGCACAGGGCGGATGCTGGCGCCTAGCGCGTTTTGCAGCTGAGTGGAGGCTTTCATGGAGAAGGGAATTTTAGGCCTGCCTGCTCCTGAGCTCGAGCACGTCCGCTGGATCGATGAGAATGGCGACGAACGAAGCCCCTTGACCCTGGCCGACTTGGGGCCGGGCTTCAAGATACTATACTTCTTTCAGGATTGGTGTCCGGGTTGTCATAGTCATGGTTTTCCCACCTTCGTGACATTGGCCAAGGAACTGCACGATAAAGACGTCGGCTTGGCGGCGATTCAGACTGTGTTTGAAGGATCGGATGTTAACACCTTCGATCGCGCGAGAGAAAACCAGCGGCGATATGGACTACGTGTTCCCTTTGGACATGCAGTCGCTGACTCGGATTCGGACGACGCTGTGCCCGCAATCATGAAGGCATATCGTTCAGGCGGGACTCCCTGGTTCGTCGTGATCGCGCCCGATCGCCGCGTCGCGTATGACGGATTTTTGCTCGCCGCGGATGGCCTCATCCAGGCTCTTCGACCGCTCGACACCTGAAGAAGGGGTGCGTTTGCATGCTGTCAGGTAATTGGTTCCGATCGCGCCGCCAGTGGATTCGGAACGAGAAGTTGAATGGCCCCTGCCGATGCCAAACAGACCATGGCGCACCACAACATTGCCGTGTGCATATGCGCTATTGAAATCTCTCCGACACCGCTCAGAAGACCGCCAAGCGAAGCGATCGCCACCAGTGAGCCGGCTCTGGAAACGGCGCCGTTGAAGCCTGAAGCGATGCCAGCATACTTATCTTCTACCGACGTCAGAACCAGGGTCGTTAACGGTGCGACTGCGAGGCTCATCCCGACAGACATCAGCAGGATCGGTGGAAAATAGCCCTGCCAGTAGTCCATTGCAGGTGTGATCCGCAACATAAGGGCGCACCCGGCTGCCGTGATGACCGCACCGATTGATAGCGGTGCGCGATGTCCGATGCGGGCGCATACCACAGGCGCCAAAGGTGAAATCGCCGCCATCAGAACTTGAAGCGGTATGAACGCTATTCCGGCAACGCTTGCGGACATACCGGAGCCGCGAATCATGGTGTAAGGGATCATTGTCAACAGAACTGCAAATGCACCGTACAGCAACGCCGTGTAGAGGTTGATGCCCATCAGTGTGCGCGAACCAAAAAGAGTGGAAGGCAACATGGCCCTCTCGCCAAGCCGCCGCTCAAGCTGCAGCAACAGGATCAGGGCGACAACGCACAACGCAAAACCTGCAATGACGGCTGGAGAAAGTCCGGCCCGGTTGGACGCCTCCGTCAGAGACCAGCCCAAGCAACCAAGAGCAACCGCCGACAGGATTGCTGCTCCGATGTCGATGCTTCCACGTTTTCGCACGGGATCTCGCGGAACCCATGCCCATGTCATAAGTATGCCCAGTGCCGCCAAAGGCACGTTGATCAAAAAGGCGGCGCGCCAGTCAAAGTGGTCGAGCAGAAAGCCGGCGATTGCCGGTCCGACCGAGGAAATGACAGCAATGCTCGCGGACCAGATGCCGATAGCCATGCTTTTCCTGTCGAGTGAGTAGGCCTGGCCCACGATAGTGAGGCCGTCGGGAGGGATCAAAGCTTCAGCCAGGCCCTGGAGGAACCGAGCGGGCAGCAGAGTTGCAGGATCATTGGCGAAGCCCGCAAGCAACGATGCGAAAAGGAACAATGCGATTCCCGCCAGAAATACATTCCGGCGACCGCAGCGATCTCCCAAAGCGCCGCCCGCCATCGAAATGGCGGCCAGCGGCAGAAGCTCAGCATTCAGAGTCCACTGGATATCGGCCTCCGAGAAACGAAGCCCGCTTCGGATCGCGGGTAGCGCCACGCTGATTACGGAACCGCTGAGAAAGACGAGACTGGAGCCAACCGTCGAGGCGGCAAGCTCCTTGGTCCCCGATGCAGCGCCCGGCTTCAGCAGTTCGGCCTGAATATCGATTGCGTCCCGAATGGCTTGCGCGACACCGTTCATGGAAGTTCCTTCGCAACCGCCGCGCCGGACGCGCCCGCAGGAGATTATGGGGGATGATTGCCGGGCCCCATGTCAAGGTGGGGCGCATCGCGGAAATTGGACTCCTGGACACAAAAAGCGGACGTTGCGCGCGCGAATATCAGAATCCGGATGGCAGACGGTGGCCCATCAGCGGTATTGTAACCGTCGCGAATTGCGAGGGCGGCGACCGAATTCCATAACGTCAAAGGTAGAATGCGGAGAGACTGGAATGAGCGAATTTAAGCCCGGAGATTACATTTCCGACGATCGCTCAGGCCAGTCCGTCCGCGCCGTGGTATTGGCGAAGCGCAAGTCTGGCGAACTGGAGCTTTTGTGGATTCCCGAGCACGGGTGCCAGGTCGTACCTCCAGCCGATGTGCAGGGCTTTGCGTATGGTGCCATTCCGGATGCCCGCTGGGTTGAGGTCTATGAGAAAGGCAATCAAGAACCGATCTTTGCCGCCTATTTGCCGACCTTTCAGGCGGCCTTGGGCGTGCTGAAATGGTTCAACGATCAAAAAGCCGATTTCAAGGTCGATATCTTCACCGCGAACGATTACGAAGAACAACTGATCGACGAATTCCTCGACCCGCAGAGTGCCAGAGGTTATTCGTGACGCTTCGCGGAAGAGGCCTTCAGGGCATCCCGCAAGCTCTCGCGAGCGGCGGCCCGAAACTGGGAAGGATCGCTGCCAAGGCTTTTTTGGAACGCCCGAAAAAAGCTGCTGCGGCTCGCATATCCGCAAGCACCGGCAATCTGGTCGATGGAGAGCGCGTCAGCTTCCAGGAGCGTAGCCGCGTGCCGCATCCGGATCTGGCGCAGGACTGCCATTGGAGAAGTGCCAAATGCCTCTCGGAACCGAACCATGAAGGCGGAACGACTTAGACCAGAGGTATGGCAGAGTGTGACCACGGTATGCGGTGAACCAGGCCGGGCAACCATATCGGCAAAGGCACGTGCGACTTGAGGGTCCTTCAGGATGGAGAAACGCTCCACCCAGAGACTTTGCGAGGCAAGGGATCGACGCAGCACGCTTACGAGAACTTGTTTCATCAGCGCCGCCGACATCGCGCCACTTCCCACTTCCTGGGCGATCAATTCGGCGACGGCGTCCTTCAGCTTCTGTTCCAGGCGGTCCCTGGCAGCGAAGGACTCGACGATCGGACTATTCAGGTGGCTGAAGACGTCGATTGATGATCCATAGGACGCTTTGAAATAGCCACAGATCAGAACGATCTCTGGACTGTTCGCGTCACCAGCCACGAAACGCTGCTGCAGAGAGCCGGGCTTGAACTGGGGTTTATAGTCCACATGGGTCAGGTTGGTGAACTGTCCTCGACCATTTGGCGCCTCCAGCCGAAACGGGTGCCCAGGTGGCAGGATCACCAACGTATGCGGCTTGAGCTCTATCGGTGCAATCTCACCGACCACCAATCGTCCGAACCCCGATAGGTTATAGTGCATGCCTGGCATGGCGGCGGCGCCAATCTGCAAGCTGTTGCCGCTGCTGATCACGCATTCCGTGAGCATCACATAGCTGACGTCCAATGTCGCCATGAGACGGTCGAGCTCCGGTGCCGCGATGCGGGCAATCGGATGTTGGGTCAAAATTGCCCTTTTAGGTTCGTTCATTCACCCAGGCCTCGGTTCAAAATATCCTAGTTCAATTTGCGGCGGAGTTTCCAGCACCGAAGTCCCTGCCGCGGTTGCTGTAACAGTTTCGGTCTGCACAAAAAATTCCGTCTTCACCAGTTGCTTCGCGACCATGCCATAAAGGCCGGCTTTACCCCGGCGAGCCGCCAATTCGGTATCGGCCTAGGTCGCTTCGACTGACGGATAGTACTGCGGCGCTTCCCGGCGATCGAACATCCCATAATCGCGTATGATACGTATGCGACGGGTTCGCGCGTCCTTTGGAGCCTCGACCATCAAATCTTCATAGCTGAGCGCTGCGGACTCATCTTTCCAGCTTATCAGAAGGATCAGATCGTCAGGTGTGAGCACGGCTTCGAAAATATCCCAGGACACCATATCCGCCGCATACGGGTCCAGGCCGAGATATTCTGAGCAGTCGGCTGGATTTCCAGTCTCCTTGAATTCAGGTGGCCGCTTGGCATCAATCAAGGTGATAACGCTGCCTTCGCCGACCTCTGTCAAATCCAGCCGTTGTTCGCGCAGTTCGCAACCGGCGGGAAGCCGGGTATCGGCCGTGAGCTGGCCTACTCGCAGATGATAGTCTTCGAAAATCTCGCCTCGCCCGAGCTTCTGGATTTCGTGGTGTTTGGCGGTGGTGCGCCAGCGAACCAGCGCTTTTTCGTCTCTCCAGTTAGACAGAGAAAGAATCCAACCGTCGCGGGTCAGGCTCTTGTAACGGATGTTGTCAACGAAGCCGTCAATCCTTTCAAGCTCAGGGCGCAACAGCTTGGCGTTAGCAAGATACTCGTCAAGCTTTGTCGTGTGCGGCTTCACTTCAAACACGACTGAAAACATGGGTCTTTCTCCTGAAGCGGACGGTCGTGGTGATGAGCTTTTTGCGGCGTGGGGTTCTTTATACCCCAGAGGCCCTCTTCGCGGCCTTCTTTCAGGAGCCGGTCGGGACCGGTGGACACAGATCCTGGACTGGGTGACCAGGAGGGCCGCTGGAGTTCCATGGTATTGTAGCAGACGTCATGCTTCCAATCGAATTTCTGACACGCCGCGATGGTGGCGTATGCGTCGGGAGCTATCGACATTTCCGCATGGGACAGACCGCTGAGCATGGTTTCACCATTTGTGGTGAACCAGCGAAGGCCGGCGGCCGATGCGGGGCAGGGCTTTAGCAAGGCCACCGCGGGCGCTGGAAACGGCACAATGTGCTGGCCGCCGTTTTTGGTACGGACTTGGGGCATGGTCCCAAGCCCCCGGGTCACGGGCAAGTCGATCTCAGGCGCGGCCTCAGGACGGCTTCTTCCCATCAGCGGTGCCTCGTATATAGGTGTTTCTCCTCTCGCTCTCGTCGCAGATCATGGCACTGCCGTCTTTCACCATCCCCGAACTTCCGGTCGCAGAGTGCCTTCCGCGCCTGATCGCGGTGCTTGGCGCACAGCCCAACGCCGTGCTGGTTGCGCCGCCGGGCGCAGGCAAGACAACCACTGTACCCCTTGCGCTCCGTGGTACAGCGCCGCTGGATCGCGGCCGCATCCTGATGCTGGAACCGCGCCGGCTTGCTGCCCGCGCCGCGGCCAACCGCATGGCCAGCCTGATCGGCGAGAAGGTCGGTCGCACGGTCGGCTTTCGCACGCGGCTCGAAAGCGCGGTCTCTTCCGCCACCCGTATCGAGGTGGTCACGACAGGCCTTCTCGTGCGCCGCCTGCTCGGCGATCCGGAATTGACGGGCGTTTCAACCGTCATCCTCGATGAAATCCATGAGCGCTCGCTGGAGGCCGATCTGGCGCTTGCGCTCTGTCTGGATGCGCAGGCGGTGCTGCGCTCGGATCTGCGGCTGCTGGCCATGTCCGCGACCCTGGACGGCGCGCGGCTGTCCACGCTCATGTCCGCGCCGATCATCGAAAGCGCCGGCCGCATCCATCCGGTTGAGATCCGCCACGCTCTGCGCGATATCCGGGATACGCGCGACTTGCCGGAGACGATGGCGCGCGCCATTCGCGCGGCTCTGTCGGAGGGGCCCGGCGACATTCTCGCTTTCCTGCCGGGCATGGGAGAAATCCGCCGCACAGAGGCAGCGCTCGAGGGCCTGGATGCCGCGGTCCTGCCACTGCACGGCGATCTGCCGCCGGCGGCCCAGGATCTGGCGCTCCGGCCCGGGACACGTCGGCGGGTGGTGCTGGCCACGGCCATTGCCGAAACCTCGCTCACCGTGCCCGGGGTACGGATCGTCATCGATGGCGGTTTTCGCCGCAGCCCCCGCTTCGATCCGGCGAGCGGTCTGACCCGGCTGGCAACCGAGCGTGTCAGCCGTGCGGCGGCCGACCAGCGTGTCGGCCGCGCGGGGCGTGAGGGACCGGGCCTTGCCATCCGGCTTTGGACGGAAGCGGCCCAGCGGGGCCTGCGTCCCTATGACCGGCCGGAAATTCTGGAAGCCGAGCTTTCCGGCCTGATTCTGGATTGTGCGGCCTGGGGCACGCCGCCGGACAAGCTTGCCTTTCCGGATGCGCCGCCGGAAGGCGCGCTTGCCGCGGCCCGCGAATTGCTCACCGAGCTGGGCGCCATGGACGCGGGCGGCGCCATCACGCCGCTGGGCCAGCGCATGAGCGCGCTGGGCGCCCATCCGCGTCTGGCCGCCATGATGCTGGCGGCGGAAGACAGCGGCCAGGCTGCGCGCGCCTGTGATATCGCGGCGTTGCTGGAGGGCCGCGATCCGTTGCGTTCGGGTGCGGAGACGCCGGCCGACATCATGACGCGACTGGAAGCGCTGGCCGATCCGGCGGCCCATGGCGCTGACCGCAACGCAATCCACAGCATCCGCCAGGTATCCCGGCAATATCGCGCGCGGCTTGGCTTGGGTGGAGAACGCGCCGCGGCGGGCGATCCCGCGCCCCTGATCGCGGCGGCTTTTCCGGACCGGCTGGCCCAGCGGCGCGCCGAACCCGGAAGCTTTCGTCTCTCGGGCGGCGGCGGCGCCAGACTTGCCGTGACAGATCCGCTCGCCAAGGCAGGGTTTCTGGCGGTGGCGGCGCTGGAAATGAAAACCGCGCCCCTGATCCGCATGGCGGCGCCGCTGGATGTTGCCGATCTGCCGGCCACGCTCAAGGCACAGATAAGAGAGACGGTGGAAACGAGCCTTGATCCTGTCACCGGCAGCGTTCTGGCGCGGCGCCGCAAGTGCCTTGGTGCGCTGGTCCTGGAAGAACGGTCCGCCGCGCCGGATGCGGCTGACGCCGCCGCGGCCTTGCTGGAAGCAGTGCGGGCCGATCCGTCACGCCTTCCCTGGACGGAAAGCGCGCGCAATCTGCAAGCGCGCCTCAAGCTGATGCATGGACTGGAAGCGGATGTCTGGCCGGCGTCGGATGACGAGAGCCTGATCGCGCGCCTGGAAGACTGGCTGGGGCCGCATCTTCATGGACTGACGCGGCTTGGCGATGTGGCGGCTCTCGATCTAGACGCAATCCTGCTCGGCCGGCTGGACTGGACGCTTCGGGGCCGGCTCGACAAGGAATTGCCGACGTATCTGCCGCTTCCCGGCGGGCGGGCGCCGGTGGATTACACCGAGCCTGTTCCCATCGCAGCGGCGCGCGCGCAGTACTTCTATGGCCTGGCCGAAACGCCCAGGCTCGCAGGTGGACGGATGCCACTGCGGCTCGCGCTCCTTTCACCGGCGGGAAGGCCGATTGCATTGACCGCCGATATTGCAGGTTTCTGGCGCGGTGCCTGGGCCGACGCGCGACGGGACATGCGCGGCCGCTATCCCAAACACAATTGGCCGGAAAATCCTTTGCTGCCTTAGCGACAGCCAAAAATGCCGTAAGCGCGTTCCTATTGGCAGCCACCGCAAAATCCGGCCACCGTGCATGTGGGTTTTCGGCCTGAGCACCGGGAGGAAACCGCAATGGCCGCTTCCCATAAGGCCGTGTATGCCGCCTTGGCGGGCAATCTCGCCATCGCGGCGGCGAAAGCCGTAGCCGCCTGGCTGGGCGGAAGCTCCGCCATGCTGACCGAAGCACTGCACTCGCTTGTGGACTGTGGAAATGAGGTGCTGCTTCTGGTGGGGATCGCGCGGGCGGCGCGCGCGCCCGATGCGACCCATCCATTCGGTTATGGCCTGGAAGTCTATTTCTGGTCCTTTGTGGTCGCCTTGCTGATCTTCTCGGCGGGAGGAGGCCTCGCCATTTATCAAGGCGCCCGCCATCTGCTGGCGCCACCGCCCATCAGCGATCCGGCGCTCAATTTCGCCGTCCTGGGAATCGCCTTTGTCTTCGAGGGCCTTTCTTTCCGCGTGGCGTGGCGGGAGTTCGCCAAAATCCGCCGCCAGACACCGGTGCTGGCCGCGATCACGCGCAGCAAGGACCCGACCCTGTTTGCCGTTCTGCTGGAAGATGGCGCGGCGCTGATCGGTCTTGTCATCGCCGCGCTGGGTCTGGGGGCGGCGCTATGGTGGGACTGGGGCTGGGCCGATGGCGCGGCATCCATTTTGATCGGGGTGCTTCTCATCGCCGTGGCTGCCTTCATGGCCAATGAGACCCGCAGCCTGATGTCCGGCGAGGCGGCGGCGCCGGGAACGGTGGCGGCGGTGCGCGCGATCCTCGAAGCCGAGCCGGCCATCGAAAAGGTTCAGGAGATTCTGACCATGCACCTTGGGGCGCGTGCGATCCTGATGGCCATCACCCTGGATTACCAGGACGGGCTTTCCATCCCGGTCGCGGAATCCATCACCGGGCGGATGACGGACGAGATCCGCAAAATCGATCCGCGGATCACGCGCATTTTCGTGCGGTCCGGCAGTTCACGGCAAAGGCAGGGAACGGCATAGCGTGCTTCGCGGAGCCTTTTGACCGGACGATGAGCGGGGATTGCGCCCGTTTCTCGTCTATTAATCATCCTCGGTTAGCGTTGGTTCTGTCCCATACCCTTTTTTAACCGGTGGATCGTGTCCGATCGTACATTTCGTTCCTTGACCGCCTTGAAGGGGGCATCCACCAGCCGGGTGTTCAACCTGCAGGCCATCTGCGATGAAAAAATGCAGAGCGACCTGTCGGGGGCCGCTCTGTTCTCGTCTCCGGCGTTGAACCGGTCGATCATCATCAAGCATCGGATGCGCGCCGACGATCTCGATCTGATGCCGGGCCAAAGGACGGTGTGCACCAAGGTCATCGTCCCCTTCGACGCACGGGATTTGCGGGCAGGCGGAAAATCCCTGCTCATCGGACAGCACAACTATCTCGAAACGCTGCGTGACGTCGGCCAGTATCACGGCAAGCACGATATCGAACGCGATATCCGAATCCTCAAATTCCTGGATGACATTCCCTCGCTGGATCCGTTTCTTTTGCGGGAGAAGCTGCGCTCGAACGGAATAAACCCGGATCCGCGTTACTTCAGCATATCACCCGGCGACCAGCAGCGGATGTTCGACTACACGGCCGGCGAACTGGACCGGCTGACAGGCCTTGCCGGCGGCAGCGAAAACGCCACGGGCAAGATGGTCGGGGCATTGCTGTCGAATGATGTGGACGAAAAGCTCGAGCCTCTGCGGCTGACGCTATCTCTCAGCGAAGAGGAGTTCAGGGAAGGCGTTTTCAGCTGGCGCGGTTTCATCTATTACAAATGGTGCCTCTCGGAATTGTGGCCGCATCTCCTGAACTGCCTGGGGCATCTGAAGGCGCTCCAGCCTGTCGGCGCAATCGATGCGGACCAGAAAAGCTTCCTGAAGAGCGCCCGTCAAAGCATACTTCTGGGCGCGAAACAGAATAATGATGCCGTCAGACGGCTGCTTCAGATCTATGAGGATGCTTACAACAGCCTTCTTTGCGGGAAAGACCCACAGCAGTTCAGGAAGTTTCTTCTCGATGCGCCGGCGCTGTTCCTGGACATCGGGGAGAAGATGGGCGCGCTTTCCCACATCACCAGCTTCTGGCGGTTTCGCTTTCCCGACCGCGGCAGAGCCAGCATAGATGCGGAGGAGCTGGTCCTGGTGCTCCAGGACTTCTCAAAAGGCTTCGCCAACCCCATCGCCAAAGCGGCCTGAAATTCCGGGTGCCACGCCCGGACAGGCCCGGCAAGGACGATTTGGCTGGCAGGGCCGCGCAAGTCTTGCGCTGCCGCCCCGACTTTCTGCTAGCTTAAAGAAGCACGCGGTACGTAACGGGGAATCGCCATGGGGCTTCTATCAACCGCATTGTTCGCGGCCGCGCTGGCCACATCGGCTGCAGATGGCGCGCCGCGTCATGACGGTGACTACATCATCCATGATTTCCGCTTCCATACCGGCGAGACGCTGCCCGAGCTGAAGCAGCATTACATCACCCTGGGCGACCCCAAAAATCCCGCCGTGCTGGTGTTGCATGGCACTTCCGGCACGGGCGCCGGCCTGCTGAATGCCGCCTTTGGTGGCGAGCTGTTCGGCCCCGGCCAGCCGCTGGATGCGGCCCGCCATTTCATCATCCTGCCCGACTGTATCGGCGCGGGCGGGTCCTCCAGGCCCTCGGAAGGCCTGCGCATGAAATTCCCCCGCTACACATACCAGGACATGATCGCGGCACAGTACCGCCTGCTGACCGAACATCTGGGCGTGCGCCATCTGCAGCTGGTCACGGGCAATTCCATGGGCGGCATGCTGACCTGGATGTGGGGCGAGGCTTATCCGGATTTCATGGATGGGCTGGTGCCGCTGGCCTCCCAGCCCGGCCCCATGGCGGCGCGCAACTGGATGATGCGCCGGCTGATGATCGAGACCATCAAGGGTGATCCTGCCTTTCAGGGCGGCAATTACACCCAGCAGCCGCCGGCCCTGAAATATGCCAATGCCATGTTCTCGGCCGCCACCAGCGGCGGCACCTTGAGCCTGCAGGCGCGCGCCGGCACCCACGCAGAGGCCGACAGGCTGGTGGACGGCATGTTGGCGGCCGAGCCGGGGCGTGACGCCAACGACACCATCTATCAGTTCGATGCCTCGCGTGACTACGATCCCGCGCCGGGGCTGGAGCGGATCAAGGCGCGGGTGCTGGCCATCAATTCCGCCGATGACGAACGCAATCCCCGCGAGACCGGTTTGATGGAAAAACTGATGGCGCGGGTTTCGCGCGGCAGTTTCTACCTGATCCCCGCCAGCGCCCAGACCCGCGGCCATGGCACCACGGGCCAGGCCGCGTTCTGGAAGGACCGGCTGGCGGCGTGGCTCTCGCTGAAAGACGCAAAGCCGCTGGCGTCCCGGAAATGATGTGAGGTCACGCCCCGCGCTCGGCGAAGCAGGGACGGACGCGTCAGCGCATCAGAGCCACTTGGCGACGCCGCCGTGGCGGGAGCAGGCGCCGGAATGGGTCTTGGCCATCGTGTAGGAACCATCCTTGCACTGGCCGGTCGCGCCGGCTGGGGCGGCCCCACCCGTGGACGCGGCAGCCTTCATGGCGTTGGCGGGAGCGGGCCCAGCCATCTTTGCCGGTGCGGCCATTGCGGCAGGCGCCGCGGCCTTTGCCGGCGTGGCCGCGCCACCCTTCAGGCAGGTCGCGGAATAGTCCTTGTAGGTCGTCTTGGCCTTGTCGGAAGCGGACATGGCCTTCCAGTTGGCCGAGCAGTTTTTCATCGTGTCCGCGCTGGCGGTCGAGAGGAGGGACGGCGCGACGATCAGGCTAGCGGCGATGGCAGCGGCAAAAGTCAAACGCATCTGAACCTCCATGGGGGTCGGTTGGCGAGCGAATGGTGGTCCAGGCCGGCTGGCTTGGCAACCAGATTGTCTGACTACAATTCGTCATCCGCCGTTGCTAGACTTGAGCTGCAATCAAACGCGGGGCCGACCCATGGGACTGTTTGATCAGCTTGAAAGCCGTTGCGAAGAGATCGCAGGAAGGGCTGGGATACCTCCGCAAACTATCCGTTCCATGAGTGCCAGCCTGCAGGAAAAACTCAATCAGGAAGGCGTCAATCACATGGAGGCGATGGAGGCCGTTGCCATGGAGCATGGCATCCCGGTCGACAAGGTGCAGGAAGTCCTTTCTGATTGCGGCAGCGAGCAGGATATCGTGGCGGGCCTGACCCGTTTTGCTGGCGGTCTCTTCAAGTCCTAGCCCGCTGCCTTTGATATACAAATGAATGCCGCTCATCCGCGAAAGACAGGATGGATGCACTGCGGCTGGCCAGGCGGTGATCCGGAACCGCCTTGTGCCGGATGGCCGTCTAAGCGGGATGACCGAGGGCGCCCAGCAGCCAGAGGACCAGGAATACAACCAGCACCAGGCCCAGAATGCCTCCGGCGCCGCCATAGCCCCAGCGGCTATAGCCAAAGCCGCCGCCGCCCAGAAGCACGATCAGGAGAATGATAATCAGAAGGGTGCTCATGCAGGCTCTCCGAATTATGTCCTGCCTGTAATTCATCAACCGAAGCATGGTTCCGCATTGGGGCGGCGCCCGGTTCATGGCACGGCCGGCTTCTCCGGTTCGTGCGCGGCCACCATCGATCCAATCCGGCTCTCCTGATCCGACCGGAGCGCCTTTACGCGCACCCGGGCCAGCCCGCGCCTTTGCATGCCAAGTTCGCGGGCCGCTGCCGCCGACAGATCGATGATCCGGCCCCGGACATGGGGCCCACGATCGGCAATACGCGCTTTGATCATCCGGCCATTGGCCAGGTTGGTGACCCGGACGACGGTGCCGAAAGGCAAGGTCCGATGGGCGGCGGTGAATTCCCTGCGATCGAACCGTCCGCCTTCGGCGGTCAGCTTGCCGTCATGCTTGCGGCCATAATAGGAGGCGCGTCCCGTCTGGCTGAAAAACACCTGGTGGTGCAAGGCATGCACAGGCCTGACCCGATGGGACCGGGCAGCTGCCGTGTTCGCCTGGAGCGCGAACAAGGCAAAATTCGCCAGCAGGGCCAATCTCAAGCCAAGCCCCAAGCCGTGTCGCAAGCGGATGTCCCCACTTTTGGTTTGATGCCAATTTCGGGGGCAGACTGTTACGCGTGCCTATCAACGGTCAAGTGGAAAGGCTTGGTCTTTGTGCGGAACAAAAACGGCCCCGGTTTACCCCGGGGCCGTTCCGTCGATCCGGCTTAATAATGTCCGTGAAAGCCGCCGTGGAAGCGGCCACCGTGGAAACCGCGGCCATGCAAGGCCCGGCCATGCCAGCCATCACGTCGGCCGCCACCAAAGCCGAGCCCAATGACGGGCCCGCCGACATAGGCCGGCCCGGTGCTGCAATAGTAAGGGCTGTAATAACGACTATAGGGATCGCAGACCGGGGCGGCATTGTATCCTATCGGCGCGCCGACACCGACGAACACCCGGGCCGAAGCCGGGGCCGCAATCGCGGTGGCCGCACCAGTCAGCATCACCGCACCAAGTGCAATCCTTGCGAAGCGTTTCATGAAGGCTTTCCTTGTCTGACCGTTGCCCGCATCCTGCCGTCTGGCTTTTGAACCGGCCCTGAAGCCAAGCGTTCGCTGCCATTCAGCAATGCGTCAGCAATGCGGCGGAGCTTCCGCGAGCCGATTTTCAGGAAAGGGGATTCCGTCAGAGCGAGGAGGCGTTGGCTTTATCTTCGCAGGCCTTCCAGCTGTTTTGCCAAGGCGTCGATCTGGTCGCCGTTCAGCTCAACACGCCGGTCGATTGGTCGCGACATCCTCAAAATGGCGGCATGCTTGTCGTCTTCGCTCAGGGTGAGCCATTTCCTGACGCAATTGGTCAGCAGTCCGACGCAAAATACATGGCCGGGTTTGGCCAATGAAGCGTCGGAATACCAGGGGATGTCATCCATGCATTCTCTGCCGTTGGCGATGTTTGTGACTATTGGCCGAATGTATCGGCAAGTCGCGGCGAGAATAGCTTGCCGTTCCCGTGTCGGGCACCACTTGGCGCCGCCGGCCAGCTTTCGCCGAGCGTCGGGCTTGCGGCGCAACTCTGTTTGAGGAGAGAAGCATTCCTGGCCATAAGTTTTATGACGTTCCCACGGCAAAGTCTCTGTTAGTGCTCGCTATTTCGGTAGCATCGCTCACCACTGTGTCGAAATCCTGCCGATTTTTCTCACGCACGAGTTCCCTGGCGCCAGGAGAGTTATGGTTAATGAGTTGTTAAAAGCAATTGTTTCGGGCAGTTTTTCGGCGAGTGGGAATGCGGGGGTTTGGGTGGGTTGGTTTTCGTCGCGCAAGATTCGTCGGGCGCCGCCGAGCGATGTGGAAATCCGCATGCGCTGTCTTGAGGCGTCGACCCGCATCGCCAGTGCGGAGCTTGGCAATGGCGCGACCAGCGGGGCGGTCGCCCAGGACGTCATCCAGATCGCCGACGTTTATTTTGCCTATGTCAAAGGCATCGCCGTGCGGTCCAATCTGAGGCCCGTGCTCGAACAGCAAAAGGTGGCCGCCCGCGTTCTTTCGCAGGAATCATCGACGAGCTGACGTGGCCCTCGCGAAGTCGCCGCGGTGCAAGGTGTCGTATTCCTGTTTCCTGCCGTGACGGCAATATTCGCCTTGAGTCTTCTGGACCTGCGGTAGCCGACTGCCGAAGCGGGAAAATCACTTCGCGTTGATGTTGACGAAACGAATTCCTGAAAATCTTGTATGCGCGTGCCTGGCCAGCCAGCGCCGCACTGGCTCGTCATAGAATTTTCCAAGCAAATAAGCGGCTGCGAGGCACGATATGATCGTCCCCACCTCAAGAATGAATAGGGGCGCGCGGACACCTAGATATTTCACCGCGCCTGCGGTGAGGAACATCACGGGGTAATGTACCACGTACAAAGGGTAGGACAGCCAGCCGGCGAACTTGGACGCGGCCGCCCCTGATCCCTGCAGTTCGTAATGTGCCGATAGCACGACTATGAGCGGTAAAATCAGGATGGTTACAACGAAGTCGTAGATATTTGACAGGAACGGCGGCAGGCTGAGCGACATCAGCAGGACGATGCTTGCCAAGGCGGGGTGCAGGCGCGGTAGCCGGCGAAAGAAGCTGTGATTGCGATAACGATAGAAGGCCACGCCGAGGAAGAAGCCGAATCCGACACGGGAACCGCCTTCCAGGAATGACGTGGCAAGGGCAAGCCGATTGGAGAAGTGTTGCGGCACGTCCCATAGCTCCAAACGGGATTCTGCCATCAACCCCAGGAGGGAAATTGCGATTATCACAAACAGCATGCCGGAAGAAATAAGCCGAAACCGGCACAGAAGCGCATAAAGCGCATTTGCGATCATCTCGAAAAACAGGGACCAGCAGGGCGGATCGAGCGGATAGCCATCTGTGCCAAGGACCATGTTCAGCGGCGCCAGCAAAAGCCCGAAAATGATCGCCACGCCGAGATAGCCGACGCTTACCGCCTCCGCCGGCTGAAACACACCTTTTATAACGAAATAGAAGGCGCCCAACGCCAGGCCGGCGACGATCAATGGCCATAGCCGGACGACACGCAGTTCAATGAACTCCCAAAACCCCATGTTCGAGAGAAGTCGCTGCTCGTATGCGTGCGCGATGACGAAGCCGCTTATTATAAAGAAGAAGTCTACTGCCAGAAACGCATGAGGCAGGGCTGTCGTGCCGGCATTATACGCGGTGACATGTGCGCTCGCGACTGCGAGCGCCGCCGTCCCGCGAAGTCCGTCCAGGGCCAAGAAGTGTTTTTTCATGTCAGGACGTTATGCGCGAATGCTGCGCTTTTATTGTTGGTTCTGTTTAATTCCCGGCTGCTTACTGCGCCCCAGTTGATTCAATGAAGGGGCAGGCTTGTTGTCAATGTCCGAGGTGCGCAAGATAGTGAGAGTTGCCCCTGCTGTTTTTGCTCGAAATCATACCATGTCGCCCGGTCACCCATGGGGGTTCAAATCCTGCCATCGGCCGTTATTCTGCCGGCACAAAGCTTTGGTAGGTTGTCTTGGCAGAACATTGTGATGTCCTGATCATTGGTGCGGGCCATAACGGCCTGGTCTGCGCTTTCTATCTGGCGCGCGCCGGCCTGAAGGTGACGGTGCTGGAGCGCCGGGGCGTGGTCGGCGGCGCGGCGGTGACCGAGGAATTCCACCCGGGTTTCCGCAATTCCGTCGCCAGCTACACGGTCTCGCTGCTGCAGCCCAAGATCATCGCCGATCTCAATCTGCATGCCCATGGATTGAAGATCGTCAACCGCAAGCTGGCCAATTTCCTGCCCGCGGAAGATGGCCGCTATCTGGCAGTAGGCGAGGGCCGCACCAAAGACGAAGTGGCGAAATTCTCCACGCGCGATGCCGAAAGGCTTAACACCTATCACGCCCGGCTGGGCGCGGTGTCAGATCTGATCCGCGCCCTGATGCTGGAGACCCCACCCAATGTGACCGGGGGCGGCTTGCTGGCGGCGCTGCCCGAACTGCTGCACGGCGCCAGGCTGGGGCGGCGCATCGGCGCGCTCGACATGATCGCCAAACGCGATCTGCTGGCGCTGCTGGGCCGCTCGGCCGGTGATTATCTCGACGACTGGTTCGAGAGCGATCCGATCAAGGCGGTCTATGGCTTTGACGGCATCGTGGGCAATTACGCCAGCCCCTATACGCCAGGCTCGGGCTATGTGCTGCTGCATCATCTGTTGGGCGAGGTGAATGGCCGGCGCGGCGCCTGGGGCCACGCTGTCGGCGGCATGGGCGCGATCACCCAGGCCATGGCAAAAGCCTGCGCGGCCAAGGGGGTGGACATTCGCGTTGACGCAGCCGTAGGCGAGGTGATCGTGGAGAAGGGCCGCGCCGTGGGCATCGCCAGCGAGAATGGCGATATCTTCCGCGCCCGCAGCGTGGTCTGCAATCTCAATCCCAGGCTGCTGTTCCAGCAGCTGGTCAATCCGGCGTTCCTGCCTGCCGACTTCCGTGAGCGCATCGCGGCCTATCGCATGGGCTCCGGGACCTTCCGGATGAATGTTGCGCTGTCCGCCCTGCCGCGTTTTACCTGCCTGCCGGAGCCGGGCGATCATCTGACCGCCGGCATCATCATCGCGCCCAGCCTGGCCTATATGGACAAGGCCTATGACGATGCGCGCGCCGCCGGCTGGTCCAAAGAGCCGGTGGTGGAGATGCTGATCCCTTCGACCCTGGACGATAGCCTGGCGCCCAAAGGCGCCCATGTCGCCAGCCTGTTCTGTCAGCATGTGGCGCCGCAATTGCCGAACGGCGCGTCCTGGGATGCGCATCGCGAGGAGGTCGCCGATCTGATGATCGAGACGGTCGATCGGTACGCGCCGGGATTCAAGGCGTCCGTCGTCGGCCGCCAGGCGCTGAGCCCGCTGGATCTTGAGCGCATCTTCGGCCTCACCGCCGGCGACATCATGCATGGCCGCCTGGAGCTGGATCAGCTTTTTGCTGCCCGGCCCGTACTGGGGCATGGCAATTACCGCGCGCCCGTGCGTGGCCTTTATATGTGCGGCTCCGGCACCCATCCGGGCGGCGGGGTCACGGGCGCGCCGGGCCACAATGCGGCGCGCGAGATCCTGCGCGATCTCAGGCGCTAGGAGCGCCGGTCTGACAGGAACCACTCCGCTAATTTACAGGGATTCATTAACTGGCCGCCTGGACGGCGCTGGCCGGCCACGGTGCCCTTTGCTATCGGCAAGCGGAAAGCAGAGGTGGACTCTGATGGACGACGCAATGACCATTGCGGCATCGGGCATGGCAGCGGCGATGGCCAGCCTGACCGCCAGCGCGTCCAATGTGGCAAATGCCAATACGGAAGGCGCGGTGCCCGGCAATGCGCCGGCTCAGCCCGCCGCTTACCGGCCTGCCGTCGTGGTGGAGACCTCCATGGCCGGCGGTGGTGTCAGCGCCACCGTCACGCGTTCGTCCGGCACGCTTCTTTCCTACGATCCCACCGCGCCCTTTGCCAACGGGCAGGGCATGGTCGCGGTCCCCAACGTCGATTTCGCCACCGAAGCGGTCAACCAGCTTTCGGCTTCCATGGCGTTCCAGGCGAATTTGAGAGTGTTCCAGGCCGCCAATCGCAATCTGGACACGCTGCTGGACATCAAGGTCTGACAGCCGGACTTGACGGCCATCTCCCTGTCCGCCTTTCCTGCCGGCAGATCATGCGTGCGGGAACGATAGGATGCTGGACAGAGCCACACCGGAACGGCTGATCTTCTTTTCCGACGCCATCTTCGCCGTGCTGATCACGGTCCTGGTGTTGGAGCTGAGGCCGCCTGAGCATCCTACCGTGGCGGCCTTTCTGGCACTGTGGCCCACCTGGCTGAGCTACGCCGTCAGCTATCTTTTCATCGCCATCGTCTGGATCAATCACCACTATCTGGCCCGCTATGCGCAGGAGGCGACGCCACGCCTCTTATGGTTCAATTTCGCGCATCTGTTTTCCATGTCGCTTTTGCCTTTCTCGACCGCCTGGATGGCGGTGAGCCGGCTGGCGCCGCTGGCGGTCGCCTTCTATGCCTTCGTCTTCTTCCTGGTGAACGCGACCTATATCGCCCTGATTGCCGAGTTGATCAGCCGGGCCCACAGCGATGATGCACCGGCCCGGGTCCGCCGAACCATGCAGCTGAGGTCGCTGGTGACCCTGTGCCTGTTCGGTGCCGCGGCGCTTGTGGCGCTGGCCCTGCCGCTGGCGGGTCTCGCCATCTGCATCCTGTGCCTGGCCTTTTATCTCAAGCCGGAGCCGCCGCAATTGAGGAACGCGCAGCACAAGGCCAACTAGGCCGCCGCCAACCACGAGGGCCCGTCAGTCGAGCACGTCGCCTGCTTCCGGATGACGCTGGAACCACAGTCGCGCGTAATGGCAGCGCGGCTCCAACACCAGCTGGCCCGCGCGGGCATGATCGACAATCTGCTGCATCAACCGGCCGGCCGCGCCGGTACCGCGCAGCGGCGGCTCGGCCTCCACATGCGTCAGCAGATACTTGCCGTCATGGATGCGGTAATCGGACCAGACCAGAAGGCCTTTTTCTTCCAGTTCGAAGCGGCTTTCGTCCTTGTTGTCGATCATCTCTTGGCCGGTTCCCGGTACATCCAAGGCAACGACAGGCCGATAGGAACGATCCAAAGCGTGCCGGCCAGGGCATAGAAAAGCAGCGCCACATACCAGGGCGCGCCGGGCAGCACATGCCATGCCAGCCCCATGACCAGCAGGGCATAGAAAGGCAGCCAGAAGAAAACGATGACGATGGCGGCGATCAGGGTCTTGAGGCGGCGGGACATTTTGCATCTTTGACGGCTGCGGGGCGGGACGGTATCAGAAGCCCGCCCCCAGCGAAGCGATAAATTTGAACACCCCCGCTGCCCAAAATTTCTGGAAAAGCCGCCGCGCCGTCGGCTTCTGGCTGCTGGCGATCGCGCTGGTGATCTTGGGCATGGTGACCATCGGCGGCCTGACGCGGCTGACCGGTTCCGGCCTTTCCATCACCGAATGGAAGCCGATCATGGGCGCCATCCCGCCGCTGAACCAGGCGGAATGGCAGGATGCCTTCACCCGGTATCAGCGCATCCCGCAATACATCGTCGAAAACCGCGGCATGAGCCTGGAAGCCTTCAAGGGCATTTTCTGGTGGGAATGGATCCACCGCTTCCTGGGGCGGCTGCTGGGCGTACTGTTCTTCGTGCCTTTCGTCTGGTTCGCCGCTACCGGCGCCATCCAGAAACGCGACTGGCCGCGCATGCTGACCCTGTTCCTGCTGGGCGGGCTGCAGGGCTTCATCGGCTGGTGGATGGTGACCAGCGGCTTCGAGGTCCGCACCTCGGTCAGCCAGTACCGGCTGGCCATCCATCTGGGTGCGGCGCTGTTGCTGCTGGTGGCCATTCTCTGGATCGCGCTGGAATATCTGCGTGGCGCACCGGAGAAAGGCGATGCCCGGCGCGGCATTGCATTCGCGGTGCTGGTCTATGTTCAGATGCTGCTGGGAGCGCTGGTCGCCGGCCTTCATGCCGGTCTGATCTACAATACCTGGCCCGACATGAACGGCCGCGTCCTGCCGGAAGATCCGTTCTTCTCCGTGCCCTGGTGGATCAATTTCTTCGAGAATCCTGGCCTGGCCCAGTTCGATCATCGCATCGGCGCTTACGTCGTCGCCGGCTTTGCCGTCTTCATCTATGTGCGCGGCGTCAAGCTTTCCGGTTCCGCCAAGACAAGCGCCAAAACGGTGGCGGCCATCACCGCCTTCCAGATCTTCCTGGGCATCACGACGTTGCTGCTGCAGGCCCCGGAACGGCTGGCCGCGGCGCATCAGGTCACCGCGGCGCTGTTGCTTTGTGCCGCGGTCTGGCACGCGTATGAGCTGCGGGCCTTGGCTCCGAGCGCCGGTCGATCTCCATAAAGCCGCTGCTGGCGTGCGTGGCGCTCAGACAATCGGCTTCCCGCAGAAGGGAGGCCATCGTATCGTTGGCGTTCATTCTTTCTTTCTGGAATTCGATCTCGGTCTTCTGCCGCCGGCTGGTCGCGCAGAGCTGATTGAGTCTGACTTCGGTCAGTCTCTTGCCGCGATAGGAGAACTCGATCCGGCCTTTGACCGCCTTGACGTGAATCGTGACGGAGCGGGCCTGCGCGCCGGTTGCGACGGCGATGCTCAGGATGAACGGCACGACAACCAGACCGGCGAATCTCATCCCGGTGCCTCCCCAGACGGCGGGATTATCAGTTGATTCTAGTCACCGTGGCGAGGCTGTCACGCGCGGCAAAGATTTGAGTTGAAGTGCCCGGCTCAAACCCCGGCTAAGCGCCGCAAAGCGGCGCGAAGGGAAGGGGACCCAGGTAGTTATCACCTATAGGTCTCTGTCACCTGGGTTCCCTTCCCTCGCCACGCGAGGTCGTCCGCCGGGATTGACAAGAAGAGCTACCCCAGCGCCTGCTCCAGATCGGCGATGATGTCGGCCGGGTCCTCAATTCCAACGCTCAGCCGCACCACGTCATTGCCGGCGCCGGCCTTGGCGCGGTCTTCGTCGGAAAGCTGGCGATGGGTGGTCGAAGCCGGATGGATGATCAGGCTGCGGGTGTCGCCGATATTGGCCAGATGACTGAACAGCTTGACGCCATTGACCAGTTTCAGGCCCGCCTCATAACCGCCTTTCAACCCGAAGGTGAAGACGCTGCCCGCGCCCTTGGGGCAATATTTCTTGTGCAGGGCGTAACAGTCATTGTCTTCCAGCCCGGCATAGTTCACCCAGCTCACTTTCGGATTGGCCTTGAGCCATTTGGCGACCGCTAGGGCATTGTCGCAATGCCGCTGCACCCTGAGCGGAAGCGTCTCGATCCCGGTCTGCACCAGGAAGGCGTTCATGGGCGACAGGGAGGGCCCCAGGTCGCGCAGGCCCAGCACCCGGCAGGCGATGGCAAAGGCCAGGTCGCCGAAGGTCTCCCACAGCCGCATGCCGTGATAGGACGGGCAGGGCTCCGACAGGCTGGGGTATTTGCCGCTGCCCCAGTCGAACTTGCCGCTGTCGACGATGATGCCGGCCATGGAGTTGCCGTGGCCGCCCAGAAACTTGGTGGCCGAATGCAGCACGATATCGGCGCCCCATTCGATCGGCCGGATCAGGTAGGGCGAGGCCAGGGTGTTGTCCACGATCAAGGGCACGCCCGCATCATGGGCGATCCTGGCCACCTTCTCGATGTCGGTGATGATGCCGCCAGGATTGGCGATGCTTTCGACGAAGATCGCTTTGGTGCGATCGTTGATGCCGGCCTTGAAACTGTCGGGCTTCATGGCGTCCGCCCAGGTGACATGCCAGTCGAACTTGGCGAAGCCCTGGCTGAATTGGTTGATCGAGCCGCCATAGAGCTGGCGCGCCGCCACGATATTGTCGCCCGGGCCCATCAGGGTGTGCAGGGCCAGAAGCTGCGCCGCATGGCCGGAGGCGCAGGACAGCGCCGCGCGGCCATTCTCCAGCGCCGCCACGCGCTCTTCCAGCACCGCATTGGTGGGATTCATGATGCGCGAATAGATATTGCCGAAGACCTGAAGGTTGAACAGGGCCGCGGCATGGTCGGCATCCTCGAAGACGAAGGCCGTGGTCTGGTAGATGGGGGTCGCCCGCGCGCCGGTGGCGGGATCGGGCTGGGCGCCGGCATGCACGGCCAGCGTGTTGAAGCCATACTCGGCCATCGTGATCTCCTTGGCAGTCAGGGTTTGGGGGACAGGCTCTCGCCCGGATGGACGATACGCAGCTTCGAGCAATCGCCACCTTGATTGCAATATTCTTCCGTCGCACCGGCGGTGATCTGCTGTACATAGGGCGCCACCTGCGTCAGGAAATTTCCCAACACCTGGGCGAATTTGCGGTTCAGGTTCTTGCCTTGTGGGCTCGCATAAAATGCCTCCTGCGCCGCCTTTTCTTCCTCTGTCAGAACCGCAGCCTGGTAATGGTCGCTGAACAAGGTCTGGCTGGCGAGAAACTGCTTCTGCATGATGGCGCGGCCTAGCGGGCTTTCTTCATAGGCGATGTAATCGCGCAGCTCATCGGCCGTGTAGATCTGGGCAAAGGTCGCAGCCATCTCTCCATCTGCCCTGGCGATCAGGTCGGCATGGTCTTGCAGATATTGCTTGTAGACCTTGCGGTAAAGCTCTGGCGACGTGATGATTCCGGCGTTGATCAGTGTCTGCACGCCCGTGCGCGCGATATTCGCAAAGCCGCCAAGATCGGAAACAAGCTGCCGGGCCGCCGCAAGATCGTCCGGCACCGCCGCCTGCGCGGGCGCCGCCAACAGAACCAGCAATGCAGCCAGCCGGAGCTTCATGTCAGATGCGCGATCCTGAGATCGTCTTCCACGCGCCGCACCCAGGCGCGGACATTGGGAAATTGCGCAAGAAACAAGCCGGCCTCATGGGCGAAGCGTGTATAGGCCACCAGGGCGATGTCGGCCAGTGACAGTTTTCTGCCGACGAAATAGGTCCGCCCGGCCAGGTGTTCATTCATCAGCGCCAGTGCCTTCAGGCAGCGGGGCCTGAGGCCCGGGTCGATCTCGCTGTCGGCCTTCTTGAGATAAAGCTTGTGGAAGCGCAGCACGGCAAGGGCGGGCTCATGGCTGTATTGCTCCCAAAACAGCCATTGAAACATCAACGCCCGTTCAAAGGGCGGGCGGGGAATGAGATCGGTATTTTCCGCCAGATGCAGGATAATGGCATTGGACTGGGCCAGGACACCGCTGTCGGCGAAGCGCACCACCGGCACCTGGCCCGCCGGATTCATCGCCAGGAATTCCGCCGTGCGGGTCTCGCCCTTCAAGACGCTGGTCTCGACCCAGTCGTAAGGCAGCCCAAGCCGGTCAGCCACGAACTTCACCTTCAGGCAATTGCCCGAGATGGAGTCGCCGAACACCGTCATGGAGGCGTTGTCTAAAGACATGGGCTAGCGTCCCGATTCCGAAATTCGCATCATCTCGATATCGCGCTCTTGGCGAATTTCGGAATCGAAGGACGCTAGCATTTTATTGATTCCTAGTGTCGCTTTGGTTTCGAAGTTCGCACACAGGTTGATATCACCCAAAAGCGAACTTCGAAACCGCGACACTAGCTAGTTAGGGCCGGTCGCGCGCAATCCGCAAGACGGTGCCGTTGTTGTTTTCCGCCACCCAGATGGCGCCGTCGTCCGCCACGGCCAGTCCCACCGGTGAGCCCTTGGGATGACTGCCATCCACATTATTCCAGCCTGGCGTGAGCAGCAGCGGTTCGGAGGCTGGTCCGGGATAGGGCAGGCTGACGGTCTGATTGCCGTTCGGCCCTGCAAAGGCGTCATAGTGGGCATTCGGCGTCAGCACGGGAATGCCCCGGCTGTCGACGGTGAAGGCGGCGATGCGCGAGCCGGCGGGACGATAGCCATGCAGCGCGACCAGCAGTTTTCCGCGCAGCTGCGGAAACATCGCGCCGTCATAATAGAGCATGCTCAGGGGCGCGCCGTGCGGCGGCAACAGGCGCACCGGCCTGGCATAGGCGCGGCCAACCCCCGCGCCGGCGCAATCCATCAGATGCAGCGGTCCCCAGACCGGATTGGTGCCCGTCATGTCGTAGCAATAGGGCCAGCCATAATGGGCGCCCTGCTTGAGGACATTGAATTCCTCGAACGGGCTGTCGGCGGGCGGGAAATCCTCGCTGTTCTCCGCCTGCAGCAGGGTGCCGGAGCTGTGGCGCACCAGGGCCACCGAATTGCGCAGGCCCTGTGCCATCATGGTGAAATCCGGCGACCATGTGTTGTCGCCCAGCCACTTGTAGCGCCGGATGCCGGCCGCCTTGTAGTCGCCTTCGGCCTGGTTGCAGAAGGTGGTGCCATCAGGCTTGCCGTCCTTGCTGGCCGGCGGTCCGACAAGGCACTGATCGCTGGGCGCGCCAACCGACACCAGCAGGTCGTTGTTGGCGTCGAAGATGAACATGGACAGGGGATGGAAATTGAAGCGCACCCTGGTGTCCGGCGCGTTGGGAATTACGGTTTCGATCGTGGCTTTGGGGTCGGCCGCCATCGGATCGAAGCGGAAGATGCGGCCCTGTTCGTTGACATAGACCTTGCCGCCCGGGCCGTAAGCTATGGCATGCGGCATATAAAGACCGGTCAGCACGGGCGTGATGACGGTTGGCTTGCCGCGTTCGGCGTGGATGCGGAAGACCTTGCCGTTCGGGCTGTTCCACTTGTCCATGTCGGTGACCAGGAAGTCGTGGGTGCCCTTGAGCGGCAGCACCACACGGGGCGACAGGATGGTGCGCTTCTCGAAATCGGCGGGCGGGGCGACGATGATGCCGGCACAGAAGCCTTTCGCCATGCCGATGGGCGCGCGGGGCCAGCCATCGCAGGTGCCCGAAGGCACATAATCGGTCCGCGCCAGCGCCGCCGCCGGCACCAGACACAGCAGCAGCGCGGCAATCCTGTACTTCATCCCCCGACTCCCCTTTTCAGCCGTGCTTGAGCGAGCCCCCACGGCCGAACAATAGCGGCTTTCGATTGTCGATCACCCGGCGATTGACGCCCATCCAGCCGATCTCGCCCGAGAAGCGGCCATGCTCGATCTTGGGGCAGCGGTTCATCACCACGGTCAGGCCGGCGTCCTTGGCGATCCGTTCGGCTTCCTCGCTGATCACGCCCAACTGCATCCACAGCACCTTCAGACCCAGCCGGTCCTTTTCCGCCACTGCCTCGCGGGCGATCTCGGGCGCGAATTTGGACTCGCGGAAGATATCGACCATGTCGACCGGCCCAATTCTGGCATCAGCAACCTCCTTCAGGCTGGCATAGACCTTCTGGCCCAGTATCTCCTTGCCCACCATGCCGGGATTCACCGGGATGATTTTGTAGCCCTTGTTCAAGAGATACATCATCGCGAAATAGGACGGGCGGATGTCGTTGCCGCTCGCCCCCACCATGGCGATGGTCTTGATCTCGCGCAGGATGGATTTGATCAGGGTGTCGGGATATTGCGGCAGGGCTAACTCGGCCAATTCGGGTCTCTCTTTTCCAGGAACGCGCCGATACCCTCGCAGGCTTCCGCGTCCAGCATGTTCTCGGTCATCACCTTGCTGGCATAGGCATAGGCCTCGGCCAGCGGCATTTCGAGCTGGCGGTAGAAGGCCTCCTTGCCGGTCTTGATCGTGGCGCGCGGCTTGGAGGCGATCAGCCCCGCCAGCATCATGGTCTCGCTTTCCAGTATCTCCGGCGCTACCACCTTGTTGATCAGCCCGATGCGCAAGGCATCTTCCGGCTCGACCATCCGGCCCGTCAGCAGCATCTCCATCGCCGCCTTGCGCCCGATATTGCGCGACAGCGCCACCATCGGCGTGGAACAGAACAGCCCGATGTCCACGCCGGGGGTGGCGAAGCGGGCGGAGGTAGACGCCACCGCCAGGTCGCAGCTCGCCACCAGCTGGCAGCCGGCGGCGGTGGCGATCCCTTGCACCTCCGCGATCACGGGCTTAGGGTTCTTCACGATGGCCTGCATCATCTGCGAGCATTGGCTGAAGAGGCCGGCATAGGTTTTTTTGCCGGCATCGCCGTCAGCACGGTGGCGCGCCAGTTCCTTCAGGTCATGGCCAGAGGAAAAGACCGGGCCTTCCGCGGCGATCACGATCACCCGGGTGGCATTGTCGGCCGCGGCGCCGTCCAGCGCCGCCTTGAGCGCGGCCATGAGTTCCGAGGACAGGGCATTGCGGGCCTTGGGCCGGTTCAGCAGCAGGCGCAGCACGCCGCCGGTGCAGGCGGTCAGGAGCAGGGGCGGGGATTCGGGTGCGTTCATGGGGGGAATTTAGTGCCCAAAGCGCGCAATTACACCCCCGACTCTGCTAGTGGGAAAGCCCTTTTCCATGGCCAGGCCTGAGCGATGGTTGCTTTTCACGATGCGTCCCACCGGCGCCACGCCGCCGGCTTCAGCGCGGACCTTACAGACCCGAAGCGGAAGAAGATTTCCGAGAGCTGGTTCAAGCGTGATACCGCGGACTATTGGCGCCATGCCCGCAGCTATGAAATCGCCAAAATCCTTGGCGGACAGCCCGGGGAAAAATGGCTTACCGTGGGTGATGGCCGGTTCGGACTGGACTCGATCAGGCTGCGGGAGGCGGGCGTGGCAGAGGTCATGCCAACGGATATTTCCGAGGACCTTCTGAAGGCCGCCCAGGAACAGGGATTGATGACGCGCTATCGCGTCGAAAATGCCGAGCGTCTCACATTTCCAGATCACGCTTTCGATTTTGTGTTTTGTAAGGAATCGTTTCACCATTTTCCCCGGCCGATGCTCGCTCTCTATGAAATGCTTCGCGTCTCCACAAAGGGCGTCATCCTCATCGAGCCGAACGATCGCAGCCGGTCCGTCCTCAGGCGCGCTAAGGCCGCCCTCAACGCAGTGCTGGGACGGCGCGCCCACATGGATGCGCTTTCGTATGAGGAAGACGGAAATTACATTTTCTCGATTTCACGGCGGGAGATCGAGAAAGTGGCGCTCGGCCTGAACATGCCGCAGGTGGCGTTCAAGGGCTTCAACGACTTCTATTGCGCGGGTGTCGAATTCGCGGCGATCGACTCCGCTCTGGGGAAGAAAATGCGCCGCCGTATCGCTTTCAAGGACATGCTGTGCAGCATGGGGCTGGATGAACCGGCCCTTTTGATGGCGGGCCTTTTCCATTTCCCCCTGGGAGAACGGGAGAAAGCTGCGATGAGCGCCCAGGGCTGGCAGGTTGTCGACCTTCCCAGGAACCCGTACCACCCCGATTAGCGTGGCACGCCGATGAAGCGCGCATTTACGTCGACGCCATGCTTATTTGGCGGGCCGCTGCCCCGGCCTTGGGGAAAGCGCAGACCAAGACCGGTCGCACGCGCTAAGAATCACGCCTTCTACCCGCGCGCTCTGGGACAGGAGGATCTCGCATTCAGTGTGATGAGAGTGTCCGGTCTTTCCGCTCCTTCTCCAATCTTGTGCAAGTCGAACATATGCGGGTTCCTGTCATTTCGGAGGTTGGCACAAGCGTTCGTGCCAGCTTTGTCCGCATAGATCTTGCTGATCCCCGGAACATCCCGCCCTTGTACGATGAGATAGGGCTGTACGCCTGCGCCAAGCAGCGCGGCGGAGCCAACAATGGCATTTCTGGAAGGCGCGGAATCGCAGGGCCCGGCAGCGCCGGTCAGGATCTGCGGGGCGCAGGCACACAAACTCATGGCCACAGGCAAGATCAAAAAAGGTGGCTTCATGGCTTCCCCTTTTTACCGCTCTGTTTCCTTGCTTTAGGCGGATTCAGCGTCTCAAGGGTAACTGGAATGTCGGCCTGTGAATAGCGCCGTGGGCCATTACCAAACCGGTTTTATTGGCAGGTCGTGTGGCTCGTAAGGCGCTCGCTAACGGTGGTGCAGTTGACTGGGTCACGCGTTTGCGGAGACACACTCGGCATCTGCTTTAAGACCTGCTCCTGCGGAGCTGCACAGCCACCCAGTACCAGCATCGCGGCAATGGTCAGAACCCTGTGCACTTTCCAGCACAGTGGGATCCGAAGCTTGGAATTCACGTGACTTGAAGTCGC
>JADMIO011281648.1_pt1 | contig 53765 bp, 52 predicted proteins | sample 8958161 | NCBI WGS metagenome assembly JADMIO01 (sample SAMN16585339, study PRJNA669376) | soil metagenome | isolation source: Crop rotation soil | place: USA: Cullars Rotation, Alabama | collected 2011
TTTTCCTCGCGCAAATGGCCGCGGCGCCGCTCGTAGCCGCCGAACTGGCCGCCCCGCGATCGCCGGTGATCGACACGCATGTTCACGTATGGAGCAACGATCCCGCCTTCCCTTTCGCGCATCCGACCAATCCCAATTTCAAGCCGCCAGCCATCGCCGCGACAGCTGAATCGCTGCTCGAGGAAATGGACCGTTATGGGATCGATCACGCCGTGCTGGTGCAGGTGATTTATTATGGTTGGGACAACCGTTATCTCGCGCGCTGCGTGAAGGAGCATCCCCGCCGCTTTCGCGCGCAGGGCCTGATCGATCCGTTGGACGCGGACGTCGCTGACAAGCTGGAAAGTCTCGTCCGCGGGCAGGGTTTCTCCGGCGTGCGTTTGAGTCCGCTCTACTATCCGGGGCGCGAAGATTGGATGATCTCAGAGGCCCATCGCCGGCTCTGGCGCCGGGCCGAGGCGCTGAGGGCGATCCTGAATTTTTTCATCCTCCCAAACCAGCTCGCGCGCCTCGAGACCATGCTCGAACAATTTCCGGGCGTGGGCGTGGTGATCGATCACCTCGCGCGCATCGACCTGAAGGCCGCGAGCGTCGAACGTGACGTGGCGCAGCTCGCCAGGCTCGCTCGGTTCCCGAATGTGTGGGTCAAGGTTTCCGAGCTCAACACGATGTCCGCTTCGAAGCAGCATCCGTATGCCGATACCTTCGACGTGGTAAAGCGCGTGTCCGATGCCTTCGGTCCCGAGCGCCTTCTCTGGGGAACGGGCTTTCCCGCCGGCACTCGCGCGCAAGCCGGGCGCCCCTCGCTCGACGAGGAACTGGCGCTCATCCGCACCGCCATCCCGTTCTGGACGCCGGCGGAGCGCGAAAAAATTCTCGCACGCAACGCGGCAGCGCTCTGGCGGTTCGATTGAGCGCAGGATCAAAAGGGGGCAGGTTGCGGAATATGATTACCCCACGGCGTTGATGCCACCGGATTTCGCGGCCTGTTTCACGAGCGCCATCGTGGGGGCGAGCTTCAGATCCTCGAGCTTCTTGAAATTGATGCAACTGCGGCCGGTCTTCACGTTGCCCAGCTTCGCGGCATTCCGCTCGACGAGGTAGCCGCCCTCGCCGCCGACGCAGATGTGGAGGGCGTAGCCGCTTTTCCCCGCTACGAGTCCGATGGTGAACCAGTCGCCTTCGCGACCGCTGGCCGACTTGTAGTGATACTTGCCGTAACCGATGATGGGCGCCGGCCCCATGCCGGCCGTCATGAACGGCGCGAGTTTCGGCACCGCTTTGCGGATCGCCTTGTGCAACGTCGTCATCGTGTCACGGCGATCGTCAGGAAGGTCGGCCAGGAACTCGGTCACGGTGGGGAGCGTTTTGGGCATGCGGCGAAATTGTGCGCCTGACGCCCGGCGATCAAACATGAATCACCAAAACGGACTCACGCAGAGACGTAGAGGCCGCAGAGAAATTTATCTCCGCGGCCTCCGCGTCTCGGCGCGAGCTTTGGCTCGGGGACTCAGCCGCGCCGTGCGGCGTCGATTTTTGCGACGTCGATCTTACCCATCTCCATCATCGCCGCGAAAGCCCGCTTCGCCTCCGCGCCGCCGGCGGCCATCGCTTCACTGAGCGTGCGCGGCGTGATCTGCCAGGACAGGCCCCAACGATCCTTGCACCAGCCGCATTGGCTTTCCTCTCCACCGTTGCCGACGATCGCATTCCAGTAGCGGTCCGTTTCCTCCTGGTTGTCGGTCGCGACCTGAAAAGAAAACGCTTCGCTCTGCTTGAACACCGGCCCGCCGTTGAGGCCAAGGCAGGGAATGCCGAGCACGGTAAACTCGACCGTGAGGACCTGGCCTTCCTTGCCACCCGGGAAATCGCCCGGCGCCTTGCGCACGGCGGTGACTTTGCTGTTGGGAAACGTGGCGGCGTAAAAGCGCGCGGCGCCTTCCGCGTCCTTGTCGAACCAGAGGCAAATGGTGTTTTTCGGTATCATGGGTTGTTTTCTTCCCCGGCAGAGTGAGGGTGAAAATGCCGCGATGTCGAAACCGTCCGCGCGCGAAGCAAACTGGCTGCGGGGTCGGAGAAACAACCACGGATGAGACAAGGAAACACACCCCTGCGACTATTGCCCGGCGAGGCATGTCGATCCGGCACGGCGCTTGGGATTGCGATTGAGGCGTGACCCGGTTTCATGTGGTCCCGTCTCGTTATCCCGTGAAGAAAATTACCCTCCTCGTCGTGGCGCTCCTGCTCGGCTTCGGCGCGTGGCGGCTCCTGCGACCGACGCCCGCGTCGATTTCGCCGGAGACTGCGGCCGAAAAAACCGTCACCACCACCGCGCCGGAACGCGCGCCCGCGCCCGCACCTTTGCCGACGCCGCCGAAGGTGTCCCCGTCTCCTGCCCTCGCGTCGAAAGATGCGCCACCCGTCGCCGCACCCGGCGATACGCCGACGCTGGCCGAACTGCTGTTGCCGGGAAACCGGATCTTCGACTCGCGCCTCGGTTTCATGATGACGTTTCCGAAGGAGTGGACGATCCACGATACCAAACTCCGCTGGGGAGTGAACGAGGGCGAGAATACGATCTGGTTCGCGCCGCCCGCGGGCGCCGAGGGCGTGGTGCCGAGCGTGTATTATCGAAAATACAGCGACGGCACTCCGTTCGATGCGACGAATGCCGAGGCCCGGCTGCGCGACATGGCGCGCCAGAAGGAAGTGTCCCGTTCCGGCAACGGCCAGAACGATTATAAAAACGACCCCGACAGCTTCGTCTTCCGCTCGATTGGCGGCAATCCGAGCCTGAGCTATTTCGCGACCTTCACGGGTCCCGACGGGCAGGTCGGCGCCGAGTATTTTCTTCGCGTCCTCGGCCCGACCGGCTACGTGATGTTCTTCAATCGCGGCCCGGTGAAAGACGTGCAGGCGCTGATCCCTACGATCGTGGACACGGCCAACACGGTGAAGCCGCCCTGAAGCGAAACGCCGCGCCTCACTCGATGCGAGGCGCGTCCAAATGGACTACTTCTTCGTATCGTCGTAACCGTCTGGCCGGTCAGGCTGCCAGTAGCCGGGGGTCCATTTCTTTTTGGCCGAATCGTAGCGCGCGGGAATCCACACCGAAGCGGGCGTCGCCGGCGCGGCCCACTCCCCCTGCACCCAGCGCCAGGTGTGTGCCACCGGCATGTAGTGTCCCGGCACCCACAGATAACCTGCCACGGGCGCGGCCGGCCGGGTTTCGGCTCGGACAGGCGGCGGCGGCTCGACCATGTCGAAGTCGGGCGTCGAGACCCGCACCTCGCTGCGTCGTTCGCCCGGCTCGCTGGCGGACGGCGGGTGCGCTTCGTATTTTTGCGCGAGGACGATCAACTTCTGCGCCTCGGCCAGGGTCAATGACGCCGCCGGCGAAGTCGACGCAGCAGGAGTTGCTTCCGCCTTCGCGCGCGGCGCGGGCAACGCGGCAGGCTCGGACGCCGCGGAAGCGCTTCCCGCCAGAGCAACGAACAAACCCACGAGACCCAAGGGACGGAGCGTGATTTTCATAGGAACGACGTGCCATTGGACCCGCGCCAGCCTGCTTGGTCTCACGTCCGTCTTCGGACACCCGCCAATCCGCGTTTCCGCGCGCAGTAGCGAATGGGAGGATCGTCCCTACGCATACTTGCGTATGTGCCGGCTTCCACCTTGCGAGAGGATCGGTCGCGGCAACGCTGCGGCGCGATGCCTCACTCCATGAAAAAACTCCTCCTGGCCGCCGCCTTTTCCGCGTTCACCCTGGCGCTTCCCGCTGCCGCGCAGACCCAAGCCCAGCGCGAGCGGATCCAATCCTCCTATCTGCTCGCGTTCGGCCGCACCGCGTCCAACGACGAAGTCGCCTACTGGTCGAAGCAGGGTGCACAATCCATCGCCGACCTCATCAAGGGGCATCGCCGTTATCTCGCGCAAGACGTCGGCACGCATCGCGCCACCATCCGACGCTCGTATATCGACGCGCTGGGCCGTGAGCCGAACGACGGCGAGTATAAGCACTGGCTGGGCGGCGACGACACTTACACGCAACTGATGAAGAACCACGTGGACTGGCTGCGCGCCAATCCGGCCGAGGCGGAGAGCGTGATCAAGCGCTCGTATCGCCTCGTGCTCGGCCGCACACCCTCAGGAGCGGAGGTCAGCTACTGGAAGAGCCAGGGCACGCTTTCGTATGCGGTGCTCGCCGCGGCCCACGATTGGTGGAAAACGCAAAACCCGCCGAGCAGTGCCAAGAGTGCGACGACCACTCCGGCTTCCGGCGGCGCGAAGATCTCCGGCGGCTCGACCTATCTCGCGTCGGCCACGGTGAGTCCCGACGTCGCGGCCGAGGCGCGCAAGGCCGCGGGCCTGGTCGGCAATGACGGCGCCAGCCTGGTGGGCAACGATGGCGCCAGCCTCGTCGCCGCCGGTGGCGGCAATCTCGTGGCAGCTGGCGGCGGCAATCTGGTCGCAGCGGGCGGCGGGAACCTCGTCGCCGCGGGTGGCGGCAACTGAGTCCGCCTTGATGCATTGCTGGTGGGGCTCGCCGTTCGCCGGCGGGCCCTACTTCAGTGCCTGGTCCCTGCCAAACCGCCAAGGCGCATCCACTCCCGCATGGTCGTGCGCAGATTCTCGTCCGCGGCTCCCCTGATGTTGTAGAACTGGATTCCGACCGGCCCGCGATATTTCACTTCCGCGAGCGTGCGCAGGATCGCGCCGACATCGTAGTCTCCCTCGCCGAGCAGCTTGATGTAGTTCTCCCAGGCCTTGTCAGGGCGGTCGGTCGCGCCATTCAGCGTGACCAGCGTGAGGCAGGGCGCGACCCGCCGGACGATCTCCGGCAAGCGCGCGCCATGGCCGGCGGCGAGTTCATGCGCGAGATTCACCGTGAGGCCAACATTTGCCCGGCCGGATTTGAGGACCAGCGCCAACGCCTGCTCCGCGGTCGCGACGTAGAAGCCCTTGTGCGGATAGAGCGACACGCGCAAACCCGCGCTCGCGGCCAGATCGGCGGCGGCCTGAATCGCACGAATCGCTTCCGCGTCGAGTTCGCCGGGACGGTTCGGCCCCTGCACCGTGAGCCACAACACCGCGCCCGAATCGCGCAGCAACGCGACGGCCTCCTCGATCCCGACGGGCAAGGTGCGCGCACCGTCGAGCTGCGCGGGAAAATAGAGGCCGTAAATTTTGCGGCCCGCCGCGCCCATCTCGGCCAGCCACGTTTTCAGATCGGCGGGGTTGGTGTAGTTGTAGCTGATCCCGGCAAATCCAATCTCGCGCAGCGTCGCGGCCTGGCGGGCGGGAGTCCAAGTCCCGCGGCCGACGCCGTTGTCCATGGCAAAGAGCTCGAACGCGGGCGACGCCGCGTGAACCGTCCCGGCCATGCCCATCACGAGCGCGACGCATCCGGCAAACGCGCATCCCCGCAGCCATGCCAATGCCTTCGGCGTGCCCGCGACGTAGGGACTGTTCGAGGCGTGGGCAGTCGAGGATGAGTGCGACATGAATCGGAGTAGACGAAGAGGCTCGCCGAGCCCTTCCTGTCTACCCGCGTCGCTCCGTCGACGCCACCGTGAAAGCGGATCGAGGATGGAAATGCGCGCTGCCTCCCCTGCCGAGGCCTCGCTTACGAACCGCGCGCCGCTGCCTGCACGTCCGCCGGAAAATCGGACAGCTCCGCCACCTGCCGGATCTCGATGACGTCGCCCTCCTGCGCCGGGCAGCGCTTCATCCACTCGACGACCTGCTGCTTCGACTTTGCTGCCAGCAGCCAATAGCCGCCGACTACTTCCTTCGCGTCGATCGCCGGGCCGTCCGTCAGAGCGACTTTGCCGGCGGAAAACGCCAGCCGCGCGCCGGTCGTCACGGGCTGCAGCCCGTCCACCGCGAGCAGCGCGCCGGTTTTCGTCAACTCATCGTTGAACCGCCCCATCTTCGCCATCATCTCCGCATCCGGCGTAAAACGCGGGTCCGTCTGTTTGCCATTCTTTGGCTGATACACCGCCGGGATCATGAACGCCATAAATCGCATGGGATTTTCTCCTTGGTTTGAATTGCCGATCCGCACATTGGACCGGCGCGACGGCGCCTGGTTTTAAGCCGTTTGGCTTTTCCGGCGCCTGCAGCGACAGGTGGCGCACCGACGGCGTCCGAATTGACGTCGTCGGTGGCGCGGTCGCGACCTGTGCGGGCCAATGGCACTGGACCCGCTACGGGTTTACCACGACCTGTGCGGTCACATCGGTGCCGTCGCGTTCGAGGCGGGCCTGATTGGCCTTCGCGGTCTGGGCGACGCCGTGGGAATTGGCGTTGGCCGTGAAACGCAGCTGCGTGAGACCTGCCACCTGCACGGCGCGGCCGTTCGTTTGGGCGAGATCGCCGCCGGTGACGCGCGTGTCGGCGGAAGAACCGATGACGAGGACCGCCATCGCATTGTCCGAAGCATTAATGTCGCCGACGTAGACCGGCCCTGTGAATTCGACGTTGGGCGCGTAAACGCCCGTGAGGCCACGGGAGGCAAAGTAACTGACGTTGGAGGTGCGCAGGCCGCCGAACTTCCCGTTGGTGCTCGAGATTGCGATGAACGCAATGTCGGCCATGCCGTCATAGGTGACGTTGTCGCGGAAGAGCGCCGGATTGACCGCCGTGGTGCGGCCGACGCTGAAGACGGAGAGATGCGTGGTTTCGTTGGCGCCCGAAACCACGATGCCGGCGTGGCCCTTCATGTAGGAGACGGTCGGCTGGTTGTAGTTCACGGGCGCGGCGGGACCGGTGGGATCGTCGAGAACGATGGAGACCGAGCCGGCGCCGGAGAACTCGACCTGCACGATGTCGTTATGCAGATCGACGAAGGACATCCGCGTGATCTGCCCGCCGTCGGCGGTGAAGGTGGCCGCCGCGCCGCTGAGCTGCACCTGGTCGAAGATGTTGCCGTTGGCGTGGGCAATATTACCCTGCAGTTCGCTACCGCTGCCGAGCACCTTGGTGGTCGAGTTGAGGCCGACGATCGCGTAGCGGCTGGAGACGCTGGCGGCGCTGTTGGTGGCAACGACCGAGTAGATTCCGGTGATCGACGGCTGGAGGCCGAGCAGCGTGAGCGAGGCGTCGGTGCCGCCCGCGACGGCGGCGCCGTTGCGCATCCATTGATACGACACGCCGCCGCCGCTTGCCGCGGAAGCGAGGGTCAGCGTGCCGCCGGACGCCGCGGCCTGCGACTGCGGCGAAGTCGTGATGACGGGGATGGTCGGAGCGGACGGCGCTTCGGTGAAATACGCGTAGGCGCGCGTCACGCCATTGGATCCGACGATCACGATGCGGCCGTTGCCCTCGGCGGCCCCCGTCAGGTTGAAGCTGCTCAGCGGCACGTTGCCGAAGTCGGTGAACGTCAGGCCATCGGTCGACGTCACCATCCGCACGGTGGGCGTGATGCCGGTGAACACCAGGCGATCGAAGAGGAAGCGGCTGCCGGAAAACACGAGGTTACGATTCACGCCGTTGTCGAGCGGGGCCGGGGTGCGGACGGTGAACGAGAGTAGATCGGTGCTCGTCTGGTAGCTGCCGACGTAGCGGATGACGACACCATTGCCCGCTTCGACGCGCGCTCCGCCGGTGCCGGCAATGGTCGTGTTGGTCCACGTGATGCCGTCCTCGCTCGTCCACCACCTCGGGGAAAAACCTTCGCCGGTCATGATGAAGCGGCCGTTGAGATAGGCGACGTCGCCCCAGCCCGCAGTGGCCGTGCCGCCGCCGGGCGCACTGGCATCCTTCCAGGTCGCGCCGTGGTCCGTCGACACGCGCATCGACGTGCCGGCGGTGATGACATACGTGCCGTTGCCGCCGGCGACGTGGAGGGCGTTGATCCCATTGGTGTTGGTCGCGACGGTCCAGTTGGCGCCGTCGGTGCTGGTGGCGCTCCAGCCAAACAAAGAGGTGAAGTTGGAACCGTCGCCCATGACGACGAAGCGTCCGTTGGCGAAGAACACCCGTCCCACGCCGACGAGGCTGAGGCCGGAAATCGTGAGCGGCTGTTCGGTCCAGGTCGCTCCGTCAGTGGACGAGTAAAGGGAGACGGTGACGTTGCCGCCCGAACTCACGGGCGCCTTGAGGCCGGCGGCGACGAACACGCCATTGCCGAAGGCGATCGACGGCGCGCGGAGCGGAGCCTGGGTGGGAAACTCGGTCGTGGCGGCCATCCAGGTTTGGGCGCGGAGCAGGCCGGACAAGCTGAGGAGGGCGACGATGAGGCTAAGGAAGGAGCGACGGTAAGTCATGCGGCACGATGGTCTCATGCCGTGGCCGAAACCCGAATACGCATCCATGCGTAGCCGGATTCGCCGCCTCCCCGTGGCATCGGCTCGCCTACTTCAGTTTCACGAAACGGGCCTCGAATCTCTCGCCAGGCGGAGGTCGATCGCGCCGACCGAATCGGGGGAAACTTTCGGCCGCGTTAAGGCGTTTTTCGTTCGCGAGTCCATCGTGACTCTACTTCACCCCGGTCGCGCTCACCCACGCCTGCGCGAACATCGCCGCCGGCTCGCGGGCCCACGCACGGATCGCCCGCGCCTCGGCCTCCCGGCCGGCCTTCCCGATCGTCATCGCGAGGAACTCCGCGATCAATTCCGCGGAGGGATAGATCTCGTAGCGCGCGCCCATCGTCACGTCACGGAATCCCGCCGCGTGCAGGAAGCCGCCGAGCTTCCGGCCCACGAAGACGTCGCCGCCGTTGGCCCGCTGCAATTCCGTGAAAGCGTTCACCGCTTGCGTGGCGCCCTCGTGGATCGGCGCCAAAAGATAGCCGCCCCAGTCCGGGGTGCACACGCCCAACGTGCCGCCCGGTCGCAGCACGCGTTGAAATTCCGCCACGGCCCGCGGTGGCTCGCCCAGGTGCTCGAGCAACGCGTGCGAGAACACCGCGTCGAAGGAAGCGTTCGCAAACGGCAGCGCATACGCGCTCGCCGCCACGAAGGAGGCATTCGCCACCCGGCGACGTTGCGCGAGCTCGCGCGCCGCGACGACCTGCGACTCCGCGAAATCGACCCCCACCACGCGCGCCTGCGGAAAACGTTCTGCGATGCTCACCGTAATCGACCCCGGCCCGCACGCGCAGTCCAGCACGTCGGTGCCATCGCGCAGATGCGGCAGCATGAAGCTGCCGTGGCTCTCCAGCGTCCGCCGCAACATGAAGTTCATCGCGTCCGCGGAGTGTCCGAGGGTGTAGGTTTCCACGGCGTTCACTCCAATCCTCGGCGCGCCCGGAGGCAAGTAACAGCAACCAAACAACGGTGCGTTGCGAACATGAGCACCGCCCGTCGCGGAGCGAAGCAACCGACACGTCATTCACTCCTCCGCCGCCGAAACCAATTTCACTTAATGAGTGAAATAGGTTTGGGCTCCTACGAGCGACGCTTTCACGTCTTTTCACTCATTAAGTGAAATAGGCCGTGACAAGGAAGGGGCGGGAAATTGCAGATCACCTGGCTGCGGTCTGCTCCGGATTTGCGCGCGCGGAATATTTCTTCACCGTCGCGCGCATGGACGTCACTCCCGTTCGCCGCCTCCTGTCCTTCTTTGCCGCGCTCTGCCTTGCCGCCGCGGCCGGCTCGCGTGGCTTCGCGGCCGAGGCCGCCGCGCTGCCCTACGCTGCGACGCCCGCGTTCGATCACCTCTCCTTCGCGCAACCGCTTGCGATCGTTACCCCGCCCCGCGAAACCAACCGCGTCTTCATTGTGGAGAAAGCCGGGCGCATCGTCGTCGTGCCCGATCTCGCGAAACCCACGCGGGAGGTCTTCCTCGATATTTCCGATCGCCTCGGCACCAACCGCGACGGCGAGCTCGGACTGCTCGCCCTCGCCTTCCACCCAAACTACCGCACCAACCGCCAATTCTATGTGTGGTATACCCAGTTCACCGGCGTCGGCCAGACCGCGCATGGCACCAGCCGCCTCGCCCGCTTCCACGCCTCGGCGACCAATCCCAACGCCGCGGATCCCGCGTCCGAGCAATTGCTGATCGCCCAGCCCGACGAGGCGTCGAACCACAACGGCGGCGAGCTGCTCTTCGGCCCCGACGGCTATCTCTACCTTTCGATCGGCGACGAAGGCGCCTACAACGACATCCTCGGGAACAGCCAGCGCATCGACAAAGACTTCTTCTCCGGCGTCCTCCGCATCGACGTCGATCGCCGGCCCGGCAACCTGCCGCCCAATCCCCACTCCGCCGTCCAACCGGGAACCTATTCGGTGCCGCGCGACAATCCGTTTGTCGGCACGACGCGCTTCAACGGCGAACCCGTGGCACCGGCCGCGCTGCGCACCGAATTCTGGGCCGTCGGCCTGCGGAATGTCTGGCGCATGGCCTTCGACTCCGTCACCGGCCAGCTCTGGGCGGCCGACGTCGGCCAGAAGTCCAGCGAGGAGATCGACCTCATCGTGCGCGGCGGCAACTACGGCTGGAACTACCGCGAAGCGCAGGGACGCGGCCCGCGCGCGACGCCGGAGGGCCTGACCTTCCTCGAGCCGATCTGGGACTACCCGCGCAGCGAAGGCTTCTCGATCACGGGCGGCTTCGTCTACCGCGGCACGCGCTACCCGGACCTGAACGGGCATTACGTTTTTGCGGATTTCGTCTCCGGCCGCGTCTGGGCCCTGCAACCCGACGGCGAGCGCCGCGTGTCCGCCGACCGCGTCCGCCAGATCGCGCAGGTCGCCGCCGTCACCGCGTTCGGACTCGATCCCCGCACGGGCGACATCCTGCTCGCCTCCCTCACCCAAGGCCTTCTTCGTCTGACGACCCACCCATGATCCCGCTCCTCCGCTCCGCGCGCATCCTTGCCCTGGGCACCGTGCTCGCGCTGTTGGGCTGCTCCGCTCCGACGCCGACGCCGCCCGTCGCGGTCTCGCCACCGCCGCCTCCGGTTCCGATCGCCGCCCCTTCCGCCCCGCTCGCAGCACCGTCGCCGCCGCCCACGCCGGTGCCGGCCGCCGCGACGATCCCGGCGACCGCGGTGCCGGACGGGCCGGTGGACGTGTGGCTGGTGCCGCTCGATGGGTTTCCCCACGGGATGGTCACTTCGCTCGCCCGGCGTCTGTCGTCCGAACTCCACCTCAACGTTCGCGCCTGCGCGCAGGCCGGCACGAATCGGCAGATGTATGGCGGGAACGGTCAGATGATTTCGGAACAGGTCCTGCGCGAGATTTCGCCCGCGCTTTCCGGCCTCTACGACACCACGCCCAAGACCGCCTACATCATCCTGACCGCGGTCGACCTCAACGGCGCGGACGGCACCACGCGTTTCGTCTTCGCCACACACTTCACGCAAAGAAAGTCCGTCGTTTCGGTCGCACGACTTTCGGATGCCTTCTTCGGGCGCCCCGATCGCCCGGACGCGACCGCGGAGCGGCTCTACAAAATCGTGAAGAAGAGCATCGGCCTGCAGTATTACGATCTGCCGCTATCCACCCAGCGGGAAAGCGTGATGTATTCCCCGATCATGAGCCTGGACGATCTCGACACGGTCGGCACTGCGTTCTGAAGCGAAGAAGGCGCGTGCCAAGACGCCGCCCGAGGTGGGGACGCGTCGCCGCGGTGTGAGCCGCCAAAGCGGCGTAAGCGCGGGAGCGGGCGTTTCAGCGGGAGTCGTAAGGTCCGTGACTCGAACGGATGCGCATGGACTCGTTCGAATCGTCCAGCACGAAGATGCGGTAGGAATCCCCGCCGGGAGCGACGCGGACGACGATGTGTCCCTGGTCGGCTGCAATCTTCCTCAGGTCCGCGATGTGCCGCGCGGCGGGCTCTTCGCCCATCGTGCGGATGAGATGCTCGACCCGCCCGTCCCACAGGCCGTTGGTGGTGAAAATATCGCGCGGTCCCGGATACGTGCGCTCCGACAACAGGCGCGCGAGCGCCTCCGGATCGAGTTGCGGCGTGGCCCAGGTTTGCGCGATCGCGACCCGCGGCTGCAGGACGCTGAGGAAGAAAACGCCGGAGCTGTCGGAATTGCCGTGGTGATCGAGCACAGCCACGTCGACCGGACCGGTGCTCCACGCGATGGCGGATTCGACGTCGCGCGCAGCGGCAATGGTCGGTCGCGTTGATGCCCCCGTCAGGTCGCCGCCGGTGTAGTAGTCGAAGCGACCGAAGCGCACGCGCAACGCGGCGCTCGCGGTGTTCTCGTTGCTTTCGATCGATTGATCGAAACGGCGACGCACCTCGGTGCCCTGCCCCGTCCACGCCTCGCCGTTCACGGCCAGATTGCGCACTTCGAACGACGGAAATTTTTCGCGCGCGTGGCGCAGGACGATCTGGTCATTCGCCCCGGCCTTGAACCGCTCGACTCGCATGCCGGTGCCCGCCGGGTGCGCCCGGAGAGCGGCGAGATAAGCGTCCGCCGACGGACCCGTGAAAATGGGAGGCACGTCATAGTTCGGCGCGCCGCGATCGAGGAAGGTGGCGACGCGGATGTGCCGCAAAAGCACGGGAATGCCGCCCATGTGGTCACCGTGAAAATGCGAGATCAACGCGTAGTCGACCTGCGCATCCGGCCCGCGCGGATGCACCCGGCGAATGTAGCGCGCCACCCATTCGCCCGGCGTGCGGCTCTCGTCCGGTTTGCGCGGCGCCTTGTATTTCGGAGGACGGATGATGTCCTCGCCGAAGCCGCAATCGATGATCCAGGTCGTGCCGTCGGGCAGGACGAGAAACGCGGCGCTGCCCTCGCCCGTGTTGATGTGATGGATGTCGAGCCCACCCGCCACGAAAGGCGGCAGGACATCGCCGACCGACTGCGCGGGACCGCGCGACACCAGCACGCCGGTGCAGAGGATCGCCGCGATGGCTGCGAGACGTTTCAGGGGTTGAAGCATGCGCGATAAAGAGGCCGGGTTCGGGCTATTTCGCCGCACCGGGCGTGGCGACGGGGACGGCGATCATTTCCAGCATCGCGGTCTTTCCCGGCCGACCCACACCCTTGACCGTTGCCGCGGACGCCGCCGGCGGACGCGCGGGGTCGTAATAAACATCGCGGATCTCGCCCAGGGTTTTCACGCCGTCCGCTTCCGTATTGTAGTAGGTCGCCTTGGCGAGTTGACGGAAACTCCCGCCGGCGGCGAAGAGGGTTGCGCCCAGTTCGGCGAAGATTTGCTGCCACTCCTGGCGCGCGTCGCGCGGACCCTGCCCGTAAACGCCGGAGGTAAAGACGAGCGGAGACCCCGGCTCGACGATGGCGACGCGGCTGTAGCGCGGGCTGTCCGTCATCCCCGGAAAACCGCGCAGGCTCAATCGCTCCGTGGACTCGCCCGTCGCCGGGCCAGCGGCGACGAGTTCGATCTCGATCGGCACGGACGAAACCCATTCGACGAAGACCACGGGCGGAATCGTTTCACCGCCCAGGAAGGCCGCGATCTCCTGTCGCACGCGCGCGTGCTCCCGCGCCGCGCCGAGGAACACCTTAACGTGGGCGACTTGTGACCGGCGCACGCCGAGATGCTCCAGGCCGCGGCCCAGCGAGGCGAGCGACCGCCGCGCGGCGACTGCCAGGTCCGGATCGCGCTCCGCCTGACCCGAAACGAAAACCTTCCGGCCGGCGGGAAGGATCGCCCAAGGCACGCCCGATTTCCCGGCGCTTGCGGGCGGGCGCGCGTCAGGTGACGCGGGGCGCAGGATCACCGCATCGAGCGCGACCAAGGCTCTTTCGTCCGTGAGCCCCGTTTGCACGGTGGTGATCGTCGGCGCGGCATCGCCGAACAGGTCGGCGACCGCGGACGAAATCGAGGCGCCCAACTTTTCGTCGGCGACATAGAAATTAAGCCGCACCACGTCGCCGGGCGCCGTGGCCGTTTCCGCGAGGAGGAGCCGAAGATCGGCCAACAGCTGCCGGACCTGCACCACTCCATCGCCGGCAATCGTCCCCCCGGAATCGAAAGGCAGGAGCTGCCCCGTGAGCACGAGGGGGCGGTCCTCCACCTGGATCGCGGCGGTGTCGCCCGCCGGCCCAGCGGAGCGGAACCGCTTGAGCGAATCCGCGCCACGGAGCGCAACCGCACTCGACATGAAGCAGGCGCAGACGAGGAAAACCGATCTGATCGCCGCGGAACGTCGCATGGAACGATGCAGGCCCAGGGTTTCATCCGGCGCAATCTCCCGTTTCCGGTGAGCCGGATCGGACGGAAATTTATTACGGTAATTGCGGCGCCCCACCGAACAATCGAGGAGCACGGCGCGCCCGTGCCATTCGTCGTGCCTCGGTTTCCCGATCCGATATCACCGCCGGATGCGTTTCCTTTTCCAGCCAATCTTCCTTGCGGCGCTCTTCGTTTGCGGCGCACACGCGCAGGTCATCCCGGTGACGCCGACCACCCCGGAGATACCGGACGTCGTGGCGTTTTACTCCCCCGAACTGCGGCCGACTCGCGTGCTCGGCGAAACTTCGGTCAACCTGCCGCTGGAATCTCCCACCTTCTACCCGGTCCGGCTGACCCTGCCGCTCGGCCAGCGGCTCAGGCTCACCGCGCCTGCGATCGAAGCGGGTTGGCGGATCCAGTGGTCCAAAGACAGTCGGGTGATCGCGAGCGGAACGTCGCCGACGTCGAACGTGCTCGTGGTCGACATCCTTTCCGAAACGGACGCCGGAAACTACTATTACTATTTCGTCGGTCCGGGCAATGCGTTGCGGGCTTCCCAATTGCTGACGCTGGCCGTGGGCGGACCCAACCGCCTCCTCAACAGCTCCGCGCGGGGCAAGCTGGCGGCGGGGACCGGCGAAGCGCTCACGGCGGGATTCGTGGTCAGTGCGCCGGCCGCAAAGAAGATCCTGATCCGCGCGATCGGGCCGAGCCTGGCGCGCTTCGGCATCGCGCGGCCGCTGGCGAAGCCGGTGCTCCGCATTTTCGACGCCAAGGGCGGACAGTATGCCGGCGAGTATGGCTACTTCCTCGCCGTCCCGTCCGAGGCCACGCCGGCGCAAATCGCGGAGATCCTCGCAAACAGCCCCACCGCGGAAAAAGACCTCGCGCAAAGCCTCGCGTCCGTCGGGGCGTTTCCGGCGTCCGTCGACGCCGGCGATGTGGTCGAACTGCGGCCGTTTCCCCCGGGAGCCTACACCGCGCAGGTTACCAGCGCCGACGGAACCGCCGGCGAAGTGCTGATCGAGATTTACGAAGTGCCGAGTCGTTGAGGGACGCGCGATCGTCGGTCACTGCCGCGCCTTCACCTGAACGTCGACCTTCACGCTCCCGGAAAAGGTGAACGCGGCCTCGGTCGCCTGCCGCTTCAAATCGGCGTCGGCCACCGTGCCGCGAACGACGACGTGATCGCCTTGGGGCTCGACGTCCAACGCGTAGCCGGAAAGGTCCGCGTTGTCCTCGAGGGCCACACGCACGGCCGCGGCCGCGCGGTCGACGGTGGAATCGGCCTTGGGCGCCGGGGCGGCATTGGCGTCGGGCCGACCGGTCGGCGTGAGTTGCTCCTCCGTCTTGGCCGGCATCGCCGCGGCGTCGTTCGCCGGAGCCGGCGCGTTGGCCGCGGTCGCGGGAGTGTTGGCGGCGGTCTTGGCCTCCGGCGCCGGGGCGCGCTCCGGTGCCTTGGTCTCCGGCGCGGCGGGGGCCGGGTTCACCTCGGGTTGCGGCGCAGTATCGGTGGTCTTCTTCGCCTCCGGCGGCGATTGCGGCGCGGCAGCGGTTTGAGCCCGCAGCGAACCGAACGTCGAGAAGGATAACGCGATTGCCGCGAGGGTCGCGGCACGGAAGGGGATTTTCGGGTTCATGGAAGGATGAGTTTCTGCCGAGAGTCCTCTTCCCGGCGCGTGGGTGCCGCCCGCATTCGCCATTTGGGGCGTCAACCTACTTCAGAATTTACCCGGGAGTTTTATCCTTCGTGGGAAGTCCGCCCCCCCCCCCGCCATGCGCGTTACCCTGACGTCGCTTCTCCGCCCCGGGACCTCCGGCTCACGCTGGTTGGTTTTCTCGCCCTGAGTTCGCGGCCTTTTCTGATGAACGCGTTTCCGCGAGTGTTCGCGCACGCGTTCGAGGAGCAGTGGAATCAGTGGTCCACAGGTTCCCTGCTGATCATGGCCCTGACGCTCGGGGGAATTCGCAGTAACCCTGCTGCTGCTGGCTTTCGCGCTGATCTATCTCGCTGCCGACCCGCATCACCTCATGACGTGGTTCATGGATTGAAGCAAAGCCAGGTCCCGCGCGCACGCGGCGCGATATTTTTTCAGGGCCTCGAACAGGCCCTGCGCCGGCGCAAATAAGCCGTGCCCAACACGCATCCGCCTGCGAGAGCCAGCGCCGTCGTCGCGGGCTCCGGAATCGCCGTCGCCGAAAAATTATCGAACGTGGCGAGCCCTGACTGATTCCCCGTCGTGAGTGCGCCCTGATCCGCCACCAGCAGCGCGACGCCGCCCGACGCGTAGGTCGAATCCGTAAACGTCACCGAAGAGAGCGCGTTCACGAAATCGCCGAACGCATAGACTTTCCCCGTGAACACGCTGCCGACCCCGGTGAACTCCAGCCGGTAATCCAGCGCGGGGTTCAACGCGGTGATGCCCGAAGACGCGCCGCCCGCGGACGCCTCGTCGGTGATGAGATCGATCCAGAGCTTCGACCCACCGGCGGTGCCCACCGGATCGTAGTGAAAATAATAACCGTCCGTGCTGCCGAGACCGAATTGACCCGCGCGGGCCACGATCCCGATTGCCTGATGCGTGATCGCGCTGTTGTCCCAATCGACCAGGTCCACCGTGATCCGAAAATCGCCGAGTGTCAGACCGGTGAGATAGGCGCCGGCGCGCGCGGGCCCCAGCGCGCCCGTCGCCGGCTTGGGCGCCCCGATGCTATAGGTGTTGCCGCCCGGAAAAGTGTAAACGGCATTGCCCAGCGGATCGACCCGCGTCCAGGCGGAATCGTTACCGGCATTGAAATCGTCGACCACCGTTTGCGCCTCCAGCGCAGACCCTGCGCCCGCGAAGGCGATCGCCCAGATTCCCCGCCGGCACAGAGCGTAAATATCGATCACTTGTCAGGGACATCGAAATGGGGCGCGGAAGCAAGGCTGCTGATGCGGTCGGCGGCCCCTCTCCGATTTTCCGTTCGGTTTTACCGCGGCCCGGGATTACGAGATACAGATCATGGTCGACGATGCGGAACTATTGCGACGCTACACCCAATCCCAGTCCGAGCCGGCGTTCACGGAATTCGTCGGCCGGCATCTCAACCTCGTTTACTTTACCGCCCTGCGCGGCACCGGGGGCGATACCGCGCTCGCGCAGGACGTCGCCCAGGCCGTGTTTGCCGTCGCGGCAAGCAAGACCCGGGCGCTGGCCGTGCACGCGACGCTCGCGGGCTGGCTGCACACGACGACGCGACACATCGCCGCCCGGGCGATGCGGAAGGAACGGACGCGACAGCGCTACGAGCAGGCCGCGATGCAGGACTTGATCGCCACGGGACCGGAGCCCGACTGGGAGCGACTGCGGCCGGTGATCGACGATGCGCTCGACGAGCTCGAGCCCCGCGATCGCGAGGCGATCCTCGTGCGCTTCTTCGAAGCCCGCCCCTTCGCCGACATGGGAGCGGCCTGGCGGATTTCCCAGGATGCGGCGCGGATGCGCGTGGACCGCGCTCTGGAAAAACTCCGCAGCGCGCTGGCGCGCCGCGGAGTTGCCTCCGTCTCGACCGCGCTGGCGACCGTCCTGGCCACGCAAGGCGGCCTCGCGGCTCCGGCCGGCCTGGCTGCGACCGTGAGCGGCACGGCGCTCACCGCTGCCGCGACCGCCGGAGGCGCGACCACATTTTTTGGAATCATGAGTGGAACGAAAACAATCATCGGAACCGCAACGGTCCTGGTGCTCCTCGCCACGGGCTCTGCCCTCCTCAAACACAACCGCGCGGAGGCCGCCGAGCTTCGGCTCGACGCGGCGACCCGCGAACTCGCGTCGCTCCGGACCCGGCTCGCTGGCGCCGAGCAACGAAGGTCGACAGCCGAGACTCGCGCCGCCGAAGCGGAACAGGACAGCGGCGCCCTGCTCGCTGCCGTGGAGGCGGCCCGCGCCAAATCGGCGGTCCCGGCTCGCGTTCCGCCACCGTCCGCTCCGGGCTTCACGCCCCGCTTCGACGACCCGTTGGCCCAAACGCTGCATGCCCTTTTCCCGAATGGCGTCGTCGCGATCCTCGGTGACCGGACGATCACCGTCGATGACGTGCGCCGGGAAATCGCTCCTCTGCTGCCAAAGATGCAATCGATGACCCAGGACCCGGAGGAACTCCGGCAGCGACTCTACGGCATTCAGAATGGTGTCATCGCCGATCTCGTCACGCGCCAACTCCTGATCAAGGAATTCCACAATCGAGTGGAAGACGTGCCGCCGAAACACATCCCCGCCGAGATGGTGGACAACGTCCTGGCCGACCGGATGAAAAACAAATTCAACGACGATCCGGCCAGTTTCCAAGCTCACCTCAACACCCTGGGCCTGACGCCCGCGCAATACCGTCAAACGGTCGAGGACGAAATCATCTCCGCCTACATGCGCAGCCAGCAGCGGAGATTGACGCCGGCAAAAGACGGGAAGGCCAGATCCTCCGCGCCGTAGAGGCCAGCGCCCTACGGCGCAGCCTGTTCGAGCAGCCAGGCGCGCAGCGCGGAATCGTCGCTGAGACTGGCCGCGCGCTCGAAGGCTTTGCGCGCTTCCGCGTTGCGGCCGAGCCGACGCAACAAATGCGCGCGCGCCGCCCACCACGGCTGGTAGCTCGCCGTGCGGTTCGGGTCCAATGCCTCGAGCGCGCCGAGGCCGGCCGCGTTGTCGCCGGATTCCGCGAGCGCCACGGCGCGGCCCACGTGCGCTCCGACGGTCGGAGCGAGGCGCACGAGGCCTTCATAGAGCAGTGCGATTTCCTGCCAGTCGATCGCGCCACTCACCGCGCGATGCGCGTGGATCGATTGGATGGCGGCCTCGAGTTGATAGCGGCCGAGGCGCTGGAAAGTGGACGCCACGCGCAGATGTTCTTCCGCCTCGGCGATTGTCGGCCGCGACCAGAGCGACGGGTCTTGTTTATCGAGCGGCACAAATCCGCCCCCGGTTTCGTCGCGCAATGCCGCACGACGGCGGGCCGGCACCCGCGCCTGGCAGTGTAGCATCAGCGCGAGCAGGCCGTGGGCCTCAGGCTCGTTGGGCATGAGCTGGACGAGTGTGCGGCCGATCGCGACGGCTTCGCCCGCGAGCGCGCGATGCGTCGCGCCGGCATCGATCACGCTTTCCCAGCCGGTGGTGTAGGCGGAGTAAATCGCGTCGAGCACGAAGGCGGCGCGCTCGTCCCACTCCGCCGGTTCGGGCACGGCAAAGGGAATGCCGGCCGCGCGGATCTTCGTCTTCGCGCGCACGAGTCGTTGCTCCATCGCCGCCGGCGACACCAGAAACGCCGACGCGATGCGCGCCGCGTCGAGGCCGAGCACGGCCTGCAACATGAGCGGCGTGCGCGCCGCGATCTCGATCGCCGGATGCGCGCAGACGAAGAGGAGTTTCAGGCGTTCGTCGGGAAAGTTCGTTTGCATCGTCGCGACGTTCTCGGCATCGGCCGCGAGTTGGAGGAGCGGCTCGGTGCGTTGGCGCACCTGCGCGTGACGCGCGGCGTCGGCCAGGCGATTGCGGGCGGCGTGGAGCAGCCAGGCCTCCGGCTTTTGCGGCACGCCGTCCACGGGCCAGCGCTGCAGCGCGGCGCCGAACGCGTCGCTGAGCGCGTCCTCCGCGCCCGCGACGTCGCCCGAGCGCACCGCGAGATAGGCCACGAGCCGCCCGTAGGAGTCGCGTGCGACTGCCTCGATGGCGGCATGCGTGGCCGATTCGCTCACCGCGCGCTACTTGCCGGGCCCAGCCACATAGAAACCCCCGATCGGGCGCACCTCGACCGGCCGCTGCGCCGATGCGGGATTGCGCGCGGCCCATTCGAGCGCGGCGTCGAGGTTCGGCACGTCGATGATCACGAAGCCGGCGAGATATTCCTTGGACTCGGCGTAAGGCCCGTCCTGGACCTGCCGCTTGCCGTCGCGCACCGAGACCGTCGTCGTGTTGTCGGGCGATTCGAGTCCGGCACCGGCGACAAAAACACCCGCGGCGTGCAAAGCCGCGCCGTAAGCCCGGCCCGCGGCGACTTCGGCGGGATCCTTCGGCGCATCGTAGGCCTCTTTGGGCACGTGAGTGAGGAGAATGTATTTCATGGTGGGGATTTGGCGCTGACGTCAGACCTTGAGCGAGCCACGGAAACCGCGGGCCGCGTAGTAAGATTGCGCGCCGTTGTGACCGATGAAGACGCGGCCGTAACGGCGATCGCCATAGAGCGCGCCGCCGAGCTTTCTCATCTCCGCCGGGGCTTTCACCCAGCTTGAGGTCTTCGTGTCGAAGTCGCCGAGCTTCTGTAGCTCGAGATACTGTTCTTCTGTCAACAGCTCGACGCCCATCGCGTCGGCCAGATCGATCGCGCTGTTCTTCGGCTTGAATTCCTTCCGCGAATCCAGCGCCTCGCGGTCGTAGCAAACGCTGGTGCGGCCCTTCGGACTTTCCGGCGAGCAATCGAAGAAGAGGTAGTCGCCCGTCTTTTTGTCCTGACCGACGACATCCGGCTCGCCGCCCGTGGACTCCATTTCCCGCAGCGACCACAGCTTGTCGGCATTCGCTTCCAGCTTCGCTCTCACCGGGGCCCAATCGAGCGCGGCGTGGCGGTGTTTGTTTTTCTCGAACCGGGCCTTCAAGGCCCCGAGCAATTCTTCGCGCTGTGCGGGTGACAGCGTCTTCTTGGTTTTGGCGCTTTTCATCGAGGTAATTTTTTCAGGGCTGGGTTGGATCAAGCCGATCCCTTCGCAATGAGCCGGCGACCTTTCCACATCCAAAACCTCGAAAGGACAAGAACCGGAAGGAAGAAAAACCGCACCGCGGGGGCGTAGTTGGGGATCTGGTCGAACGGGCCATAGATGTAGCCGAGGATCGGAATGCCGAAGACGATGTGAACCCAGCGCTGGATCGAGCGTTTGGTTTGATGGCCTCATTCATGATTTTGGTTGGTTGATGAAGCCGCGGGAATCGCCGCTTCACCCCGATGACGGGCCAGGAACCCCCATTCCGACATTTCTTGAGAAAAAATCGCGGCGCCCGCTTTCGACCTAAGGCCGACCCAACACAGGATTAGCCACAGAGAACACAAAGAGCACAAAACCAGAAGTTAGGTCTTTGTGTTCTTTGTGGCTATTTCGCCCGTGCGCCCGGCGGAGGAAAATTCTTCGCCGCGTCGTCGAGCACGAGCACCCAATCCATGACTTCGCCCGGCGTGGGAGAAACGAACTCGCGCTCGCCCTCGTTCGCGAAACTGCCCGCTGCGGTCGCCTCGCCGGTGCGCGGGTTGAACCACCACGCGTTTACTTTTGGACCGGCGATCTTCGCCAGGCGCACCGCGAAGCGGCGCCCGATCGGCGCGTAAACCATCGCGTAGCTTCCGCCCGCATCGCGCGTCGCCACGAAGCGATACGCGCCGGCGCCGGGCATCGCGGTCGAAATAGTCGAGCCCACGATCACGTCGTCGTCGGGCACGCGCGTCAGCATCGGGCGCGACTCGAGCAGCCAGCGCGCGAACTGCATCTGGTTGGCTCCGGGTTCTTCCATCGCCTCGCGCCAGTCCATGAGCGGCTTGTTCACCGGCGAACGGCCCGGCGCGAGGAACTGCCAGATCGAATGATGGCCGTAGGTGTGGCCGCACGCGCCGCCGAACAAATCCCAATAGAGCGCACGCCGCACGTCGGCCGCGATCGAGTGACCGAATTCCTCCGCCTTGAAATTGAGCGGATGCCCCTCGTAGACCGGCTCGCCATCGATCACCGGCTTCACCGGCACGCGGTCGTAGTCCTCGCGCGTCTTTGCATACTTGCCGTTGTAGGTCGAACCGTGGCCGTTCTGGCGGAAGTTGAAATCCAGCCACGGCGCGGCGTGAAACCACTGCGACGAGCCCTGGCCGCCTGACGGATGATACGTCATGAGATGTGTGCCGCCGTCACCCTGCCGCACCCCGCGCGCCATCGCCTCGACGATCGCGCGATGCCCGTCGTTCTCGATCGGGCGATCGCCGCCGAGGATCCAGATCACGTTGCGCGCCGCGTAACGACGACCGAGCCACTCGCCGTAGGTGGCGGCGTTCTCCGGCGTGAAAATCTCCGGCCCCACACCCCACTTCTTGTTCCACTTGTCGCCCCACGTCGGCAGCAGCGCGACGCACAGGCCCAGCGCCTCCGCGCGCTGCACGACCCAGTCGACGTGCGCGAAATAGCGTTCGTTCGGCTGCCGTGGATCGCGGTCCCGCAGCGGGATTTCGCCGTAGGCGTTCGGCGCGTCGAGGCCGTTGAACTCCGCAAGCACCACCGTCTGGATCACGGTGAAACCCTGCGCGGCGCGACGCTGCAGATAGGCGTCGGCGTCCTCGCGCGTCAGCCGGTGAATCAATTCCCACGCCGTGTCGGCGAGGTAGAAAAACGGCGCGCCGTCGGCCCGCACGAGGAAGTGCCCGTTGTCGCTGACCTTCAACCGGGGAGTCGCGAGGTCAGCGGCCCGGGTCACGCTCGCCCCAAGGCAGAAAACCGCCAGCAACCACGGATAGACACGGATGAACACGGATCCGATGCCACGCCCGGTCTTCATCCGTGTTTATCCGCGTCCATCCGTGGTTGACCACCAGAGCCGCTCAGTCCTTGGCGTCGTTGATCTCGAGCCAGTAACCGTCCGGGTCCTGGAAATAGATCTGCTTCACGCCGTCGGCGCGGATGGTCACGGACATTTTCTGGCCCGCCAGGTTTTCGTAGGGAATGTTGTGCTTCTTCAGGACGGCGGTGAAGTCCTCGACCGACGCGATCGTGAAGCACAGGTGCGCGTTCTTGATCTTCGGCAGGGTCTCGGTGGCGCCCGAGATGATGTGCAGGTGCGTCTTCGGCCCGATGAGGAACCACGAGTGACGGCCGTCCTTGAACGGCTCCGGGATCATTTCGAGCCCGAGGACGTTGAGATAGAAATCGGTGCTGACCTTCAGGTCCTTGACGTAGAAGGCGACGTGGTTGATCCGGGCTTTCGGGGCCTCGGCCGCGCGCAAGACCGGCGTGAGGCCGGTGATCAGGACCGCGGAGAACGCGAGCAGGGAGAGCAATCGTTTCATGGGGAAACGCGAGCGAGGCAGGAAATCCGGCCGAACGCCAGCCGGAGCTACGGGGCAACGCGGCGGCGCCAGCGCCATCCCGCCACGGCGAGGGCCGAGAGCGCGCACAGCGCGGGATACGTCGCCGGTTCCGGGATCGCCGTCAGCGTGACGTCGAAATTGTCGACGATGAAGCCGTTGTCGTTCACGCCCGACTCCACATTCTCTTCGACGCGGAGGCGCAGTGAATTCCCCGTTCCTGTGAACGTGGTGGTCACGTGATGGACGCCGGCGAGATCATGAAGATAGATGCCCGTGAAAAGCGTGCTGCCCGTCAGCGGGTCGAAGTCGATCACTGTGACCTTCAGCTCCAGGGTCGGCGTGGTATACCAACCCTGCCAGTCGAAGGCCAAGGTGTAGGTGGCGCCGGCGGTGCTGGCGAAGTCCTGATAGAGATTCCCGTTGTGCGCGTTGTGGCCTTCACCGTCGAGGTTCACGCTGTAGCCTCCGGTGATGACAGGATACGACAAGGAGGGATTATGAACCGTCACCGCATGACCGGGCTCGATCGTCCAGCCGGGAATCTGACTGCCCGTCAGCGCGGAGTAGCCGGCATCGTTCGACAAGCCCGCACCAAAGTTCGGCTGACTTTCAAAGCCGCCGTTGACGAGGATCGTCTGCGCCGGAGCGAGCAGCGTCGTCGCAACCAACAGGAGACTGGCGGAAAACCATCGGCGGAGCATCGCCGTAAATTTGGCGACGCAATACCGATTGGTCAGGCATATTTCCGTGCGGACCCTACGCATCGGGTCGAACCTCCGCCGCTCCAGCCGAGGCGATTCGGATCAGCCACCAACGAGCGCAGAGTGCTCGACGCTCCTTCCGCTTTTGCGTTCTTTTGCGGCCAATTTCCATCAAACCGTGAAAGCCATCACCTATCGCTGGGCAGCAGCGGATCCTTCCGGCCAGGTGGAGTTCGTGGCCGTCGCCGGCACGGGGAATACGCCGTATCGATTCGGCGAAGGCGAAGCGACGCGCGAGATGCGCGTGGGCGATTTCTGGATCGCGACCACGCCGGTCACCCACTGCGCGGCGGCTGCTTCCACAACTGGGCGATGCACTGCACCGTCTCGAAGCGGTATCAGATCGAGCGGGCGTTCCACGACGGCTGCATCGGGCTCCGACTCGTGTTCGCCTGAGCGATTCCCGACCGGGGCGTCGGTTTCGCCAATGGATCGCGCTGGTTAGGACTTACATTGCACCCCTGAAAGTGATTGGGTCCAGCCGATCCCCATTCATGGCGAAAGACGCTCCCGAGTTTCTCGTCCTGCCCAAACAACTGCTGGCGAGTGCGCTCGGCCACCTGACCCTGCGCGAGGTGACGGCGGTCGTCGAGGAGGCGCCGATCGCCACGTTTCTGACCGAGGAGCTGCGCATCATTGCGATCAACGCCTTCGCCCGACCCACGTTCTCCCAGATCCCCGACGCGCTCGGGATGGAGCTGCCGGAATTCCTGCGGCGCTATTGGTCGCCCGACGCCGCCGACCAGACCATCGCAGTTTTCAAGAACACGCTGGAGACCGGCACGCCCTACTCCTGCATCCAGTTCACGGCCGATCGCGCCAACACCCCGCGCACCGAGTCCTTCAACTGGGAGGTCCATCGCCTCGTCACGACGGACGCCAAGCGGATGCTCATTTGTTATTTCGTCCGGATCGCGGAGTAGAAAACCGACCGGCGGAGGCGCCGGCAGTCCTGAATTCGTTCGTCGCACAGACGATTTCCCGTCAGGTTTTCGTCCTGGCGGGTGCCTGAGGGAATCAAGCGATGATCACGGATGCCGAGTTGCTGAGGCGATACGTCGAAGACCGCACCGAGGACGCGTTCGGCGAATTGGTGCGGCGGCATCTCAACCTCGTCTATTCGGCCGCGCGCCGGCAGGTTGGCGGCGACGCCCATCTCGCCGAGGACGTGACCCAAAGCGTGTTTGCCGATCTGGCAAAAAAAGCGCCGGGGCTGTGCACGCGCCCCACGCCGCTCAACGGCTGGCTCTACACCAGCACTCATTTCGCCGCCGCGAAGTTGGTGCGCGGCGAACAGCGGCGGAAAATCCGCGAACGGGAAGCTCACGCCATGCACGACGCCGATACTCCACCGATGCCCGAGGCCACCTGGGAGCAGCTCCGACCGGTGCTCGACGACGTGATGCACGAGATGAACGAGCGCGAGCGTGAAGCCGTGCTCCTGCGTTTCTTCGACCAGCTGCCCCTCGCCGACGTCGGCCGGCGACTCGGCCTCTCCGAGAACACCGCCGCGAAAGCCGTCGAGCGGGCAATGGAAAAACTCCGCAGCCTCCTCGCCCAGCGTGGCATCACCTCCACCTCGGCGGCGCTCGCGTGGGTGCTGGCCGAGCAGGCGGTCGTAGCGGCCCCCGCCTCGCTCGCCTCCACGGTGATCGCCTCGACCGCCGGCGGGGCCACCGTCGGCGCCGCGGGCGTCACCGGCTTGCAGCTTATGGCCCTGACCAAAACGACCCTGACGCTCGCCGGCCTTACTCTGGCCGTCGGTGCGGGCATCGCGTTCTTCCAATGGCAGGCGAATCCCGCCTCACCCGCCACGGCCGGGCAACCCCACGCGGTCCAACTGCGGGCTCAGCCCGTTCCGGCACCCACGCTCACCTCGGGCCAGACGCCCGCCTCCGTCGCTCCGCGTCCCGTCAAGGCCGCACCCAAGGTCGCGACCGTGGCTGCGGCTGAAGTAACGGCGGATCAGGCGTCGACGGCGCTGCCTCATCCGCTGGCGAATCCGGAAACCGCCAAACGCATCGCCGACGACCGCGCAGTGACCGTCCGTCGCTACACGCCGTTCTACGAGAAGCTCGGCCTCACCCCGGAACAGAGCGAGAAGATGACCGCGCTGTTGATGGACAATCGCGAGGCGGGCGTGGACTTCGCCGCCGCGGCGGCGCGACACGGCAGCGATGTATCGGGCAATCACCAGGCGTTTGTCGGCACCGTCAGCGAGCTGCGCGCCAAGATCGACGGCGAAATCCGGACCCTTCTCGGCCCTGCCGGTTACGAGCAGTTCCTCGAGGCCGATCTCGCCATCCGGCAGGAAGCCGTCGTCGAGCGGCTCCAAACCACCGGCCAGCCCGCCGTCAATGCTCACCTCACCCCCGAGCAAGCGGGCATGATGCTCGCGCTCCTGCGCGAAATGGGCGTCTACAACCTGAACGACGAAGTCGTATCGCGCGCGCGGGCCTTCCTCGCGCCCTCGCAAATCGATTCGCTGCTCGAGATGCAGCGACGCCAGAAATTGGGCCCGAAGAAGGAAAAAGTGCAGCAGGCGATCCAGGAGAATCTGCCGACGAGTGCCCCCGCTTCCTCGGGGAAGGGCTGAAGGTCGCCGCGCGGGCAGCGGGCGCGGCTTCCATGAAGCCCGCGTCCCGTGTCGAATTTCGCCTCCCCCTCGTGCTCAAGCGCCTCGCGACGAAGAGCGGAGCGAATCGTCGCGGCCGGGACTGCCGCACGTGAACCGGAAGGTCGCGCCGCGGCCTTCCTCCGCCGTCGCCCAGATCCGTCCGCCATGGCGGTGGATGACCCGCTGCACGGTCGAGAGCCCGACGCCGGTGCCGGGAAAATCCGCGGCGGTGTGCAGGCGCGTGAACGGCGTGAAGAGCTTCTCCGCCTTCGCCGCGTTGAAGCCCACGCCGTTGTCGCGGACGAAAAAATGCTTCGTGCCGTCGGGCCCGCTTTCGACGCCGACCTCGATGCGCGGGTTCGCCGCCTTGCTCGAATACTTCCACGCGTTCGACAGCAGGTTTTGCAGGACGACCCCCAGCAAGCCCCGGTCGCCCCGCGCGCGCATTTCGTCCGCCACCACCAGTTCAACCGCGCGGCTCGGCTGCTCCTGGCGAAGGCGTTCGGCGATCTCCCGCGCCAGCGCCGAGAGATCCACTTCGGTCTGCCGCATTTCCTGCTGCGCCGCTTTGGCCATCTGCAGCAGGTCCTCGATCAACGTGCTCATCTGCGTCGTCGCCTCCCGGATGCGGCCGAGATGATGACGCGCCTTTTCGGACGCCTTGTCCCCAAGTTCGTTCGCGAGGAACTGCGTGAAGCCGCCGATCGCCCGCAACGGCGCGCGCAGGTCGTGCGACACGGACGAGGAAAACGCCTCCATTTCCCGGTTCAGCGCCTCGAGCTGCTGCGTCCGGGCCGCCACGCGCTGCTCCAGCTCCGTGAATACCTGCACGTTTTCCATCGCGACGGCGGTCGTCTGTGCGAGGGCCTGCAACGCGACCACCTCCCCCGGCGACGGGTCGCGCGTCCGCGCCCAATAGGCACCGATCGCGCCGATCGGCGTTTCGGCGCGGATCGGCACCATGACGAGGCTCTTCACGAACGTGGGCCGGTAGGCGTCGTGCGGGATCCGCGGATCCACGTAGATGTCCGGGATCACCGCCGGCCGGGCATTGAGCATCACCCAGCCGCTGATGCAGGTGCTCATCGGGAATTTCTGTCCCTTCCACAGCGGGCTGATCGCGTCCTCGTCCGCGTAATGACAGCGGTCACCGTCGCGCAGCACGAAGGTCGCGCCGTCCGCGCCCGCCATCTCGCGCGCGGCGGAGCGCACGATCGCCTGGATCGCCGGCAGCGTGCGCACGAGCGACAATTGCTGGACGGTGGCGATCAGGCGCGCCGAGGTTTTGGCCTGGAGCGCCAGTATCCCGGCGTCCGGGACGGAGGGAGGGTGGGAACCCGGCGATGGCATGGCTTCCAAAAAACTCATTTTTCGGCCGGAAAAAAGCCCTCCGTCTACCGGAAATCCGGTAGTTTTTACACTGGCGGGCCGCCCGCGAACTACTCGATGAAGAACTCCACGGTCGTCACCACGCGCACGATCTTGCGCTCCGGTGACGCGGCGTCGCGGTCGTCGATCTCGAGCACGCCCTGCGTCGCGCGGCGGATCGAGCCGACGCGCGCCTTCGAGTCCTGCGCGAATTTCGCGGCAGCGGCGCGCGCGTTCGCCGTGGCCTCCTCGATCATGGACGGCTTCAGCTCGTTGACGCCTTCGAAGAGAAACTGGGTGGAATGACCGCCATAGCGGTCGCCATCGGTCAGGCGGACGCCCTGCTCGAAGAGCTGCGCCACGTCCTGGATCGCGCGTTTGACGACGTCCACCTTCGTGCTGCGCACCACGAGCGTGACCTCCGCCTTGTAGCGTTTCAGTTCCTCGTCGACCGTGTTGTGGGTGTTCTCCGCGCGGTCCGTCATCGCGGGCAGGCCCATGCTCACCTCGCCCGCCTCGATCTGGTGCGCCGCGAAGAACGCCTGCACGATCCCGCGGTCGCGCTCCATCGCCAGTTTCAGTTTCGGCAGGTCGTCGGCCATCGCCTCGAAGCGCACGGGCCAGATGGCCAGCGTCGCCTTCACCTCCCGCTCCGACAATCCGCGCACCGTGAAATAGCGGTCGAACTCCCGACCCTTTTGCACCGCGCGCCCGATCTGCACCCCGAAAATTGCCAGCCCCGCGGCCAGCAACGCCCCCAGCCACACGAATGAACGTGTCGTGATCATGTTTCCTCCCGTTGAATTTTTCCGGGACGCAGCCATGCGCCCGGCCTCCCTGGACGCATCGAGCAACGGACCGGCAACGCGACGAATCAATTATTTCTTATTCACAATCGCGCGCGTGATTCGTCACACGCGCAGACGCGGAGAGGACAACCCGCCGCAGAAACCCGCGCGGCGTGCGAGCGCGCTCAGTCGCGCTGGGCCACGAGCACCGGCTTCGTCATCGCCTCGAGCGCCTGGAGAAATTTCGGCGTGTCGAGCGCGGCCGGAAACGACACGGCCAGCAGTTCCGCGAGCTTCGCGTCGCCAGGATTGTAGACGAGAAAGAGATTCTTCTCCTTGTCGCCCGCGCCGCGTTTCGCGGAGAGCCGCGCGACCGTGCTGCCGAGGAGCGGACGCGGCAACGCGTGGCTCGGCACGAAGACCGCGTCGTAGACGCCGGCCTCGAGATTGAACGCCGCCTGGTCTGCGCCGACGAGTTTCACGCGCACGCCGAGCGGGCTGCCGCTGCGCTCGCCCACCGCATCGGCCAGCGCCGTCGCGAACGCCTGGTGCAGCGCATCGCGCGCGGGCGTCGCCTTCGTGGTGTCGACCACCGCGACGCGCAGCTCACGGCTCGCGGCGACGCGCACGGGCGTCTCGGCCGCGGGGGCCACGAGGGCGGACAGGACAAAGGCGCAGCCAAGCCGAAGGAACGGAGTTTTCATCGCAGGGTAAGGATAACGACCTCCGCCGTTCATCGGCGCGAATCGGCCCGTGCTTCAGTTAAATCGGCGTAAAGCCGGCGCCCGGTGGAGCGGGGCGAAACGTCGACGTTTCCGTAGCACGAAATTCAGAGTTTCTCCGATACCTTTTTTCCGGATCGCGGACTATGATGAATCTTTCTCATGAACCCTGCCCAAACCCCCGCAGTGGGAACGCAGGTCGTCGCGCCACCATCGCGAATCCCGCTGTCCTCCCCTCCCCGACCTGAAACGCGAATCCGTCCGCCCGACCGCCCGCGGGTCGCGGGCAACTGGCGCCAGGCCGAACACGTTTTCTGGGACAATTCGGGCCCGTTGGTCCAGCGCGTCTGCCGCTGAAGCAGGACGGGCTTTGGTCTTCTGGTAGGGTCGCCGCCTGCCGGCGAACCTCGCCTGGAGGACAGGTCCGGCGACAAGCGCCGACCCTGCCCCGACGAATTTTTCTGACCGAGGCGCGGGCTTGCGTGGCCCGCGGCGTTCTGGCGCATTCGCGCGAATGAAGGCGTCCTGCGCTTTGCTCCTCGCGCTGACGACGGCGCTGCCGCTCGTCGAAGCGCAACCCGCCGCGAGGCCAGCGCCGCGCAAAGCGCTTGTTGCCGACGAGATCAAGGGCGCGACCACCCCGCCGCCAGCGGCGTTGGGACTCGATCCGTTCTACAAAAAATACGCCGATGCCGACGGCCTGCCGATCGTTTCGTCGGAGAAAGTCCCCGACGTCGCGCTGCTCATGGCGCGCGACATCGTGAACTTCATGTTGCAGGCGCGGCCGGACGTGCGCGCCACGCTCGTCGCCCGCAAATCGCGCGTCTCCGTGATGGCGGAGTCCGAGGCGCAAACCGACCTGCCCGAATGCCGCGATTGGAAGAAGCCCGCGCCCAACGACCCGCGCCTCACGCCCGGCGAGCGCGCGCGTTACAATCAGCCCGGCGGCATCGCGAGCATGACGGATCGCCAGTATTGGAACCAGCGCGCCCGCGGCATGGGCGGCAACTTCGTTTCCTGCGCCGAGGAAAACCTGATGGGTTACGCGGGCACGCGCTACTACGGCGAACACATCCTCGTTCACGAGTTCAGCCACAACATCATGTCGGCGTTGCGCGACTGCGACCGGCCGCTTTGGGACGAGATCCACGCCGCCTACAAGGGCGCGATGGCCGCCGGCCTCTACGAGGGCGAATACGCGACGAACACCGTGGCGGAGTATTGGGCCGAGGGCACGCAGTGGTGGTTCTGGTCGAACTACGAGTTCTACGACCGGAAGACCGGCGCGCGCGTGCAGTCGCCCGACGACTTCAGGGCCTACGACCCGCGGCTCCACGCGATCATGGAAAAAGTCTACGCGGGCCACCACATCCCCGCGGATATCTATCACGCGAAGAATCTGCGGCCGGCGAAGCCGCCCGCAGAGACGAAGAAGTCGAACTGACCGCTACCGCACCGAGATCGCCGCGGCATCCGCTCCGCCTACGAGTTCGACGTCGCGCTTCGCGGCTTTTGCGTCGGTCCCACGCACGAGGATGCCGGAGTTCTTTTTACCCTGCACCTTGAAGAGGGTCTCTGCGCCCGTGGCGTAGTTGAGACGGTCGATCGTCACGTCCTTCGTGCCGATGAAGGCCGCGACCGGACCCTTCGTGTTGCGCAGATCGATGCGCTCGAGCGTAAGATCGGTCGCGTCCTGGCAAATCAGGCCCTGCTCCGCGGCGATCGAGACATTACGAAGACGGATACCCGTCAGCGGCATCTCCGGCAGGCCCTGCAACTGGATCGCGCGGCGCGCGCCGTTCACCGAGATGTTCTCCAGGAAGATATCGCGAAAACGCGGTGTGCCTTCGCCCACCGGCGCGGCCGCTACTTCGGCCCCGGAGTTGTCGCCCTCCTCTGTCGGACCCGCGCCGCCGTAATACATGTTAAAGCTGATCGCGTCGGTCGGGATGTTCGTCATCCGCACATTGCTGATGTAGATCTTCTCGACCACGCCGCCGCGGCCGCGCTGCGTCTTGAAGCGCAGGCCGATGTCGGTGCCGATGAAGGTGCAGTTGTTGACGCGGATATTGCGCACGCCGCCCGACATCTCGCTGCCGATGGTGAAGCCGCCATGCCCGTGGTAAACCACGCAGTCCTCGATCAGGACGTTTTCCGTCGGGCGGCCGCTCTGGCGCGCCGCGGGGCCGGCCCCGGATTTCATGCAGAGCGCGTCGTCGCCGACGTCGAGCCGCACGCCGCGGATGATCACGTTCCGCGACGACTCGAGGTCGAGGCCGTCGCCGTTCTGCGAGAACCACGGATTGCGCACGGTGATGTTGCGAATCGTCACGTCGTCGCAGAACGACGGGTTCAGGCACCACTCCGGCGAATTCTGGAACGTCGTGTCCTCGATCAGCACGCGCTTGCAGCCGCGCAGGATCAGGAGCCGCGGGCGGTTCGTCGCGTTCGTCCGCGGATACCACTGGTCGGCCTGCCGATCGAGCCGACCGCCCGACGCGAGGAGCGCCTGCCACTGCTGCTCGGGCAGCTTGTAGTGCTTCACCGGCCGCCACGCCTCGCCCGCGCCGTCGATGATGCCACGTCCGGTGATCGCGACGTTCTCGAGATTCTCACCGAAGATCTGCGCGCGGCCTTTGAACTGCGCATAGTCCTTCGTGAACTGGATCAGCGCGCCCTCCTCCGTGTGCAGCGCGATGTTGCTCTTGAGCACGATCTCGCCCGTGAGCCACACGCCGGCGGGAAACACGAGGCGCCCGCCGCCCTGCGCCGAAAGGGCCTCGATGCCCTGCGCGATCGCCGCCGAGCAAAGCGCCTGACCGTCGCCAACGGCGCCGAAGTCGGTGACCTTTACGCTGCGCGCCGGTATCGCCGGCTCCTTGACCGCGGGCATGACGAACCCGCTCATCCAATCCGGTTCCGCGGCGGCGCAGGTGGAGACGACGAGCAACACACTGAGCGCGCGAGAAGCTAGGAAGCGTGGTTTCATGGGAAAGGAAAGACGCACGCCGCCGCAAATCAGTGCGGCGCGGCGACCGCGTCGCGCAGGCGCTGCCGGTTGGCCGCCGTCAGGCGCGGCGCCTCTTCGATGAACTGCAACGCGGCGGCGCGATCCCGCTGCGCCCATCTCTGCGTCAATCGTTGCATCATCCGGAGCGCGCCTGCCCCATTCGGATCCTCCGCATGCCGGCTGAAAAGCCGGGTCGCCGCCGCCGGATCCGAATCGGAGAGCACCCCCACCGCGCTGCCGAGGGCCGAGCCCTGCGCGAACGAGCCCGCGAGGGACTTCAGCCACCCGTCCACGCGCTCCGGCGCCTGCTTCGCCACCTCCTGCACGATCTGGTTGAACGCCAGGTTGTAGTCGGGATTGTCGCGCTGGGCGCCAAAGAATTTTTCCGCCGCTTCGAGCTTGCCTGTGTCGGTCATGCCCCGGGCCACCGCCTGATAGTAACGCCTCATCGTGTTGTTGTCGGTCGGCGTCGCCTGCTGCACCCAGCGGATCGCTTCGTCGGGCGCCTCGCGCGCCAGCGCCTCCAGCACGCCCGACATCGCATAGTCGCGCGTCTCGCCCGGCACTCCGCGCGCGACCAGGCCTTGGGTCCACGCGCTCATGAACGCCGGATCCACCTTCGCCCATTCCCGTGTAAGCCGCTGCAGGGCGGAATTCTTTTGCTGGCCATCCGGCATCTGCATCACGCCGGCGTCGACCAGCGAGATGTCACGCAGGTCGAAACAGGCCTTGAGGTATTCCGGCGCGGCGAAGAAGGACAGCCGGTTCGCCTGCGCCCACGCGAGCGCGAGACGAGGCGCGTCATGCATCCAGACCCCGAGCACCAGATCCTTGAGTCGATCCGACGGTTTCGGCTCCAGATCGTTAAGCAGGTCGAGGGTCCGCCGTGGGTCCAGCTTTGCCAACTGCGTAAGGCGCGCTTCGTAGTCATCCCTCATTTTCGCCTGCAGCAACGCGGGCAGCCCCGCCGCGAGGGCCTCGAACGCACCCGGTGCGACGGCCACCGGCTGGGACGGAACGATGGGTGGCGCGACCGAGTCCGAGGCAATCGCGCGCTCCGGCAAAGCTGCGGCCGCCGTGGCGGCCCCACGCGGACGCAGCGCGATGACGCCGGCGAGGATTCCAACGAAGACGATGATTCCGGTGACAACGAGGCGCCGCATGAAGGTTTCCGATGGGGTGAACTGACGCTGGCAACGATCCCACCCGAGGCAATGCTCCGCGCTGGCTCGTAGCCTGGGCGCACGTTCACCAGCCAAGCCGATAGGGTGCTTCGTGGTTGCCCCATGATTCCTTCGGGCATCCATCGGGTTTCCGTCGGGGATCCAACGGGCCTTCGAGGGGAGCACCCGAAGGATGCCCGTCGGATCCCCGGTGGATCCCCGTCGGGACCATGGAGCGACCATGGAGCGCGATCGAAGCGCGGTGAGAGCCGGAAAGCAGGGCTGAGCCAAACTGACCCACGACTCGAATTCGTCGTTCGGTTTCTCAACGGCCGTTGTTAGACAGAGTGAATCTGCCATGCACGATGACGCCACGTTGCTCCGCCGCTACGCCGACGACGGCTCCCAGGCCGCCTTCACCGAGCTGGTGCGGCGCCACGTCGATCTCGTCTACGGTGCCGCGCTCCGCCGGACGAATGGCAACACGCACCGCGCCGCCGACGTCGCGCAACAGGTCTTCACCGCGCTCGCACGGGACGCGCGCAAACTTTCCCGGCATCCCGTCCTCGGCGCCTGGCTCCACACCGCGACGCGCAACGCCGCGCTCAATCTCCTGATCGCCGAGCGCCGCCGTCAAACCCACGAAGCCGAAGCCGCGACCATGTCCAACCTCCACGCCGATCCCGCCGCGCCCGTCTGGGAGCGCCTGCGCCCCGAGCTCGACGCCGCGATCGACGAACTGCCGGAGCCGGATCGCGCCGCGGTCGTCCTGCGTTTTCTCGAGCGCCGGCCGTTCGCGGAGATCGGTGCCGCGCTTCGCGTCACCGAGGACGCCGCGCGCATGCGCACCGATCGCGCGCTCGACCGGCTGCGCACGGCCCTCGAGCGGCGCGGCATCACGTCAACCGCCGCGGCGCTCAGCGCCGTCGTCGCCGGCCAGCCGGTCATCGCCGCGCCCGCCGGCCTCGCCGCGACCCTCGCCGCCTCCGCCACGGCGCAGGCCTCCGCCGCAGCCGGCGGCTTCCTCACCCTGTTCGCTTTCATGAACGCAAAAAATCTCACCGCGACCGCCGTTATCGCGCTCTTCACTTTCGGCCTCGGGCTCTACATCGGACTGAACTACACGCTGAGCCAGCCGCTGCCGCCGCCCCCGGAAACGCCGGGCCAGGTGTTGAAAATCGATTCGTTGCGAAAAGAAAACCTCGGCCTGCGCGCCGAGGTCGACCGGCTCAACGCCGAGAAGGTCCGCCTTGCGGCGCCGCCGCCTCGCCCGACGCCGAGCGCGGTCCGGCCCGCGGTCGCCGCCGCCGAGCCCATCACCGAGACGCAACGCGCCATTCTGAACAATCTCCGCCAGCTGGAAGCCGCGCGCGACCAGTTCATCCTCGAGAACCGCCGTCCGCCCGCCTCGTTGGAGGAGATCGTCGGCGAGCAGCGTTACATCAGGCGCCTCATCTCCGTGCAGAACGAAAACTACGCGCAGCTCTCGCTTCAGCCGGGGCAGACGTGGACGCTGATGGCATCGAACGGCGAGACGGTGACCTACGAGACCGGGGACATCACGAAACCGCCCACACTCGAAGAACAGCGCGCCAACGCCCTGCGCGTAAAGATCATGCCGGCGATGCGGAAAGCCAACGAGGCCTACAAGGCCGCGAACAACGGCGCGTCGGCCCCTGCCATCGAGGGGATCATCCCCTACTTCGCCACGCCGCAGGAAGGCGCGGACTTCGTCGAGTATCTCGAAGCGCAGAAAGTGGCGGCCGCGGCCAGAAACGCCGCCAGGAAAATAACCACCAGCCGGGGCGCTTCGAATCCGTGACGTCCTTCGCGCCTGCGATCCCGCCTACTTCCGCTTGCGTTTCGGTTTCCACAGGCCGAACACCGCGCCGGTCGGATCCTCGAGGATGCTCAGCCAGCCCATGCCGGCGATCTCGGTCACGTCCTTGCACACCGTCGCGCCGAGTTTCTTCGCCTGCTTCGTCGATTTCTCGATGTCGTCGACCTGCATGTAAGGGGTCCACATGGACGGCGTCTTCGGCATCATCTGCTTCATCATCCCGCCGCCGGTGCCGCGGCCGCCGACATCGATGAAGACGTAGGGCCCGGTCGCCATCTCCATGTCGCTGAGCTTCCACTTGAATAGTTTTTTGTAGAACGCCTTCGATTTCGCGAGGTTCGTGGAATTGAGCTCAACGTGGACGAATGGATTGGGCATGGGGAACGTTTCTGGTGGTTGCGATTGCGCCGGAGACTTCAACACGCTCAACTCTTTCCGCCCCGCAAGCGACCACCTTTTTTCGCTTTCCCATGACCCCTCCGTTCCGCGCCGTCCTCGCCAGCCTCGCCCTGGCTTCCGCCCTTCCGCTCTTCGCCGCCGAGACCGCGATCGCCCCGCCCGACGGCGCGCCGGTCCCGATCGCGCGCGCGAAGCAATACGACTTCACCGCGAAATCCAACGGCCGCCAGTATCGCGTCTTCGTCTCGACGCCGTTCCGCGCCGACCCGGCGAAAAAATATCCCGTGGTCTACCTGCTCGACGGGAACTGGTATTTCGGCCCCGCGTCGATCAACGCCACGGAGAGCACCGTGCCCGCGATCTTCGTCGGCATCGGCTACCCGACCGACGACAACAGCGTGTATGGCAGCCGCCGCGGCTACGACCTCACGATTTCGCGCGAGGCGGCGGACAAGGACGACACCGCGCACGGCGGCGCCCCGGGCTTCCTCAAATTCATCAACGAGGAAGTGAAGCCGTTCCTCGCGGCGCGCTACGCGATCGATCCCGCGAAACAGATCCTCTACGGCAAGTCCCTCGGCGGCCTCGCAGCACTCCACCAGATGTTCAGCGATCCCACGGCTTTCTCCACCTACATCATCGTGAGTCCGGCGATCAGCCGGAACAACAATGAGGTGCTCAAGGGCGAGGCCGAGTTCGCGCGGCGCGCGAAGGCCGGCGAGTTGAACCTGCGTATCCTCGTTACCGTCGGCGGCCTCGAGACCAACGGCAGCATGATCCCGAACGCGTCCGAACTCGCCAAGCGGCTCGGGGAATTGAATCCGGAAAAGGTGAAGGTCACCTACAACGTCATCCCCGACGAAAACCACGTGCTGGTCTCGCTCGGTTCGCTCGGCCGCGCGCTGGGCTTTATCAAAGCCGACAACGCTCCGCCGCCCGCTCCAGCCGCCGTGAAGTGATGATCCCTGCCCTCTTCTCCGACCTTCGCCTCGCCGCGCGCGGGCTCGCGAAACAAGCCGCGTTCTCGACCCTCGCAATTCTCACCCTCGCGCTCGGCATCGGCGCGACGTCGTCGATGTTCAGCCTGATGCACGGCGTGCTGCTGTCGCCGACGCCCTACCCGCGGTCGGAGCAGATCGCGATGATCAGCCGCGCCCGGCTCGACGGCCAGCAGATCGGGAACAACGTCGCGGTCGCCCACTGGCTGGAGCTGCAGAAACTACCGTCCTTCGCGGCCGTCGCGGGCTACGACTGGACGTTCGGTTTCCTGATGTCGAACGACCGCAGCGATTCCGTGCAGGGCATGATCGTGACGCCGGAGTATTTTTCGGTGACCGGCATCAGCCCGATCCTCGGCCGCGCCTTCACGGCCGCCGACATCCCGGCGCCGAACACCCCGCGCGACAAGATCATCCTCGGCCACCAGTTGTGGCGGGAGCGCTTCGGCGGCGACCCGGCCATCGTCGGCAAGTCCGTCAACCTGAGCCGCAATCGTTCGCCGCTCACCGTGATCGGCGTGATGCCGGCCGGCGTGCGCTTCCTGCCGACGCCGAACGTCGCCTCCGAGCCGAACTACGATCTCAACGCCCCCGTCAATTACTGGCTGCCCGTCGGGCCCCTCGACGCCACCCAGCCGCTGCGCGGCTACGCCAACGTCGTCGCGCGCCTGCGCGAAGGCGCCACGCTTCCGCAGGTGAACGCGGAAGTGACGGCCGTCGCCTCCCGCCTCGCGCAGGCGACGCCCCAGCTTGAAGGCATCACGCTGCGCGCGAAGTCGCTCGACGCGGAACTCAACCACGAAGCGCGCCGCCTGCTGTTTCCACTCTTCGGCGCGGTGGCGCTCGTGTTCCTGATCGCCTGCGGCAACGTCGCCGGCCTGCTGCTCGCGCGCGGTTTCCAGCGGCAGCAGGAATACATCGTGCGCTGCGCGCTCGGCGCCCAGCGCGGGCAGATTTTCCGCCAGGCGCTGTCCGACAGCCTCGTGCTCGCGGTGCCCGGCGGCCTGCTGGGCGTGGGCCTCGCGTTTGCCCTGATCCGCTCGCTCAAGCTGATCGGCGGCTACGCGATCCCGCGACTCGACGCGGTGACGCTCGGCTGGCCGACGCTGACGTTCTGCGTCGTGGCTGCGATCGTCGCGGCGGTCCTCGCCGGCCTGGCGCCCGCGTGGCATGCCGCGCGGGCGAACGCCTCCGACGGCATGAAAGGCACGCGCACCAGCAGCGCAGGGCGCACGGAACGGCGTTTCCTCGGCTCCGCCGCGATCGTGCAGACCGCGCTCACGCTCGCGCTGCTCGTCGGCGCCGGGCTGCTCATTCGCACCGTGGCGAACCTCGCGGGCGTGCGCCCGGGTTACGACACCACCCACATTCTCGCGTTGAGCGTGACGATGCCCGATCCGGCAAAAAGCGACGACTTTCACCGCCAGGCGCTGCTGCGGGTCGCCGCAGTGCCCGGCGTGAAACAGACCGCCTTCGGCTGGGGCGTGCCGCTCACCGGCAACAATTGGTGGAGCCGCGTGAAGATCGAGGGCGAAGCCGAATCCGACAAAGTGAAGGACGAGCTGCAGCTGCCGCTGCGCTCGGTGACGCCCGACTACTTCGACGCGCTCGGCCTGCGGATCGTCGCCGGCCGCGGTTTCCGCATGAGCGACGACGGCAAAGCGCCCAAGGTCGCGCTGATCAACGAGGCGATGGCGAAGCAGTTCTTCGGCGACAAGCCCGCGCTGGGCCGCAAGTTCAACTTCGGCGGAAACAACCCACCCTCGATCGAAATCGTCGGCATCCTCGCCGACACCCGCACCGGCTCGCTGCTCCAGAAACCGGGACCGGAAATCTACCTCTCGTTCTGGCAGAACGGCGCGTTCTCGAAACACATGATCGTGCGCACCGACGGCGACCCGAAGGCGATCAGCCTCGCCGTGCAGCGCGAGCTCAAGGCGGTCGATCCCATCGCCGCGGTCGACCACGTGAAGACGCTCGAGGACATCCGCAGCGATTCGGTGGCAGCCCAGACTTTCGCGATGCGCCTGCTGGTCGGATTCTCCGCCGTCGGCACCCTGCTCGCGCTTGTCGGCATCTACGGCGTGCTGGCGCTTTCGGTGAACTCGCGGCAGCGCGAGATCGCGATCCGCATGGCGCTCGGCGCGCAGCGCAACACCGTGCTCGGCCTGGTGCTCGGCGAGGGCCTGCGCCTGATGACGATCGGCCTCGCCGTGGGCGCCGGCGTGGCCTTCGCACTCGCGCAAGTGCTCAAGGCTTACCTCTATGGCGTGGAACCGACGGACCCCGTGACGTTCATACTGGTTGCGCTGCTGTTCGTCGTCGTCGCGTTGATCGCCTGTTATTTCCCCGCCCGGCGGGCCACGACCGTCGACCCGATGGTGGCGCTGCGTCAGGAATGAAACTCACCCCGCTCCTCGTCCTCGTTCTCGCGCTCGCGGCCACCGCCGCTGGTGAAGAGAAAACCGCGCCGCAACCGCGCGTTCGCCTCGATGCCGCCGGCCGCGCGATGTCGCAACCCGCGCCGAAGCTCGATCCCGTCGTCGGTCCCGAATCGGCGGTGATGATGGAGCGCATCGTGGTCCGCGGTCACTCGCTCCTTCTGCGCCAGCGACCGCAAGAGCCTGCGCCCGCCAAGGGCCCGTTCGGCCTGTTGAACGGCGGCGTCATGGCGACGCGCGACCTGGGCGCCATACGGGTGGATATGGGCCTGTGGCCACACGTCTCGCTCATTCCGTGGGAGCCGTCGACCCGTCCACCCGGCTCGCTGGCCCGCATCGGTTTCCTGAACCTGCAGTTTTAAGCAGAGCAGTGCGCCGAAAATGAAAACCACCCGGCTCATCACCCTCGCTCTCACACTCGCCGCCACCGCGGTCGCCGAAGACAAACCCGTCCCGCAGGCGCGCGTCCGTCTCGATCCCGACACCCGGACAGTCTCGAAGTCAGCGCCGAAGTTCGATCCGACCGTCGGCCCCTCGCCCGCGTTCATGATGGAGCGCGTCGAGGTCAAAGGCGAATCGCTGCTGCGGCGTGGCCCGCCGTCGGAGCCCGAGCCGGTCAAAGGCCCGTTCACCCTCGTGAAGGGAGGCTCGTTCATCCAACGCGATCTCGGTCCGGTGCGAGTGGACGTGAAGTCGGCGCCTTACACCGACATCCTGTGGAAAGATGCGCGCTTCAAGCCCATCGCGTTGCAGATCGGCAATAGCTTCCTGAATTTCAGCTGGTAGGGTCCGCGCTCGCCGCGGGGCCTTTCGCGCCAGACGCGATGATCGCGAACGGCGCCGCAGCGAGCGCGGGCCCTACCTCAAACCGGCGCGAAACGCGCAGTTGAAGGAGATTTGCCGTCAGCGGGGTTATGCCGCACGTTCCCGCCATTGTGAAACCCCACCTTCGCTTCACATTCCTCCTCGTCGCCCTCGCCGCGCCGTTCGCGCCGCTGTGCGCGCAGGAGCCTTCCCTCGCGCGCGACCCCAATGCGCCGTGGAAGATCATCCAGACCCAGCCGGCGATTTTTCCGCCGCGGATGATGCAGCAGGGCGTGTCGAAAGGCGAAGCCCGCATCCGGGTCAGCATCGATGCCAACGGCGAGCTGCTGGACGCGCTCGTAATCTATTCCACGCGGCGCGAGTTCGGCGAGGAGGCGCTGCGCACCGTGAAACTCTGGCGCTACCATCCGGCGCGCGAACGCGGCGAACCGATCGGCGTCGTCGGCGACGTCGAGTTCTCCTTTCGTGTCAACGGCACCGTCGGCGTCGCGCGCACCGGATTCGGGCCGCGCGACGACGAGCCGGGCCGCAACGATCCCGAGGTCTATCACGCCGAGAGCCTGAAGAACCTCGACGCGATCCCGACGCCGACGCATGTCGTGCCGCCGAGTTTTCCCGAGAACTGGTCCGACCGCGGCATTCGCGGTTCGGCGACGGTCGAGTTCTACATCGACGAGGCGGGCCGCGTGCGCATGCCTGTCGTCGCGGTGAGCGACCACCCGCTGCTCGGCGGCTCCGCGCTCGCCGCGGTGATGCAATGGCGCTTCGACCCGCCGCTCTCGCGCGGCCGACGCGTCCTCGTGCGCGCCGAGCAGGTTTTCACTTTCGAGCCCAAGAAGAAGTAGGCGGGGCGAAGAAATCCGGTGGACACACATGCCGGTTCGGAAAACATCGTGGCATGGCCCCTATGACCCCCTACACCCGTCGCGATTTCGCGAAACTTGCGTTGTTCTCCGTGCCCGCCGCCGGGCTTCTTTCCGCGTGCAGCTCCCTGACGACGAGCGCGGCCGAAACGAACAACAGCAAGCAGAAGTCCCGGGTCAACGGCGTCCACATCGGCCTCAACGTGCCCTACAGTTTCGGCAACAACGCCATGCCGGCCGACGAGGTGCTGAGCAATTGCGTGGCCCTCGGCGTGAGCGGTCTCGAGCTGCGCACGCAACCCGTGGAGGTGTTCCTCGGTGCGCCCAGCGAACTCGTGAATAATCGCGCCGCCGTCGCGCAGGGTGGCGCCGCGGCCAACAACGCCGCGAAACTGCGGGAATGGCGCACGGGCGTTGACGTCACCCGGGCCGCGGCTTTTCGCAAGAAATACGAGGACGCGGGCGTGTTCATCGAAATCGTGAAGGTCGACGGCATCTTCCGGATGAGCGACGCGGAGCTCGATTACGTGTTCGGCCTCGGCAAGGCCCTCGGCGCCCGCGCCCTCTCGACCGAAATCGCCACGGCCGCTTCGAAGCTCGACGACATGCGCCGCGTCGGTTCGTTCGCCGACAAGCACAAGCTCATGATCGGGTATCACGGTCACACGCATACGGGTCCGAAGGACTGGGAGGAGACTTTCTCGCTCGCAAAATACAACGGCGCCAACGTCGACATCGGTCACTTCGTCGCCGGTCTCAACATGTCTCCGGTCGAGTTCATCAAGGCGCGCCACGACCGCATCACGCACATTCACGTGAAGGACAAAAAAATGCACGAGGGGCCGGCGATCCCCTTCGGCACGGGTGACACGCCCATCACCGAGGTGCTCCGCCTGATCCGCGACAACAAGTGGCCGATCCAGGCGACGATCGAGTTCGAATACAAGGTGCCGACGGGCTCCACGCGCATGGCCGAGATTGCGAAGACGATCCAATACTGCCGCGACGCGCTGGCCTGAGTTGAACCACTGATTCGCCCTTATCCTCACTGATTCATGCCGGTTTCCTGATCAGTGTGCATAAGTGCTCATCAGCGGTTTCTCTCCTACTACTGCTCGCATCGCTCGCGAGGTCTGAGCCGTTGAAGCCCGAGATCACGCTCGACTACACCACGGCCACCGATCCCGCGCTCCAGCGCGACGTCGAGGCGATCGACGGGCGGCTGCGCGAGAAACACGGTATTGGCCCGGACCTGACCGCGGTCGGCGTGCTCGATCTCCGCACGGGCCGACTCGCGCTCGTGCGGCCCGATGCGATCGACTATGCGGCGAGCGTGCCGAAGATCGCGATCCTGCTCGCGTGGTTTCAGACGCACCCCGAGGCGGCGACGAAGCTCGACGCGACGACGCGTCACGAGCTGGGCCTGATGATCAAGGTCTCCGACAACGCGATGGCCGCGAAGTATTCGCAGCAGCTCGGGTTGAAGGAAATCCAGCGCATCCTCGACGCCCAGGGCTTCTACGATGCGAGCCACGGCGGCGGGCTCTGGATGGGCAAGCACTACAGCAAGGAGGGCGAGCGCTACCGCGATCCGGTCGGCCACAACTCGCACGCCGCCACCGTGCGGCAATTGCTCCGCTACTATCTCCTGCTCGAACAGGGGAAGCTGGTTTCGCCGGCCGCGTCGAAGACGATGCGCGAGATCTTCGCCTCGCCCGACATCGCGCACCTCAACGACAAATTTGTCCTCGGTCTCGCCGGCCGTCCGGTGGAAATCATCCGCAAGGCCGGGTGGTGGGAAACCTGGTTCCTCGACACCGCGGTCGTCACCGGTCCGAACCGCCACTACCTCGTCGTCGCGATGACGCACCACAAGAACGGTGACGCCTACCTCGCGGATTTCGCCGCCGCGGTCGATGACCTGCTTGCGCGTCCCTAGGGCACAACGCCGCCGCTGCGCAGCATACTTTCCAGGATCGAATTGGGCACGTCGCGCCTCCAGCCGTCCGTCTCGCGATAGAAAACGAAGACCCGGTCGTCGACGGTGCTTACATACTGCAACTGCGCCTTGAGCTCCATCGTGGTCTGGTTCTGCACATCCTCGCCGACGATCTTCAACGCCTGAAACTTCAGGGAGGTCGCAGCCCAACAGGTGGCGAGCATCATCTCCGGCGAGCCGTAGCGGACGCGCTCACCGGGCGTCAGCCGGCCGAAAGCCACGGCGAGCTGCGCTCGTTGCGCGGGCGTGAAGTGCAATGTCGAAAGCAGCGCCGCGGGGTCGTGACGATCGATCGCCCAGCAATGCGTCTCGAGCGAAAACGCCGGCGACCGATTGCCGGCGTTGATCCAGTCGGCCGACGCTTTGAAACCCGGTAGCGCGGAAATCCCCGCGGCCGCGCGCGCGGCGGCGACAATCGCGTCACCCTTCGCCTTCTCGATCGCCGCCTCCTTCGCCTCCGTCGTCTCGACGATCCGCTTGAGGCGCTTGATCTCCGCGCGCCACGGTTCGAGGGCCGCGGCAGCTTCGGCCTGCAACCGCAGCGCTTCCCGCTTCTGCGCGACGTTCAAACCCACGCTGACCACGAGGAGCAACGCGCCCAGGATCACGACTGCTTTCATCGCGGGGGAGCTCATGGGAGAATCATTTTTCCGGCAATCTCAACAACCGCCGTGCACCACCGATCACCTTGTCCCAGTCGAACGCGGGGCCGGGATCGATCTTGTTCGTCTGCACGTGAAAATGGCCGAGCACGCCACGATACGCCTTGAGGTCGGCGTCGGGCAGTTTCTGGCGGATGAGTTTTCCCGTCGCGTCGCGCGGATAGTCGCACTCGATCCGGGGAAACACCTTGCAGAGGGCCGCGGTGAGTTTCACCAGCGCCGCGTATTGCTCGGGAGTGTAGTCGTATTGCGCGAGATCGCTCCCCTGCACGACCCCGCGCACGAGGTCGGGCCGCGCCGGCCGGCCCACGAAATTCTTCGTCGCAAACACCGGGTCGCCGAAGCGCTCCGGGATGCGCACCAGCCGCCGCCCTGTCGGATCGAGCGGATACCATTCGTCGAGGACCCGGCTCGGCCCCGGCGGATAAGCGCCGATGTTGGCGACCTCGATGCCGACCGAGCGGCCGTTCGCGATCGTCGCGTGCGACGCGCGCTCCTTCACGTCGAGCGTCTGGTAAATCGTCCCGTCGACATCGAGCATGAAGTGCACGCTCAGCCCGCGCGCGTCGTGCAGCGTCTTAAAGCAATTCCGGCTGAAGCCCGCCGCGTCGTAGTGAATGACAAACTGTTCGACCGCGCGCCGCAGGGTCGGCAGGTCCCAGCCGCCGCCGCGCACGCGCTCGAGTTCCTCGGCGCTCAGGACTTCGCGCCGCACGCCATAACGGCTGGGCGACGTCAGGTCCTTCGCGGCTTCCTTGCTTTTCTCCCAGCCGGCGTCCGCGAGCGGACTGAAGCGCCGCTCGACGCGGTAGGCGTCGTAACCGCCCGGATCCATCCACGTGATCACGCGCGTCCCGGTGTGAAATAACTGCCCGGCCACGACGATCTCGTCGCCTTTGCGCGGGACGAACGTCCGCGGCCGCGTGTGACAGCCGCTCGTGGCGAAGACGAGCGATGCGAGCGCCGCGGGGAAAAGAAAGCGAAGCGAACGATTCATGCCGGACCTGCCGTCATGAAGGCCCCAGCGCCGCCGGCCGCAACGCAACAATTCGCGCGCCGCGCCGTCGGGTCAGGCGCTCGGCGCCGCCCCGGCCGCCGGCGGCTGCTCGAATGGCGCGCCGCTTGCGCGCTTCTGGAATTCGCCCTCGATCTGCGCGCAGACTTCCTCGATCGGAAACGGTTTGCGCAGCACCAGCACGGCCCCGGCAGCCGTCGCCTTCCGCGCCAGCGCGGGCCGCATCACCCCGGTCATGATCCAGACCGGCATGTCCTTCCCCAGCTGCTGCTGTTGCGCCCGCAATTGCGTGCAAAATTCGAAGCCGTCCATTTCCGGCATGTCGACATCCGTCAGCACGCCGTCGATCGGCTGCGTCGCCGTGATCGTCAGCGCTTCGGGCCCGCGTCCGGCCGTCATCACCGTGTAACCCCGGAGTGCCAGCATGCTGCTCAACATGCCGCGGAAAAGTTCATTGTCCTCAACGATCAGAAGAGTGCGAGACATGGTAACGGTGCCGATTACGGCTCCGGTGACGCGGAACGCAACTCTCTTGGCGCTTCGGCCGCGCAGTTACAATTCTCTCACGCCGACAAGGCGTGGCGCGGCGATGTTGCCGTGCGCGGCAGCGCGAACCAGGGCCCCTGCCGCACGAACTCGGCCAGGAGATCCGAGGGCGGAAACTTGATCAGGTAGCCGTCCGCGCGCAGCGCGAGCGCCCGCTGCAGGTCGTCCGGATGATTCGAGTAGGAAACGACGACCACCTTCACGTCATCCCAGCGCGCGTCCGCGCGGATCTTCCGGATCAATTCGAAGCCGCTCTCGCCCGGCATCCGCACGTCGGTGCACACGAGCTGCGGCCGAAGATGGACGGCGGCCGCATCGTCGAGATACGACAGCGCCGCGGCGGCCGTTTGAAAACTGACGATCGGGTTGGTGATCCCGCCGTCCCGCAGCCGATGCCGGAGGAGGAACACGTCGTCGTCGCAGTCATCGACGATCACGATCGGAGGCAGGGAAAAATCGGGATAGTGCGGTTTCATCCGATCCAAATCCGAAGCCGGCATCCGACGCGCTGACCATCGACGCTGGCCTCGCCGGCGAGAATCGCGCACCGCCCCGCAGTCGCGAGCCAAAGCGGCCGCGCCTCGCTCCGAAAATGCGCTGCGGAAATCTCCGATGCCGCATCGGGGCCCCCAATACTTTTCACTCAATAGGTGAAAACCTTCGGGCTCCTCCTCGGAAAGCGGACTTTCACTTTTCACCTATTGAGTGAAAAGGCGTTTTAGTGGGGCGCGCGTGACGCGGGGTTCGGGAACGAGCGGCAGGAATGGGCGCGGTCCGACGCGAATGTTAGCGCAGAAGGCGGCGTGCGGCGTTTCGCTCGTGCCGGCTCAATTTTCCACCCCCATGAAACGTCCGCTCCTTGCCTTTCTCATCCTGACTTCGTTCGCCGCTGCAGCCATGCCGGGCGCGGAGTCGCCACCCGCAGCGAGCCGGTTCGAGAAAAATGTGCGCGATTACGAAACCGCCGATCGCGCCTCGCCGCCGCCGCGGGGCGCGATCCTGCTCGCGGGCGACTCGCAGTTCTTCCGCTGGAAGACCCTGGCGGAGGACCTGCCGGACTTCACGATCGTGAACCGCGGGATCGACTCGTTCCAGTTGTCCGACCTGCTCCAGTTCGCCGACCGCCTCGTCCTCCCGCACCGTCCGCGCCTGATCGTGCTCCACGTCGGCGGCAACGATGTGCACGGCGGCAAATCCCCCGAGCGCGTGCTCGCCGATTTCCAGGCGTTCGTCAGGCAGGTGCGCGCGACACTGCCCGAAGTGCCGATCTATTTCAGCAGCCTCACGCCCGGGCCCGGTCGCTGGGACGAAGCGGAGCAGCGCCGCAAAACGAATCGGACCATCAAAGACTACATCGCGACGCAACGCGGCCTCGGCTTCATCGACCTCTGGGACGCGATGCTCACGCCCGCCGGCCAGCCCCGCGAAGACTTGTGGGTCGAAGATCGCATTCACCCGAATCACGCCGGCTACCTCGTGCGCGTGAAGATCATGCGCCCGCTTCTCGGGCCGCCGGATCGTCCGTCGGCTCCGGTTCCGGCGCCAAAGTAACGATTCGTTCACGTATTCGCGGGGAACTCCGCGGCTCGCCCCGCAATCAGAGGGGGTGTGCACTCGCACCCGCAAATCCTGCTGGTGAATGACGACGAGGATGCGCTTTTCCTGCTGCACCGCACGATCCTGCGGGAATTTCCCGCGGCGAGCGTGATCGACCGGAGGAGCGCCCAGGACGCGCTGACGTTTCTCGAAACGCAGCGGGTCGACGCGATCATCACCGACAACCAGATGCCCGGCATGGACGGGCTGTCGATGGTGCGCGCCATCCGCGCGCGCGATGGCACGACGCTGATCCTCATGCTCACCGGCTCCGACCAGATGAAAGTCCCCGCCCTCGCCGCCGGCGTGAATTCGTTTCTCTCCACCGGTGACTGGCGCGAGATCCGGCGGATGATCCGCGAAATGATCCCGCATTGAAACGCGATCCGCTCCGCAGGTAGGGTCGCCGCTTGCCGGCGGACTTCGCGCCAGGAAACTCGTGGATCAGGTCCGGCGACAAGCGCCGACCCTACCACTTGGCGCCCACCAAGGGCTGCGTCCACGCACACTCCACTTCACCGGCGACGCTCGCGTTGGGTTTTGCTTTCGTCGAAACGATCCTGGCGCGCACGTAGAGCTCGTCGCCTTTCAAGGTGTAGGACGCCTTCGTGCCTTTCGTCTCCGCGAGCACGGCGCCCACCTCCTTGCTGTAGCGGCGATGCGGCAGGGTCTTTCGCGCGGGCGTGTTTTCCGGCGGGAGCAACAACTGGCTCGTCGGATCGTAGTCGCGGCGCGTGCCGATGAACTGCACGGTGTAGGTCACGCCAGCCTCGGGCTGGATCTCCACCGCGAGGCGGCCGTCGCCGCGTTGCACGTCGGCCAGCGTGACGCCCGACGAGGCGTAGAAGTCGCCCGCTTCCATCGCGCGCACGATCGACTCCGCCGTCAGCTGCCGCGCGCGCACCATGACCCAGCCGCGGCCGGGGTTGCTCTTGCCGATCGCGAAATTGTGGTAGGCGTGCGAATCGTCGACGCCGAGGCCGAACATCGGCTCGAGTTTCAATTCCGCGAGCCGGCGCGTGAGGATCACGTCCCAGATCTGCTCGGTGCTGAGGCGCGTCGCGTCGCCGCCGTTGTTCACGGCATCGTGGCCGTTGTAGACCTCGAAGAACTGCTCGTGGTGCACCTGCATCAGCTCCTCGGCGGTGATGCCCCAGACGAAGTTCGGGTGATTGATGTGCGTGAACATCGGCTGGCCGGTCTTCGCGCGTTGCGCGAGCACGGCGTCGATCGTGCGCTGCATGATGGTGAGCGCGTTGTCCGCATCCTTCACCGGCGCGACGAATTCGCGCGGGTTGGTCAGGTTGATGTGCACCGGGCCGGTCAGCTCCGGCGTCGTGTCCGTCTTCTCGCGCTTCCACGTCGCGGTGATCTCCTCGCTCGGGATCATGAGGAACTTGCCGGGCTCCTCGAGGAGCGAACGATATTCGGCGAGCGGTTTCAGGCGCACTTCCTTCTTCCCGGCGGTCTCCCGCTGCTCGACCCAGTCCGGCCCGAAGCGGCGCAGGTATTTCTGCAACACCTCGCCGCCGCCGTAGAAGTTGAGTTCTCCCTTCACCACCACCGGCTGCTTCAACTCATACCACTTCTGGCCTTCCTGCATCAGATTGTGGTCCGAGAGCGCGAGGAAGTGATAGCCTTCGCGCTTATACCAGTCCGCGATCATCTCGGGATAGTCGTTGCCGTCGCTCCACAGCGAATGCGTGTGCAGATTGCCCTTGAACCAGCGCAGCGGCGCCGAGGCCGGCGGCCCCTCCGCCGCGCGCACGAGCGTCAAACCGAGAAGCGAAACCAGGAGGGGCAGGCGCAGGGAACGCATGCGGGCAATCTCGACGGCGCGCTGCCGCAGATCAATCGCGATGTCAGCCTGCTCCGTAAAGATCGCATGACGCGTCAGCCATTTGCACGGCCGATGGTTGCGTTTCGGCGCGATGGCGCGCATCACACGATACGCCGTTCCAGCGGCGCACTCCTCCAGCCAGCGTCCGTGACGCGCGGCGATTCCCGTCGCTCGGCCGGCGCTGATACCCCCAACCATGACAACGTCACGCAAGGTCCTCGCGTCCCTCGGGGCGCTCCTCGCGGCCTGCCTGTTGCACGCCGCCGATTCGAAGCCCATCGCCCGCGTCATCGCCATCCAGGAAGTCATCACCGACGACCCCACCGGCTACAACGTGTGGGTCGGCAAGGCCAACGAGATCGTGAAAGCGAAGCTCGGCATCGACCAATACATCCGGGTCTTCCAGTCGAACTTCGACGGCGAGAAGACGAACACCATCCGCACCGTGACCGCGGCCGAATCGGTGGCCGCGATGACAAAAAACGCCGCCGCGATCGAAAACGATCCCGCACTCATCGAGCTGCGCGACCACTATCGCCAGATCCGCAAGCTCGGTGCCCGCGTGCTCTACCAAGCGGTGCGCTTCGACGGCACGCCGAAGAACGGCTCGGTGTTCAGCACCACGGCCAACATCACCGACGAGGTCTCAACGTGGCCGCGTTGCAAACAAGGGCGACGGTGCAAATGCGCCGTCGCCCTTTGCTTTTTACCGCGAACCCTCCGCGCTCCAATCGGGTTACACGTAGGTCGGGCAAACGTTCTCGCCACTCCGTGCGCTCGCGGGCATATCCATCGGTGGTTTCGGCTTCCAGCGGCATGCGTTTCCTCCTCCGGCTTTCGCTCGTGCTTGGCGCGTTTCTCGCGTCCGGGGCTTTGCGTGCCGCGGAGGAAACCTGGGTGAAAGTCACCGCCGACTATTTCACCGTCCTCACCACCGCCGGCGAGCCCGCCGCGCGCAAGTGGGCCGTGGAGCTGGCCGAGTTTCGCCGCGGACTGCAGGCCTTGGTGCCCGTGTCCGTCGAGCGGCTGCGGCCGGTCACCGTCGTCTTGTTCAAGAGCGATCGCGCGATGGAGCCCTATCTCCCGCTCGAGAACGGCCAGCCCGCGCGCATCGGGGGGCTCTTCGTCCGCACCAACGATCTCAACACGATCATGCTGAGTCTCGCGCGCCCCGAGCGCGAGACACGCCACGTGATCTTCCACGAGGCCGTGCACTGGCACCTCGGCGCGCTCGGGCAGTCGCTGCCGCTCTGGTTGAGCGAGGGTCTCGCGGAATTGTTCGCCACCTTCGAGGTCGCGGACGCGACCCGCTGCCAGATCGGCAGCCCGCTGCCCGGCCACGTCGCCCAGCTCGACGGCAGCCGCCTCCTGCCGCTCGCGCAACTCGTCGCCACGCAGCCCGGCTCGGTCCTCTACAACGAAACGCGCCGCGGCAACATCTTCTACGCGGAGTCATGGGCGCTCGTGCATCTCTTGCTGCTGGGCGACGGCGCGGAGGGCGGCGCCCGCCTCAAGCGTTACATCGAATTGCAGCGGAGCGCGCTCACGCCCGACGCGGCTTTTCGCACGGCGTTCGGCGGCAGCTACGAGCAGGTCGAAGCCCGGCTGCGCGCCTACATGCGGGAACGGAATTTCCGCCCTGAGTCGCGGCCGCATGCCGAGGCCGGCGTGGCTTGCGTGGTGTCGGCAGTTTCCGCCGGTGAAGTGGAATTGACGAAAGGCTCGCTGCTCGCCGGCTCGCGCGACGCCGCGACCGGCGAGGCGTATCTTCGCCGCGCAACCGAACTGATGCCCCGCGATCCGCGAGCGTGGGAGCTCCTCGGCATTTCACTCGCCACGCGGGCCGCCGCGACGACCGATGGGAAACTCATGGACCAGGCCGCCGCGTATTTTCGGCGCGCGATCGCAGTCTCGCCGCGCCAGTGGTCGAGCTACGAGGGCCTCGCGGGCCTGGTCTACAGCATGGCGACGTTTCAACCCGATGACGCCACCACCCTCGCCCACGGCCTGGCACTCGCGCCGGACAATCGTTCGATCGAAGTCGGGCTGGCCGCGTGCGAAATTCGCGCCGGCAACCCTGCCGCCGGCCGCCAGCGGCTCGAACGCATCTGCGCGCTCGATCCCGAGCGCGCGACCTCCGCGAGCCGTTACGCCCTCCGCATCCTCACGCGCGAACACTACAAGACCGACCTCGCCGAGGTCGAGAAACTCGCCGGCGCGAGCCGCTTCCACGAAGCCGTCGCCGTGCTCGATCGCGCGCTCGCGCGCGACCTCGCCGCCGCCGATCGCCAGGTGATGATGGGACTGCGCCGCGGTCTGAGCGAGATCGTGAAGGCGACGCCCGCGGCTGCAGTCCGGTAGGGTCGCCGCTTGCCGGCGGACCTCGCGCCAAGAGCCTCCCAAGGTCAGGTCCGGCGACAAGCGACGACCCTACCGGGAACGCTACTGCGGCGTGTTTTTCTTCAGGTAGCCGCCGACGAACACCACCGACGCCGGGTCTTCGAGATGCGCGAGATCGACGAGCACCTCGTAGCCAAACTGATCGAAGGGCGACTCCGCCATCCGCCCGACCCCGCGCACGAGCACTCGCGACCCGTCGCTCCAGCGATGCGCGCGCACGAAGGTGGGTGACATCAGCAGATACTCCGCAAGGTAAGGCAACAGCGCCGGTTTCAGGTCGAGGAGCGGCGTCGCGGAGTCGTCGCGCACGTCGACGATCGTGACCGCGCTGCGATTGTCGCCGATGAAGTCGGTCACCGCCACGCGCTCGTTGTCGGTCGACCACATCACTTCGTGGGAATTGCGCGTATGGAAGAGCGACTCGGGTCGCACCGCGCCTTTGCGATAAAGCATGAGCCAGTGAATCATCACTTTCTTCGCCTCGCCGCTGTCCGAGAAAAGCGTGAGCAGCCCGTTCGGCGACGGCAACGGCTCGAGGTCCGGGTATTTCATCTGCGGCGTCTCGTGCAGCTTCGGCTCCACGCGCGGATTCGGCAGGATGCGCTCCGCGCCCGGCGGCACGAAATCGTCCGCATACATCGCGCGCTGGTCGATCGGCTTCGGCTCGAACACCGGCAGCGTATAAGGCGGAGCGACCAGGGCGACCGCGACCGCGCCGCCGCCGCCGAAGTTGATCCCGGACGGCATCGGCGCAGGCACGCGCTGGCAGCCGGCCAACAGCCCGGCCGCGCACACGGCAGCGAGCCAGCACAAGTCGGGCACAACGATGGGGCGAAGGGGCTTCAACGGCGGGGAACACCAATCTAACGGCGGTGCGCCCGGTTTCTTAGTCGCAAATGCGCTTGCCCGGCAACCGCCCGCTGCGTCCCATAGCTTCAGAGGGTCTCCCCATGCCCCCGCTCGCCTCCCGCGCCATTTCGATCGACCGCGGCTCTCGCGGCCTCGCCCTCGCCTGTCTTGTGACGCTGGGCCTCGTCATTTCGGTCCGGGCGCAGACGGTCACCAGTTTCGGCGCCGGGCAATGGGGCGCCGCCGACGCGACCCTCGGTGTGAGCGGATTTGTGATCGAGGACTTCGAAGACACGACGCTCGTGGCCGGGCTCAAGATCGGTTGGAACACCCCGGGCGGCAACGTCACGCCGGCCACGACGATCCCCGCGACGTTCAATCCCGCGACCGACGACAGCTTTGGCGGCGCGTTTCAGTCGGGTAACTGGGACGGCTCGAATGGCCTGCTCAACACCCGGACCAACGACACCTTCAACTACTTCGACACGACCGCGTGGGGAAACATCATCCTCGAGTTCACGACGGGCGTGTCCTCGGTCGGCTTCAGCCTCGATCAAATGCAGCAGGAGGCGACTCTCTGGGTGAACGGCTCCAGCCTCGGCAACGTAACGACGCTCACCGGATTCTCCACGAGCGCGGGCCGCCTCGGCTATCTGCGCATCGACGCCGGCGGCAGCCCGATCACCAGCCTCGAGTTTCGCAACTCCACCGGCGACGGCGTGCTGATCGATCACCTCGCGTTCGCGCCGATTCCTGAGCCAGGCGCCTATGCCTTGCTCGGCGGCTGCGCAGTCCTCGCCTTCGCGCTACGCCGCGCTCAGCGCCGCGTGAAACCTTCGAGCCCCGCCCCCAGCGGATAAAGCCCGGGCAGTTCGACCGGCAGATGGCCCGCCGGTTTCCGCTCGCCGCGCAGGATGGCGACGAGACCCTCGAGCGTCGCGGGATTCACACCGTAGGTCGCCACGAGGGCGGGACCTTTGTCGTCGCGAGATTCGGGACCGTCAGCAGGTCGTAGGGTTCGCGCAACGCGACGAGCACCACGGGTGCGCCGGAGTCGATGAGCTTCTTCGCGAGCACACTCTGCGCGGTGTTGGCGCGCGCGCCGGAAAGCGTGACGATCACGGCCGAGCCAGCGTGCGTCTGCACGGCCTTGACTGCCGCCGCGATCTCGGCGTCCGTCGGCTGGTCCTTCACGCGCACCTCGATGCCCTTCAGCGCGTCGGCGAGTCCCGCGGCAGCCGCTTGCGTCACCACGACCGGCGGCTTGCCCGCCGCGAGCGGGAGGATCGCCCGATCGTCGCGCAGCAGCGTGATCGCCGCGGTCGCCGTTTCGAGCGCGAGCGCCCGATTCGCCGCGGAGCCGGCGATCTTGCCGGCTGCCTCGACGTTCGCCGCGACCGGATTGATCAAATTGAAACGCTGCTTCGCCCGCAGCGCGCGCCGCACCGCCTCGTCGAGCCGCGCCAGCGGAATCGTGCCGCTCTTCACGTCGGCCACGACTTGCCGGAGCGCCAGCTGGTGCACCTGATGCCCGGCGTTGAACAGCAGGAGGTCCGCGCCCGACTGCAGCGCCCGCGACGCCGCGCGCGGCGCGGGATAGCCGCTCTTCCCGAGCGCGCCCATCTCGAGCGAATCGGTGGCGACGAGCCCGTCGTAGCGTAGTTCACGCCGCAACAAATCGGTTAGCACCTTCGGCGAAAGCGTGCCGGGCAGTCCCGGCGTCGCATCGATCGTAGGGAACGAAACGTGTGCCGACATGATGCCGGCAATGTCCTTCGCGATCGCGGCTTTGAACGGCACGAACTCCACCGTGTCGAGCCGGGCGCGCGCGTGGCCGACGATCGGCAGGTCGGCGTGCGAATCGA
>JADMIO010703211.1_pt1 | contig 53755 bp, 41 predicted proteins | sample 8958161 | NCBI WGS metagenome assembly JADMIO01 (sample SAMN16585339, study PRJNA669376) | soil metagenome | isolation source: Crop rotation soil | place: USA: Cullars Rotation, Alabama | collected 2011
AGCGGCTTCATCTACACCACCTGGTATGGCAAACTCAACGCCATTGGCCACCCTGAGCGTATCTGGTACATCATGGCTGCCCATGTCCTGATTGGCGTGGCCGTCTTCTGGGGTTTCGTGCGCGTCGCAGGCGAGTTTCGGGAACAGGAGGCTTAATCACCTCGCCGTCTCGCACCTGCTGCGCTCCTCACAACCCTTCAGTCTCTTCGATAAAAATACCTGCTCCGTCTTCAAATCCGTGAGCCGGATCGCTTTTCGCAAATGATCCGCTGCGGCTTCGAATTCCTCCAATTCCGCCTCAAACTCAGCCAACACCGCGTAAAGCAAATAATACGAGTCGAGCGATTGCTGATTCTGAATCGCCGCGATCGCTTTGATGCCCGCTTGCGCGCCGTGAACCTGCGCCACCGCTACGGCGCGATTCAGCGCCACCACGGGCGAATCGTCGATCTCCACCAGCCTGTCGTACAACGACAGGATGCGCGGCCAATCGGTCCCCGCGTAATCAGCCGCCGCGCAATGGCAGGCCGCGATACCTGCCTGCAGATGGTAGACGGTCAGTTCATCGCCGGCAGCAGATTCAGCCAGGTGAAACATTCCCCGCGCGACCATTCCCTTGTCCCATGCCGCGCGATCCTGCTCCTTCAACCGAAGCACATTTCCCTCGGCATCCGTCCGCGAAGTCAATCGTGCCGCGTTGAGGAGCATGAGCGCGATCAGAGCGTGCGTGCGGGGCTGGTTACCCACCGGTTGCTCGGCCAACAAAACCGCAAGCCGAATCGCTTCGTAGCATAACTCCTCGCGCACGAGCCGCTCGCCGCTCGAAGCCTTGTATCCTTCGTTGAACAACAGGTAGAGCGTTTGCAAAACGCCATCGAGCCGGGCGGACAGTTCAGGGCCGGACGGAATTTCAAAGGGGATTTGCTGGTCGCGAATTCTTTGCCGCGCACGCGTCAGCCTCTTGGCAATCGCGGCTTCGGTCGTCAGAAACGCGCTTGCGATCTCGGCCGGGCTGAATCCGCAAAGTGTCTTGAGGGCCAGCGCCGTCTGCGCTTCCTGCGGGACGAGCGGATGACAGCAGGCGAACATCAGCCGCAGGCGGTCATTTTTGATCTCGCCCTCGAGCAGCAACGAATCGTCGCCGCCCGAATTGTCCGACCATTGCTCGACGAACTGTGTCATCGCCGGTTGCTTCTCCCAGAAAAGCTTCTCCCGCCGGATCACGTCCAGCGCCAGGTTTTTGGCCGTTTGCGTCAACCATGCGGCAGGGTTTTTCGGAATGCCGTAATAAGGCCATGTCTGAAACGCGCGGATCAGCGCTTCCTGCACGACATCTTCCGCCAACTGCAGACGTTCGATCCCGAAAATACCGGTCAGGACCGAAACAAGCCGGCCCGCTTCGTGCCGAAACAAATGCTCCGCCAACCGGGAAATCTCCCCGGTTGGCGGCAAGCTGTTTTGCTCTTGCTGCGGTTCGTTCACGCTTAGACCATCGCGCCGGCCAATTCGCCGGTGAGAGCGCCATTTGCCATCGCGCGTGCTCTCACGGTGCACATGTCCGCCACCGGACGCACTTCGACGACGGCGCCGTATTCGAGGCCGGGACACTGCTGCGCAATGGCAACCGCCTCCTCAAGGTCCGCCACTTGCAAATAGAAGTAACCGCCGATCGCTTCCTTGGATTCGGCAAACGGTCCATCGGCGACGGTGCGCCCCTTTTTCCCCGAAACGAGTTTGCCCTCGCCCCGCAATGGATGCCCACCGATCGCTTTGCCTTGCTTCATCAGCCCTTCGAACCATGCCGCCCAATCGGATACAACCTTCTGAAGTTGTTCCGGCGATAATTCCTTGTCCCAGTTCGTGCCACGGAAAAGCAGCATGTAATCGGATTTTGATGTACTCATACTTTGTTTTTTTGACGGTTGGTGTTCTTGTTACTTCGTAGCCACCGGCGTGAGCCGGTGGTTCAGTCCGTTGCGAGCGCCATTTGTTCCCTGACTCGCTTGAAAATTGGACACTCCTCCAGCACGGGCCGGACCTCAATCGTTATGCCGTGTTCAACAGTCGGACACGATTTGGCGATTGCCACGGCTTCGTCCAAATTATCGGCCCAGAGCAGGAGATAACCACCTACGGCCTCCTTCGACTCGACGAAAGGACCGTCTGAGGCGCCACGCCCCAGCCTGCCTGACACGGTCCTGCCCTCCGGGCCCAATGGCTGGCCGGCCTTGACCCTGCCTTGTTGTTGCAACCCTTCAAACCAAGCCGTCACGCGGCCCATTAATTCCTGGAGTTCTTCCGGCGAAAGGCCCTTGTCCCAATGTGGGCCGCGGAACAACAGCATGTATTCGGATGTCATGTTCGGTGTGCTCATATCGTCTTTCCTGATGACATATTCGTCGCAGTTTCAATGATACGACGGACGAGCCGAGACCGTCAGGACATCTTTCTGTTAAATTTTTATGGCACCGGGGAAGGAACCGGCAATCACCAGTAACATTGCTCGAGATTGGAGTCGGATTGGTAACTCAAAGCCGTTTGTGCATCGCAAAACGCCGCAGATAAACTCCTCGGCATTCGACCGACTCTTCCTTGTCGACTTCGAATCCGTGATGATCGAAAAACGGCCGGGCAGCCAAACTCACCTCAACAAATATCTTCGACACGGCCGCGCGGCGGAGCGCGGATTCAACGTGCTGGCACAAACGCGTCGCGACGCCGCGACGGGAAAACGCTGGGTGCGTGAACAGCAGGTCGAGATGGCCGTTCAGTTCATAGGAGACGAAGCCTGCAATGACGCCATCGTGCTCCGCGACCAGCGTCTGAAGTGGAGCAAGCCGTTGCTGCCATCGACCAGCATCGGCACTGGCTGGCGCCCAGGCTGCGAGCTGCTCCGGTGTATAGTACGGTGCCGCAAGCGAATGAATCGACGCACGAAAAACTTCCATAACCTGCACCAGGTCAGATGGCTCATACGCGCGTTCCTTCATGCTCCATATTCGCGCGGCTAAGCGGGTTCCGCGGATCTAACCCTGCCGTCCAAATAACTGACCAGTTCCGCCACCGTCGCCAATCGCTCGCAGTCGCAGTCCGGTATGGAGAAACCAAACTCTTCTTCGAGCGCCAAAACAACCTGGGTCGGTTCCAAATCGTCCATGGCGAGATCTTCAATAAATTGAGAGCGTGGCGTCAGTGCATCGAAGCCGACACCGACCTGCGCCACCAAAATCTCTGCCACTATGGCGGCGACGCGCTGCTGAGACTCGGGAAAATAACGCCTGGCCCAAACCGCTCCTTGCTCTCTCAGCCAGGCATCGGTCCGGATAGCCCCTCGTGTCCACCGAAGAACGCGCTCAGTCAGATCTTTAACAGTTGCGAGCATCGTCGTTGCCCTCAACTTTCTTTAACTCAGCTTTCAGGTATTCCCCCGCTTTGGTTTCGCGCCCGTCTTTAAAGCGAATCAGGTAAGGCTTTCCTGAAGTCGAGGAAACACTCGCGATCTTGTCGATGAACTCGGCGGCCGTTTTTATATCCTTTCCCTGGGCTTTCCACTTACCCCGAAGAAATCTGCCGGCCTGCTTCGAGTTATAGTCGCTCCCGTTGCGAATGAAAGTCGCGTCGTTCAAAACTTCAAGACGCTTGATCAATGCTTCAATCTTGTCGCTTTCGCTTAGCGCCTTCTCCGCTGCCTCAACGCATCGGGCACCCCCCATCACGAAGAAAATCGCCGTCAAAAAGCCGAGCCTCGTCATGGTCATAAATACGCCGGTCATTTACTCGAAGTTTTTGCCAGCACGATGGCGGCCACGACAACGACGGTCAGGCCGATGCCGAAATAGAGAAAGAATCGCGGATGCCGGCGCAGGAAACCGCTGAAGAAAGCCTCTAACTTCTCATCGGAGCCGTAAGCACGCTCCTCGTCGTCCTCTGACGGGCGCTTCATGTAGTCTCTATTATAGATGCCCATAAACACGGCTCCTGAACGGCCGATACACGAACCACACGTAAGCCACAGCCGCACAATTGTAAAGACACGGCTGTATCTTCGCGGTTGGCATTATGATGTCATTTCGATAGGATGCGACTTGTGAACCACCGCTCCAACTGTTCGCAGCCTGGTGCGGACCGTTGCACAAAGGCCGCCTTTTCTCTCGTCGAAATGCTCATCACGCTCGCTCTCGTCATCGTGATGGTCACCATGATGTACGGTTTCGGTTCGCGCAGTAACCAGCAGGAGCAGAAGAAACAGTGCCAGAAGAACCTGCAGAAGGCCTACATCGCACTGGAGATTTTCGCCACCGATCACTCCGGAGTGTTTCCGGTCAAGGCGAAGGCCCCAACTTCCGAAGAGCCGCTCTCCCTGCTCATCCCGCAATACACAACCGATACCGCCTCATTCATCTGCCCGGGCAGCAGGGACCGAAAGCTGCCTCTGGCCGAATCGTTCGCGGATCGGCGAATCAGCTATTCCTACTTCATGGGGCGCCGTTCGGATGAAGGCCGTGAGTTGCTCATGACCGATCGACAGATTGATACGCGGCCCAAGGCCGTCAAGCAGCCGATCTTCTCCCAGACGGGGAAGCCGCCCGGCAACAATCATCACAGGTACGGCGGCAATTATCTTTTCTGCGATGGCAGCATGGAACAAAGCTCAGCGCTGGCTGTGGTGCCAGTCGCATTGGCGAGCAATGTCGTTTTGTTAAACCCCAGATAGGCCGACATGAAAATCCAGTGTCCTTGCGGGACGAAGTACTCCTTCGACGCGACTGCGGATATGGTCGCGCGACCGATCACGTTCGTGTGCCCCGAATGCGGTGTGGACAGTTCCGCCGTCGTGAATCAACTAATTCGCGAGACGTTCGGCGCCTCGGCTGTGCCGGTCGCGACGCCACTGCCCGCCATTCCTGCCGCTGCGCCAAAACCAGCGCCTCTTCGAGTCAATGTGGGTGGCGCCCACCCGCCAACCGCCGCGACCACTCCAGCTTCGCCGCAATCCAGTGCTTTGCGTGTCAGCGTCAGTGCTGCACCGGCCCAACCGCAATCGCAGCCCACAGTCGGAAGCGATGGCCCACAACCTTGCCATAAGCACTCCGGACAGTTTGCCACCGAGCGGTGTTACGTCTGCCAAAAGCCGATCTGCCCGAAGTGCATGGAAATGTTCGGCTATGTCTGCTCCGCGTTCTGCAAAGGCAGGGCCGAGCAGCAGCGTATCGCCGTACCCATCTTCGCCGGGCAGAAAGCCGTGGCCGAAAGGACCTACTGGCGAAAGACAGGCCTGATCGCGGCGGCGATCACGCTGACTGTGGTTGGGCTCGTCGCTTCGGTCGTCTGGTACAAGTACTTCGGCTCCGTCCCGAGCGTGGCTTTTTCTGTTCCGTTGCCGGAAAAAGCTCTATCAGGCTCGTGTCGGATCGTTCTGCAGGATCAGGTCGTCTTTTTGCACGGTGGTCTCCTCGCCCGCCACGACATGAAAACAAAAAAGCAGGTCTGGTCTCGCCAGCTCATCGATCGGGACAAGATCGCGCGCGACGCCGACCGGGCGCTCAAAGATATGATGGCCGACCGCACAAAGGCGGTTGAACACGGCGCCGACATCTCCGGACCGCCGCCGACGCTGGACGAGCTGAAAGAAGATTTCCTTCGCGGTGCCGAGGCAGCCCTTTCATTGCAGGCCGGCGGTGGCTTTGTCTGGGTCGCATCGCCCGAAAAGCTCGTCAAATACGATTGGCAAACAGGGGAACCCGGAACGGAAGTGCCGTTCGGTGATGCCTTCTTTGAAAAGGTCCGCCACGGCGACGAATTGGTGCTGATCGCTCATGGCGAAGACGAAGAAGAAACAATCAAGCACGTCAACTTGCTCACGGGCGACGTGCGCATCGACGAGAAGCTCAATCGGGCGCTCGCGCAAGGTTCTAGCAAAACAAACGCGCCGAGCGCAGGCGGCCGTTCTACAGCTGGTGCTACAGCCACAAAAGGTACAAGCGCTCCGAAAACGACTCTGGCTCGCGCAGCGGCAGCGCCACAGCAAAAGCCGCTCGACCCGTCCGCGGTTGCAGCAACCGTCCAGAATCTGCCGCGACCTTCGCGAATCGCCCTTCCCGCGGTGCTCGCGGCCAACGCCAACCAACAACGTCTTGCCGCCGAACTCCGCGACGGCCAGGGAATACCGCGGTCTCTCTCGCGTGGGCCTGCATCGCTGTCGAAGGTCGAGCACACGACCTACGTCGCGGATGGCGGCACTCAGGTTGAGTTTTCAGTCACTCTGCTGGAAGAAAAAGCAGTGACCCGCCAGGCTATGAAGGCTCCACCGAAACGTTCGGTCTTGGACGGCGATGTTCGCGTGACCCAATCACTCGAGATGGCCAATGAAATGTTCAACGAGATGCAACGGGAACGCACCGGTGGCGTCGAAGTTGAGGACGTTAGTCGCTTCAGCGTCAGGATGCGTCGCGGCGACGCTCAGTGGACCGGTGAAGTCGTGGGCGAGCCGACGTTACTCCCGCTCAAGACACATGACGTGTTGGCCTCCGCCAAACACATCATCGTGTTCGATAAACAAGCGAAAAAAATGTGGGAGAGCCCTCTCAATTTCAATATCGCGGACGAACTCTGGACAGGTTCCGTCGATGAGTCATCACCTTACGGGGCGGGTCCCTGCGTCGAACGAGGCAATATCCTTTACATCATCGATCAAGGCGTGCTCACAGCCTTTGAAGCGTCCTCTGGCAATGCCCGCTGGCGGCTGCCTTCCGTGGGAATCGCAGGAATTCACTTCGATGACCAGGGCATGATCTATTTGAACACGACAACAGCCAGTCATGAAAGAATCAAATACTCGCAGCAAATCGATGTCAGCGACCAGACACATAATCAAATCCTGAAGGTGGATCCGGCCACTGGAAAAACGCTTTGGAGCCTCACGAATGAAGGCATGATCAATTACCTTTCCGGTAAGTTCATCTATACGATCGCTTCATATGCGGGCGACGATATGGACGGCAGCCCGCTCGCGGGCATACCCGGTGCCGCAACCGCGCCACACGTCCGAATAAAGCGCATTAATCCAAAGAACGGCCGGATAATGTGGGAGCACTATCAGCGCCGCGCTCCTCTCGATATCCAGATCGACAAAAACACCATCCAAATCCTCTTCAGAAAAGAGATGCAGGTGCTGAAATTTATCAGCCTTTAAGAGACAATTCTTTGCCGCCGGTACCCTCGGGAGGCATCTCGTTTTCCCAGGCATGGCGGTTCCACGCAACAACCGTCCCGATGCCAAATAGCGCAACGCTGGCGACGAGCGCAATGATGCCGGCCGGTGCCGAAGTGCTGAACCAATTCGCCGGCCCGGAGAAAAGGACGATCACCGCCGAGATTGGCCCGACCAGCGAAACAGAGCCGGTACGCCACCGATGTATTGCCCAGATCGCGAGAACTATTGTGGCGAGCGCCGCTACGCTACCCCACGAGGCCCAACCGCCGTTGCGAGTCCAAAAAATAGCATCGCTCGTCCAGATAAGCCCCGTAACCAACCGCAGGAAGCCTGCCCCATCGATGTCTCGAGGCCACCGCAAACTGTGGCACAACAGAAAGGCACACGTCGCCTGCGCGGCTGCATGCCACGTCCAGTCTCGTGCCAGCCAGCCCGTGCTGAAGGCCACTGCGATCGCGCCAAGGATACCGATCCTTGGATCGCCTGATCGAAGCGCCATCATCACGCAATAGACCACCATTGCTCCGCAAACATTCTCAGGTCGAGTCAGACTAGGCATCCATTCTCGTGGCAACCCTGCGAAGATCATTACCATAGAGAGCAGGGCGAGTTCGCGTGCCGTTGTTCCCATTTTCGACTTGTTGGTCAGGAACACCGCGATGAACCCAATCGTGTTGACGCTTGCGACGCTCACAAGCAGCCATGGTTGTTCTATCGCCAGCAGTGGCGTTAGAAATGCAAACCCCAGCGCGAAGCTCCTTGTTTCCGCCGAAGGGTTCGCGACGAAATCGGAGAACCGGTTGAACAAGGTCCATGCACAAACGCACGCGGCCGGCGCCAGGAAGACAAACTCGAACCGGATCTTGCAGATGTAACCAAGGGACCAAACATGAACGCCGGTGCCAATCAGCCAAAGACCGTAGTTGAACAGTGGCAACCATGAACGCTCCGGATTCAAGCCACTGTGTCGCGTTGCACGAGAAAGCAAATTGGCGCACGCCGCAAGGACCGGCATCGCCATCCACCATAAGATTTCATTTGGAACTCGCCAGTCTTCGGCGTCGTGCTCGACCCAGGGACGAAAAATATGTGGCAGGGCGAGGTTAAAACCGAGCACCAGCAGGCCAACAAGAAGGGCGCGGCCTGGCAGATTGAATCGCGGGTAATAATGGCGGATGGCGTAAAATCTTCCGGCGACCATCAGCGCAGCAACAGCGCTCAGCGCCCACGCCAGCCCTTTTTGGATAAACGCGGCCTGGCTGATCAACATAAATGGAACCAGTAGCAGTCCGTTCTCCAGCACCACAAGTAACGCCGAATCATACCAGACGCGACGCGCGGCCAGCACAATGGCCGTCACGACAAGCAAAAGCTCATAAACCTGCAGCGCTGAGAAATTGAAGAGCAAATTGGCCGTTTCATCGCTCAGAAAACCCGGATCGATGGAAAGCCGGTTAATTGCATAAAGCAAAAGCGCCGCGCTGCAGAGATAAAATGGATTGCAAAGCACCAGCCGTTTCACCAATGGCCACCATGGGCCGGCCCCGGTCTGATTCCCACGCGCCGGTAGGTCCATCGAAGCCAAATCATCTGGTGTTTCAGTAGGCAATGGTACGTCGGGATTGGATGCATCGGAGTTCATAGGGACAGTAGTTAGTGGCGTGAATGTCTGCCAACTGCCTCGCGTTTGTTCCACGCGCAATGCGTGAGTTCAGCGCAACCAGGCTGCCGCCGACCTTCAAATTCATTCGCCGACTATTCGGATTGCATTACTCATGCCGCGTTTCCGAAACGATGTTTGCTTTACGTTTCGACTCCTCAGTGCAATATCACGCCGTTCGTCGGGCACAATGGAACAATACGAAAGGGAATCTCTGACATGCCGCCACCACAATCTCCAGGAACATGGGAATCACGCTATCGCGACGAGATCCGCAACAACCCCGGCTGCATTGGCTTGATCGCGGAAGGCGACTCCTGGTTTGCCTTTCCATCGCCGTTACGCACCAACGTTGTGGAAATACTTCAGGACACCAACGGGAACAACGCCGCGATCTGGACCCTCGCGCGCAACGGCGACACCGCGCAGGAAATTATCTTCGGCCAGCAGTTCAACACGTTGCGCCGCTTGTTCAGTGACGCCACGCTGCCGCTGGACGGATTCCTTTTCAGTGCCGGCGGCAACGATTTCGTTGGCGAGAACCTGCCCAATTATCTCAATACCTACCAGGACGGCATGACGTGGATGGACTGCATCAACATGCCGTTTCTCGATCTCCGGTTTCGCGACGTTGAGGCTGCCTATCAAAGGCTTGCCGACTTGCGAGACGCCTATAGGCCGCAAACCTATATTTTTACACACGCTTACGATCTGGCGCGTCCTAGTGGCAAGCAAGTGCGCGTACTGCTCTTCGCGGTCGGCGGATGGCTGAAGGAACAGTTCCTCACCAAGGGTATAAAGAAGCCCGAGTTGCAGAAGGCTATCGTGAAATATCTGCTGGAACGCTTCGGAACGTCCATGGAAGCATTTGAAAGCAACAATCGCCGGATCGTTTACGTCCGCACCCAGGGCACTCTTCAGGAATCTGAATGGGGCGACGAGTTGCACCCGACGTTGAAAGGATTCGAGAAGGTCGCCGCAAAATTCCAAAACGCGCTCAGGTCCGTATTCCCGAGCCTGCCGAGTCCGTAGCCTGTCACCTCAGCCGGACCTGCCTTCAAACCGAATCGGCAATCGCACCGGACCGTGCACGTGCAATCCTTTGCGCGGTTCCCAGGGTTCTTTGGTGGCCAATTCGAAATTCGCCATTCGCTTCAAAAACTCGCCAAGCGCCACCCGGCCCTCCAGTCGCGCCAGCGCTGCACCCAGACAGAAGTGGATGCCATGCCCAAAGGCAATGTGCGGGTTCGGATTTCGGGCGATGTCGAACCGATTTGGATCGGGGAATTGTTTGGGGTCCCGGTTCGCCGAACCGATGATGGCGAGCACGACCTTGCCGGCAGGGATCGTTTGGCCGCCAATCTCGACTGGCCGCGTCGGCACGCGGTACATCCATTGGAGAGGCGCGCGATACCGCAGCACTTCCTCAATGGCGGAGGGTAAAAGCTCAGGCGCAGCTCGCAGGCGCGCGAGTTGGTCCGGGTGTTCGGTAAAGCAAAGAATCGCGTTGTTGACGAGGTTCGTCGTTGTCTCGCTGCCGGCAAGAAGCAATAGCTGAAAGAAACCAAGGATTTCCTGCTGCGTCAGCCGCTCACCATCCAGTTCGGCATGCACAAGGCGCGTGAGCAAATCGTCCCTGGGCGAAACCCGCCGTTCTGCAAGCACACCGGTGAGATATTCGTTCATTTCCGCGGTGGCAGATCTAAAGTCATTCACCACATCCTCCAAAGCTGCTCCGGCCGTTACCGTATAGCTCATCCTCAGGATGGCGTCGTTCCATTTCGTGAAGCGGGGCCGATCGGCAATGGGTATCCCGAGCATCTCAGCGATAACCGCCATGGGCAAAGGCACGGAAAAGTCCGCAGCGACATCCATTTCGCCTCGCGCCATCGCGCTCTCCAGCAGTTGGCTCGACAGTTCCTGTATGCGCGGCTCCAGGTTCGCGACCGACCGCGGGGTGAATGCCTGGGAGATGAGTCCGCGCAATTTGCTGTGCCGCGGCGGATCGAGGAAGATCATCCATTCCACCGGCCCATGCTTCGAACTGAAGGTCTCATGGTCCGTCAGCGCCCGGCTCACGCTCTCGTAGTCGAGCAGAATCCACAAGCCGGTGGTCGGATCCCTGAGAACAGGGGACGCAGTGCGAATTTGATCGTACAACGGATACGGATTGCGCCGGGCCTCATCCGAAAAAATATCGATCGTCATTTCCTCTACACCCTTAAGAACAACTTGCGCCGATAAAGAAACCAACTGAAGAGAAAGACAAAGCCAAGCACGGTCGCGCTCACCAATACTTCTCCATAATCCCCCAGATGCCACTTGAGTGGGCCTCCGGCGATGCGATTGGCGATGTCCACAAACGGTATGAATTCCCAGGCAAGGTATATCGCTATCGGATTCATGCCGATCCACACGAATGGCTGCGCCCACCTCCGCAGCTTCCAAACGTCGATCACCTGGAAGAACAATGCCAGGAAAAGCGCGCTATATCCCGCCGCCACCAGCACGTATGACGAGGTCCACAGCTTTTTGATAATCGGGAACTGCAAACCCCACACATACCCAACCAGCAACGCAACGAGACCGCCCCCCGCCAGCCAACGCACCTTCTGTTCCGCGCTCTTTTCGCTAGCCTTGAGCAGAATGCCCGCAAACACCCCAAACAGGCAGGTGGCGATCGCAGGTAAAGTGCTGAGCAGTCCTTCCGGGTCGTGATCACCATCCCACTTGCGGAACGGCAGATACTGTTTGTCGACATAATTGGCCAGGTTGGCGCCCTCATTGAAGTGCCCCGCGCCAACGCCAGGGATCGGCACAAAAGTCATCAGCGCCCAATACCCAATCAAAAGGCCGGCGCACGCCGCGATAAGTCCACGGACGCTCAGCGTGCAGAACAATAATCCCGCAAAAAAATAACATAACGCTATCCGCTGCAACACACCAAGCAATCGGACGCCCTCGAGTCCCTTTGCGATACCACCGTAATAGATAATGCCCAGCACAAATAAAACCACGCTGCGAACCAAGACACGCCGCAAAGCCGCCGCCCTTCCTGATTGCTGCAAAGCGCGGCTGAGAGAAAACACCAGCGATACCCCTACTATGAAGACGAACAAGGGAAAGATCAGATCGTAAAAAGTCAGGCCCGCCCAGGGCTTATGGGTAAGTTGGCCGACGAAGAATTGCGAGACGGGGCCGTGCCCGGCCTTTTCCAATGCGCGGACCACCTCCTCCGCCCCAACGATCCAGAACATGTCGAAGCCACGCAAGGCGTCCAGCGACACAAGGCGGTCGGGGGATTCGGCTTCGGTGGCCCTGGACCGCTTTGATGGGGCAGGCACTGGCTTGCTCATGCCAGTGAAGGAAAAGCGTTATGCGTTCGAGTTTCAACGAAAATACGCCTGGGCTGCGGTCGAACAAAAGATTGCAAAGACCGATCCGGGATGCCAACTGTGATGTGGAGAGCCGAACGCAATGTTTTACATTCCTATCATTGTCGGCAGCACGCGGCGGGAACGGCAGAGCATTAAGGTCGCGCGCTTCGTTTTCGCCCGATTGCAGCAGCGGCAGGGCGTCGAAACCGAGGTGCTCGATTTGCTCGAATACAACTTCCCGATTATGGAAGAACGCCTGCACCGTCGTAACGATCCGCCCCCCGGACTGGTCGAATTCGGGCAGAAGATTGGGCGCGCCGATTCGCTCGTTATCGTCACGCCCGAATACAACAACGGCTATCCCGGCGTGCTCAAGAATGCCCTCGACTACCTTTTGCCCGAATACGAACGCAAGCCGATTGGCATCGTCACCGTTTCCGCAGGCGGGTTCGGCGGGCTGACCTGTCTGGCACAGCTTCGTCTCGTGACCATCGGCATGGGCGCCTTTCCGATTCCTGAAAACCTCGCAGTTTCTCGCGTAGACGAAAGCTTCCGCGAGGATGGCACCCCTAACGATCCTGTTTATGAAAAGCGCGCGGCCGCTTTTCTGGACGAAGTGCTTTGGTTTACAGAAGCCATCGCGGACCGCAAAGCCAAAGACAAGCAAGCGCAGGCACAAACGTGAACGGAGGAAGTTCTTCGCGCCGGACCGAGCGTCTCAGGGAAGCAAGCAAACGCTTGTTGGACCTGCGCGATGCGCTCACGAAACTCCACAAAGTGCTGATGGAATCAGAGCGCGTCAGCTACGAGCGCACCTTCGGCAAGGTCGGATCGACCGGCGACTTCCTTCAGTTGGTTATTCGCGACCCGTGGTTCGCATGGCTGCATCCCATATCCGAATTGATCGTGTCGATCGATGAGCGATTGGATGATCAGAAATCTATTACGCCAGCGGCCGTCGATGATTTCATCAAGACTGCCCGTGCGCTGCTCGTTGCGACCGATACCGGCCACGGCTTTTCCAAGCACTACTACGAAGCCCTCCAGCGCGACCCCGACGTGGTAATGGCCCATGGCGCCGTCGCCAAGGTTTTCGGCACCCAAAAGAAGTGACACTGCTACGGAATTCCACCGCACTCCAAAAACGTCGCGGGCTTTCAGTAATTCTTTCGTAGAAACCTAAATCGCATGGGCGACTGCGGAAGCAGCAGCCTGCAGTCCCGAAACGTACGCAACAACGGTAACCAGCCATGCCAATACCGCCAGAACCAGCAACTGAAGACCACGATGCAGAATCGTTAACCTTTGGCGATACGCGGTAAACGCGAACCGATGCACTAAGCCACAAAGTCCCAAAAACGAAACAACGCTTATCCACCTACTCGCGCTCGCCGGTCTTAAGTGCACAGGCCAGAACGTATCGATGATCCTTCTGAGACCCTCGGGATAAGCTGCCGCAGTTGTATGCCCCAGGCTAACGGACCACGCGCCCAGCACAACAATGCCGATCGCCAGCAGTATGGCTCGCGCGGTCGTTGTCGACAGCGAGCCGGCATAAATCGCGACGCTCATCAGCAAAACCTGTCCGATGACCAACGGCGCGACCTCAAACGGAATCGTCCGGATGCTCAACAAATTCAATCCCCAACTTACGGCAAGCGGAAGCACAACGCCGAGCAGCAAACTGCTGCCAAGCGCCACGAATATCTTAACAAGCCATTGATTGCGTGCCCTCGGTGGCAGCGTTTTATGCCAATCGACCACGCCCCACATCTTTTCCTCTGTGACGGCAATGGCCCCAGCCACCAGCGGCAACAGGACAACATACACGTAGAAATCAAATGCCCAGATAATTTCTGCCAAGCTATTATTCGAAACAGTGATATGACTCGCATGCGCCGCCGCTCCAACAATCGCCAGCACGCAAAACCCCAGCGCGGCCACAAACGTAACTTGCTGCAAGCGAAGCTCCTTTTTGATGAGCGCTATTAGCGGCGTCTTTGCACCAGTCGTAAGTGCCCGCAACATTCCCTCAAACCGCGCAGGAATGCTCAGTTCCCGAGATAGGATCATCGACTGTTTATCGACGAGTTCGTACTGGCCGAACCGCCGATAAGCGGCCCAACAGCAGGTCCCACAGTAGATGATCATCAGAACGACGGCAGAGATCCCCGCCAATTTCGATGACCCCGACAAATACTCAAGGATTGCGTAATTCGCGCCCACAATGAGCGTCGGCACCATGGCCGTAAAAACGATGGCCGCCATGGTATTTCGCAATAGCAGTGTCCAAAAAGGTGATGTCAGGAACACGCACAGCGGAACGATAGCGATTGTAAGCAGAAGATGGTTGCGATTTCCGGCATTCGAAAACAAAAGCAATATCGCCGAAACTATGCCGCTTAACGCGAGCGCGAACCCCAGCACTTGCATTTTTTCCCGCCAAATCGATCCCCGCCGTAATGGCTGTATCAGCAGAAGAGATAATGTGCCGTGATGCAGGTCGTTCCCAAAGGCCTCCACCCCCATGAAAAGGCAGCCCAGCGTGAACAGCGCTGTCGTCCAAAAATCCGCATCGTCGCCCAGGCGCAAAAACGGAAACGCTGCAGCCAGGAGGGTCAGCCCGAATGCCGGCAGCAGCACTCTGATTTCTTTGACGATTCTCTGGTTCATCGGTCAGGCGAGCGCAGCGACAAAGATCTCCTCCAGTGTCAGGTTCTCGACGGCGATCGCGTCCGGCCGGAGCGATTTGATGCGCGCCATCACCACATCCGCATCCCCATTGACGGTAATCTCCACCTCCCTGCCGTCTGTTTTAATCTTCTGTTTCGAAACAAAATCAATCGACGGCGGCGGCCCGCTGAACCGCGCCCGTATCTTCCGGAAGCGGGATCGCGCCTCGTCGGCTTCCATGACCATCACCTCTTTGCCGTTTTCGATAATCGTAAACTCGTCGATCAATCCCTCGAACTCCGAGATAAGATGCGTGGAAACGAACACGGTGCGTTTGCCTGGCCCGGCATCCTGGTACGCGCCGATCACCGTCTGGATAAATTCCCTCCGCACGATCGGATCGAGACCGGAGGTCGGCTCATCCAGCACAAGCAGATCCGGTTCGGCGCACACCGCGCCGATCAATGCCAGTTGCGTTTTCTGGCCTTTCGAAAGCGCATTCACCTTTTTGGCCGCGTCCAACCGGAACTGCCCCAGCAACTCCTTCTCGGTTCCCCGGTTCCATCTCTGGCGAAAGGAGGCAAGATAATCGAGGGTGTCGCGCACCGTCATCCATGGATAGAACGCCACCTGATCGGGCACATAAGCCAGGCGTGACTTAACAGCAACTTCATCGCGCTGCGGATCCATGCCGAAAACTCGAATGGATCCAGCAGTGGGCTTCAGAAGGTTGAGCAGGCATTTGATTGTGGTCGTCTTGCCCGCCCCATTGCGCCCGAAGAAGCCATAGCATTTGCCCGCATGCACACGCAGGCTCAGGTCGTTGACGGCGTCCGTCCGCCCATATGTGCGGACCAAATGATCGATCTCGATGACGGGAACTGCCGGGCTCATACCATTCACTCCTCTTGTGTTCTCTGGGTTTTATTTGCGAAGATTTGCAGCCGCTCTTTGACAATATCGAGGAACTCCTTTTCGCCTATTTGCAGATGATGCGCTTGAACGATGGCCGCATCGATTTCATCTGCCAGCATCTTTTCGCGGACGGCTTTCTTGAGCGGTGAATTGTTCTCAGTAACAAAGCAGCCTTTGCCCGCGACCGTTTCGATAACGCCCTGGTTTTCCAGTTCCGCATAGGCCTTTGCCACGGTGTTGCGATTCAGCCGAAGTTGCTCGGCAAGCGGCCGTATCGGAGGAAGCGATTCACCGGCATGCAGCACGCCTGAAGCCGCAGCCGACTTGATCTGGTCTACGACCTGCAGATAAGCCGGCTTGCCGGACTTAAAGTTTAACTGAATCAACATGCGCCCTACTGTCCTATGACAATATGACAGTTCTGGGCATTGTCAATCATGCGATTTTTTTGGCCACTTTTCCCGCCACATACGACTAAACAGGTAAGAAACGATGTCCGACCATCTGGACCAACTTTGCAGGGCCGCGCAGGGCGGCGACATGGCCGCTGCTTGCGAACTGCTTAACGCCTTCTACGAGAAGGTCTTCGCCTATTTCCGGCGCTTGTGCGGACGCGAGGAAGATGCCGCTGACCTGACGCAGAAGACCTTTGCGAAAGTCTGGGCTTCCCTTGGGTCGTATCGGCAACGATCAACCTTCTCAACCTGGGTGCACGGAATCGCCCGCCACGTCTACGTCGACTGGCGTCGGCGCAAGGACTTGTCCTCACAGGCCGACGATAGCTGGTGGGATGCACAACCGGATTCTCAGGCTGGCCCGTTTGAATCGACCGCTGAGCGCGAAATTGCGCAACAACTCTATGCGCTCGTCGACAAGCTCGACGAAGACGCCCGCGAAGCGGTCCATCTGCATTATTACCAGGAGCTGACCCTGGAACAGACAGCGGAGGTATTGGGCGTGGCGGCCAGCACGGTGAAGTATCGGCTCCGGCGAGCGCTCGATTTCCTCAAGCGACACGTTACCGAACCAACCAACTCCAATTTATGAACGATACTCGCATCGAACATCTGTTGCGCAATGCGCCCAAAGTGTCTCCTCCGCCACAGTTGCTCGCGCAACTGCGGTCGCAAATCGCTTTGGAAAAGCCGGCCGATAAGGTCGCTTTCGCTCTCACGCCGTGGTGGAAGCGTTGGGTGCCGGCCTTGTCATTCGGGGTGCTCATATTCGCCTGCCTCGTCGTCATCGGCGTGCAAACGACTGAGTTGCTGGCGCTGCGCAATGAAAACGAGTCTCTCGATCGACAACTTCAAGCTTCTGCCGCTCCGTCATTGCTGGAGAGTGCGACCGACGATTCGCAGGACGTGGCCACACGCGTGGAAGAGGCGCAGAACCTCCGCACAGAAATCGAACAATTGAACCAGCAGCTAAGGCAGATTCAGGAATTGCAAAAGCAGAACGAGGCCTTGCGAACACAAATTGCCGCCGCGAACGCGAAAACAAACACGGAAGATCCGTTTGCGGCCGAAAAGGCAAAGGCTGAACGGATCGCCTGCATCAATAACATCAAACAAATCTGCCTGGCCGCTCGCATGTGGAGCAATGATCACGGGGACGTTTTTCCGATGGACGTCATGACCATGCAGAAGGAGTTGAACAGGCCGAAGATACTCACCTGCCCATCGGATGCGGCCAATCTGCCGGCCCAGACATCATGGGAGAATTTCGATCCTGGCAAAGTGAGTTATGAATGGCTCGCAGCGGGTCATCCTGAGGGCACCCCGGAAGAGGTAATTGTAAGGTGCCGAATCCATTCCAATGCGGGTATGGCTGATGGCAGCGCGCAGCAATTCAATCCTGACTCCGTAGGTTACGTGACGGAAAACGGCATCCTGAAACTTAAACGCAGAGCCGTTTCCTTCGAATGAGGGCCATATGAGCAGCAAACGATTCATCGCCGGCGTTGTGCTCCTTGTTCTTCTCGTTGTCGCCTTCGGCGAGCGCAGAACCCTTTTGCAGGCACGAAGCAGGCATGAAGTGTTAGCGGGCCAAATTACGGAACGCTCCGCCGGTTTGCCAAATAACACAGCGCCGATGCTGGGCGCAGAGCCTGTGAATGCCGATGCGCAAGACGCGATCCGGGACCTGCCGCGATTGCGAAACCAGGTCCGTGAGTTACGGGAACAAAGCCGGGCATTGCCCAAATTGCAGGCCGAGAATGATTCGCTTCAGACACGCCTGACGCAGGTGAATGCAGCTCCCCCGGTCGCAGAACCCACGCCAGAGAATGGTTTTCTCATGAAAGAAGCGTGGGTCTATGCGGGATTCAATTCGCCCGAGGCGACAGTGCAATCGTTCTTCTGCGCGCTGCGCGACGGCAATGTTGCCAATGTGATGGCCTGCCTCGCATCCGGATCGGAAGGAGGACCTTCACGAGACAACGTCATGGAAGGTGCGCGCGGCATCGCGCGAATTAAAGGGTACCGCATTGTCGGCTCAGAATTCACCGGTGCTGACAAAGCAGTGGTCAAGTTACAGGCAGCCGTTAACGGCATGACCATAGACATGCCCGTGCTCCGCAAAGGACTTGAGTGGAAGATCGATTTCGATCGCTAAGTCAACGTGCCAGAATGCGCCTACCACCGACCGCTTATTTCAGGATCGCCAGCAGAATCGCTCCCAAAACCGCTACCGCCCCTCCGAAAATAGAACGTTTCGTCGGCTTTTCCCCTTCCAGGAACCGCGAGAACGGAATGATAACGATCGGCGTCAGCGCGACTATCGGAAGAACTATCCCCGTTCCGGTAGTCTTCAACGCCCACTGATAACAACTGACACCGAGCGCCGGGCCGGACAACCCGTTCAATAAAACCAGCGCCCATGCCTTGCGCCACTGCGCCAACTTCTGGACGGCGTGGTCTGATTGACCGGGCCACAGCCGTAAGTTTTTCCGGTTCACAACCAGGACGAAGATCGCCGTCAACAAAACGCCACCGAGGATTCGCTGATACGCGGCCGTGATGCCGTCGATGTTTTCGCCGGCGGCATCCGCCAGCGCAAACGCCTTGCGGCTGAGCACCGCGCCGTACCCCTGGCAAATCGCGGCGATTAGGCCAAAGAACACGCCGATCGTGAATGCCTTTCTTGTCAGGTGAAACTCCCGCCCGGGACTCAACGCCACCGCAACACCTGCCAGAATCAGAACAGCGCAGCCGATTTGCGGCGCAGTTAACGGCGTGCCCAGCCATGCCCACTCCAAAGCCGCCGCCAGTGGCGAGGACAAACACAGGACCAGCATTACCGACAGCCGCGAACCAATTCGAGGCAGCGCCTGAAACAGCGCCATATCCCCAATCCCAAACCCAATGCAGCCGCTGAAAAAGAACACCCCGAGTGCTGTCCCGCTCAAGCCTGCTCCGTAGACATGCGCATATACAGCCAGAAGAATGGCCGCAAAACAAAGACGCCAGAAGTTCGCTTCCGTCCCGCCCAATACCGCCGCCGCGCGGCGGCCGCACACCGCCGAAATTGAGAACAGAATCGTTGTCGCAAACGCGGCAAGCACGCGCTCTTGTATGGCAAAGCGTCCAAAACGTAAAACGCAGAAGTTGCAAAGCGCGCATTCGCCGCTCAAAGAGTACGGAGTCCCGGCTTCAGCCGGTGCCCTTCCGTTCATCGTCGAACCTCGCCAATGCGCGCGTTGTTTTGACGTGCTTTGGGAACGTTACTAAGTTCGCTCAATGCGAAACGCGGCCATGAGTGTGATTGCTTTTGGGGGCGGATTCGCAGTGATGGTGCTGGAAATCGTCGGCGCCCGCTATTTAATGAAAGATTTCGGCAGCTCCTTCTATATGTGGGTGAGCCAGATTGGCGTGGTCTTGATCGCGCTTGCCATCGGTTACTATGCCGGTGGCGCACTCGCCGATCGCTATCGGCGGCTGCGGCTCCTCACCTTCCTGCTTGTCCCCGCCGGCCTGGTCATCGCGTTCATTCCGCTTTTTGCCGCGCCGCTCATTAATGCCCTTATCATGCGCCATCCGGCCGATTATGTGCCACGCGTTTGGCAGAAACTCGATCCCGCCCTCGGAAGTTCCCTCGTGTTCCTGTTGCCTTGTATTGGCCTCGCCAGCGTTTCGCCCATCCTTATTCGGCTTCTGACGCGTAATATCGAGCACGTTGGCCGAATCAGCGGCTGGATTATCGCCGCCAGCACGGTGGGAAGCATCGCCGGCGTCTTTGTCTCCGGTTATGTCCTGATTGATTACATGAGCGTGCCCAACATCTTTAAAATCACAGGCGCGCTGACCGTTCTTCTCGGCCTGGGTTGCTGGGCACTGGACCGCCAATGGTTAAAAACTGCAACGCGCGCGACCGCTCTTCTCGCCCTCGCCGCGCCGGCGGCTTCGGGGGCCCTGGACACCTCGCCCGTGACGATCTTCGAGACCACATCGGCCTACCACAACATTCGCGTGCTCGATCATGACGGCATTCGCATGCTGAAGTTTGACGGCGCGATGCAAACGAGGATGTCACTGCGCAATCCCTTGCAAGGCCATTTTGAATACACGGACTACTTCCACATGCCGTTGCTCTGGAATCCAGGAATGACCAACGTGCTGATGATCGGCCTCGGCGGCGCGAGCACTCAGCGCTCCTACGCGCACTATTATACGAACATAACCGTGGAAAGTGTGGAAATTGATCCCGTGGTGCTGGACGTGGCACGCCAATATTTCCAACTCGTCGAGTCAGCCATGCAGAAAGTGCACGTCGCCGATGGGCGCGTGTTTCTGCGGCGAACGTCCGCGAAATACGGTGCGATTGTGTTGGATGCCTACGTGCACCATCGCTACGGCTCAGCCGTCCCCTACCATCTCGCTACTAAAGAGTTTTTCGCATTGGTCCGCGATCATCTCTCGACCAATGGCGTCCTCGCCTACAATGTCATTGGCACGACGCGCAATACCCAGGCGGATCTTTTGGGGGGACTTTACAAAACGATCAAAGCTGTTTTTCCACAGGTCTACATGTTCCCGGCGCAGACGTCGCAAAATGTCGTTTTGATTGCCACGCTCTCCCCACAACGAGTCACCCTCACCGACTTGCAGCAGCGAGCCATTCCACTGATTCGATCGAAAAAGGCAGCACTTCCATCCTTCTGGGGGCGCATTAATTCCTTTCGGGACACCACACCCTTCAACATCGGCCGCTGCAATGTCCTCACGGACGACTACGCGCCCGTCGATGGCCTGATTCAGGCTGAGTAGCGAGCCAAGTGGCGCGTCCGACAGGACTTGAACCTGTAACCTTCTGATCCGAAGTCAGAAGCTCTATCCAATTGAGCTACGGACGCTGGCCCTTGAAGCCATCAAAATGCAGCCAATTGCAGGTGAAAGCAAAATGAAAATGCCGTCGCCAAATCGCACGGCAGATCTCAGTTTTTCGCGCCCAAATCGTAGCAACCGACGTGAGGAGGTTGGCGTCCGCAGGCCGCAAGGTACGGAGTCCCGGCTTTAGCGGGCTTTAGCGGGCTTTAGCCGGTCCCCCTTTCGACCTTCATCGAGCCCAGACCTTTTGGCGCTTCCGCACGTGGTTGCTTTCCGCTACATCATTTGCAAGCAATAGCCATGATCACCCGTATTCGCGCCACGCCCGTTTTCCTGCTGCTGTCCCTGCTCTCACTTTCACAACCCGGTTCCGCCGCCCCGGACCCCAAACCTACGGACGCCGACATCCTGCTCCGCTTCGGACAACCGTCGACGAACCGACCGAGTATCGCGCCATGGAAAGACGGCAAGTTCACTCTCGCCCGGAACGACGTCGTGGTTTTCGCAGGCCAAATGAATTTCGTGCTCGAACAAAAATCCGGCGAATTCGAATCGCTTCTGGCCTCCGCCTTTGCCGATCAGCAACCGCGCTTTCGCTCCATGGCATGGGAAGGCGACACCGTCTACGAGCAGTGGCGTGACTTGAATTTTGGTTCCTGGAAAAGCCAACTCGAAGCGATCGAGGCGACCGTCGTTATCGCGCAGTTTGGCCAGATTGAAGCCCTCGACGGTCAAGGCCGGCTGCCCGAGTTCACGGCTGCGTATCATCGGCTTTTGGATCAATTCTCGGCGCAGACGCCTCGACTGGTATTGCTCTCTCCCACTCCGTTTGAAAAGCCGCAACAATCGCATGCGCCGAATCTCGCTGCGAAAAACGATGATTTGGCTGCCTATGTAAACGTCGCGCGCAAAATCGCTCGCGAACGCCGCATCCCTTTTGTCGATCTCTTTACGTCCCTCTCCCGTCGCGATGGGCCACGCCTTACTGACAATGGCATGCACCTGACCGACGAAGGCCTGCGGATCGTGGCACAAGCAATTGCGCAGCAGCTTGGCGTCAACGTAAACCGCACCAGCAATCTCGCCGACTTGCGCGGCGCCATCCGCGAGAAGAATCGCCTCTGGTTTGACTGTTGGCGACCGGCAAACTGGTCGTTTGTCTACGGTGACCGCACGACGCAATTGTTCGCTACGTCTGCTGGCGGCAATCCTTCCCTCCGTCAGATCTTTGAAGGCCATAAGCCGCTTGTCGGCGTCCTGGATGACCGCATTCACCAGCTTGCGAGCGGACAAAAAGCCCCCGCCTATAAACCACCGGAGTTGCCGCAGGCGCCGGACACGAATCAACTCAGTCCGGAAGCGGAACTGGCCACCTTTACGATGGCAGAAGGTTATGAAGTCAATTTGTTCGCGTCGGAGCGCGACGGCGTTGTGAAGCCGACACAGATTTCGTGGGACGAACGAGGACGCCTCTACGTCGCTTGTTCGCCAACCTACCCGCATATCCACATCGGCCCGAAGCCTGCCGATTATGTACTCGCGCTCGAAGACACGGACGGCGACGGACGCGCCGAGAAAGCCTGGCGCTTTGCCGAAGGCCTTACCATGGTCCAGGGCGTCGAACCGGGCGAAGGTGGTTTATACGTGTGTGATTACGACCAACTGGTTCACTTGCGCGATACAAATGGCGACGGACGCGCCGATCAGCGCCGCCTGATGTTCTCCGGCTTCGGCGTCGGCGATACCCACCAGCTCATCAATTCCATCGCCCATGGCCCGGATGGCAGCCTCTGGTTCACGCAAGGGCTGCATGCGTTCTCCCGTGTCGAAACACCCTGGGGCCTGGCGCGGCTCGATCGCGCAGGCCTCTGGCGGCTGCGCCCGCGCACGTTGCGCCTCGACTCGTTCTTCAATGGCGCCAAAGCCGGCCACAATTGCTGGGGAGTGGCCTTCGACGATTTCGGCCAGGTCTTTCACAAGTCCGGCGATCGCCCCGATGGTTACTATACGGTTCCCGGCCTGACGCGAGTCGCTGATCCCGCGGAGTATCACCCGTTGGGCGCGCTATTTTCTTCGCCTTCGAAAACGACCGGCCTCGAGATCATTGGCACGCGCGCTCTGCCGGACGACATTCAGGGTTGCGCGATCATAGGAGATTACTTCGGTAACAAAATCGAATTCCACCGTTTTGCGGACAATGGCTCGGGATTCAAGACCACACTGCTCCCGCGAATTTTGAAATCGTCCTCCACCTCGTTTCGCCCCGTGGACGTCAGCATCGGCCCGGATGGCGCAATCTACGTGGCCGATTGGTTCAACCCGATCATCGGCCATTACCAGGCGAGCTATGCCGACCCGCACCGCGACAAAACCCATGGGCGGATTTGGCGAATCACCGCAAAAGACCGACCGCGGATCAAGCAGCCCAACCTCGCCGCGATGTCCCCCGCTGAACTGATCGCACAACTCCGTTCGCCCGAACGTTGGACGCGCTATCACGCCAGGCGCCTGCTTTTCGAGGCGCCGCCCGAAAAAGCTTTGGCTGCAGCCCGCGATTGGGTGGCTGCGCTTTCTGCTGATACTCCCGATTACGAGCGGCTCCTTCTCGAAGCCATCGGCGTATTCGAAGCCCACGAAACACCGAATCCCGCCCTCCTGCAAAAACTGCTTTCCGCGAGCGATCCGCGAGTTCGCGCTTACGGCACGCGTGTCATTGGCGCATGGTCTGGAGGATTGCCCGATCCACTCGCGCTTTTGAAATCGCGTATTCGCGACGACAATCCGCGTGTTCGTCTCGAAGCCGTCGTGGCCTGCAGTTACGTCCTGCGGCCCGCGTCGGTCGAAGTCGCTGTGCAAGCCCTCGATTCGCCACGCGATCCCTTCATCGATTATGCCCTCGCCCAGTCCGTGCGAACTCTCCGCCCGCAATGGGGCCGCGCCTTCGCCGAAAATCGACTCACCTTTGCCGGCAACACGGCGCACAAAGATTACATCCGTAAAATCGCCGGTGACATCCCCGCCGAACCTCATCCTGGCAAGCTCGTCTACGAAATGGCCTGCCTTCCCTGCCATCAGCCCGACGCAAAAGGAGTCGCCGGAATTTATCCGCCGCTGGCCCAAAGCGATTGGGTCGCCGGCAGCGCCAACGCCCTAATCCGGATCGTTCTCCACGGCCTCGCCGGTCCGATTACCGTCCTCGGAAAAGAATACGGCGGCGCCGAAACATCCGTCCCCATGCCCGCCTTCGGCGCCTTGACCGACCAACAGATCGCCGACGTGCTGACCTACGTCCGTGGCAACTTCGGTAACAACGCCCCACCCGCTGCCCTCGCCGACGTACAAGCAATCCGTTCCACCACCAAAGACCGCGAGACTCCGTGGATGGCCAACGAACTAAGCGCGGATCGTTCGGTCAGAAGTCAGTGAGCGTGGCCGGTGAAACTCAGCTGCGTGTCGCGGAGCCCGCTTCGACAAGTTCAATCTCGATGCGCTGGCATGATTGGCCGCTGCACGCGCACATCTCCAGCCAGTAGCGGATTTCGGCTTCCAACTTTCGTAATGCTTCCTGCCGGGTTGGCGCCGTGACCCGCACCGGCCCAAAATCCGGCCCTGCGTGCTCGGCCAGCCATGTGCCGCCTTTCTCGTGTATCTGATACGCAAATCTCATCTGGTGATTCGCCTCTCAATACCAGTAAAGGATTGATAACCCGCTACCCCACCCTACAGAGCCACGCGTGAATTTACAACGCCAACAACGGACAACGAACGACTACCAATCACAATCCGATCTTTGACATTGCGCTCTGCCCGGCGGCAGAAAACAATAATCCCAATGACAACAACCTGCTTCCTTCAGCGCATCTTTCTTTCCTCCGTCGCTGTCCTTTACAGCCTTCTGGCAGTCGCCGATGACCGCACTGCGTTAGACCGCTACGTGGCCGCCCCGGATACCAACTACAGTTACCATTTGGTCAACACCATCCCTGGCGACGGCTACACGACCTTCGTTCTGGATATGACTTCGCAGTCGTGGCGCAGTAGCAATGAAGTCAATCGCACTCTCTGGAAGCACTGGGTTACAATCGTTAAACCGGAAAGCGTCACCACTTCCAAATCGCTCCTCTTCATCAGCGGTGGCAACAACGAAAGCGCCGCGCCCGAAAAAGCCGATCCCAAACTGATCCGCATTGCCACAGCTACCAAATCAGTCGTCAGCGAACTGCGCATGGTCCCCAACCAGCCGTTGATTTTCACCGGTGAAACCAAAGGCCGGACCGAGGACGCGCTCATCGCCTATACCTGGGATAAGTTTCTGCGCACTGGCGACGAACTCTGGCCCGCGCGCCTGCCCATGACCAAAAGTGCTGTCCGCGCCATGGATACCGTGATTGCTGTCTGCGCCGGTCCGGAAGCGGGCAAGACGAAGATTGACTCATTCATGGTTGCAGGCGGATCCAAGCGCGGCTGGACCACATGGACAACGGCAGCCGTCGACAAGCGCGTCATCGCAATTGCGCCGATGGTGATCGACCTGCTGAACATCGAGCCATCCTTCAGGCATCACTATTCTGCATATGGGTTTTACTCACCGGCTGTGCGCGATTACGAAAATATGCACATTATGGATTGGAGCGGCACACCCGAGTATCGCGCGCTCATGAAAATCGAGGAGCCCTACGAATACCGTCAACGCCTCACCCTGCCTAAATTCCTGATCAACTCGAGCGGTGACCAGTTTTTCCTTCCTGACTCGTCCCAGTTCTACTTCAACGATCTGCCCGGGCCCAAGTATTTGCGTTACGTGCCCAACACCGACCATTCACTCAAAAACTCCGACGCCGCAGAGACGCTGCTCGCCTGTTATCACGCCATCCTCAACAACGCGCCGCTTCCCAAGTTCTCCTGGACCGTCGATAAAAACGGCGGCATCGTCGTAAAGACGACGGACAAGCCGAAAGAAGTTAAGCTCTGGCAAGCGACCAATCCCGACGCCCGCAATTTCACGCTCTTCACTTTAGGCTCCGCCTGGCAAAGCTCGGCCATTTCAGAAGACAAAGCGGGCACGTACATCGCGAACGTTGAGAAGCCCGCGAAAGGTTGGACTGCCTACTTCGCGGAACTCACCTATCCCGGCAACGGCCCTGCGCCGATGAAATTTACGACACAGGTCTGCGTGAGTCCTGATGTATTGCCTTTCAAGCCGCGCTCGACACCGCCCATGAAAGGGTTCATGTCAGGGCGCTGATATCTGTCCTCGCACCCCCAGCACCGCGGCCACCCTTGGGCACCCAGGACGCTTGCGTAAACGGGAGCGGACTGGCGTCGCTTCCAGTCGAAATCACCACGTGAACTGCAGCAACGACACTGCCCGGCGTGGAAGAGTGAAGCGCAAGTTCGCTTTGCCGTTTTGGACGCGAGCACTGCTTTCGGCCAGGGCCGCGAGCTGCCCGGCCTTTTCGAGCTGAGCGTATTGCTCAGGCGTTGGTGACTGTGGAGAGCCCATCGCCTTCCATGCCGTGAACGCGTTGCTGTGCTGCTCGTCGATCCGAAAGTGGTGGAGCTTCGCTTCGCCACTGGAAATCGGTAGATTGCTGAGCGTTAACTCGACTTCGGCTTCGGGTCCAGAGACGTCATCATCGTGATACTGCCACGCGAGAACTGACAGTTTGTTTTGGTCGAGGCTGGCGAGGGCCGATACATCAGGTGTGGCGCGGACGCCTCGTTGTGTGATGTCATCCAGCGCGGCAGCATGGTCGCTGTTCACGACCAGGCGTTTCCCGCCCATTTTGGCAAACATACGAAAAACGCTGAGCACAGGCTTGTCGATGCCGTTGCTCGCCAGCGAGCGGAAACCGGCGAAGTAGGGCTGGTCTTCGAACTCGAACGCCCACGTAAGCGCGCCTTCGATGTTCACCTTGTGCTTTTCGGCTAGATCATGAATGCGCGTGTAGATAGCAGCGGTGTAGCTGGAGTACATGGTGCCATTCCGATAAGCGAGTTGCTGTCCCTGGCAGGCAGCGCAGCCTTCCGGATCGCACTCACCAATCACTATCGGCGTGTTCTTCAATTCAGGATATGACGCGACAATGCGGAAACCGTCCTCGATGGTGCGCAATTGAGCGGCTATCCCCATTTGCACGTGGCCGTTGGTGTATTTCGGCGCGCCTTTGGCATGAAATGAGACGAAGTCCAGCGGCGTGCCGACCTTGCCTGTAGCGTAGTTCGTCCCGCGCAGGCAGTGCTCGAGAAAATCGCGCATGAAGCGTCCCCCGCTGCCAGCCGTGTCGGGACCGCCTACTCTGGCCGTGGGCAGAGCGCGCTGGACGCCATCGATAGCGTAGTCGTGGAGTTTACGAAATTCCTGTGGCGTCCCGCGCCAGTAACCAATGTTCGCCTCATTCCATACCTGCCAGTACCAGGTTTTGACTTCCTCAAGGCCGTATTTCTCGATGCAGTGCTTTGTCCACTGAAAGGCCAGCTCGCGCCATTTGTCGTAGTCCTTCGGCGGATAGGCCCAGCCGGTATAAATCTCCTCGTAACGCGCGCTCGGAGTCCACTTGTGCTGATATGGTTCCGGTTTGATAGAGAGGTCTTTCGGCATGAAACCGATTTGCACATACGGGCGCACCCCACGGTCGAGGTACGTCTGGAAGATGCGATCCAGGATGGTCCAGTCATATATCGGTTTGCCATCAGCGTCTTCCTTGTAGACACCTGTGGAACCCCACTTTAGAGCCGGCGTGCCATCTCCAGAGGTGAGCAAGTTGTGCGCACGAAAGTAAACATGCTGACGACGCAATTCGCCGAGTTCCGCCACCAATTTTTGTCCGTGCTTCATGTAGGCGTAATTCGGCTCGTCCGCTCCGAAAAAGCGCCATATCGGTTTCAACTCGCCGCTGGTCGTGGCTGCGTCGACCCGGATGGTGACGGGGAAAGAATCAGCCGCCGTGGCCGTTGAAAGCATTGCAACGGGCAGTGCCGTCAAGGAAATGCAACTATAGATAAATTTTTTCATGTCATGTGCCTTTGCTTTCGAGAGTGGCCGCGAACGCAGGTTGCGCAGCGAAGAGCTTCAAGGGCTGGATCGACGGAATCGCGAGACAAATCGTAGCGAACGCGAGCAGATGTAACGAACCGGCGAGTCCGAACACCAGACTCCAGCCATGGCCGTGGTCAAGGAGGTATCCGACCAGTTGCCCAAAAACGACGCCACCCATTGCACCGCCAAAGCCCACCAACCCGGCAACAGCACCGACCGTGCCCTTGGGAAAAATATCTGCAGGCAGAATCATCACCAGCGTGGACCACGATTGTTGCCCGAAGTAAGCAAGGCTGAAGAGCGCGATGGCCCACGCAACGGGAACGTTTGGCACAAACAGGATCAGGGGCATGATAATCACGCTCGCGCCCAGCGCAATTTTGCGAGCGCGGTTGAGTGGCACCTGCCGGTGCAACAGCCAGCTTGAAAACCATCCGCCAACCAGACAGCCAATACCAGCCGCGGCAGGAGGAATCCACGCGAAGGTCCCTACGGCCTTTATGTCAAAGCCGCGCGCGTCGTAAAGATATTTTGGCAGCCAGAAGAGGTAGAAGTACCACGCTGCATCGCTCAGAAATTTTGCGGTGACCACGCCCCACGTTTCACGGAAACGCAGGAGCTGGATCCAACTCACCTTCGTCGTATTTTCGGCGCGAATCATGACGGATTGAAGTTCCGCGCGTTCGGCGTCGCCGAGCTTCGGGTGTTGTTCCGGCACGAAGTAGTCGCGTCGCCACCACAGGGTCCAAATCAACCCGACCGCACCGGTGATGAAGAAGATCCATCGCCAATTCGCGACGGACAAAACCAGCGCGATCAACGGTGGCGCCACAATCATGCCTGCGGCTGTGCCCGCGTTCATGACTCCCATGGCCGTTGAGCGTTCCTTGACCGGAAACCATTCCGCCACGGCACGCGTTGCCGCTGGAAAGCCTCCGCCCTCGCCGGCGCCCAACAATAACCGGCAGGCCGCGAGCATGACGAAGTTCGCCGCCAGCCCGTGTAGTGCGCAAGCCATCGACCAAAAGATCATGATGATGGTAAAGCCAAGGCGCGTGCCCAGGAGATCCATCAGCTTGCCTCCGCCCGCATACATCAGGGCGTAGGTAATGAGAAAGGCGGTTTGCAGCACCGAAAACTGCTGGTTCGTGACAGGGATGTCTCGCTCGATCGCTTTTATGGCCACGGGCAACGTCTGGCGATCCAGATAACTGATGGCGATGCCGACGCTGACCAGAAGAGCAATGCGCCAGCGCGTTTTCATAGAAAAGGTCAGATCGGGAGTTTTACGGCGATTTTTTCGCCGCGAAACTCCACCTCTTTTGGTTTGGCATCGCTTCCTGCTGCCTCAACTGCAAGTTTGCGAACACCGCCGGGCCACTTCTTAGTGCGAGCGTCGGGCTCAACGGTGAGTTGCCGCGCCGTATCATCCCAGTGGCAACGAATCCAAACCATGGCCGAGTCCGAACTGTCGCGGTACCCGAGGCTTTGGCCGTCATCGTCGTAAAGTGTGAACGAACCGCTTGCACCAGGATGGACACGGAGAGTCGTGGGCTGCGATACCGTTTGGGATGTGAACTGACGGACCGGATCGAGGGGAATAACAGCGCCTGCGCGGACGTAGAGTGGCAGCGTTGCCAGATCGACCGGCCGCTCAATCCAACGCTTCCCTTCGAGCTTTTCGCCTGTCCACCAGTCGTACCAGTTACCCGCCGGCAAATAAATGCGGCGTGACGTGGCTGCCTTTTGCACAACAGGCGCGACGAGAAGCTCGCGGCCCCACAAGTATTCATTCCCAAGCTTCACGGCCTCCGGGTCATTCGAATAATGCAGCCATAAGGCGCGCATGAGCGGCAGGCCCGTGTCAGATGCTTCGCGAGCAAGACTGTAATTGTAGGGCAACAGTCGGTAACGGAGTTCGAGATACTTCCGGCAGATCGGTTCGACTTCGGCGTTATGCAGTTCGGCCCGATCCACGTTCTGGTTGTTTTCGATTGGGCCATACTCGCCGGTGTTCCAGCCCCAGGGCAGGCGCAGCTTCCACGTCCGGCCATGAGCACGAAATGAAGGGCAAAATGCCGAGAATTGAAACCAGCGCAGGTAAAGCTCCCCGGTGAGTTCGCGGGTCGGATAAAAGCCGCCGGTGTCGCTGCCCCAGAAAGGCGTGAGGCTCAAGCCATGGTTCAACCCGATGGAAACATGGGACGCGAGAGTCTCCCATTTGGAATCGATATCGCCCGACCAAATCCAGCCACCGTAGCGCTGCGAGCCGGCATAACCAGTCCGATGCAAACTCCATGGGCGAACATTTGGCCGATCCTGTAGTGGGCCTTCGTAGTAGCACCGGTGGCGGGTCAGCCGCGCTTCGAGCGGCAGTTCATCGCCGTCGTCGGGCCACCAGCCATCCACGCCGAGCGCGAACGTCTCGCGATGGCGCTGCCAGTAGTTGCGGATGTGCAAGCGCGAATCTGAATTCTCAGTGATGGACGCGCCGAAAAGGTTTCGCGGCGCGCGGTTGACGTGAAAGACAATCCTGAAGTTGAGGTCATGGAGCGCCTTGATGTTTTCGGAAACAAAAGCGTTTGTGTTGAAGTTGACGGAACCATGGCCCGTATTCCACCCGTTGGTGCAGTAACCGGTCCCAAGATAGATCAGTGCATCGCAGGGCAGCTTCTTTTCGCGGAAGGTCCGTGCAATGGTCACTGGCTCGTCCGGTCCCGCCAGGGTGCGATGCGACTGAAAGTAACCGAGCGTCCACTTCGGTGGCATCACGGGCTTTCCGGTGATGCGCGTATACTCGGTCAGCGCATTTGCCGGTTCATCGACGCGCATAACGAATAAGTCCATCGATTCGCCGGGTTTCGGAATGAATCGCCCCTTGCCGTCGCGCAAATCGAATTGTCCTTCGGGCCGGTGCGCAAAGACCGCCCAACCTTCGGTCCCGATCACGAATGGCGAGGGGACAACAGAACCAAGCACAGGCCGATTCCATCCGCCCCAACTCGGTTCCATGGGATAGAACGCACCGCGCCGATCAAATTGCTGCGCGCCCTCGCCGAGCCCGAGAACGGGCGCTTCCGTGCGGAAGGCCACTCCCGCGTTTGTACTCGTCGCCTCATCAAAGGTCAGTTCCTGCACCAGTTTCCCGTCCGCATTGCGGACCGAGACAACGAGCGGTTGCGCCTTCACCGCGACGCGGAGTTGTCCGACTCGCACTTCTTTCCCGTCTGCTTCGCGCAGACGTAGTTTTTCGGTCACAGTAAACGGCACGAGCACGGTGGACGGCGTTGGTGGACGCGGTTTCCCTGTTTCGTCTAACAAAAACAATTCGAGCCGTACCGTGCGCTCGCTCACTTCGCTGAGAATTAATTCGCAAGGCGTTCCTGCGAAACGAATGGGCTCAGAGGAAAGAGGCGTTACCGCGACAAGGAGCATCGCCCAGGACAGGAATGCCCGCCCTACATTGCACGCGGAGACGCCGCTCGAATGATGTCTCAAGTTCACTGTTGTAGGGCCGCAGGTGCTGTATCCAAGGACGGCCAGCCATCGGGATTCCAACGCAGCGGTTGAATCGCGAGCATAGAGGCACCGCGCTGACTTCCGTTATAAAAGTGGCAACTGAACCAGAACCTTCCCTCTTCCTTGAAAATTCCCGCGTGACCCGGTCCGATAAATGCACCGTCCGTGCCCAAAAGCAGCGACCCGCCTTCCTGCGCGAGATCCTTCTCATCCTTATCCAGGTAGGGCCCAGTGATCTCACGGCTGCGGCCAACGCGGATGTTGTATGTGCTGTTCGTCCCACGGCAGCAGGTGCCCCAGTTTACGAACAGGTAGTAATAATCGCCGTTCCGGTAGATGAAAGGCGCTTCGATCGCTTTCGTATGTGCGAGCGAGTACATCGGCGAATTGGTCGCGATGCGCTTGCCGGTTGCGGGATCGAGTTGCGTAAGTTTGATACCGCTCCAGAACGAACCGAACGACAGCCAAAGACCGCCAGCCAGCGTCTTTGTAACCGCTGGATCAATCGCGTTGAAGTTGTCGGCCTTATCCGACTGAACGACGATGCCGTGGTCGGTCCAATGAAAGTCCTGCGCGTCGGGATCGAGCGTGGGATTGGACGCCAGCCCGATCGCCGAAGTGTTCACGCCGAACTTCGAAACGGAATAGTAAATCCAGTAGCGGCCATTATGGTGAACGACGTCAGGGGCCCAGAAGTAGCCACGATGACCAGCGACGATATTGGTGATCCAGAGAGGCAGCTGCTCGAACACGCGCGGCCCGCGCTCCCATTGCAGTAAATCCTTCGACCGCCACGAACTCACTCCTGGCCCGGTGGCGAAGAGCCAGTATTCATTCCCGCACTTCACGATGGTGGATGGATCGTGAAGACGCGTATCTCTTTCGCCATGACCTCCGGCCAGGGCCACGGCTGCAGAGCTGAGACTCGAAACGGCCAGGATAACTGCAGTGGCCAAAGCTGTAGACTGCGGGCTCACGGTAAACGAGTGCTCATTACGGCCTATAGCGCCAATCTACGTGTCCATCGTAGGCCATGGTTTCATTGACGAGCGAATAGAGATCGGGGTCGTACTCCTTTAGCGTTTCGCGCGTGCTGATAGGGTGTGCCGCATCGTGAGGTGCGGCGTCCTGACCCAGCGCGTCGAAGTAGGCAAGCGCTCCGGCAGTCCAATAGGCGACTCGATCGTGAACAGCGGCAGTGCCCTTCCATTTGCCACCACTCGTCGCTTTTTCAAAAAGCTCTTTCAGCTTCTCATCAAACCGCACATCGAGCCGCTTCACGCGCAGTTCATATTGCTGCACGTCGCGCCCACGTTTCTCCCAGTTGGGATCCACCGGGCGCGTGGCTGTCACCTGGTAAAGAGCATTTGCGAAGACGCGAATTACCTGGTTGTCGCCGACGCTCGGCTGACGCGGATCGGCCAGCACGTTTTCTTCCGCAACGACCAGCAATTTGGTTTCCGGCGAATATTCGAGCGTGCGCGCAAGAGGATCGACGACGGACAATTCCGGCAAATCGGACAGCTTCTCAGTGCGTCCGAGGACAACTAGCTTCACGCCGTCAGCCATGAGCGCTTTGAGGATATCGTGGCGATACGCGAACATTTTACGGATGGTATCATTGGCTTTGAGCATCGCTGCTTCGCTGGCATGGTGTCCGAGTACGGTAAATTCGCGCGCCCAGGTGAATTTGGTGTAGTACGGATTGATTTTGAATTTGGCCGGCGGCGTGGCGACGTCCGGAAGCGTTTTCAGGAAGCTGTAACGCCAGTCCTGTTTCGGACTGAGCTTGAAGGTCGTTCGTACCAATTCGTAACTCTCCACATCGTAGGCCTTGAGTTGCTCGCGCGTGCCGACCGGCCCGTGGTTCCAATTGTTGACGCGATTGCAATCGAAGTACGACTGGCAAATCTCGGCCCAGAACTCGCCCGGATTGGATCCGGCGTAGGTGTTCTTCCAGAGCCCTTTGTCGATCGCTTTACGGTAGACTGCTGTCTTGCGATCGTTCCAGGTCGAGTCGATGGAGCGCAGCGTGCTATCAATGGTGTGACAGAATTCGTGCACGCCGATGCTCTCGTCGTCGTAACGGTCGAGCGCAAGACTCAAAAGATTTTCCTCGCCAAAGCTGGTCGGTTTCCCGCCCGTCCCGCGCACGCGCTCGTTTTGGTAGGCCGGGTTCGGGTGATTGCGATATTCGGGCATGTCAGTATAGACCTGGTCCTTGCCGATGATGATCAGATACATGCCATTCTTCACCATGGCCTCGATCACGTCGGTCCGTCCTGCAAGCAAATGAGTGACGATGTCGTAGGTGCGCTGCAAAGCCAGGTCAGCGACGTCGCCAGCGGCAACGACAGGCATGCCCTTCACATCGATGTATTTCTTATAGAACTGACGGGCAGCATCGCGATCTCGTTCGCGGACCAGTTCGAAGAACGAGTTCGGTGGCGCGGTGACAGGCGGATAGTCCGCACTCCTGGCGGACGGTGCAAAAAGCGACGCGGTAAGAACGACGGCGACAAACGGCCGTAAAAGGGAGTTGAGGTTCATGGCTGCATCCTTTAGCGGCGTGAATCACTCACTTCGCCGTCGGCTGAGTTCAGCGTGGGACCCGTTTCTATCCGGCGGCTCCTGACCCAGCAGGTGATGAACGAAGAAATCCTGCATTCGACGCTGACCGTAGCTTCCGCCCATGCCATGGCCACCCCCGGGAACGACCAGGAGATCGAAGTCTTTGTCGGCCTTAATAAGAGCATCGACCAAACGCATGGTTGATTCCGGCGGCACGTTTTCGTCCATTTCACCAACGATCAGAAACAGCTTGCCGCGGAGTCGATGCGCATTATCGATGTTCGAACACTCGCTGTATTGCGGACCGACCGGATACCCCATCCATTGCTCGTTCCAGGATGCCTTATCCATGCGATTGTCATGGCAACCACACGAGGCGACGGCGACTTTGTAAAACTCGGGATGGAACAATACAGCCGCAGCGGCGTTTTGCCCGCCCGCGGAGTTGCCGTAAACACCCACACGGTTGATGTCCATGTGCGGGTATTTCCCGGCAGCCGCTTTCATCCAGAGAATGCGGTCCTTAAAACCGGCGTCCTTCAGGTTGTGCCAGCAGATGTCATGAAAGGCCTTGGAACGATTGGCGGTCCCCATGCCATCAATTTTCACGACGATAAATCCCAACCGGTTCAGCGACTCATAGCGCGAGCGAGCACTGAAAGTTTTCGGCACGAATGAACCCTGCGGTCCGGCGTAAATGTCTTCGATGATCGCATATTTCTTGTTCGGATCGAAGTCACGCGGGCGGGAGATGGTGCCCCAGATATCGGTTTTACCATCGCGGCCTTTGGCAACGAACACCTCGGGCGCCTCCCATCCGCTCGACTTTAGATCCGCAACGTCCGGCTCTTCGAGTTTGCAGACGAGTACGCCGTCGGACGCCCGCCGCAACTCGTTGACTGGCGCCTGGTCGACGCGCGACCAGGTATCGACGAGAAATTTTTCGTCCGGCGAAAACTGAACACTGTGATTACCGTTGCCTTCGGTGAGCGCCGTTAGACCGGTGCCGTCGAAGTTGATGCGGTAGTAATGAATGAAGTAAGGGTCTTGGTCCGGATTTCGTCCGCTGGCACGGAACCATACCTGCCGGTTTGTTTCGTCGATGCGATCGATGCCGCGGAGGACCCACTCGCCCTGCGTGATTGCATTCTTCAATTTGCCGGCTTTCGCATCGATCAGGTAGATGTGGCGCCAGCCGTTGCTTTCTGACACGTAAAGGATTTCATCGGTCCGCTCGAGCCAGTTGATAGCGCCCAAATTCAGGTTTTCGGTGTGCGCCGTCCAAATAAAGGTGTCGCTCTTTTCATCGATGATATTGCGCGACGTGCCGGTGCGCGAATCAACTTCGATCAAACGGAAGCGCTGATGACCTCGGTCGGTGACTTGATAGCTGAAATGTTGCTTGTCGCGATCCCAACGCACCCGCGGCCTCAGCCATTCATGCTCGATGCGATCTACTTCGGGCTTGATCTGTTTTCGCGTCGCGACATCGAAGACGTTCAGTTCGTAAGTGGTAAATTTGTCGCCGGGCAGTGCGTAGGGTCTCGTCTGAAGTTTCGCGCGCCCAGCTCCCTGCGGCGATGACTGAATCAAATAGACTTCCTTGCGTTCACCGGGCTCGATGCGGAATGCAACCAGCGTGCTTGAATCGGGCGCCCACGAGGGTCGACCATAAGCGCGTCCTTCCTCACCATCGCGACTGAGTTGAATTTGCTTTTCGTCCTCACGCGATTTGATGAACACATTGTATTCCTTCACGAAGGCCGTCCACTTGCCATCCGGCGAACGGTCGCTGTCGGAACGGTTTTCGTCTCCGCTTTGGCGCTGGCGATTTCGTCTGCGACCGAAGCCCGTTTCATCGTCCGCACTGCCTGCGCCGGAAAACGTGATATCCGCGTCCGTTTTCGAGCACTTGTACGAGGCCAGGTCACATTTCCAGGTTGTTTCATCCACCTTGAAGGCAACCGCTTTGCCGTCCTCGATGAAGGCAATGCTGTTGAATGGAAGCCTCTTGTATTCAGAGCCGGTTGCTTTGGACAACGCGGCGATAAGCTTCGCATGATCGAAAGCCAACTCACGCGTGCCGCGCTGCGCATCGACCAGAATGAATTCTCTGGCGTCATCGCGCAGGTCGTTGCGATACCAGAACCTCGTATTGTTTGCGAACCAATGCGGCGTGACGCGATCGCGAAAGACCCGGCGTGGACCGGGCTCGACAGCGCCCGGCCGCTGCTGAGGAGATTCCCGTTCATCACTCGGAAGTTCCTCGGCTTTCGATCGGACAGGCAGCGTACAGAGCACGAGTAACAGCAGGACTGCGACTCCATGTCGCCCGAGTGCCCTCAGAGGTAGCGCAGATTGCCAATCTGCTGTATCGCAGGTTGCCAACCTGCATTTCGTTGGAATGTCAAAGCGCGTTGTTTTCATTGGTGTGCCTGGGCTAAGAATTCAAGCAAGCCTTTCATATCGTCCGGCGGGATCGCTTCGAGACCGATCGGCATGATTGAGAGTTGTGATCCCTCCAGTGACGCAATGTCTCTGCGTTGCACCACATGCTTCTGTCCGGTGGTGTCGAGAATCTCAACCGTCGTCTGTGATTCCGCTTCGAGCCGTCCAGAGAAGGTATCGCCGTCCTTGGTCGTGACATTCCACATGCGATAGTTCGCTTCGACAGACCGATTCGGATCGAGGATTTCGAGCAGAATATCGGCACGGTCGCGCGAGCCGACGCCGCTCAGGTCCGGCCCGATTTTTCCGCCCTGACCGTTCAGCATATGACAATTGGCGCATTGCGTGGCGAAAACTTCCTTCCCACGAGTGGCATCGCCTTTCTCCTTCGCCAGCGGCAGAAGTGTCTTCACGATTTCCTGACGGTCAGCGGAAACGGAGGTGTTGATTTCAGCCATGCGTTCGGCGCGACGGGCAACAGCGCGATTCGGGCTCTGCTTCAACTGCGACCAATGTTCCAGCGCCAAATCGCCTTTGCTGATCTTCTGTTTGTCGACGGCGTCCAAAAGCGCCATGGCCCATTCGCCACGACGCATCAGCATGGTGATCACCACCCGGCGGACCGACGGCGAAAACTGCGCCCAATGCTCCGTCACCGCCTCGCCCGTGCGCGTGATTCGGCTGTCAGCAAGCGCGTTGACCAACCCTGTCGCCAGTGCGGGCGGGCTGAGGATATTTATCTGCTTGAGCACGAGCTCAGACGTTTCGGAATTGTCTTCCAGCCCAACCAGCCGTTTGGCAGCCGCGGCTCGTTTATCGTCCGCCAACGAAGCATCAACGACTTGCTTCTTCAGCGCGTCGAGGATGGACGCGATGCTCGTGCCAAAAAGTTCAGGCTGTCCCCAGCGTTGCGCGAGCCCCAGCAGCCGGTCGCGCGCGTTTTCCGGAAGCGACTGCATCAGCGCCGCAAGCGTCCTTTTCTCAGCGTCTGCCAGCGATGGCGATTTGTCCTGCGGCCATCCGGACATCAACCCGTCCAGAACGGCAACCGTGAGTCCGGGTGAAGCGCCTTTGAGCGCTCCAAGTGTCGCAACAATACTGTCCGCTGGACCGCGCTGCGCATAATGAGCAGTAACCAGGCGCACGATGCGGCCCAGTTCTCCTGCGAGTTCGGATCCTCCAGCAGCCTTGAGTTCGATATCATCGAACCACGCTGTGCCGGTGACTCGGCCCCAACCACCAAAGAGGCAGTTCACGGTCACTTCGCGCATCTGGCCCGAGTTGAAGTTGAGTTGCACCTGCGTCCAGTCATTGTCACCGCTCAGAGCTTTGGTGCCGCCTCGCACCGGATCCTGCAGTTCATGGATGTTCAACATCGCCCCGTTCGCGCGGCCGACCTTCTGCACCTTTTCAGTTTTGATCCAGCCGGTGAGTTGATAGTCAGTGCGAGGCTTGACCGGGACGGTCACAGTCCAGCTCACATCGCCGCCCTGCTCGGAGGAAATCTTCACGCTGCGGCTGCCGGTGCGGGCCACATCGGCCGTTGCGAACTGACCACGTCCACTGTGCGTCGTTGTTCGCCATTTTGCCGGTTTGCCGTCGGTTTGTTCCTCGAAGGAGGAATTCGGAATGAGATTTGCCGCCGTTGATTCAGTGGATTGGCCGCCTTCTTTCGCGACCGGTTTGTGACTTGCCAACACAGCCTTGATGAATGGCGCGTCGTTGCGAGCGGCAGCGCTGGTAGCCGCGTCGGGAAGCCAGCGGTCTTCAGAATTCTTCGGATCCTGCAACGCGGCGAACACGGCGGTAGCAGCGGCGTCCGATGCCGGCATTTCCGAAAGCGCGAGCAACGCAGCCATGCGGACCTGGGCGTCGGGGTCCTCGATGAGTTTGCTGCTGAGGAGGGGGCCCGCGTCCTTGCGCGGAAGAACCATCGCCGCGGCGCGACGTACGCCTGCAGAGGAATGTTTCAGAGCAGCGATGGCCGCCTCGGTTGCGTTCGCGTCCGAACCTTCCAGAGCGCGAAGGCCATGCAATGTCCAGAGCGCGTGAATCGCGGCGGTGTTCAATCCAATTTCGTCCAGTTGCGTGTCACCGACCAATTTGCACAACGCCAGCACGACGTCTTTGTTGCCGCGATCGACCAGCAGGCGTTGCGCGTGCATGCGCCATAGCATGTTGTCGCTCTTCAGCGCGGCCACGAGTTGCTGCGGCGTCGCTTTGTCGAGACGCAACGCAGTTTGGGAAGCAGGTTTAGACGCGGCCGTGTAGCTGACACGATAGATCCGCCCATGCTCCTTGTCGCGTAACGTCGTTTCGTATGCGGCGCCACGGCCAGTGCGAAAACCTCGCGGGGTTGGATTGTGCTGAATGATGTAGTTATACCAATCGACTACCCAGAGCGCGCCATCCGGGCCAACTTCACCGTAAATCGGCGATGTCCATTCGTCGTCGCTCGCGATGAAGTTACGCGCATTGTGCGCGATCACGTCCGCGCCGCGCCGTTCAAGGTAAAATCGCCCGAGCAGGTGGCCGGTTGGTTCTGCGACGAACTGCACCTGGTTCCAGTACTCCTTCGGAAAGGCGCGCGCCGTGTAGATGGCACTGCCCGATCCGGCTGTGTAACGGCCATGGAAGTCGACCTGCCGAACCTTCTCCGTTAATGGATAAAAGCGCTGGCTGTCAGCCGTCGTCTCCAGGCGGCTCGCAGACCATCCGTTAACCGCTTCGTAGTAGCGATTGGGGATCGGCATGTACATGCTCGCGTTGCCGTTGGCGGTCGAGCCGATGATGATGTTGTCCTCGGTGATCCCGAGCCCCCAGGTATTGTTGTTGCTGGCGCGGACGTACTCGAGGGCCGAGCCATCCGGCTTGAAGCGGAAGATGCCCTGCCCGAAGCGGATTTGCTTTTCGCCGACCGTGCCTTGGAATCCCGAGTAACCCACCGTGCCCCAGATCCAGCCATCAAATCCATACCGCAGGTTGCTCGCGGTCGCGTGCGTATCGCGCATGCCCCAACCGCTGAAGAGCACTTTCCTTTCGTCGGCTTTGTCGTCGCCATTGGTGTCCTTGAAAAATTCCGTCTTGCCGGAGTGATTGACGATTACGCCGCCGTTGGCGAAGACGAAGCTGGTCGGGATACTCAGTTTATCCACGAAGATGGTGAACTTGTCCGCCCGGCCATCGCCATTAGTATCTTCGCAAATCTTGAGACGGTCGCGCCCTTCGCCCTCAGGCTTGAGCTCATTCGGGTAATCCAACGTTTCTGCGATCCACAAACGCCCGCGCTCGTCCCATGAGAGCCAGATCGGCTTGACGATGTCCGGCTCGGACGCGAACAGGCTCGCTTCAAATCCAGGAAACATGGCGAGATGTTTCTTTGACTCGGCCGGCTCCAGCGGTTTCTGCATCGTGCCGATCGGATCGCCTTGAGTGCCCCACTGTGCGTTCGGCGTATAGTTCGGCAGCTTGTCTGGGGCCTCACCATACTGGAACGGTTCCAGCCCGGACTGCTTGCGAAGGCGCGTCGGTGAGTTGGCCGAAGCCCAACGGATGCCGTTCTCCACCAGCGTCTGAAAGCCGGCGTTACTCCACGTCCGCTGGTCGTGACCCCATGCTGTGTAGAACACGCGGCCTTTGCCCTGTTCCCGCACCCACGTCCACGGTTCCGCTCCGCTGTCATCTTTCCTTTCCGCGAGCACAATACGATTGGTGTTGTGCTTTGTGTGAACGTACGTTTCGTCCCAGCTCTCAATAGCGGACAGCCCGTTCATCACCGGATGGTCAGCTTTGATAATCGTCTCCTTAAACACTCCGGTGCCGTGCTTCTGAAATTGGGCGCCAACCAGCGCGATGTATTCCGGCGAATTGAGGAAACAATAACTCGCGCAATGAATCGGCACCAACCCGCCGCCGCGCTCCACGAATTGCAGCATCGCCTGTTGCTGCTGCGGCGAAATCCTGGTCGTGTTGGCGTAAATCATCAGCGCATCAAAGCCGGCCAGCTTCGCCGGATTCACGTCCTCCATCGCGTCCGTGTAAACCAACTCAATGCTGCGACTTGCCATCACCGGCTGCAGTTGTTTGAAACGCTCCGCCGGCTGATGGTGCCCGTTATCGCCGAGGAACAGCACGCGCAAGGATTCCGGTGCCGCCGCAGGAGCGGCTGACGCCGAACATAAAGCGAAAGCGAGCAGCAGCACGTTAAGGCGGCTAAAGGTGATGGGCGAAGAGTTATTCATTTCCAGGAAAGGGTTAACGCATGTGTAGCCAGCAAGCAGGGCATAACCGGTTGTGCGGGATTATCGCCCTACTGTCCAGCCCGTCTTGGCTCCAAACGACAGCTCCCGTGCGAATTCCGGCACATCCGAACCCAGGCTTTCAGGGAAGCAGGAACGGCCCCGCGACTTTCATCCAAAGGAAAAAGCCGACCACTCCTCCAACGCTCCAGGTCAAGAAGGGTATGAGTCGAGCTCCCGGTGGGTGCAGGCGAATGGTCGCGACGATGGCGACCAGCCCGAGAAAATAGGGAAGCAGCCATCCGGGCAGGCCCATTGCCCGGGAAATAAACGCCTCGTCGTCGGACAACGGATGGGATGGGGAGCCTGCGAAGCTGCGTAACCATCGGCCCACATTCAGAACGAGGGTGGTAGCTACCCAATCGCCCGGTGTCACCACCGTCGAGAGGCGGTGCACGCGGGACGTGCGCAACCACAGGAACCCGGCCACGGCCAGGAGAATCTGAACCAAAGGACCGGCAATCGTAACCAACACATTGCGGCGCTGCGTGAATTTTTCCTTTGGAACGTCGAATCGCGTTTCCGCGAACTGCAGTTTTGCGCCCCACCCAACACTTCTTGCCGCCATAACATGCCCCCACTCATGGAGAACAATGAAAACGGGACCGGCGAGCAAGGCACAAAAGAACGGAAGCAGAAGCCTTTGCGCTTTGTTCATTGCTTTGCCGAACATCTCATCCGTACTAACATGCGGTGTCGTCCGTATTGATCACGAGTTCGTAAAAGCCCGGCGCACTAAATCAATAAGCGCGCCGGGGATCACCCAATGAAGCAAGGCTCCCCCGTACCACAAAGGAACAGGAATTGAGCGCGTCGGAAACATGTGCTCCAATAAAATGGCGCTGCCAGGAAACAAGTAATGCGATAACTCAGGGCCACCGTGTGGCTCGAACGTGGCAACCCACGCAATGATGGCGAGCAAGCCAACCCCAACACCAACCAGCGTACCGATGAAAGGTCGAATGCTCATGACGTGTGAAGCGGCCTAATCTCTCATTCGCACCACAATTTGACTCATGGCTCCAGCTGCCATCCTGGCCACTCTCCGATCTGTCGAGTGACACAAGTTATCCATCAATGTGCTAGTGCTGTATGAATAAACGTCAAAGCGATCTTGATGATTATGTAAAGTACACCAACGCTGCCGGCCACAATAAAACCGCTGCGTACCGATTTTGTGGACAGGTAGGAGTGCTCCATCCTCTTTGTCCCAAAGTCGTAGCCACAATCACACCTGCTTGCTGAATCGTGATTAACGAGACGACATTTTGGACAGTCTTTAGCCATCTAAACCCTTCGACGCGGCGCGATCATACAGGCATTGCACAGGCTCAGCGACCCAACCAGCGGGAGGCGTGAATTGCAACCAGAGAGCGATGCCCAGGCGCTGCAGCGCAGGCGGCCCAACTCACGAACATTACCAGACCGCGAGCATTTGGGGCAACGCCTACCACAGCCCCCAACATCGCTCATCCGTCCCATCCGTCCGAAACTCACATGCGACACTCTCAAACTCCCAACTCCCAAACTTCCAAACTCCCAACTAATAGGGTGCAAACCTTATCCGTCCAGTCCGCCTTCCGGAATAGAATTTGAATTATGCGGACATGCGGTCAGACGCTGCATGGGCAGCATGAAGACTGGTTCAATATGTTCCGGGCTCCCGGCAAGCGGAGTCATTCGTCATGACTCGTGATCCTTCAGCGCAGCCGAGAGACTATAAACGCGCCGCGTGGCTGCGTTATGGTGCGGCCGTGCTCTTTGTAGGCGTGGCACTGGCTCTGCGAGCGGCGTTCGACGCACTCCTTGGCGATGCGCACCCATTTCCATTTTTTCTCGCGGCCATCGCCGTCGCAGCATGGTATGGAGGGGTGGGACCAGCCTTGCTGGCTCTGCTTTTGGGTTATCTGGCGGCAGAATGGTTTTTTATAGCGCCACGGTACGACCTCGCCATCTCGACTCCGCTCCATTTCTTTTCATTGGCGGTTTACGCCATCACTGGACTGGTGGTGGGCTTCGCCGTTAGCGCAGCGCAAACGGCTGCAAGGCGAGAGCGATATCGAACGGCCCAGGTGCGTCAGGAGCGAGAACGCTTTCGCGTAACGCTTGCCAGTATCGGGGATGCCGTCATCGCCACGGATGCTCAGGGGCTCGTCACTTTTATGAATCCGATCGCAGAGAAGCTCACTGGCTGGACACAGCAAGAGGCGTTGGGACACCCGTTGCAGCACTGCTTTAAGATTCATAACGAACTGACTCAACAGCCTATCGACGATCCCGTCGCCAAAGTTCTCCACGAGGGCAGGATCGTCGGTTTGGGCAATCACGCGATGTTGGTTTCGAAGACCGGCCAGGAAATTCCCATCGACGACAGCGCCGCGCCCATTCGCGATACGGCCGGAGACATGGTGGGCACGATCCTGGTCTTCCGTGATGTATCCAAACACCATGCGGCGGAATTGGGCATGCGCCGACTCGCCGCCATTGTCGAAGGCTCCGAAGATGCCATCATTGGCAAGGATCTGCGCGGCGTCATCACCAATTGGAACAAAGGGGCCGAACGCATCTTTGGCTACGCTGCCGCCGATGTCGTGGGGCAAAACATCACAATCCTCATTCCGCCGGACCGCCTGGAAGAAGAACAAGAAATCCTGGCCCGTCTCCAGCGCGGCCAACGCATCGAGCCTTTTGAAACGATTCGCCAAACCAGGGATGGCCAGCAAATTCATGTTTTCCTGACCATCTCCCCGATTACAGATGCGGAAGGACGTGTCGTCGGCGTCTCCAAGACGGCACGTGATATTACCAAACGTAAACGCGCGGAAGAAGCCCTGCGCGAAAGCAACGCCCGCAACACTGCCATCCTGGAATCCGCCATCGATGCCATCATCGTCATCGATCACGAAAGCAGATTTCTCGAATTCAATCCCGCCGCCGAAAAGATGTTTGGGTTCAGTCGTTCGCAGCTCATCGGCCAATCCATGCCTGAATGGATCGTGCCGCAACGGCTTCGGGCGCGGCATTATCAAGGACTCAAGAAGTATCTCGACACCGGAGAGGGGCCGGCCCTTCGGAAACGAATTGAACTTCCCGCTTTGCGCGCCAACGGGCAGGAGTTTCCGGCCGAACTGGCGATCATACCCATCCCCGGTTCAGACCCTCCCTGCTTCACCGGCTTTGTCAGGGACCTTACTGCGGTCAAACAAGCTGAATCCGCTTTGCAGCAGGCCCGTGAAGATCTCCTCAAGGCAAACCGCGGCCTGGAGACCAAAGTCCACGAACGGACGGCTTCCCTCCAACAATCCCTCAAATCCATGGAGACCGTCCTCTACACCATTGCCCACGACTTGCGCGCTCCTAATCGGGCCATGCAAGGTTTCGCCCAGATATTTCTCCATGATTACGGCCCCCAGCTGGATAAGACGGCGCGCTCCTATGTGAACCGCATTTCCGACGCTGCGCTCAAGAACGACGCGCTCATTTGCGATCTTCTGGAGTATGGCCGCCTGGCTCACGCCGAACTTCCCATGGCTGACATAGATCTTGGCCACGTCGTCCAAAAAGTTCTCCAGGACCTGCAATCACAGATCACCGCCACCAATGCGACCGTCGAAGTGGCCGAACGCTGGCCCTCCGTTTGGGCCAATGATTCTGTTCTGAACCAAATCATCACCAACCTCCTGACCAATGCCATCAAGTTCGTCGCCCCCGGTATCCATCCTCACATCCGCCTCTGGAGCGAACCCTCCACTCTCAAGTCTCAACCTTCGACGAAACTTTTTGTCGAAGACAACGGTGTAGGTGTGCCCCTTGAGGCGCAAGGCCGGCTTTTCCAGCCCTTCGAGAGAGGCGTTGCCGATCCCCATTATGAAGGCACCGGGATGGGTCTGGCCATCGTCCAAAAAGCTGCCGAACGCCTCGGCGGCACAGCCGGCTTCACCTCCACTCCGGGCCAGGGAAGCTGCTTTTGGGTGGAACTCATGGCGCCACATTCGTTAGAACTTACCGAGAGCGATGAGCCGAAAAACCTTGCTCCACATCGATGATAATTCGGACGATCTCTTTCTCTTTCGCAGGGCGTGCTCACAGGCCGGTGTCTCCTTCCACCTGGAATCGAACGACGACGGCAAGGAAGCTCAGGACTATCTCCAGGCCCGCGGTCAGTACTCAGACCGCTCGAAGTTTCCTCCTCCCGACTTCGTCCTGCTCGACCTGAAAATGCCGCCCCCGGACGGGTTTGCGATGCTCGCCTGGATTCGCGAGCGTACCGAATTCAATCACCTCATGGTCTGCATCTTCACCTCCTCGTTTCAATATGAAGACATTCAGAAGGCTTATGCCGGAGGCGCCAATTCTTTCCTCACAAAACCTCCTGCTTATAACAATCTCGTCGCCATCGCAACCGCATTGAATCAATCCATTGCAACCACTCCTCCTGACGTGGGACCCCTTAAACAACTTCCCGAATTCCGTCAGTAGCTGGGAACAGCAGGACGTCGAGGGCCTCGGTGGCGCCTTCGAGGACGATACGGCCATCCGGTTCGACCACATGGATCGGGCGGACATTAAAGTCGAGCAACCGTATCTCAAGGCGGCCGATATATTCCCGGCGCTTCTGGCTGACGAGATCGCGCAATTCGCGACGTTCGGTCCGGCTAAGCTCATACTCTACGCGACTGCCGTAACCGCTGCCGCGTGGAATGAAAGGCAGAAAACTGACGCGGCGCACCCCGTTTGCGAGGCAGAACCGAATTATCCATGGGACCACATCCAGATGGCGAGTGACAATGGTGGTCTGCACCGACGTTGTTACACCGGCCCGGACCAGGCGCTGGATGGCTCCAACCGTCTGATGAAAGGCGGCGCGCCCAACCACTTCGTCGTGATGATCCTGATCACCGTGAAGACTTACTTTGACCTCCGTTTTCCCCGCGAGCAGCGCGGGAATGAGGTCGTCAGCCAGGGCGATTCCGTTTGTCGTCAGTTTCGATTTGCCGCGCTGCGCGCGCACGTGGGCGATCAGTTCGGGCAGATCGTGGTGGATAGTTGGCTCTCCGCCGCAGAAATGGATCGTCCTTACCCCTCGCGCGAGGAGCCAGTCGATCCGAGCCTTCAGGGCCGCGGCAGGTGGATGAACACCTCCATCGGGTGGCGCGAGGCAAAAGCCACAGCGCGCATTACAAAATCGCGTGACGCGGAAGCAGATCATCGGCGGCAAATCCAAATCGGGCCGCAATGTCACGGCGGGCAAGGGAGCGTCAAGATGGATGGACGATCCGCTCATGCGTGAATCGCTTGTGTCCGCGCGAGGTGATGACGGAGCCACGCTTCCACTGTGGCGCCCCCGCGTTTGACGAGGGCTGTGTTCCAATCCTTGCATCGGTCTGGTGGCGGGAGGCGGCAAGTATTGGCGGTGGTGAGATGTTGTTCGTATCGGGCCGCCTCCAATTCGCCCGGTCGATTCGCGTCGAAAGCCAGCCACACAACTTTTCCGGCGCAGACATCGGGCAGCCACGGCGCCCATCGCCCCACCGTAGCGACAGAGCCGTAACCGCACACCGCCAGCGAGAGAGCATCGAACAAACCTTCCACGAGAATAATCGGGTCGAGGCGCCATCCGCCCAGGACGCTGATCGCTCCGCCGCCCGGGCCAATTGTGAGCATCTTGTTCTCGTGGCCGGTGTGGCGCAAATAACGTCCATGGACAGAGCAAAGACCATCGTCGCGATCCCGCATCGGAACAATGACTGCGGCGCGTCCGCTCCAGTCAGCATCGAAACGGACACCGGCGCGGTCCGCCACTTCAACTGGAATGCCCCTTTTCTCGACGTACATTTCTCCTGGAGTTCCCATCAGCAACGCCCCCCGTGCCAGTCGCACGTCAGGAGCCTCCCTCGTTCCCGGCATGCATACTGGATCGTTAAAACGCACTCGTAACCCCAGAACGATACTGACAGTTCCAAATTCCAGCATATTCAGGCTCCGGACTCGACGCTAATGCTAACTGTTGCTTTAATAGGTAAGTAAAGCTCCCTGGCGGATGAAGAAAGACAGAACGCCACATCAAAGCCGTCGCAGCGCCCTCACCCAACCCTCTCCCGGAGGGAGAGGGGACTCTCATCGGCGCAAAAGCCCAAAGCGCTCCGTTTGGTGGGTAGTCGTTGGGGTTATGGTGACTTTGGGCATTGGAGTGTGGTACGCGGGAAGAGTTGGCCGACCGAAATTGACTGGCATCTCTCCGGAAAACAAATTGGACGTCCGACAGGAATCGCTGCCCGAGCCGGAGCAGGAACAGGCCATGCGCCGCGAACAACTTCAAGCCGCCGACAAGCTCCTGGCCGAGTTTTCGCAAAATGATGATGTGGTTTATCTCGCGGGACTCGTCCGCAACGATCAGGGGGACAGCGAAGGCGCGATGAAGCTGTGGCAACGTTCGCTGGAACTCGATCCGACTCGGGCCGACGCACATGAGAGTTTGGGTTACGCATTCCTGCTGCGGGACGATTACGAAAAGGCCGAAGAGCACCTTCGCAAAGCGATCGAGATCGATCCCAAGTTAGCGACGGCGCGGTTCCGGCTTGGTGCGGCGCTCTCGCAGCAAGGCAAGTTCGCTGACGTGATTTCGACGCTCGAGAAAGCAGGCTCGTTGTCCGCCGAGGCCCATCGCCTGATGGGCGATTCGTGCCAGCATCTCAAGCAATATGATAAAGCCAGGGCGAGCTTCGAGGCAGCGGTTCGGCTCAACCCGGATTTCACCGAAGCCTATTACGGGCTGTCCAAGGCGTGCACTCAACTGGGCGAAACCGACAAAGCCGCGGAATATTGGGAAAAGTTTTCAGCATTGAAAGCGCGGAGCGACGATGCCGAACGCGAGAAGCGAGCGCGCTTTGCGCCTTTGCAAGTTACCAGAAAGAGTGTCGCGCAAACGCACACGGACGTGGGGCGCGTCTATGCGCTGCTGGGGCGCCCCGCCGAGGCGGAGCAACTGTGGCTGCGGGCCACGGCGCTTGATCCGGAGAACACGCTGTGCCGGCTGAATCTCGCGGTGTTCTACCAGCGCACGGGGAAGGACAGCGAAGCACTGCGTTTCTATGAAGAAGTCGCCAAAATCGATCCGAGCGATGCGCTGGTGCACCTGAACCTTGGGCGCATCAGTTTGAGGCTGAAGCAGCCTGACCGCGCCGAGCGGGCGTTCGCCGAGGTGGTGCGGCTGGCTCCAAATCAGCCTGAAGGGCACAGCGCGCTGGCGCAACTGTATCTGCAAGCCAACAGGAATCCTGCTGACGCCGTACGGTCGGCCGAAGCAGCAGTCAAGCTGTCGCCGGACGCGCAGTATCTGGCAATACTCAGTGAGGCACGCGCCCGCAACGGAGATCGACCGGGCGCGCTGGCCGCCATCGATCAGGCGATCGATCTCCAGCCGGCCAATGGCCAGTTCCAGCAAATGCGCGAAACGTTGTTAAGGAAACAACCACCATGAATGTCTCAAGCCTGACTTGGTGGAGGCGCCTGTGGAAGATGGGCACCCCTTCCCCCTCACCCCAACCCTCTCCCTCAGGGAGAGGGAGAATCGACGGCAGCGCCTTGGCAAGTCCGAGGCCGCATCGGTTGAACGACGCGATCCGTTATTTCCTTTCACCCAGGGAAACTCGACCACTGCTCCTTGATTGGTCGCGTGGCGGAATTCCAAGCTCCCTAATCCATCCAAGGCAGGATCACAGCGCCGGCAGCAATCGGAAATGGCTCGATTGCTTTAGAAGCGGTGCGTGTGGCTCCCTCTCCCTGAGGGAGAGGGTTGGGGTGAGGGGGAACGCGGCTGCTCAAACCCGAGGCGCCCGCTTGTTCTGCGACTGTCGAATTACCCAAGTCGTTCCTTCGGGTTGGTGGTTATCGGTTCTTGCGTTCTGCGTTTGCGCTTCTTCATTGTCAGCCGCCGATCCGCCGTGCCCCATCCAGCTTCACAACGTAACCAAAGAAACCGGTATCACCTTCGTTCACACCGATGGCAGTTCAGGCCAGCGCTATATCGTCGAGACTGTTGCCTCAGGTCTGGCGCTTTTCGATTACGACAACGACGGCGACGTCGATATCTACTTTCTGAACGGCGCTCCCCTCGGCCCCACGAATCGTCCTCCGGCAACTGCCTCGCGACAGTTCAAGAACTCGCTCTGGCGAAATGATGGCCAATGGAAGTTCACTGACGCTACCGAGCGCAGCGGCTTGGGCGACACTGGTTATGGCCTTGGCGTGGCGAGTGCCGACTACGACAACGACGGCGACCAGGACGTTTACATCAGCAATTTCGGTCCCAACAAATTGTATCGTAACAACGGCGACGGCACTTTTACCGACGTCACCCAACAGGCGGGAGTAGCCGATGGCGATGGGAAGATTGGGGCTGGTGTGGCATTCCTCGACATAGACAACGACGGCGATTTGGACCTTTTCGCGGCGCATTATGTCGACTTCACTTACGAGAATCATCGAGGGGTGCGGTTTAACGGACATCCCGCTTACGCCGGGCCGCTGGACTACAAACCGACTCCCTTCAGCCTCTATCGCAACAACGGCAATGGCACGTTTACTGACGTGAGCGCTGAATCCGGCGTGAGCAAGTACAAAGGCGCGGGCATGGGCGTGGTTTGCTTCGATGTCGACGGGGACGGAGACACCGATATTTTCGTCGGCAACGACAAGAGCGGAAACTCCCTTTTGATCAACGACGGCAAGGGACATTTCAAGGAGAATGCCGGGCTGGCTGGTGTTGCTTATGATTCGGGTGGGCGCGCGCAGGGAAGCATGGGTGTGGAATGCGCCGACGTGGACAACGATGGCGCGCTCGATCTGTTCATCACTACTTACCAACAGGAACCAGCCACCCTCTTCAAGAATATTGGCAAGGGCATGTTTGAAGACGTCACGCGTTCGAGCAGAGTCGGCGACGGCAGCTTGCGCTATGTAAAATGGGGCACGGGCGCAATCGATTTGGATAACGATGGACTTCGCGACGTTTTTATCGCGTGCGGCCACCTGCATGACAACGTTCACCTTTTCGACACCACCACGGTGTATGAGTGCCCCAGCATCGTTCTGCGCAACACAGGCGGCGGAAAATTCACGAATGTGTCCGATAAGGCGGGCGACGGCCCCACGGTGAAACGCAGCGCCCGAGGCGCAGCGTTTGACGATTTGGACAACGACGGAGACATAGACATCGTGATCCTCAACTCACGGCGCGAACCCACGATATTGAGAAACGATTCGCCTCCGGCGCATTGGGTTGGCGTCCGCCTCGTCGGGACAAAGTCAAATCGCGACGGCATCGGCGCCAAAGTGAAAGTAGTCGCGGGCGATCGCACCCTGGTAGACGAAGTTCATGCCGGCCGCGGCTACCAAAGTGATTATGGCCGTCGTCTCCATTTCGGAATTGGAAATCAGGCTCAGGTCGAGCGAATTGAGGTACAGTGGCCAAGCGGGATAAAGGACGTAATCAAAACGCCCGGCGTGGACCAGTTTGTAACGATCAAGGAAGGAACCGGCGGCTAAAACGGTAGTCTCGTTTCAGTTCGTTCTTTGCGCGCTCGCGCTCTGAACCGGCTTCACCAGCGGAAAGCGCTTCTGTGGTGTAACACGAAAGCCCGGCTCGCCTTCCTTTATCTCAATCGCACAATCCATGGGCACATTCGTGATCACCTGGGTGGGCCTGCCGGCGAGCGGCCATTGGATCGTTATGTGCTGAATGGATGTCGCGCGTCCGAGTCCAATTTCCTGTTGCAGGCTGGAAGAACCAAAGCTCCCGCCGGTCGAGACGAGGCTGTGAATTTTGCGAGTCCTTTTTGCCTCTGCTCCTGAGGCTCCAACAGGATCTGCTTCCTGGACCTCCACTGCAATGCGGGCGCCGATCGCATCGCGGTTGGAGCGCACGCCGCGCAACCGCACTGTCACCCAATGATTGCCGTGGCCCGGGTTATGAAACAGCGCGCTTTGAAACACATCCCCTTCGTACGCGCCGCCGAGCACTTCGAAAATGTCCTGGTCGCCGTCATTATCGATATCACCCCACGCGATGCCATGGCCCTTCTGCAAGTGGCCGAACCCGCCCGAAGTGGTCACATCCTGAAAAAACTTGCCCTCTGCATTATGAAACATGCGATTCGGCATCAGCGAACTCAGGATCGGTTCACCTGTACCAAGGTAGAAATCCAGCCAGCCATCGTTGTCCAGGTCGCCAAAGTTGGCGCCCATCACCACCAGCACGCGATCCAAATGACAAGCCTTCGTCACGTCCGCAAACGTTCCGTTGCCGTTATTGTGATAGAGACGCGGCCTTGGACCAGGATTCGGTATCCCGAGGTAATCTGCGGCCACCTTTTCCATCGATGCTTCTCCGGTGTAGGACGCCACAAAGAGATCGAGCCAGCCATCGTTGTCGTAATCGAAGAACCATGTCGGGAAGCTTTCGATCGGTTCAGCGACGCCTGCCGCGCTTGTCATGTCTTCGAACTTCCATCCGCTGCCCTGCGGACCGGCATTACGGTACAAGACATTCGTCTCGAAGAAGCACGACAGGTAAAGGTCCGGCCGGCCATCGTTGTCGTAATCGCCCGCCGTCACGCCCTTGACGAACCCGACATGCGCGACACCGCACGCCGCAGCGCATTCCGTGAACCTTCCATTGTGATTGTTCCGAAACAGTTCGCACGGATGACGCCCATGTCCGGCGCCGTTGGATTCGTTGCCCACGAACAGATCGAGCCAACCGTCGCCATCATAATCGAACCAAACCGCCATGTGCCGCGGATACAACGACAACAACCCCGCTTCCTCTGTCACGTCCGCAAATGTCCCGTCGCCGTTGTTGCGCAATAGCGACATGGGATGCCGCCCGTATGTCCCAAGCCAGGCGCCGCGCAACACGAGGATGTCGCGATAACCATCGTTGTCATAGTCCGCGTGCACCATGTTCAGCCCGCCCACAATTCCGACAAGACCGGCCTCTTTGGTCCGTTCTGTAAAAGTCCCATCGCCGTTGTTGCGGAAGAACTGCATTTGATCGCGCAAGCCCCAGGACGACTTCACAATGTCGAGGAATCCGTCGTTATCAAAGTCCTCCATGATCGCACCACCGGCATGCCCCCGCGCGTCCAGCCCCAATTCCGGCGCCACATCGATGAAACGCCCAACATCGAAGTCCGACTCAAATACACGCGGCCGGACGAGCCATTGGCCCGGCACTTTGTCCGGATATTCACCGAGCGTCATGAAGGCAATGTTCAACAGCCACGCCGAGCGCAGATCCTGTTGTCCGCCAGCGAGCGCCTTCGTGAAATATTCGATGGCGTTGCGCGAACCCTTCTGTTCGTCATGCACGCCCCCGCGCCCAATCGGCACCAGGCACGACTCACTGGTATGGCGGGATACGCAGTTCTCTTGCTCGCCCAACCGCATGTAGGCCAGTCCGAGCGCCTGGTTCAGAAACCAGGACATCTGATGCTGCTTATCTTGCGGCATCAACGGCACCATCGCCGGCAGCTTCGTAAGGTCTTCGAGCGCGACCTCCGTTTCGCCCGCCCTGAGATACTCAAGGGCCGTTTGCAGCCGCAGATCAAATGCCGCCTGTGGGGGCAAGTCCGGAGTGATTTTGGCACGAAGGCGTTCCGCCCGCAGATGATTCAGGAAGATGTTCCCATCCGGGTCTGCCTCGCGCGCCATCTTTTCGAGCCGCTCGACCATGCGCTTTGTGCCGTTCGTCGTCCCGCCTTCAGGCGGACCGCCCTGGGACTCACGCTGGACTGTCGGTCGGTTGCAACCGGCGAGCAGTCCGAGCGCGCCAGCGACGCTGAACCAAACCAGCATTAACCTGTGTCGACAAATCATGGTAGCGCACGTAGCGCCGCCGGTGTGAACCGGCGGTGCGTATGGCCATTAAGGATAACTGAGAACGTTGCACTGTTAAATCGCTAAGTTAAGACCGCCGATTCACGCCGGCGGCTACCCGGAGTGTGCATTTTAGATATTCCAACGCGCATAATAGGGATGGGCTTTTCCAACCGCTTTTTATTAAATACTTCCAACCTAACCCAACACACGCGTGAACCGTTCCACCCAATCCCTTGTCGTGTCCAGTCGCCGATGTAAACCGGCCGTCTTGACGCTGGTCGCCGCGGCTACCGTTCTCCTCCACTCCACGGCTTCGGCGCAACTCCAGACCGCCGGCAACCTTTTCGTTAACCTCGACGCCACCGCTGCGCCCCTCGGCAACATCACCAACATCACCAACTCCGGCAGCGTCGGTGGCTCATTCGAAGCCCGTGGCGGCGGTGCGACCATTCCGCGCGTCGCCATTACCGGCAGCGCGGCAGTTCGCGGCATTCAATTCGATGGCGGCGATTACATGCAACACGTCACAACCGCGGGCGGAGCCCTCGTCCCTGCCCCGGCCGGCCTGGTTGGCCCCGACCCAACCCGCTCCATCGAAGCGTGGGTCTACAATCCGAGTATCGCGGACGAAGAAACCATCGTCGCATGGGGCCGTCGCGGGGGACCCGATGGCTCCAACATGTCTTTCAACTACGGCGGCAACAATCTCTTCGGTGCTGTCGGCCATTGGGGCTCGGCCGGCCCCGACCTTCCATGGAACAACGCCGGAGGCGCACCCCAGGCCGGCGTCTGGCATCACCTCGTCTACACCTACAACCAGATCATCACCCGCGTTTAT
>JADMIO011485850.1_pt1 | contig 53748 bp, 49 predicted proteins | sample 8958161 | NCBI WGS metagenome assembly JADMIO01 (sample SAMN16585339, study PRJNA669376) | soil metagenome | isolation source: Crop rotation soil | place: USA: Cullars Rotation, Alabama | collected 2011
TGCCACCGCCCCAGAATCAGCAGCCACAGTATGCCGGGGATGCAGAAGAGCACACCAATCACGAACGCCAGCATGCGCGGCGATCGGCCGGCGTGATCGAGCTGGAATCCGGTCCAGTAACCGGAGATGGATGTCACGAGCGTGACGAGCGCCAGTTCCGCGGCGAAGACGCGGCCGCGGAAGCGATCCGGTACTTCGAGCTGCAGCAGGACGGTGCTGAACACCCACAGGATCGATCCGCCGAAATGCGCGCACAGCACGCAGAGCGCCGCCACCGTCAGCGTCGGCGCGCCCGCAAGCGCGGCGTAGAAGAGACCGACGACGAAGAATGCCGGACCGATCGCGTAGCGGAGTTGCCGCGGACTTTGGCCGATGATCCACCGCAGCGCAATGGGGCCGAGACCCGCACCCACACCGCGTGCCCCGTAGAGGATGCCGATCCCGGCGGCCGCGCCGGCGCCGATCGGGAAGACGCGCTGGCCGAAGATCGTCAAAAGAAGCAGGACGCCTCCGGCGAGCCCCCACCCACCCTTCACGCACATCAATGCCGCGACGTGCCGGTGATGCCGCACGTAGCGCATGCCCTCGACGAGATCGGTGATCCCGAGCAGCGCCGCGAGCCCCGCCGGTCGTTTCGTCGCCGGCGGCGTGGCGTCGTATCGCGTGAGACCGATGAAGAAAGCTGACGCGAAAAACGACAGCGCGTTGATCGAGAACGCGACATTGCGTCCGGCGACCGCGGTGACAATGCCGCCGACCGATGCGCCGATGGCGAGCATGGCGGACCACATCGCTGCCGACAACGCGTTGGCCGGCATCAGCTCTTCGGGCGCCGTGATGTTGGGGATCGTCGCCGTTCTGGCCGGCTCGAAGAATGCGGAGGCGGCGATCGTGCACGCCATCACGACATACGCAATCCACGTTTGGTCGGGCGTCCGCACCAGGAGGAGGCCGAGGATCACGAAACCGCGCACGATATCGCTGGCGATCATCAGCCGCCGCCGGTTGACGCGATCGACGACCACGCCGGCAACCGGGCCGACGACCGCCATCGGCAGGAACTGCACGATCAGCATCCACGCCACGGCGGTGGCCGATCCCGTGAGGTCGAGCAGCAGCGCGTACACCGCCACCGCGTTGAACCAGTCGCCGAGCTGCGAGACCGTCTGACCGAGGAACAGCAGCCGGAAGTTGCGGTTCGATCTGAGAAGGCGCAGGTAGACGTTCACGAACTCCTTTACGCTCGTCCTGAGCTTGTCGAAGGACGAGCCGCCGACGCTCGTGGTTCGACAGGCTCACCACAAGCGTGCAGGCTTGGTCAGTATAATCATCGCCGCTCGATGATCGAGACGCTCGGTCAGTACAAAATCCTCGGACGCGTCGGCGTCGGCGGGCTTGGCGAGTTGTATCGTGGACGTGACGAACCGCGCCTCCGCACGGTGACGATCGAGGTCCTGCCCGAATCGCTCTCGCGCGATCCCGACTTCCGATCCGGCTTGCTGCGTGAAGCGGATGCGAGCCGCATGCTGTCGCATCCGAACATTGGCGCGCTCTACGAGATCGATGATCACGACGGTCGGCTGTTCCTCGTATTCGACGTCCCGCCGGGACAGACGCTGCAGGCGGCGATGGGCGGGCAGCCCATGAACGTGCGGCGCGCGCTCGACATCGCCATCGAGATCGCCGACGCACTCGCCGAGGCGCATGCCTTCGCCGTCCTGCATCGCTTCCTCAAACCTGCTTCGGTCCTCATCAGCGCACAAGGGAGCGCCAAGGTGATCGATTTCGGCCTGGCGCCGTGGCTGGGTGACAACGGGATCCGGCGCGAGGACGTTGCCTACATGTCCCCCGAGCAGCAGCGACAGGACGTCCTCGACGAGCGCACCGACGTCTTTTCACTCGGTGTCGTCGTGTTCGAGATGCTGACCGGCGCGATGCCGCCGACGTCGAGGCAGACGCCGCCAGCCGAGGTCGATGGCGTACTCAGCAAGATGCTGGCAGAGGATCGCGACGCACGCTATCGGTCGATGGCTGCCGTGGCGGCCGATCTGCGGACGGTCGCCGCGAGCATCGAGGCCCGCCGCGCCGCCCGCGAGCGCCGCTGAACCGTTCGTGGTTCGACCGGCGCACCGCGAGCGACTCAGACGGCCGCTACCACTGCCGCCAGCCGCGCTGCGTCGATATTCGCTCCCGACACCACCGCCGCCACGCGCTTTCCTCGCACATCCACTCGGTGGCCGAGCACGGCTGCCGTCGCGGCTGCCCCCGCACCTTCGGCAACAACGTGTTCGTGCGCGACCAGGCCAGCAACGGCGGCGGCGAGCTCGGCTTCGCTCACCGTTGCAATGCGATCGACGAGCCGCTGGATGTACTCGAACGTGATGGTGTCCGGATCGGGATTACCACCGAGGCCGTCCGCAAGCGACGGACCGGCGGCGATTTCGACCAGCTTGCCTGCGCGCACGCTGTCCTGAAACGCATGCGCCACGTCCAGCTCGATACCGATCACCTGGCAGCCCGGGGCGATCGCTTTCGCCACCGTCGCCATGCCGCTGACGAGCCCTCCGCCACCGATGGGGACAAGGAGCACATCGATTGACGCCGCATCTTCGAAGATCTCGAGCGCGACCGTCGCCGCGCCGGCGATGACGTCAGTGTCGCTGTACGGCGAGATGAATTCGGCGCCGGTCTCGGCGGCGAACGACTTCGCACGCCGCTCCGCCTCGTCGTAGTCCGGTGCCTCTGCGCGAAGCGCCGCGCCGTGCCGCTCGATCGCGGCGAGCTTGGTCCGCGGCGCATCCGCCGGCGTGAAGACGATGAGCGGCAGGTGGAACGTTTCAGCGGCGGCCGCTAGTCCCCGGCCATGATTTCCGGCCGACGCGGTCACGAGCTGGCGCGACGCCGTGAGGCCTCGCTCCATCCTGGCGATGACGGCGTTGAAGGCCCCACGCGCCTTGAACGAGTTGGTCAGCTGCGCCGATTCGAGCTTCAGCGACACATTCGCGCCGGCAACATCCGACAGCCACGGCGATGTGACAAGCGGCGTCCGCCGGATGTAGGGCGCGATCCGCTTGCGCGCGCGGAGGACGTCAACGAGGTGCAAGAATGTCTGCCAGCTGCGCGGTGAACATCGATCGTGCCATCACCTGACCAACCCCGGCTTTTCGAGCGGCCTCGATCACATCCACCATCACGTGCGACGCGTAGCCTACTGTCCGCACGCCAGCCAGCGTGGCATCCTCCTTCATGGCGGCGACGATGCCGAGCGGATTGGTGCGGGCGTTGTTCAGATCGAAAATCACCAGGTCGGGCGTCGTCTTGCGCATTTCCGCGAGCGCGCTGTCGGCCGACCGCGCGAACGCCACCGTCACGCCGAGTCCTTGCGCGGTGGTCTTGATCTTCGAGGTGAACATCAGGTCGTCGAGAACGGCGAGTATCATGAGGTCATCATGATAATTGAGAGTCAGGCCGTGGGTCCCTTCTTCAAGAACGGCTTCGTCGTCGCCTGCGAGGCGACGCGCGACGCGGTGCTGATCGACCCCGGCGACGAAGTGGAGAGCCTGCTGTCGTACGCGCAAGCGCAGAAGCTCAGCATTCGTCACATTCTCCTGACCCACGCGCACGTCGATCACGTCACCGGAGTCGCCGCCGCCAAGCGCGCGCTGAACGTGCCCGTCTACCTGCACCGCGACGATCTGTTCATCTACGAGCGCGCGGTCGAATCGGGCGTCAGTTTCGGACTGCACGTCGAACCGCAACCGCCGATTGACCAGTACTACACGCCGGGGCAGGTGATCGGGTTCGGGACCTACGAAGCACGCGTTCACCACACACCGGGCCATTGTCCTGGCGGTGTCTGCCTGCAGATCGGGAAAGCTGGCGAAGATGGAAAGGATCTGTTCGTCGGGGACACGCTCTTTGCCGGCTCGATCGGCCGCGTGGATCTGCCGGGCGGCGACATGGACACGCTCGTGGCGTCGATCCGCAACGTGCTATTTGCGTTTGGTGACGAAGCGATCGTGCACCCGGGACACGGACCCGATACGACGATCGGCCGTGAGCGGCAGACGAACCCGTACGTGGCGGAGCCGCGGTCCGTCTAGTCCGCGGCCCTGAAAGACGGCGCTACTTTCGCTGGGCCTGCCCCACCTTCAGTTCGACGCGTCCAACGCGAAGCCGGTCACCTGCGCCGAGCAGCGCCTTTTTCACGCGCTTGTCGTTGACGAAGGTGCCGTTCGTGCTCGACAGATCGACCACTTCGAGCGCCTCGTCCCCCGCGGTCAGCTGACAGTGCAGCCGCGAGACCAGGGCGGCGTCCACGATGAAATCTGCGCGTGGTGCGCGGCCGACGGTCTTGATGGCGCCGGTGCGCAGCCGGAACGTCATCGCCTCATCGGTCGGTTCTGACCGCTGCAGGATCCACATGGCGGCGTATCTTAAGGAAATCAGGCGCCGGGTACAAGTCGCGCGAGCAGCGCGTCCAGTCGGCGCCGCGCCGCGTCCGCGGTCGGACGCCGTTCGGGAGCCGCGTCGAGAAGTTCGCCCACGAGCGCCGCAGTGCCAGCCGTGACGTTCGGCGATTGCTCTCGAATGAACGGGATCATCGCCGACCCGTCGCGCGGCGGCGCCAAGCCGGTGAGCAGAAACAACAGCACCGCACCCAGGCCAAAGATGTCGACGGGAGATTCGATCGTGGACACGCGCTGCGTCAGCGCTTCCGGCGCTGCGTAGCGCGGCACGAGAATGCGCCTGGCGCTCGATTCGCCTGCCGGCACGCAGTAGGTCGGCCAGCTCAAATAGGCGGACCGCGCGTCGGCGGAAATCACCGCCGAACCGGGATCGAGATTCTGGTACACGAGCCCCCGGGCGTGGATCGAACCGATTCCCTGTGCGAGATCGCGCGCGAAGCGCAGCGCCAGCGCTTCATCGAGCGGTCCCTGTGCACGCACGATCTGTTGCAGCGTGTGTCCCCACGGTGCGGTGACGATGTAGACGCGATCGTCTGAGAGCCCCCAATCCAGGACGGGCACGACGAACGAGTCGTCGAGCGCGGCGGCGCGCTCCGCAGCCTGCAGGACCACGTCCTTCGCGCCGCTGAGGGGGGCGTCGGGACGCATCTGCATCAGCCGCGCCGCGGCGCCCGTTCGATGATGCATCGCGAGCCAGCCGTCCCAGTTTCCGGACGAGTACACGCGCTCGCCGAGGATCCACGGACCAATCGACGGTTGACCATCCGCGGAACCACGATCGTCTGACGGCGTGACCGGGAGCGTTGCGGTCAGTTCGCTGATCGCCTGTGTGGCGGTCTGCGGCCGGACGTCCGGCTGCGGCGCGATCATGCGACCGACCAGCGCACTGAGCGGCGCCGGCAGATCGGGGCGTCGTTCGAAGATGCTCGGACGCGAGCCCTGACGGATCCACGGCAAGACCTCGCCGAGCGTGCCGCGCGGAAACGGGAGACCGTCGAGCACGAAACACGCGAGCGTCATCCCGAGCGCGTACATGTCGGAGGCGGGACTGTAGCGCGGCGGATGGTCGAAGAGTTCCGGCGCCATGAACGGGATCGTCCCGGCCGTGTCGCGCGCGACGTCGCGGCTAGAGGCGACTTCGATGGCCAATCCGAGATCGGCCAGCTTGACGCGGTCGTCCGTCCGCTTCAGACAGTTTGCGGGCTTGATGTCACGATGCAGGATGCGCGCGCCACGCAGCGCCTGGAGGCCCAGTAGCAGCTGAAGCGACAGATCGGCGGCCGCAGGTGCCGCGACCTCGTGCAGGTCCGCGCACGACCCGCCGTCCATGAACTCGCACACCAGATAAATGTGAGGCTCGGCGAAACCCGCGTCGAACACGCGCAGCAGATTCGGGTGATCGAGCCGCGCCATCAACTGGGCTTCTTGAAGGATCTGCTGGGGCGACCCGGCGCCGAACGCCGAGGGATCGATCAGCTTGACGGCGACGTCGATGTCCAGGAATCGGTGACGCCCGCGATACACCGTGCCAAAGCTGCCGGCGCCCAGTTGGCCATCGAGATCAACACCCGGGATCGCTCGAATCGTCGTCATTGGCGCCTTTTGGAAAGGAAACGCGATCTTACAGGTAGGAGGGAAGATCGTGAACACAGTCGAAACCGTTACAGAACCGTCAAAAGATGCGGTCCCGGCGCCTGCCGCGGACCTGAACGCGATTAAGGCGAAACAACGCGCAACCTGGGCGTCTGGCAACTACGCCACCGTCGGGACGACGCTCCAGATTGTTGGTGAGTCGCTCTGCGAAGCCGTGGACCTGCGCGCCGGATCGAAGGTGCTGGATGTTGCGGCCGGCAACGGGAACTCGTCGCTGGCGGCTGCGCGCCGCTGGTGCGAGGTGACATCCACGGACTACGTGCCGGCACTGCTCGAGCAAGGCCGCGACCGCGCCGAGGCCGAAGGGCAACTGATCACGTTTCGTGAAGCCGACGCCGAGGCCTTACCGTTCGCCGACGGCTCGTTCGACGTCGTCTTGTCGTCATTCGGCGTCATGTTCACGCCAAACCATGCGAAGGCGGCCGGCGAGCTCGTGCGCGTCGTGCGCCCGAACGGGAAGATCGGCCTCGCCAACTGGACGCCGCGCGGCTTCATCGGTCAGCTGTTCGGCGTGATGGCGAGCCATGTCGCGCCTCCGAAAGGCGTCACGCCACCGTCACGATGGGGATCGACCGACTACATCGACGAACTGTTTCGCGCGCATGCGTCCGACATCCAAACCACGCGCCGCGATTTCGTGTTCCGCTACCGCTCCGCCGAGCACTTCATCGAGGTGTTCCGCACCTGGTACGGCCCCGTGCACAAGGCGTTCGCCAGCCTCGCACCGGAAGCGCAGGTGAAGCTCGAATGTGATCTGGTGACGCTCATCGAGCGGTTCAATCGCAGCGGCGATTCGACGGTCGTCGTGCCGAGCGAATACCTCGAGGTGGTCGTCGTCAAAAAGTAACCGGTGTCTCCGCCGGCTCGAACTCGTGGAGCCGGTTCATGTCGATGGCGACGCGGTCTTCGTCGAACAAATACATGTCGCGAAACCGCGCGCCCCACACGATGTCGCTCTTGTCGTAGCTCGTTTTCGCGTGCACCTTCTGCGCGAACGTCTCATCGTCGCCGCTGACGAGGCAGATGATTTCGGGCTCGGCGTCGGCCAGCGACTGCTCGACGAAACCGCGCAGCGGGCTGCTCTCGACAATCGGGTGGACGATCACCCAGTGGAGCGGCATGAAGCTGATGGCGTCGCGCTCCAGCGCGAGCTGATCGAACCGGCGCCGGCGTTTGCCCTTCGCGTCGACCACCCAGCGCGCGAACGACACGACGGCGTGCACATCGGTCAGGTTGTTGTGCCGCAGGTTGACGAGGCGGAACATCAACGCCCATCCGTCGCGGTACGGCGCGATGAGCGCGTTGTTGCTGAAACTGATTTTCGCTGTCGGACGTGTGAAGCGCGCGAATAGCAGGCCGCTGAGGATCGCGAAGCCGAGCAAGCCGACGAGCGCCTCGAGCGCCACGAGGACGTTGGCGACGCTTGTGTTCGGCACGAGTTTGCCGTAGCCGATCGTCGCCAGCGTCTGCACGCTGAAGAACAGGCAATCCTCGAACCGCCCGACCGGCGTCGACGCCGCCCCGGCCAACGCGTTGGGTCCTGCGAGCCAGTACATCGATGCGAAGATCAGGTTCGCTGTCACGTACCAGATCGCCATCAGGCCGAGCAGGCGCGGGACCGGCAGCGAGAGCAGCGTGTGATACGCGTTGTAGGGATGAAACGGGCCGAAGTCGTTGCGCCGGACGTTGAACGTCCAGTCGCGATTGACGAGGCGGACGCGGCTGCGCTCGGAGAGTTTGCCGCCGAGTCCGAGGTCCGCGCGCAGACGCTCTGACGAGGGTTGGTCGGCCACGTTCGACGCGGCGTATTGTACGAGATGCCGCCGGCCTCCTATTCGTAGCGCAGGGCGACGAGCGGATCGACGCGCGCCGCTCGACGAGCCGGCAAGTACCCGGCAAGCGCGGCAACCGCCAGCATCGCCGCCATGGCCACGGCGATCGTCACGGCGTCGGTCGGCGCCAGGCCGAAGAGCATGCTCGCGACCAGCCGGCCGGCGGCGAGTGACGTCGCCAGACCGATCGCCGCGCCAATCACCACCAGGATCATCGACTCGACGAGCACCAGGCGCAGCACATCGCTCGTCTGCGCACCGAGCGCCATGCGCACGCCAATCTCGTTGGTTCGGCGGGAGACGTTGTACGACATCAGCCCGAAGATCCCGATCGACGCGATCAGCAGCGCAAGGCCGCCGAACATCGCATACGCCTGCGCCAGCACCCGCTCCTGCGCGAGCCGCTTTTCGACCTGATCGACCTGCGTCATCAGGTCCATCAGCGGCACATCGGCATCGGCTTGCCGGACAGCCTCGCGAATGGTGCCGACGAACGCCGCAGGCTCACTGGCGGTGCGGACCTGGAACACCACCTGGCCCGGCCGATTGTTCTGGGCCTGCGGGATGTACATCGTCGGCGGTGGCGACTCGCGAACGCTGGCGTACTTCGCGTCGCGAAGTACACCGACGATCTCGATCTGGCTGCTCGTCTCGACGCTCGAACCGATGCGTTGCCCGATTGGGTTCTCGTTGGGGAAATATTTCTGGACCGCCGCTTCGTTGATGACGGTGACTTTTGGCGCAGTCGCGGTATCGCGGTCGGTCAAGGCGCGGCCGGTCTTCAGCGGCATCTCCATCGTGGCGAAGAACGTGGGGGAGACCACGAGGCGATTGATGTTGGGGCGTGCGTCGAGCGGATACTGCCGGCCAGCGACGAAAATGCTCGTGCCATTCGTGCTGCCCGAGAGGAGCGGCACGTTCGATACCGCCACGTTTCGCACACCGGGAAGGGCGCGCAGGCGCACGGCGATGTCGTCGACGGTTGTCGCCACCTTCTTCTCGTCGTAACCGTTGAGCGTCGGGATGATGCGGAAGATGACGAGATTCTGGGTGTTGAACCCGACGTCGGCGTTGCGCAGGTTCTGCAGCGTTCGGATCAGGAGGCCCGCCGCAACGAGGAGGACCAGCGAAACGGCGATCTGCAGAACGACGAGCGCGCGGCTGAGGGTGCTGCGCGTGCCGGTGACCGAGCGGCCCGATTCTTTCAACGCGGCGCTCACGTTCATCCCCGTCGCGCGAAACGCGGGGGCGATGCCGAAGAGAATGCCGGTGGCACCCGTAATCGCGAACGCGAACGCGAGGACGCGCCAGTCGAACGGCGCGGCATTGCCCGCCGCACCCGGCAACAACTGTTGTGCCCACTGGCCGATAAGCACGCCAAGCGCGCCGCCCGCTGCGGCGAGCAGCAAGCTCTCGATCAACAACTGACGGATGAGGCGCGCCCGCGTGGCGCCGAGCGACAGCCGCACGCTGATCTCTTTGTGGCGTGCGGTGGCGCGCGACAAGAGGAGGTTCGCCACGTTCGCGCAGACGATCAGCAGCACGAGCATCACCGCAGCGCTCAGCGTCGTGACCGACGTGGAGTCGGCGGTGCGGACGTCGTAGATCCCGTGGCGCGCCGAGTCAACCAGCAGCCGCGGGATCTGGGATCGCGCGCGGTTATTCGAGGTCGCGCGCGCCTCCGCGCTCAGCCCCGCGAGAAACGCGTCGAGTCCGGCGCGCGCCGTGCGCTGGAAGACACCCTCGAGGTTCGCCTGCACCTTCGCGATTTCGACACCGGGCTTCCGGCGTCCCACCACCTGCAGCCACCAGTAGGTGTCCTGTTCGAGCCGGGGCGTCGCCGGTTGGCCCACGGCAGCGCCCAGTCTGTTCAACTGGGTGTCGAGCGCGAGCGGCACGGCAATGTCGGGGCCTTCGTCGATCGGCGCCTGCAAATCGACGAACTCCGGCCCGATGACGCCGACGATCGTCACCGGCACGTTGTTCACGCGGACCGACGCGCCGACCACCTTCGAATCGCCGCCGAACCGCGTGCGCCAGTATCGACGGCTGATCACTGCCACCGGCGGCGCATCCATGCGGTCATCGTCGGGGACGATGATGCGCCCTGGGTTCGCGCTGAGACCGAGCATGCGGTAGTAGTTGCCGCTCGTGATGAAGGCGTTGGCGATGTCAGCGTGCCCGTCGACGACGAGGTTGACGCGGCCGTACGGCGCGCAGGCGAGCAACTCCGTCATCGTCGAGTTGGCGGCGGTGAGCGCCTGGAACATCGGATAGGAGAATGTGGTGCGGACGTCCTGTCCGGACGCGTCCTTCCGCGTGAATCCGTAGTCGCTCGAACTGGTCACCGCGTCGTTGCGGCCGGCGAAGCGGAGCCGCACGAGCGCGTCGGGATCGGTCGCGGCAACCGTTCGCAGAAACAATCCGTTGATGGCGCTGAAGAGGGCGGTGTTGGCGCCGATGCCAAGCGCCAGCGAAAGGACGACCACCGCCGTCCATCCGGGGGAGCGAAGGAGGGCGCGGACGCCGTAACGGAGGTCTCGCAGCATGTTGGCTTTAGACGTTCGGGAATGGCCGAGCGTTGGGATCGCGCAGCGTCATCGCGATATGACACCGTCCTGCCTTCGCAATTGAAAATCGGGCCTCTGTTTTTGGTGCGAGATTTGCGAGGGCACGCCGCACAGATCAGCGCACCGCGCCTGCCTCGCCGAGTGTAGGTCTCCCATGCTTCCGAGAACATCATGTGCGCTCGTGGTGTCGATTGCCATCGTTTCCACAGAAATGGCAGCGTCCGACGCCGTCGACTACGCGGCGAGCCTGATCGGACGCCCGTACGAATGGGGCGCTGAAGGTCCGCGGTCGTTCGACTGTTCGGGCCTGACCCAGTACGTCTACAAACGCTTCGGCGTCGACCTCCCGCGCCGTGCGGTCAGTCAATCCGGCTTCGGCGACGCGACGCGCCGCCTGCGCCGCGGCGACCTCGTGTTTTTCGCGTCCGACGAACGGCGGTCGGAAGTCACGCACGTCGGCATCTACGAGGGCCACGACACGATGATCGACGCGAGCAAGCGCCATGGACGAGTTCGCCGTGACGACCTGAACGATCCGTACTGGACGGCGACGTTCATGGGCGCGCGACGCGTCACCGACGATATCGCGCGCCGCGACGACGATGGCGACGACGCGCCGGCGCCGGCGACGCGTCGGTCGCCGCAGCCGAGGACCGACGGACGCCGCGAAGCGATGCGCGCGCTCGGCCGCCTGGCGGAGGTATTGCTGCGGCGCGGAGGCCGCTGACACCTACTGCGCGGCGAGGCCTTCCTTCAAGAACGCGACGAGTGGCGGCAGCGTCTTGTCCGGCGCCTCCATGTGCGGCACGTGGCCCAAGCCTGGCAAAAGGAGTAAGCGTCCCTTGCCGTTGGGGATCGTGTCGACGAGGACCTTCATCCGCTCCTGGAACACCTTCGCCGAGCCCGGCAGGCTGTCTTCAGCTCCGCCGAAGGCCAGCGTCGGCGCCTTGATGTGCGGCCAGTCCTGAACGACGGGATCGATGCCGAGCATCTGGCCGACCAGCGTCTGCACCATCGCCAGCCGCGGCCAGTCGGCGCCGAGCGTCCACGAATAGCGGATGCGCGCGTACTTCTCGAAGTCCGGCGTCCACGCCGCCGGGTTGTGCGAGACATAGCGCATCAGGCCTGCCTTGACCGATTGATACGTCGCGCCGAGCGTGCGTTTGTAACCCTCGTCCACGCTGTCGGTGGCGCGGCCGCTGAATCGGCCGTCCACGAGGCCAATGGGGTTGTAGATCACCAGTCGCTCGACGACGTCGGGATACTGCGTCGAGAAGCGCGTCGCCAGCATGCCGCCCATCGAGTGGCCGACGAGCATCACCTGCTCGATCTTCAGGTGCTGCAGGATGGCGCGCGTGTTCCGCGCCATGTCGTTGAAGTTGTAGGGAATGATCGGCTTCGACGATCGGCCGTAGCCGATCTGATCGGGGACGACGACGCGGAATCCCGCGTTTCGCAGAGCGTCGATGGGTCCACCGAAATAGAAGCCGCCGAAGTTGTTGCCATGCAGCAGCACGACGGTGTGGCCGTTGGCCGTGCCGTTTGGCGCGACGTCCATGAACGCGATGCGCACGTCCTGGCCGTAGAGCGTCAGCGGCAAGTACGAGCTCGGATACGGATATGGGCACTCTTCGCACGTGATGCTTCCGGGCTTTACGTCCGGCGGCGGCGCCGCGGCCGCCTGCGCTACCAGTGCAATTGCGATCAGCAAAGTGGTCATGGTCTCTCCACGTGTTCGCCGGGAAGGGCCGGGGTGTGGACCGGCCGCCGGCGCGCCTTCGTCGCCTGCTCGAAGCTGTAGCCTATCGACAAGAGTTTGGCCTCGCTAAATGCGCGGCCGAGAAACGAGATGCCGACCGGCAGGCTGTCGCCTGTGAATCCGGCTGGCACGATCAGATCGGGAAATCCGGTGAGGTTCGCGATGTTGGTGGACGACAGTCCCGAGGCAGCCAGTGCCGACCCGACGCTGGTACCGGTGCCGGCCGTCGCCGAAATCAGACCCGGACGACGCGACGACGTCGGATACACGATCGCGTCCAGTTGCTGTGCGTCCAGCATGCCGTCGACCGTCGCGCGCATCATCGGCAGCCCGTAGTCGCGCACGGCCTTGTAACGATAGTCGTCGGTGGAACTCGCCTCGAGCTCGCGTTTGAACAACGTCCAGCGGCTCGGGTTGGGACGCGCGCCATCGGGGCGGGTGCCGGTGAACTGGTTCGCGCGTTCGATCATCTCGGCGAGCGTTTTCGGATACTTGGGCCCGGTGCCTTTGAGGTATTCGGCGATCTGCACGACGAACTCCGGATATCGCATCGTCGAGTAGAACTCCTCTTTCGCGTCGAGGAGCCACTTCGGATAGCGGACGTCCACCAGCGTTGCGCCGGCTTTCTTCATCGCCGCGAATGCCGACTCCATCACCCAGTCGACGTCGGGATCCGATCCCATGAAATCGCGAGCGATGCCGATGCGCGCGCCTTTCAACGCGTCAGGGCGCAGATCTTTCGTGTAGTCGGAGAGGAACTTGCCCTCGCTCTTCTGGGTCGCCGAATCGCTCGCGTCGATTCCGGTCATCACACTGAGGGCCGCCGCGACATCGTAGACGCTGCGCGCCATCGGTCCGCCGGTGTCGAAGCTGAGCGCGAGCGGCATGATCCCCGAGCGGCTCAAGAGGCCGTGCGTTGGCTTGAGCGCGGCGATGCCGTTGGTCGTGGCTGGACCGCGAATCGAACCGCCGGTGTCGGTGCCGAGGCCGATCGATGCGTACGCCGCGGCGATCGCGACGCCGGTTCCGCCCGACGATCCCGACGGTCCACGGGCCAGGTCGTGCGGGTTCAGCGATTGTCCGCCGAGCGAACTGTAGGTGCCGCCCGACGCGAACTCCGACATGTTGACCTTGGCGAGGATGATCGCGCCTGCGTCGCGCAGCTTCTTTACGACGAACGCGTCCTTCGACGGAATCGATCCCTCGAGCAGAATCGATCCACCGGTTGTCGGCATGTCGAATGTGTCGTAGTTGTCCTTGAGGACAACCGGGATGCCGTGCAGGGGCGAACGACGGCCCTTGGCCTTGCGCTCGGCATCGAGCGCGCGCGCCTGTTCGATGGCTTTCGGGTTGAGCATCATCACCGCGTGCAGCGACGGCCCTTTGCGATCGAACGTCTCGATCCGCGCGAGGCACATCCGCGTCAGCGCTTCCGACGTCAGCGTGCCGGCATCGAACGCGGCGTTGATGTCGGCAATCGTGGCCGCGTCGAATTCGATCGTTTTCGCGTGTGCGGAACCAAGCGTGATCAGCGCGACGACCATGGCCGCGGCCGAGACGCGACGAGCTCGTTTCATGGATCCTCCGTGAGGTCCGGCTCAAGCCGGACGCCCCGTACTTCGCTGAAGCCCCGTACTCTAACGCTTATTGGGCGGGGAAATCGGGTTTCGTGTCGTGCAGGATCTCGAGGACGGCCTGGCGATCGGCGGCCGAGAGACGCGAGTATTTCAGCTGCCGATCGCGGCCCGAGAGGATGTCGGCCATCCGCGCATAGACCGCACTTTTTACCGTTGCCGGCAAGCCGTTGAACGCGTCGGAATAGATCATGTAGCTGCACGGATAGCGCATCAGCCGCCGATCCAGATCCAGCTCGGCGAACGATCGTCCCTGCCGATCTTTCGGCGTTCGCGCGGCGAGATGTGTCGCGAACCCGTCCAGCGGTGCGAGCTGCACGAGCGGCGGCATCTCGCCAACGAAGAGCAGGTAGTCCGCAAGCTCGTTGACGAGCGCGATCACGTCGGCCGACTGCGCCGCTCGATCGCCGGCGACGCGCGCTTCCCAGTTCAGCCGCGTCAGCAGGTTGACGGCATGCATCTGGTGATCGAACACGAGCAGTGTGCAGATGTCGGAGGAGGCCGACGGATAGCCGCGTGTCTCCGGGGCGCTGTCGAGCCAGTCGACGAAGACCTGGTTCGACGTGTTGCCGCGTCCCGAGAACGTGATGTTGCCTTCGTGCGCGCGCTGCGCGTACGGAATCGACGCTTTTTCAGTCGTGACGAACCAGCCGCCCCATCGATCCGGATGCGGCGTCTGGTGCGTGACGTCCTGGCTGGCGGTCTGCGGCAGCACGTTCCCTTCGTCGCCCACCATGTTGCTGCGCGCGATGATGCCGGGCACCTCCAGCGTGCTGTGCGACACATGGCACGACAGACAGCTGGTTCTCCTGACCGGATGCGGCGCCGGCGCATTCTGATCGATCGTGTAGAACACGACGCCCTGCTGCGGGTCGTGCGCGGCCATCTCGATCACCGGCGCGCTCGGCACGTAGCCCACGACCACCGACTCGTCGAAGTAGAGCGCGCGCGGGTTGCGCGGGCTCGTGTAGGCGCTCTGCACGCCCGTCTTCGAGAACACGAGGAGCTGCGAATCGAACGACAAGCCGAGCTCTTTCAGCACCGAGCGCAGGTAACCCGACTGCTGATCGCGCTGGAGCGACCGTCCGCTCGCCGAGAGCGTCTCGTTCAGCTTCGCAATCCGGTCGGTCGTCGGTCGCCTGGCGTACTGAATGGCCGGGTGCTCGTCGAGGACGCCTTTCCACGCCTCGCGCGTCTGACCGAGGGTCAGCACAGTGGTCGCGCAGGTGACCGCCACCGTGGCGGCGGCTGCAAGCGTTCGGCGGACGCCTCGCTCCGGCATCGGTTCATCTTACACAGCGCCGGTGATACTGTCATGGCCACACCGCACCCGAATGGCCACCGTTGGACACGTCGCCGCCGGTCTTGTCGCCGCGCGCGGTTTTCACGAGGGACGACGACCGCGGCTGACCGAGGCTGTGTGGTGGTCGGCCATCGCGCTGCTGCCCGATGCCGATGTCATCGGGTTCCCGCTCGGCGTCCGCTACGAGGACGCGTGGGGCCATCGCGGTGCCGCGCACTCACTGGTCTTTGCCCTTGCGGCCGGCGTGATCCTCGGCTTTGCTGCGCGCTGGTTCAAACGGCCGGTCGGACGGACGATGTTGTGGGCGAGCGCGGCGATCGGCAGTCATGGCCTGCTCGACACGCTGACCGACGGCGGGCTGGGCTGCGCGCTGCTCTGGCCCTTCGATCTCACGCGCTACTTCGCACCGTGGCGCCCGATTCCCGTCGCGCCGATCGGTCTCGGCATGCTCTCTCCCTACGGCCTCATCGTCGTGGTCACCGAATGCGTGTTCTTTGCGCCGCTGCTGTTCGTGGCATTGCGGTCGACGCCGGCACGGCACCCGGCGCCTGCCACGCTCGGCGTGGTGACGGGAGTTTGGCTGCTCGCGCTATGGCTGTTCGCGTCCACCGATCCGGCCCGCGAGAAAGTGGTGGCGTTCATCCTCCGCGACCAGACGATGTTCACCGACGGGTACTCGGAGCAGGCGTTTCGTTCGATCGCGATGGGCGCTTCCGATCAGGAAGTCCGCCGCCTGCTTGGCACGCCCTATGGCGAGGGCTGGTTCTTCCAGCCGCCAGAGCAGTCGGTGCGCGCGCGAGAAACCGCTGCCGCATCGTTGAGCGAATGCCGATCGATTCGTTTCGAGAAGGGCGCGGTCTTGAGGGCGCTCGAGGATGAGGCCTGCCGCGCCCTGGGCATTCAACCCGGCACGCCGCTCGCCGATGTTCGGAGGATTCTCGGCGCCCCCAGCGAGTCGTGCTGGGTTTACAGCTGGAGTCCGCGCTTCGCGTTTCGGTTGCGCATGGTGTGTTTCAATCACACCACGGTCGATGGAATCGTGAGCACCTGGGCGCTGACGGAGTGAGGCCTGTGCTCAGAACGCTTTGCGCAGCCATGCCACGAGCGCCTGGGTGACGGCTGGGCTGACGTGCTTTTCGGGAATGCGCGAATACTCTTCGATTTCACCCGTCGTGGCTGCCGCCAGCAGGTGATTGACGCCCGGCACCTTGATCGTCTCGACTGGCGGTGCGTTCTTTCGCTGCTTCGCGAGCGTGTCCAGCTTGTCGGCATTCGCGGGCTCGACCTGAGTGTCGAGCACCGGTTGCAGAATGAGCACGGGCTTCTTGACGTCGGGCATCACCTTCGCCGGATCCGTGATCAAGATGCTCTGAAACTCTGCGTTGTCCACGGCACGGCGAACTTCGGGCGGCAGCTGATCGAGTCCTTTTCCGCTGATGACGGCCTGGTGAATCTGCTTCTGCTGATCGATCTTCGCCTGCTTCTCATCCGCCGACATCGTCGAGCGATCGAGCAGGCGTTTTTGCTGCGCCAGCACGATGTCGGTGCCGGGCACGCCGGGTGTGGCGAGCAGGCCAACTGCCGCGATGTGTTTGTCCTTGGCAGCAGCGATCAGCGCGACAGATCCGCCTTCGCTGTGGCCGACGACGGCGATGCGTTTCGGATCGACATCCTTGCGGTCGGAGAGCATCTTGACCGTGGCGATCACGTCCTCCGCATAATCGGCCAGCCCCGCCGCCTCTGCTCGCCCACCGCTTTGTCCGATGCCGCGCTTGTCGTAGCGAACGACGATGAAGCCGGCGTCGGCGATCGCGCCGGCAAGTTCGCCGAGGATGGGGATGCCGTAGGCAACGCCGTCGCGATCGGTGGGGCCGCTGCCGCCGACGAGCACCACGGCCGGCAGCTTCGCGGTCGGCGTTTGGGTGGGCTTGCCCGCCGTAGCGCCTGGTGCGGAGGCAGGCTGCGACATCGTGCCGACGAGCGTGAAACCGTTGCTCGGAATCTTGATCGCCTGATCGTTGGGACGCGCAATGACAACGCTTCGCGACGATACCGCCGCCACATCGTCGCGCACTACTTCGAGCGACTGCGACGGGATGCTCAGGCGAATCATCCGCCCGTTTTCATCGGTCCAGATGTCAGCATCGAGCGGAGCGGTCGGCGTTTGAAGCGTGACGCGCGTGCGCTTGGCGTTGATCAAGCGGCCAGTGGTCTGAATCTGCTGCGTCGACGTTTCTCCGATACGCGCGGCAAACGACGAGATCGGCGCGTTGTAGAGCGGGATCTCGCTGCCGGCCGTTGCTGTCTTCAGCCGCTGCGCGAGCGCTTCGTACGGTCCGAAGAACGGCGTTGGCACGATCAATATCGCGGCGGGATCGATTTGATCGGTTTTCTGGCCAGGCTGTGCGTTCGTCGTGAAGTCGGTCTTAGCGGCCGTGCCTTCGACAACCGTGTGAATCGATTGCGGCGTGCCGCGGACGGTCGCGTCGATCGTCATGTCGCGCGGCCGCCAGTCCTGCGTGTAACGGACCTCGACACGCCGTGCGATCACGTCAATCGGGACGCCGATGCGTCCGGAGCTGACGATGGACCAGCCTTCGGCGTTGCGAGTGAGGGCAATCTGCTCGTTGCCGACCGGCAGCGCTCGTACGAAGATGGTGAACGCCGCACTATCGGGCGACGCCACGGGCTGCTGAGCGGACGCCGGCGCGGCCAGCGCCACCGTCAACAGCAGCGCGCAGATACAATGAAACGAGCGCATGTCTCAGCATAGCACCATGATTCAGCGCGATTTCGCACCGTACGAGGCCGCTCGACAGCAGGCGGCGCTCATCGATCGCACTGACGATCGCGGCCGCATTGTCGTGTCTGGCGCCGACCGCGGCACGTATCTGCAAGGCCTGCTGACCAACGACGTCGCCGCTCTGAAACCGGGGCAGGGTTGCTACAGCGCGTACCTGACACCGCAGGGCCGGATGATCGCCGACATGCACCTGTACGAGCTTGGCGACGTCATCCTGATGACCACCACTCGCGACGTGAAGGACACGGTGCTGTTCAAGCTCGATCAGTTCGTGTTCGCCGAAGACGTGCAGCTCGGCGACGTCAGCGCGACGTTCGCGCAGTTCGCGATCGTCGGTCCGCGGGCGGCTCAGGTCGTTGCGGCGCTGGTGCCGAGCGTGACGGAAGATGCGCTCCGCGCGCTGCCCGATCACGGCAACACGCGTACGGAATTCCGAGCTGCGCCGGCGATCGTGACGCGAACGACCGACGCGGGCGAGCCGGGCTACGACGTGTACGTCGAAGCCGCGCACGCGGATGTGCTCAAGAGCGCTCTTCTTTCCAGCGGTGTGCCGCTGCTGGATGCGGCGGTCGCAGACGCCATTCGCATCGAGGCCGGCGTACCCGCATTTCATCGCGACATGGACGAGGAGACGATTCCCCTCGAAGCCGGCATCGAGTCGCGGGCGATCAGTTTCACGAAAGGCTGTTACGTCGGCCAGGAAGTGATCGTGCGCGTGCTGCACCGCGGCCACGGTCGCGTGGCGCGAAAGCTCGTGGGATTGAGCATCGAGGGCGCTGCCGTGCCTGCTTCTGGCGCGACGGTGGCAGCCGCCGCTCGCGAGGTCGGACACGTGACGAGCGCGACGTGGTCGCCGGCACTCGATCGGGCGATCGCGCTCGGCTACGTCCACCGCGATTTCGTGGAACCCGGCACGGAGCTCACGATCGATGGCGCGGCGGCGAAGGTCGTGACGTTGCCGTTCCTGCCGGAGCGGGCCTAAAAGGCCCGCGCTACGACCGCATTCCGACGGTTTTGGCGTTGCCGTCCGTTACGACGGTCGTGACGGTTGTAGAGCGGCCCTTTTAGGGCCGCTTGCCGTTCGTCAGCAGCTGAATGAGTTCCGCGTCTGCGGGCGGAAACTCGAGCGTCGCCAGATCCGCGCGCGCGACCCAGCGCAGCTCCTGGCCCTGCTGCGGCACCGGCGTACCGCGCAGTTCACAGCGCAGGAAGTGCAGCTCGACTGACCGGTCCGGATAGGCGTGTGTTGTCGTGAAGATCTCGTCGCCGACATCGGCGTCGACGGCGAGCTCCTCGCGCAGCTCGCGCGCCATGCATGCGGCGAGCGATTCGCCTCGAGCGCACTTGCCGCCCGGGAACTCCCAGTAGCCCGCGAGGTGCACACCTTCTTGCCGCCGGGTGACGAGGAACGCGCCGTCCTGTTGGATCACCGCGGCCGTGACTACGAGAGTCGCCGCCACACGCAGTCCTTGGCCATCGGACACACGAGGCATCGCGGTTTGCGCGCCGAGCAGACCAGCGCGCCGAGATCCATCAGCGCCTGGTTGAAGTCGAACACGTCGCGCACAGGCACCAGCGTTTCCGACACGGCCCACAGATGCCGCTTCATCGCGTGGCTCTTCGGATCGCCTTTGCCGACGAAGGTGCGGAACAACACGCGCGCGACGTTGGTGTCGAGAATGGCCGCGCGTTCGCGGAACGCGAAGCTGCGGATCGCGCCGGCGGTGTAGGCGCCGATGCCTTTGAACGAGAGCAGTGTCTCCTCGTCGGACGGCAGCTCGCCGCCGTAGTTGGCGACCGCTTCGCGCGCGATCGATTGCAGCCGACGCGGCCGAATGTTGTAGCCGAGTGGGCGCCACGTCGCATTCACATCGTCTTCCGGTGCGGTGGCGAGCGCGGAGAGCGACGGATATTTCTCCAGCCACTCGGCGTACTTCGGCAGCACGCGATCCACCTGCGTTTGCTGCAGCATGATCTCGGACACGAGGATGTGATACGGATCGTCGGTCTTGCGCCACGGCAGATCTCGGCCGTGATGCCGATACCAAGTCAGCAATCGCTGGCGAAATCGACGGCGGGCGGGCGGAGCGGGCATCGGCAGGGAGCGAGGCTTGGGCATATACTCGGCGACCGTGAAAATTTACACGCGAACCGGTGATTCCGGTGAGACCTCTCTCTTCGGCGGCGTTCGCGTGCGCAAGGATCTGCCGCGCGTCGACGCGTACGGCGAGGTGGACGAGCTGAACGCGTGGCTCGGTTTCGTTCGCGCGCACGCGCTCGTACCCGACATCGATGCCGAGATCGTGCACATCCAGCGCGACCTCTTTGCCCTCGGCGCGCAGCTCGCCGATCCGGGCGAGAAGCTGTCGCCGCAGAAGGCGAAGGCGATTGTCGGCGAGGCGGATGTCGAGCGGCTGGAGCAGACAATCGACCGCTTCGAAAACACACTGACGCCGCTGCGCAACTTCATCCTCGCTGGGGGATCGCCAGCCGGCGCCGCGCTTCACGTCGCCCGCACCGTCTGCCGCCGCGCCGAACGGCGCATCGTCGCGCTCGAGCCGCCGGTCGATCCCGTACTGCTGCGCTATGTCAACCGTCTGTCTGACTTGTTGTTCGTCCTCGCACGCGCAGCCAACCACCGCGCAGGAGTCGTCGAGACCGAATGGTAGGTCAGGCGTGAGAATCGCGCCGCTCCAAGTCTTTTTTCACGGCGTCGAAAACCGTCCGCGCCAACTCCTGCGAGACGCGCTCGCGGATGGCGCCGCATTCCACTAACGTCGTCCCGGTGACCGTCTCGAGCGCCACGTCCCAGCGATCGCGCGCGATGCCTTCCGGGCGATCCTCGAAACTGGTCGGCTGTCGCCCACCACCCCGATTGTGTCGCGCCGATTCGTACCCCGCGATGGGTGTGCCGTTGATCAGGACGCGGACGGCGACGATCAGATCCTTGTCGATCGACTGCTCGCCGTAATAGAAGCGGACACCGTCTTCGCTGAACAGCCGCAAGTCCGAGTCGCCGGGAATCTCGGCGACGATCGTCCGCCCGAGCGCTGCCTCGGTGTCGCGCGACCGCTGGCGCCGCCGCCGATACGCCTGCAGCGCCGTCGCCAGGCTGGCGGCGAGGAAGAGGAGGAGCAGGGCGACGATCGCGGCGATCAGGTCACGCATCGGACGAAAGGGTCCTACAGACTACAATGCCACGGTGCCGCCCTCGCCGGCGCCGCTCGCACGCGCGTACGCGGCCTGCGAGGCGCTCGCCCGATCGCACTACGAGAATTTTCCCGTGGCGTCGCGCCTGCTGCCGCGCGCCATGCGGCCGCACGTTGCCGCCATCTACGCGTATGCCCGCGTGGCAGACGACGTCGCGGATGAAGGCGAGCTTCCGGGTGCCGAACGGCGAACACGGCTCGACGCCTGGCGCCGGCGGCTGCACAACGCAGTGGCTGTCGAGCAACGGCCCGACGCGGCAACCGATCACGACGATTTGATCGTTGTCGCGCTCGCGCACTCGATCAAAGCGTGTCGTCTGCCGATCGAGCTGTTCGACGATCTGTTGAGCGCGTTCGAGCAGGATACCATGACGACGCGGTACGCTTCGTGGTCCGACGTGTTCGATTACTGCCGAAGGTCCGCGAACCCTATTGGCCGATTGGTGCTTCGCGTCGCTGGCCGCGATGACGCCGACGCGGATCGATCCTCGGATGCGCTGTGCACCGCACTGCAGTTGACGAATTTCTGGCAGGACTTCGGCCGCGATTGGCGTGCCGGCCGCATCTACGTGCCGCGCGAGGTTCAAGAGCAGTACGGGGCGGTTGAAGAAGAGTTGACCGCGGCGTCATTGAGCGATGCATGGATCCGCGCCATCGATGAGTGCGTGGCCGTCACCCGCGAGCGCTACGAGGCGGGACGCACGGTCTGCGACCGTGTCACCGGCCGCTTGCGCTACGAACTGCGCTGCACGTGGCTGGGTGGGCGTCGCATCCTCGAGCGCACGGCACGCGCGCGGCAGCGCCTGCTTTCGTATCGGCCCACGCTCGGCGTCGCGGATTTGCCGGGCATCGTGTGGGGCGCCGCATCGTGGCCGCACGCGTAAATGGCGCGGAATACCAGCTTCTACTACTCGTTCCTGGTGCTGCCCGCCGACCAACGGCGCGCGATGCTCGCCGTCTGGGATTTCTGCCGCGCGGTGGACGATGCGGTTGATGAGGCCGTGGACGGATCCGGCCCGGCGGCGGTCGCGTCGTGGCGCGACGAGCTCGCACGCTGCTTCGAAGGCGGAACGCCGCAGACGCCGCAGGGCCGCAACCTGCAGCCGCTCATCGCCACATTTGGTTTATCGCGCCAGGCGTTCGACGATGTGATCGACGGCGTGGCGATGGATCTGGATACGTTTCGCTACGACAGTTTCGAGCACCTGTTTCAATACTGCCGGCGCGTGGCGTCCGCCGTCGGCCTGATTTGCATTCGCATCTTCGGCTGCGACGATCGGGCGACCGACTACGCTGTGAATCTGGGCGTGGCGCTGCAATTGACCAACATCCTGCGCGACGTGCGCGACGATCTCGATCGCGGCCGCGTGTACCTGCCGCTCGATGACCTGGCAGCGTCCGGGTGTACCGTCGGCGATCTCGAGGCACGCGTCACGAGTGAGCCTGTGCGGCGCATCGTGGCGTTCGAATGTCGCCGGGCCCGTGACTTTTACGAACGCGCCCGCAAGGCGCTGCCACCTGGCGATCGGCGGCGACTGATTGCCGCGGAAATCATGCGGGCGGTGTATTTCGAAACGCTTCAACGAATCGAGCGCAGCGATTACGATGTTTTCGGGGCGCAGCTGCGCGTGCCGCGCCCGTGGCAGGCTGTCATTGCGTTGCGCGAATGGTTGCGACCGGTATAACTCGATCTTATGACTCACTATGACGTCGTTGTCGTCGGCGGTGGATTTGCGGGTTTGAGCGCGGCGGCGCGCCTGGCTTCCATGGGCGCGCGGGTGTTGGTGCTCGAGGCGAAGGCGCGGTTGGGCGGACGAGCGACGTCCTTCCCGGATCGCGACAGCGGTGAAGTCGTGGACAACGGCCAGCACGTGTTGCTCGGCTGTTACACCGACACATTCCAGTTCCTCGAGCGCGTCGGCGCGCTCGGCAACGTCCGCCAACAGCCGCAGCTGGCCGCGACGATGATCGACCGCCGTGGACGGCGATCGCGGCTCGTGTGTCCGGCGCTGCCGTCGCCGCTGCATCTCTTGGCCGGCATCCTCGACTGGGACGGCATCTCATGGCGTGATCGCCTGTCGGTGTTTTCGATGGCGGCGCCGCTGAAGCTGGCGCGCAAATCGCTGGCGCCTGGATCGACGCTGCAAGCGGCATCGCCTGGTGAGACGGTCGAAAATTTCCTCCTGCATCACGGCCAGTCGGCGCGTATGTGCGAGATGTTCTGGAATCCGCTCGCGCTGGCCGCGTGCAACCAACGGCCGGAGGTCGCCGCGGCGCCGACGTTCGTGCGCGTGCTCGCCGAAATGTTCGGCGCCGACGCCAAGTCCGCGGCGCTCGTGCTGCCGATCAAGCCGTTGCAGGAGATGTACGCAGAGCCGGCGCGAGCATATCTCGCACAGCGAGGTGGCGAGGTACGAACCGGCGCCGCGGCCAAGGTCCTCGCGGACGGCGATCGTGTGGTCGGGGTCGAGACCGCGAGCGAGCGCTGGGAGACGGATCTCGTGATTTCGGCCGTGCCGTGGCACGCGCTGTCGGGTCTGTTCGACGCGGTGCCGCAGCCGCTCACCGACGTCGTTGCTCGCGCGAGCCGGATGGACGGATCGCCGATCGTGACCGTCAATCTCTGGCTCGATCGTCGTGTCCTCGATGATGTGTTCGTTGGGTTGCCGGGCCGCGCGATGCAGTGGGTGTTCGACAAGAGCGCGCTCTTCGGCGACGGTGCGTCGCACGTGGCGACGGTGACGAGCGGCGCGGCCGACGTCGTCGATCGGACGAACGACGAGCTGATTGCCATGGCCATGGTGGATCTCTCGAGTGCGCTTCCCGCAGCACGCGACGCGCGCGTCGTTCGCGCGAGCGTCATCCGGGAGCCGGACGCAACGTTTTCGCTGGCGCCTGGTCAGCCGGCGCGGCCAAAGACTGAAACGGGACTGCAGGGGTTCTTCCTCGCGGGCGATTGGATCGACACCGGGTTGCCGGCCACCATCGAGTCCGCGGTGCGTTCGGGACATCGCGCCGCTGATGCGTGCGCGGCATGACCACGGTTGTCATCCACTACAAGGAGCTCGCGCTCAAGGGGAAGAACCGCCCGTGGTTCATTCAGCTGCTGGTACGTAATCTCAAGACGGCGTTGACCGGACTCTCGGTCAAGTCGGTGCGCTCGATCATGGGCCGCATCGAGATCGAGCTTGGCGCGGATGTGTGGGACGAAGCGCACGAGCGGATTCGACGCGTCTTCGGCATCGCGAACTTTTCCGTGGCGAGGCGCGGGCCGCACGACTTCGATGCGCTGGCGGCGGCGATTGTGGGCGACCTCGGCGATCGGCAGCCTTCGTCGTTTCGCGTGTCAGCCACACGCGCCGACAAGCGGCTGCCGTTCATCTCACCACAGGTCGAACGCGAAGTCGGCGGCCGCATCAAGGACGCGAAGGGATGGCCCGTCAATCTGGAAGAGCCGGACCTCGTCGTCCACCTCGAGATGCTGACGGACGAAGCCTTCTACTACTTTGACAAGCAACCAGGCGCCGGCGGCTTGCCGACCGGCACCGGAGGGCGCGTCACATGCCTCTTGTCCGGCGGCATCGACTCGCCGGTGGCGGCGTATCGCATGATGCGTCGCGGCTGCTCAGTGCAGTTGGTGCACTTTCACAGCTACCCGATCCTGTCGCGAGCATCGCAGGAGAAAGTGCGCCAGATCGCGGCGCTGCTGACACGCCATCAGCTGCGTTCGCGCCTCGTGCTCGTCGCGTTCGGCGAGATCCAGCAGCAGGTCGTTCTCGCGGTGCCTCCCGAACTGCGCGTGGTGGTCTACCGTCGTTTGATGCTGCGGATTGCCGAACGCTTCGCGCGAAAATGGCACGCGCGCGCGCTCGTCACGGGTGAGGTCATCGGACAGGTCGCATCGCAAACGCTGGAGAACATGACGACGATCGCCGGCGCGACGAGCTTGGAAATCCTGCGTCCGCTGGTTGGGATGGACAAGGACGAGATCTGTGCCCAGGCTGAGCGCATCGGCACGTTTCCCATTTCGATCATCCCGGATCAGGATTGCTGCACGCTCTTCACGCCGAAGCACCCGGCGACGCGATCGCGACCCGAGGACGTAATGGCCGTTGAGCAAACGCTGCCGGTTGACGAGATGGTGCAGACCGCGGTGGCTGGGGCCGTCGTCGAAGACATCGCCGCGCCGGCCTCGAAATTGCGGGTCTAAACCCGGTAAAATACGCGGATGCTTGGAACTGTTTCGCACCTGTCTGATATCGAAGCCATTTTGGGTGACGACGCGTCGGGGCTGCTGCAGCATCAGTGCTCGACGATTCCGAAGGCCTCGCTGCACCTGCCGGGTCCCGATTTCGTCGATCGCGCGCTCGCCGTGTCCGATCGGCGGACGCGCGTGTTGGGCAGCCTGCAGGCGATGATCAGCCACGGCCGCCTGGCCGGCACCGGCTACGTGTCGATCCTGCCGGTCGATCAAGGCATCGAACATTCGGCCGGCGCCTCGTTCGCGCCGAACCCGGCGTACTTCGATCCTGAAAACATCGTGAAGCTGGCGATCGAAGGCGGCTGCAACGCGGTCGCATCGACGCTGGGCGTGCTCGGCGCGGTCGCGCGCAAGTACGCGCACAAGATTCCATTCCTCCTCAAGTTCAACCACAACGAGTTCCTCTCCTACCCGAACAGCTTCGACCAGATCCGCTTCGCGAACATCAAGCAGGCGTTCGAGATGGGCGCGATGGGCGTCGGCGCGACGATTTACTTCGGGTCGGAGGAATCGAAGCGGCAGCTGCAGGAAGTGACCCAGATGTTCCACGAGGCGCACGAACTGGGGATGTTCACGGTGCTGTGGTGCTACCTGCGGAACTCGGCGTTCAAGACGAAGGAAGCGGATTACCACCTCGCCGCGGATCTAACTGGCCAGGCGAACCACCTCGGCGTCACGATCGAAGCCGACATCATCAAGCAGAAGCTGCCCGCCACCAACACGGGCTTCACCGCGCTCAACTTCGGCAAGACGCACAAGAAGGTCTACTCGGATCTGACCAGCGCGCATCCGATCGACTTGACGCGGTATCAGGTGGCGAACTGCTTCATGGGGCGCGCCGGGTTGATCAACTCGGGCGGCGAGTCGAAGGGCGAGAGCGATCTGAAGGAAGCCGTGACAACCGCCGTGATCAACAAGCGCGCGGGCGGCATGGGGCTCATCTCGGGCCGCAAAGCATTTCAGCGTCCGCTCGCCGAGGGCGTGCGCCTGCTGAACGCGATCCAGGACGTCTACCTGAGCAAGGACATCACGATCGCGTGAGCAGTTCGGAAACGCAACCACGTTCTTTTTCGTGTTTTCGTGTTTTCGTGGTTGCCCTTGCACTAACTGCCGGGGCGTGTGCTCGGCACTACTCGACGACGGGTTTGATCCTCAAAGTCGATCGTCCCGGGTCCATGGTGACGATCTCGCACGACGCGTTTCCCGGCTTCATGGACGCGATGGCGATGCCGTTCGATCTGCGTGGCAACGCGCGCTCGGTGAAGCTCGCCGCGGGCGACCGCGTGAAGCTGCGGCTGTCCGTGAAGGGCGGGCAGTCGTGGGTCGATCGGCTGGAGGTCGTGTCAGGCACGCCCGTCGATGCCGGGTTGCGGCAATCGCCGGCGGTGCCCGTGCTGGTGCCGGTCGGTGCGCAGATTCCGGATTTCGATCTCGTCGATCAGAACGGCGCGGCTGTCAGCCTAGCGTCGCTGAAAGGCAAGGTCCTCGCGGTCACGTTCATCTACACACGCTGCCCGCTGCCTGACTACTGCCCGCGGATGGTGGAGAATTTCCGTGCGATTCGATCGCGATTCACGTCGCGGATGGATCGCGATCTCGTGCTGCTGACGATCAGCTTCGACCCCAAGTACGACACCCCGGAGATGATGGCCGCGTACGCGACCGCCAATCGCGCGGGCGGTCCGGGCTGGTTGTTCCTGACCGGCGACTCCGCGAAGATCGAACGCGTCTGCAACGCGTTCGGTATTCAATACTGGGCGGAGGAAGGATTGATCACGCACTCGCTGCAGACAGCCGTCATCGATCGCGACGGCCGTCTGGCAGCGACGGTGGAAGGCAAGGACTTTACCCCGCGGCAGCTCGGCGATCTGGTCGGGGCAGTCCTCGATCAGTAGTTATTGCTCGCCGGCTGCGGCGGTCGTCGCCTTCAGCGCTTTCATCTGCGGCAGATCCACATCCGCCGCCGCCCACGCCTTGGCCGCTTTGGCCCGCACCGTTCGCGCTTCCGCGGTGTTGCCGGCGCCTTCGAGCGACGCGGCGAGGCCGAAGTAGGCGCGGCCGCTGCCCGGTTCGCGCGTGAGCGCTTCGCGATATTCCTTCTCGGCAGCCGCGAAGTCGCCGAGCGACAGCGCGACGTTCGCGAAGCCCTCGACCACCGGTCGCGGATACGACGGCGGCTCGGTGTAGAGCATCGCCGCTTCACGATCCGCTGCCTTGCGGAAGAGCTCGTAGCCCTTCTTGCGATCGCCGCCGCGCGCAGCGATCGTCGCTTCGAGCTCCTGCACCGCGATGCCGATCGGTTCCTTGTAGGTCGTCACCGCGTCGAAGTCCTTGCGCAGGTCGGCGAGCGTCGCCTTCGCCTGATCCATCTGCCCCTGCGCCGCGTAGGCAAGCCCCATGGCCCAGTGCCGCCACGCATTCTGCTCCGGCTTGTCGTAGACGGGGAGCGTCTTGCCGTCGAGGATCTCGTTCCACTTCTCGAAGCGGACCACCGTCTTGATCAACCCGAAGTAGCCCTGTCGCCACGGACCGGTCTGCGTGCTGCCGCCGCGCTCGCGCGGGTTCTCTTTGAACGCCAGCAGGTGGTTCACCTTCTCCATCGACTGCTGATAGCGGCCGCCGAGATTCAGCGCGTGAATCAGGAAGTGCACGTTGTGCGCGTGATGACCCGTCGAGTAGAGCGAATCCGATTCGATCCACTTCAGCTCGATCGCTGCTGCCGCCGAGAACGCCGAGATGGCTTCGGTAATGCGGTCGCTCTGCGCGTAGATGTGTCCGGGCATGTGCGCGGCGTGCGGGATGTCGACGACGATACCGCCGTAGCGCGCGTTCGAGTGCCACGCCTTTTCGGGCGTCTTGCTGCCTTCCCAGGCGTGAATCAGGTAGTGATGCGCGCCGAACATCATGTCGTCTTTCTGGACGACCTCTTCGAGCAGCGCGATCGCTTCCATCGTGTGCTCGCGCGGTTCCTTGGTCACCGGATCGAAGCCGTTGTCGAGCGCAAGGCCGAGCATCGATTTCGCTTCGAGATCGTCCGGGTAGGCAGCGACCAGCTTGCGCAGGCCTGCGATGTAGGCAGCGTCAGCTGCGTCCTTGTTGCCCGGCGCGCGGCGCGCTGCCATCGCGTCGATGTACAGCTTCTCGCGGTCGCTGATCTTGTCGCGCAGTGCCACCGCCTTGGCCACCGCTTCGCGCGCGCGAATCTGCGGATTGACGGCCGCGCCGTTCGCGGTGCGGACCACCGTGTCGCTCGTGTTGTCGGCCGCCGCAGCGTTGCCGCGCGAAGCGTTGTTCGTGTTGCGCAGCAACTGGAAGGCGGGGCGATAGTCGCCGGCAGCGCTGAGCGCGATGCACCAGTGGGCCATCGCCATGTTCGGGTCGTACTGCAGCGCCTGCAGGCAGGAGCGTTCCGATTCGACGAACCAGAACGAATGGATCTGCGAGATGCCCTGCAGGAAGAATTTGCGCGCCTGATCCGATGTCGTTGTCACCGGAAAGTTCTTGGTCGTGCCCATGCCAGGCAGGAGCTTGGCCGGCAGCAGCGGCTGTGCACCCGGCGGCGGCGCGCACATGTCGAGCTCGCGCTGCGCTTGTTTCTTGGCGGCGGCAAAGATGTCGGATGAGAACGCGAACGCCACGAGGATCAACGAGGCGGCAAAAGTCACACGTTTCATAGAGGCACAGTATAGGGCAGCTTCGGGGCTGGAAAGGCGGGAAGGGCAGGAAGGGCAGGAAGGGAAAGCTCTTGTTGCAAAGCTCTTGTCCGGAGAGCTCTTGTCAGGCGTTCTCCCCTCCTGCCTTTCCAGCCTTTCCCGCCCTTCCCGCCCCCTCGAACACTGGATGCCGCATTCCCTCCAGATAGTCGCGCAGCCCTTCGTGCGTGCTGCGGAACGCGAGCTCGGCCCAGGGGATGTTGTCGATATCGAACTCCGCCGTTTCCAGACATTCATCGTCCACGCACAGACTCCCGCCCGTCACGGTCGCGGCGTAGACGACGATGATCGGGGTGCGACCGAGATAGGAGTAGATGTTGACGAGCGCGTCGAGGCGGACGTCGAGGCCGCATTCCTCGCGTGCCTCACGAATGGCGGCGTCGGTGAGCGGCTCGCCGCGGTCGACGTAGCCGCCGGGGAACACCCATTTGCCGTAGCCGGGCTCGATGGCGCGGCGGACGAGCACGAGACGGTTCTCAGGCGTCGCGATGATCGTGCCGACGGCGATCTTGGGGTCGAGATAGACGATGAATCCGCAGCGCGCGCAGACGGGCCGCTCGCGCTCCGTCGGCTTCAAGCGGCGCGGCTCGAGTGTCCCGCCGCAGCGCGGACAGAAGCGGTACGCGGACGAGTCGTCGTGTGGGTTCACGTCCACGCGTGTCAGTATAATTTACGGAGATCATGTCGATTCTGAAGGTCGCGCGCATGGGCCATCCCGTGCTTCGCGCCAGGGCGCGGCCGCTCGAGAAAAGCGAAATCCGTACGTCATCGATCCAGAAACTGATCGACGACATGTTCGAGACGATGCGCGAGTATCACGGCGTGGGGCTGGCGGCGCCGCAGGTGCACGAAGGCGTACGGCTGTTCGTGGCGTCGCTCGACGCTGGTGATGCGGATGATGATGAGGGCGAGCGCGAACCGCCCGAACCGGTCGCGATTATCAATCCCGAGATCACCGTGGTCGATCCCGCAGTCATCGAGGATTGGGAAGGCTGCCTGAGCATCCCGGATATCCGCGGGCGCGTGCCGCGCGCGAAGGAGATCCGGGTGCGCGCGCTGGATCGGCAGGGTGGCCGGATCGAGCTGCGCGCGCAGGGGTTTCCGGCGCGAGTGATCCTGCACGAGACCGATCATCTCGACGGCGTCCTGTTCTTCGATCGGATGAAGTCGTTCGATTCGTTGACCTTCCTCGACGAGTACGCGCGCTTCCAGCGACGCGACTAGACTTCGCCCCTTCGGGGCTTCGTCCAGCAAGCTAATCGGAACTCGCGGCGGCCGCGCGCTTCTTTTCGAGATGCCGCTCCGATTGCAGCCGTTCGAGCTCGACTTCGGAGTGATCGACGAACCGCATCGAGTCGGCAATCGCGTGGTGGCCCGCGACGTCCGCAATCGCGCGGTGCATGAGCTGGCAGACGCGCCGATAGGATGGGTGCCCCTGTGGGCTGGTGCGCAATTCGATGATGTGCATCGCCTCGCGCGCGTTCATGTCCATGTAGAACCGCACGCGATAGGCCATGACGACCGCGTAGGGCGCGGCGTCGCGGAGATCGTGGGCGACCATCTGTTCGTAAAGTTCGGCGGACTGATCCATGATCGCCCGCCAATCCGCCAGCGCGCCGGCTTCTTCGATCGCGTTCGGCTCGACGTAGCCGTGGCGCGCGCTGAGCGGCTGCCAGTCGAGCGTCAGCAGCCGATGGCGCTGGAGATCGCGGAAAGCGCCGTAGTCGGCGAGGACGTCGAAGCGATAGTGCGTCCGCTCGAACGCGCGGCCCGGTTTGTGGCGGCGGTTGGCGCGGTCGCCGACGTACGCACGCAGGATTGATGCGCGTTCGTCAGCGGAGAGTCGTCGTGCGAGCGTCAGCAGCTGATCGTCCGGCAGGGCGGATGCCGCGTACAGCGCGGACGCGACGACTTTGATTTCGCCCTCCGGATCGAACTCGGTCAGCGTCACTTCGTCGCGCGGCTCGAGCGGTGTGGCGTCGACGATCTGATCGGCGACCTCGGCGAAGCCGCGACGCGTGTCGGCGAAATATTCGATCCAGCGTCCGCCGCGGTCGGGTTGATCGAGCCGCGCGAGGAACGCGGGGATCACCTGGCGCAGCTCGACGAGCATCTGACGTCCGCAGTCGCGCGCTTCTTCGAGCGGGTGCGCGTAGAGGCGGAGGAGCAGCGCTTCGAAGGCCTGGCCGGTGCCAAAGAGCCCGACGTTCGACGTCGTCGCGGCTGGCAGCAGTCCGCGCAGCGTGTCGAGCGCTTTCGCGCGGATGACCGATTTGTAGACGCCTTCGGAGTCCTCCGGTGATTTCGGGTACTTCGCGCGGAAATGCGCTTCCATCGCGGGGATCCAGCGCGCGTATGTATCGAAGGCGGCGTCGAGTGTGCGGACGAACGTGTCGCGCAGCGGCGAGCGATCCACTTCGGCAGGCACGTGGTACTTCCAGCGGTCATCGCGGCGATCGGTGTACGGCACGTAGCGCGTGGATTGCTCGAGGTACGCCATCAGGCGGCCCCACTCGAGAATCTTCGTGAGGACGTTCGACACGCCCTCGCACGCGATATGTGCGCCGCCCAGCTGCGCGACCGAGTCGTCGCCATATTCGCTCAGCACGCGCGCGTAGAGTTTCGCGGCGCGGGCCATGCCGACGGTGTTGGTCTGCGGCGCCCCGTCGCCGGCGACTTCGCCGAGGAATTCGTCCAGAAAGAGGCGGCGCACCGACTTGGCCGAACGCGAATAGCGCGCGAACAGCGCGCCTTTCACCGTTTCAGGAAGATTGGTGAGCGCGAAGATCGGCTTGTCGGTGTTGGTGAAGTAGGGCGCGAGCGCGCGCGCTTCGTCGGCGGTGAAGGTCTCCACGGTGGTCGAGTATTCTACAACCCATGTCTGACGCCTGGGCGTATCGGCATCGGTTGTCGGTACGATTTCGCGATTGCGATTCGATGGGCCACGTCAACCACGCGGTCTATTTCACGTATCTCGAGCAGTGCCGCCTGACGTTCTGGCGCGATCTGACCGGATGGCCGTCGCCGCACACGCGCGTGATCCTTGCGCGCGCGGAGTGCGACTACCGGGCGCCCGCGCATTTCGGCGACGAGCTCGAGGTGCGGCTGAAGGTCGAAGAGATCGGCAGGTCGAGTTTTGTGCTGGTCTACGAGATCGAGACCGTGGTTGCCGAGCGCGTGATTGCGACGGGGAAGACCGTGATGGTTGCCTACGACTACGATGCGGCCAAGTCGGTGCCGCTGCCTGCCGAGACCCGCACGCTGCTCGAGGCAATCCGTTCGTGACCCGTTCGTGACCGGGTTCGCCCCTGATTGGTATCCGATCGCTATCACGTCTCGACCTGATCGCGATCAGATTGAGATCAGGTTCGGATCAGGTCCGTATCAGGTTCGGAGCAGGTTCGTGACAACCGGACGGACGCTACGTTGCCGCGATTTCCAGCCTGGCTTCTTCCGGAACCGTTGGAGTCTGCGGTTGCCGCCAGAGACGGTGCCGCTGGCGCACTAAGTCTGCCTCTGCAAGTTCGGGCTGGCTGAGTGCATGATATGCGCTTTGCCGCGCGGCCGCGTTGGATCCGAGCGCCAAGTAAGCGACATGCGGAACCAGCCAATCCGATCGTTCGCCGAACGCGTGGACGCGAAAGCTGGACCACCTGTATTCCTCGGCTGTCGCAACCATGCCGGCGCGAACAGGATTCTGCTCCACGTATCTCAAGCAGGTCAGGAAGTATCGATCGTCGCAGATGGGAATTCCGCGAAGGCGCCCTGTCCAGAGCGTGCCGATCCGGCCTCGGCGCCCGTTGAAGCGACGCGCGTATTCTCGATTGACGTCCCGGAGCATGAACGAGAGCGCGTCCACTCGGTTCGGAGTGGCGATCAGATGGTAGTGATTGGTCATGAGGACATATGAATGGACGAGGACGTCGTGGTGATTGCCGGAGGCCTCGAGGAGGGCCAGGAAGAACTCGAAGTCTGAATCGTCTTCGAAAATTGTGCGGCGATTGATACCGCGACGAATTGCGTGAACGGGAATGCCTGGAATCTGAATCAGTTGTTGCGTCATGCTCGCTGAGCTAAGCAATTTTCGATCACATCTCGAGATGCCAGAAAGCCAGGACTTTTCGTCAGGGTCGTTGGAAACCATCGCAGTTTCTGCGTACGCCAACGCGTTGCTGCGGCAGCGAATGCGTTCGGCACACGCCACAACCCGCTCGCGATCGGATCGCAACTCGGTCGCAAGATGATCGTGATCTGCTCGCGATCAGGTTGCCATCAGGTTGCGATCGGTTTTGGAGCAGGTTGCGATCGGGTTGCGATCAGGTCTGGAGCAGGTCAGTTACAATCGGAACATGGTCACCATCTTCGGCAAGGACACTTGACCCTACACGCGAGCCGCCCGGGAGGACTTTGAGCGGCGGCAGGTTTCGTTCGAATACGTCAACGTCAAGAAGAACGCGGCAGATCTCGAGCGAATGCTCGGATTCAGTAAGGGCCGGCGCGCCGTGCCGGTGATCGTCGACGGCGATCAGGTAACGATCGGATTCGGCGGCACGTGAGGCGTCTAAGCAGCCCGCCGTGTGCGGCGCCACGATCGGGGTCTGACCCCGCCCGTCAAATTTTCCTGGGAGTCCTGACCCCTGGGGTCAGACCCCAGGGCCACTGATGAACCCGCCTATTCTCCTCTCCGCGCACAACCCGTCGCCGATGACGGGCGCCGGCAACAACACGTACCTCCTCGCCACTCCGAACGGGACCGCGGTGCTCATCGACGCCGGCGTCGGCCAGCCCCAGCATGTCGCCGACCTCGCCGATCGCCTCGCCGCCGACCGATGCATGCTCGGTCGCGTGCTCGTCACACACGGCCACGCCGACCATGCGTCCGGCGCTCCCGCGCTGGCGTCGCGATATCCGGCGGCAACGTTCGCGAAGTTCCCGTGGCCTGAAGAGGACGCCAAGTACGATGTCGCCTGGCGTGCGCTCAGCGACAACGACGCCATCCTGGTCGGCGACGATCAGCTGCTGGCCCTGCACACGCCCGGGCACTCGCCCGATCACCTGGCCTTCTGGCACGAACGATCGCGGACCATCTTCACCGGCGATCTCGTGATCCTCGGCGGCAGCGTCATGATCCACACCAGCCGTGGCGGGAGCCTGGCGCAGTACCTGGCGTCCCTCGAACGGCTGCTTGCCCTCGACCCGCTCGTGCTCCTGCCGGCGCACGGCAGACGCATCGACGCGCCGCCGACGGTCATCACCCACCACCTCGAGCATCGCCGTTTGCGCGAACGGCAGGTCGTGGACGCCCTCGGCGCCGGCCACGCCACGGTGGAGGCAATCGCCGGATCCATCTATGATGGTCTCGATCCGGCGCTCCTGCCGGCCGCGCGCGAGAACGTGCGCGCGCACCTCGACAAGCTCGAGGCGGACGGTGTCGCGCGACCCGTTCACGGCAACTGGCTGCTTTTGTAACCGCGATAGAGACACCATGGACAACGTCATCGACTTCATCAACGTCAACCGCGATCGCTATCTCGAGGAACTCAAAGCGCTGCTGGCGATTCCCAGCATCAGCGCGCTACCCGAACACGCCGCCGACGTGACGCGCTGCGCCGAATGGTGCGCCGACGAGATGCGGCGCATCGGCCTCGAGAACGTGAAGCTGATTCCAACACCCGGCAACCCTGTCGTCTACGGCGACTGGCTCCACGCCGAAGGCGCGCCGACGATTCTCTTCTACGGCCATTACGACGTGCAGCCGGTCGATCCGCTGAACCTCTGGACGTCGCCGCCGTTCGAGGCGACGATCCGCGACGGCGAGATCTACGCGCGCGGATCGGCCGACGACAAAGGTCAGGTGTTCATGCACCTGAAGGCGGTCGAAGCGCACCTGAAACAGAACGGCAAGCTGCCCGTGAACATCAAGTTCATCCTCGAAGGCGAAGAGGAAGTCGGCAGCGCGCACCTCGACGACTTCATTCGCGAGCACAAGAACGATCTCGGCGCCGACGTCGTCGTGATCTCCGATTCGGCGATGTTCGGGCGCGGTGTGCCGTCGATCTGCTACGGACTGCGCGGCCTCGTCTACTTTCAGATCGATCTGCGCGGCAGCAGCACTGATCTGCATTCGGGTTCGTTCGGCGGCGCGGTCGCCAATCCGGGAATGGTGCTGGCGCAGTTACTGGCTCAGATGAAAGACCGCGGCGGCCGCATCAAGATCCCGGGTTTTTACGACGATGTGGTGCCGTTGCTGGAGGAGGAGCGTCAGGCGTGGGCGACGCTGCCGTACAACGAGAAGCAGTACAAGAAGGACTTCGGGGTCCCGAAACTGTTCGGCGAAACCGGCTATACGACACTCGAACGGACGTGGGCGCGGCCGACATTCGAGGTCAACGGTCTGCTCTCGGGGTTCACCGGCGAGGGTGCCAAGACCGTGCTGCCGGCCGTGGCCATGGCCAAGGTGAGCATGCGGCTCGTGCCGAATCAGGATCCGGACAAGATTGCGACGCTGTTCGAGGACCACGTTCGCAAGATCACGCCGAAGACCGTGGAACTCAAGGTGACGCGCATGCACGGCGGCAAACCGTGGATGACCGCCTACGACAACCCGTTCGTGCAGGCGGCGGGACGGGCGATCGAACGGGGCTTCGGGCGCAAGCCGGTGTTCACCCGCGAGGGCGGATCGATTCCGGTCGTCTCGACCTTCCAGGAAGAGCTCGGGCTGCCGTCCGTGCTGTTCGGTGTCGGCCTGCCGGACGAAAACGCGCACGCGCCGAACGAGAAGCTGGATGTCGCCAACTTCCACAACGGCATCATCGCGTCGGCGATCCTCTATCAGGAGATCGCGTCGATCGGTGCATAAGCTCGAGGGGTTCGTCGGCCGCCTTCAGACGTTCTATGGCGCGCTGCCGAGCCCTCCGAGCGATCCCTTTCAACTCTTCGTCTGGGAAATCATGTCCGGCCACTCCACGCCGCGGAAACGCGACGCGGCGCTGGCGGCGCTGAAGAAAATCCCCGCGCTCACGCCAGACGCGATGTGGCGGGCACCGCAGAAAAAGCTCGAGGACGCGGTCGCGAAAGCCGGGCCGTACACCGAGCAACGGCTGCTCGCGCTGCGCAAGGGCATCGATCACTTTCGTCGCGCGCCCGATCTGCCGAAGACGATTCGCGGGCCGCTCAAACCGGCGTTGCGCGCGCTGAAAGGGCTGCCGCAGATGGGCGAGGCGGGCGGCTACCGCATGCTCCTGTTCGCCGCCGATCATCCGGTGCTGCCCGTGGACGCTCGCCTCAGTCGCGTGTCGCGGCGCCTCGGGTACGGCGCCGGCGATCAGAAAACCTGGCCAGCGCTCGCGCGCGCGATCCGCGAAGCGGTCGCGCACGAGCTACCGGCGGAAACCGCCGCCTATCGCCGCGCGTTCCTCTATCTGTCACACCACGGCGGCACGACCTGCACCGAAGCGGATCCGCACTGCCACGTGTGCCCGCTCGCGCGCGACTGCGCAGCATTTCAGAGTTCAGATTTCAGATTTCAGATTGGAGGTCGCGGAGAAACGGGGCGGTCGCAGAAATCCAAGCAATCCACCAATCAATCTGAAATCTGAAATCTGCAATCTGAAATACAGCGCGAAAGCTCAATTCAGCGAAGCCACCCGCCGCCTGAGCGTCTTCACGTGTTCCCAGATCTGCTCGTGCTCTTCGCGTTCCTCGGCGTCGGGATGGCTCTTCGCCGACAGCTCGAGATACGCGAGCAGATCGCGCAGCGCGCCTGACCAGTCGTTCAGGTGATAGGCGAGCATGCCGCGCTCGCGCAGCGCCTCGATCGCCGACGGATTCACCGCGAGCAGGAGTTCGGTGACATCGCGCGCCTGCGGATACGAATGCATCTGGACGTAGACGCGCTGCAGGTTCAGCAGCATGCGCGCCAGGATCTGCGGTTTCGCAGCGCGGGCGAGGAGCCGCGCCGGGATGTCGCGGCCCTCTTCGCCCGGTTCGCCATAGCGGCGGACGAGATCTTCTTCGGACAGCAGCGCGCCGCCATGGAACGCGTCGATGATCAGATCGTCCGCGTTCGTCATACCGCGTGGCGCGCGGCAGCGCAGCAGGAAGTGTCCAGGGAAATTGACGCCTTCGACCTCGACGCCGGCGCGCCGCGCCACTTCCATGTACATCAGCGCGAGCGTGATCGGAATGCCGGTGCGGCGATCGAGCACCTGATTGAGGCAGCTGTTGCGCGGATCCTCGTAGTGCGTGTCGTTGCCGGCGAAGTGCAGTTCGCCGAAGAGGTACTCGTTGAGCGCCATCACGCGCGCGTAGCGGTCCGGATCCACACGCGGCGGCACGTCCTCCGCGGCGCCAACCGACGCTTCGTCCACGCGCATGCGCGCTTCGCGGCCGAGCGCGTCGAGGTGATCGAGATACGGTCCGGCGTCGAGCCTGGGATATTCGAGCCGCGCGATCATCAGCGCGGCGACAGCGAGATCCGGGTCGGGGCTGAGCGCGGCGTGCGTGAAGCTCTGAACGACGCGCGTGGCTATCACGCGTTCATAGTAGCAAAAACAAAAAGAGGGCGGGGGCCCTGCGGCCCACCGCCCTCGACGTGCTTACAGGGAACGAACGCTTACCAGTTCACGCGGACGCCGAAGCGAACCACGCGCGGCGCAACCGTCGCCTGGATGTTGTTCGCGTTCGACGCGTTCTGCGTGCCGCGGATCGCCTGCACCGTGTTCGAGTTGCCCACGTTAAAGACGTCGATCGACGGGATGAACCGCGTCGTGCCGGCCTTGATCGGACGCTCGATGTGGAAGTCGAGGTTCTGATAGGTCGGCAGCCGCGATTCGCCAATCGCATCGAGCAGGATGAGCGGAATCCCGGCGCCATTGGTGCGCGACGGGCCCTGGACGACGCGCTCGAACGGATAGCCCTGCCGCGCGTTGTAGAACGCCGACACGTTGATGTCGTACGGCAGGTTGTAGAGGCCGCTCAGTTTGAACAGCCACTTGGCGTTGATGTAGACGTTGCCGATGCCGCTGCCGGAGGTCGGCACTTCACCCTGGAAGCCGTCGCGGGTGACGCGGTTGGTCGGATCCTCGACGAACGCCGTCGAGGTCAGCGACGTTCCGTTGATGCTGCCCTGGAACTCGTTGAAGTTCAGCGTGCCGCTGCCGTACGCGAAGCTGCTGTTCATCAGCCAGTGGTGCGACATGCGCTTGCGCGCGTTCAGCTCGATGCCGCCGAAGTTCCGCGTCGCCCCCGGCACGTTGGTGTAGGTGATGACCGTCGGGATCTGGAAGTTCGGCGTGTAGATCGTCACCGCCGGGCAATCGGCCGCCTGCGCCGCCGGACAGGTTGAGGCCGGCGCTGAGAACGAGGTCGCGGAGTAGTCGCTGGTCGCGAGACCGTTGCGATCCGACCACTGGAAGTTGCCGTATTTGCGCCACACGTAGTTGGCACCCACGGCGAAACCGAGCCCGACCTCGCGGTCGACGCCGACGATGAATTCATCCGTCGTGTCGTCCTTGAGGTTCGCATCGACCGAGTTCGCCGACTTGATGTTGGCCGGGTTCGCGGCCGACCAGTTGGTGCTGGCCGACAGCGGGTTCGGACCGGTCGTGATCTCGTTGGCCTGCGCCACGCGATCGTTGTTCAGGTCGGTCCACGGATACCGCAGCGTCGTCGAGCCCACCGGGTTGATCTGGCTGGCGATGTTGCCGTTCCCGAGCTGCGAGTAGTAGCGCGAGAAGTTCGCGTGCGCCACCGTCTTGCCGTTCCCCTGGATGTCGTAGGTCATGCCCAAGCGTGGCGACACGACGTTCCAGGTCACGCCGGGATCGGCGCCGGGGAAGTTGATTGCCGGCAGCCACTCGGGCGACAGCGGATTCGCCGCGATGCTGGCGGCAAGCGCCTTGTCCTTCATGTAGTCGTAGCGCACGCCGAGCTGAACGGTCATCCGGTTGCGCGTGATGCCGTCCTGCACGTACAGGGAAAGGTTCGGCGTGTCATAGATGCTGAGCCCGTCGCGGGTCAGGTCCACCTGACAGCCGGCCGCGGCCGACACGCAGGTGTTGGTCGCGAGCGCCGCGTCGTTCGGGAAGCGCACGGTCGCGAAGCCGCCCGTGTGGTTGTACGAGGAGCTATACGCATCCTTGTAATAGCCACCGAACTTCAGCGCGTGGTCCGAACCCATCTTGGCCGGCAGGAAGTAGTTGCCATTCAGGGTGATGCTGTTCACTGGACGCAGGAACACGCTCTGTGCGGCCGAGCGGCCGTTGAGGCCGGTCGAGATGATGAGCGTCGGCTGAACGGTCGCCAGCGCCGGTTCGTGGAAGTCGAGCACGAAGTTGTTGCCAAGGTGCGTGTACTGCACGTCGAGCAGCAGCCGATCGCTGACGACCCACTGATCGCCGAACTTGTAGGTCGGGTTCGGCCCGGTCACCCAGAAGTTCTTGCCGGACTCCGGCCCGTTGTGGCGCTGCACGGACGTCGTCTCGATCGGGTGGAGATCGTCGGCGCCGCGCGCGTTGCGCTGCTTCTTGGCCAGGTTGTTGAAGATCGTGAGCTTGTTGCCCTTGAACAGCTGCACTTCAGCTTTCAAATTCGACTGCTGCAGGAACGTCTCGTCGGTGTTGAGACACTCGTTCACGGCTTCGATGGAGAACGCCAGCGGCGTCGCCTTGACCGCCTGGCAGGCCGCCGTCGGCTGGAAGAAGCCGAGCACGCCGACGTCGACGAGCTGTTTGCCGTACGAACCCCAGATCCACGCCTTGCCCTTCTTGATCGGGCCGCCGATCTGGAAGCCGTAGTCCTTGATGTTCTGCACCGGGTTGCCCGACGTCGCGCCCTGATTGCGCTGCGCGTCGGTGATGTTCTGCGCTTCGAACTTCTGATCGGTGATGTAGAGCCGGCCCTGGCCGCGGAACTTGTCGGTGCCGCTCTTGGTCACCAGGTTGATGCCGACGCCGCTCGTCTGCTGCGTCACGTCGACGCCGCCGGTGGTGATCGTCATTTCCTCGAAGCTGTCGAAGTCGTAGTAGTTCGCCGACGCGCCGGTCGCTGCCATGTCGGTGATGTCCACGCCGTCGAGCGACCACTTGTTGTTGAAGGTGCCCGCGCCGCGCGACGCGTAGTTCGACTGCTGACCCGACATGTTGCCGCCGATGTTCTCGCGGTCCATGGCGATGCCGGCGGTCTGCTGGAGGATGACCCACGGGTCGCGCGCGGACGGGATGCTCTGCAGCAGTTCGTTTGTGAACGTCTGCTTCGTCCCGGTGCTGCGCGTGTCCACGATTGGGCTCTCGCCGGTGACCGTAATCGTCTCCTGGACCGTCGAGATCGCCAGCTGCGCGTTGATCTGCGCGGTGAAGCCGACGTTGACGATGATGTCCTGGTTGACGACGGTCTTGAAGCCCGTCAATTCGAACTTCACTTCATATGTGCCGATGGGCAGGCGGGGGAACTGATATGTGCCGGTGTCGCTCGTCACCGCGGTGAGCGGCTGCAAGAGATGCGGTGCCGACAGCGTCACGCTGACGCCAGGGAGTACGGCACCCGAGGTGTCCGTCACTTTCCCGATGATCTCGCCGGTCTGCTGCTGCGCGCTGGCCAACGTGCCCACCGCAAAAATCGCGGCGAGCGCCAAGACCATTGCTCGAACTCTCATCGTGCCTCCTACTAGGTTCATGACGTACCGAAGAACAAACGGCCGGATTCGCACATAGTGTCGGAACGCACGCTATCCGGTATCGACCAGTATCCTCAACTGCTCTGAAACCGGTAAAGGCGAAAGGCTGTGTGAAAACTGTGAAGTTGGGTGCAAATCCAACTTCTTGAATCTTTGTTCAAAATCGAAAGCGACTAGCGGGCGACGAGCGAGGAGAGTGAGTCTATTGTAAGTTCCTGTAACGACACGATCACGCGGTCAGCGTCGGCGAGTTCAGCCGCCGGGTACGTATGAGTTACGGCCACCGTCCGCAGCCCCGCGGCTCGCGCCGATTGCAGCCCCCATTTCGAGTCTTCCACGGCCACGCAGCCCGCCGCGGGGAACGCATCGCCGTGCGCGGCGCGGAGTTCCGCCAGCGCCTGCAGATACGGATCGGGTGCCGGCTTCGGCGGAAGACCCGCATCCGCGGGGACGATGGCGGTGAACGCTGACGTGAGCTGCTCGCGATCGAGGATGCGGCGGATCTCTCGCCCGAGGGCGCCGGACGCGATCGCCAACGGCACCACGGCGGCCAGCCGGTGAATCGCGTCGGCCGCGCCCGGAAACAGCAGCGACATGTGGCGCTCGATGGCTTCGAGTCGAACGGCTTTGCGCGCGACGAGGTCGTCGATCGTCCGGTTCGAAAAGGGTGTGCCACGATCGGTGGACACCGCTCGAAAGACGCCCGCGTCGTCGAAACCGAGATAGTGCGTGTAGTAGTCGGCTTCGGTGAGCGCGACGCTTTCCTCCCTGAGCACGTCCTGAAACGCCTGCAGGTGCAGCGGTTCGCTGTTGGCGATGACGCCGTCGAAGTCGAACACTACGGCGCGAAGGTTCAGCTTTTCATCCTCTCGCCCGCGCGAACCGGGAGCTTGAGGCGATTCTCGCGCGGCGGATAGGGGCACTCGTAGGTCGGGTTGTAGTAGCAGTACGGAATGTAGGCGCGGTTGAAGTCGATGTTGTAGATGCCGGTCGCCGTGCGATCGAGATCGAGGTAGCGGCCCGCCGAGTACGTTTCGGTACCGGTCGTGAGATCGGTGAAGGGCACGAACAACCGATCGATCGTCTTCGCGCTGGCGGCGACGAACGCGGTCAGTTTCGTCGACTGACCCTTGAGGATGAACTCGAGAGTGCCGACGCGGCGGAACTTGTCGATGCCGCCGGCCGAGGTCGGCATCTCGATGATCGTTGGATCGTTCACCTCTTTGAGCGACGCCGGAACGTTGTAGTCCGGATCGATCGGGAAGTAGGCGAGCGGCAAAAACGACTTGTGGTTCGCCTTCGGAATCGGATCGTCGCCGGCCGCGAATGCCGAGTCTTTCGCCGCACGATCGGAGGCGATTTTCGCGGCGTAGTCTTTGGGTTCGGGCGGCGCGCCGCCGCCGCAGGCGACGGCGATGACGGCGATCAGGAGCAGCAGTGCTTTTCGTGACAGCATGCTTTCCCTTCCTGCCTTTCCCGCCCTTCCAGCCCTTCCCGCCCTCGCTACCACGCGAAAGGATACGCGCCGCGCGCGACCGCTTCGTCCGCGAGGCGCCGCCGCGGCGCGACCGTGTTGATCGGCGTCACTTTCAGCAGCCGGCGCAGGCCCGCGAGCACGGTGCGCAGCGTATCGCCGTCGACGGTCGCGGCCAGGGCCTGGCGCGCGGACGCGTCGATGCGCAACGCGGCGTCGTTGACGAACACGCGCGCGGCGTCCACGTGCAGATCGGCTTTGGGTGCGCGATTGGCTGACGCAGCCGACGCGCGCAGGACCGCGCTGTCGGCGCTGAAGACGTCGATTACGATATCGGCGACGTGCATCAACACTTCCTGCTGATCGGTGAGCTTCTCGCCGAACGTTTGCATCGCCAGGCCGAGCGTCATCAGCGCCACTTTCTTGAACGCGGCGACTGCTTGCCGTTCGTCGCTCAGCACACCCTCGTCGCTGGACGACATCGCCGGCGGACCCAGGAGTTCGTCCTGCAGCGCTTTGGCCGCGGGAATGAGCCCGAGATCGCCTTTGAGCGCGCGCCGCACCAGCATGCCGGGAATCAGCAGGCGATTGATCTCGTTCGTGCCCTCGAAGATGCGGTTCACGCGTGCGTCGCGGAAGTGACGTTCCGCCGCGTAGTCCTTCACGTAGCCGTTGCCGCCATGGATCTGGATGTTCTCGTCGAGGACGAAGTCGAGCGTTTCGCTGCCGGCGACTTTCGCGATCGACGCTTCGATGTTGTATTCCTCGAACGCGGCGAGCGCGGTGTCGCTGCCTGACGCGCCGTTCGCGGCGGCCATCCGTGCGTCGACGAGGCCGGCCGTTCGATAGAGCAGGCTCTCGATCGCATACGTGCGGCAGATCATCTCGCCGATCTTGTGCTTGATGGCGCCGAACGAGGCGATTGGCTGCCCGAACTGTCGTCGTTGCGCCGCGTACTTCGCCGCTTCGCCGATGACGTTCTCCGCGCCGCCCGCGCACGCCGCGCCCAGTTTGAATCGCGCGAAGTTGAGGACGTTGAAGGCGACCTTGTGTCCCTTCCCGATCTCGCCGAGCACGTTGTTCGCAGGCACCGGCACGTCCTGGAAGATCAGCGCCGTGGTCGACGAGCCGTTGAGGCCCATCTTGTGTTCTTCTTTGCCGCTTTTCACGCCGTACGGCCGCTCGACGAGGAGCGCGGTGAACTGCTCGCCGTCAACCTTGCAGAAGACCACCATGAGATCGGCGAAGCCGCCGTTGGTGATCCACATCTTTTCGCCATTCAGGACGAAGCTGCCGTCCGCCTGCCGCGTCGCGCGCGTGCGCGCGCCGAGCGCGTCCGAGCCCGATCCGGTTTCGCTCAAGCCGTAGGCGCCGATGATCTCGCCCGACAGCAGCTTCGGCAGATACGCGCGCTTCTGCGCTTCGGTGCCGAAGAGGTACAGCGGAATGATCGTCAGGTTCGCCGTCGCGCCCCACGTCGCGCCGAACGAGGCCGACGGGGCCATCCGCTCGCTGACGATCAGCGAGCTGACTTTGTCGAGGCCGACGCCGCCATACGTTTCGGGGACGTCCACGCCGAGGAGGCCGAGCGCGGCCGCGCGTTTCACGAGGTCGCGGTTGAGCGTCCAGTCCTTCTGCTCGAGGCGATCGAGTACCGGCAGGACCTCGTTCTCGACGAATTGTTTCGCGGTCTGGCCGATGAGGCGATGTTCCTCGGTGATCCGTTCGGGAGTGAAGACGGCGTCGGCGTCGGATGGCTGCAGCAGCCACTCGCCGCCGCGCAGGAGATCGGGCGCGCTTGTCGTCGGCATAGTCACATTCTCTCAAAAATTCCGGCGGCGCCCATTCCTCCGCCGACACACATCGTCACCATTCCGTAGCGGGCTTGCCGGCGTTTCATCTCGTAGAGGATCGACGTGGTCAGCTTGGCGCCCGTGCAGCCGAGCGGGTGACCGAGCGCGATGGCACCGCCGTTGACGTTCAGCTTGTCGGGATCGATCGGCAGTTCTTTCAGGCAGGCGAGGACCTGGGCGGCGAAGGCCTCGTTCAACTCGATAAGGTCGACTTGATCGAGCGTCAGCCCGGCCAGCTTCAGCGCTTTCTTGATGGCCGGCACGGGTCCGACGCCGAAGCGTTCCGGTTCGACGCCGGCCGTGGCGAAGGTGACGAACCGCCCCAATGGGGTCAGACCCCGTTGCCGGGCGTAGTCGGCCGAAGTGACAAGAACTGCAGCGGCCCCGTCGCTCATCTGTGAAGAATTGCCAGCGGTGACAGATCCAGCAACGTGAAAAGCGGCCCGCAGTTTAGAAAGTGCCTCCATCGACGTGTCGCGGCGGGGTCCTTCGTCGGCGCCAAATGTGACCTTCCTGATACCTAGACCTGAACCGAACCTGCTCTCAACCCGATCTGAACCTGATCCTGGCCGGGTCCCGACCAGGTCGCGAGCGGGTTCCATCAGGGTCGCGGCCACGGGGACGATCTCGTCGGCGAACCGCCCGGCGTCGAGTGCCGCCACCGCGCGCTGGTGGCTGCGCAGCGCGAACGCATCCTGCTCCTCGCGCGTGATCTTCGATTCGCGCGCGTGGTTCTCGGCGACCAGCCCGGTGCTCAGATAGACGTCCGGGTACGAGTCCATCAGCGTCGGGTTCGGCGCCACCTTGTGGCCGCCCATCGGAATCAGACTCATCGACTCCGTGCCGCCGGCGACAATCGCCGCGCTGAAGCCGCACATGATCCGTTCCGCCGCGAACGCGATCGCCTGCAGGCCCGACGAGCAGAAGCGATTGACGGTCGTCGCCGACGCCGACACCGGAATGCCGGCGCGCAGGCTCGCGATGCGCGCGACGTTCATGCCTTGCTCCGCCTCCGGCATCGCGCAGCCCAGGATCACATCGTCGATGTCGTCGCCGCTGACTCCGGGCGCGCGGCGCAACGCCTCGCGGATTGCCGCGGCGGCGAGCTCGTCCGGACGCGTCCCGCGCAGCGTGCCGTTCGGCGCCTTGCCGACGGCGGTTCGGACGGCGGACACGATGACGGCTTCGTTCATGGTTTCCAATCTCCCAGCAAATCTTCGAGTGCGTCGGCGACCTCGCTGACTTTGCCGTCGAACAGATGATCGGCGGCGTCGATGACGACCAGTTCCTTCGGCTCCGCCGCGCGCGCGTAGAAGGCGCGGACGTCCTTCAGCGGGCAGACCTCGTCGCGCTCGCCGTGGACGAGAAACTTCGCCTTCTGGCTCTGCGCAATCGCGTCGAAGTCGTAGCGACAGACCGGTGTCGCAATCCCGATGATCGCCGACACGCGCGGATCGTCGACGCCGACGCTCATGGCGACCCACGCGCCAAACGACATCCCGGCAGCCCACAACGGCGCACCGGGGTACATCGTCGCCATCACGTCGATGGCGGCACGAAAGTCTTCCATCTCGCCAGGCCCGCCGGTGAAGTCTCCCGCGCTCGCCCCCGCGCCGCGGAAGTTGAAGCGCAGCACGGCGCAGCCGATGCGGCCAAGCGCCTTCGCCGCCTGGTAGACGGTTTTGGTGTGCATCGTGCCGCCCATGGTCGTGAGCGGATGTCCGAGGATCACCGCGGCGTGCACGGCGTCGCCGTCGCCGCTCTTCAACAGGCCGTCTGTGCCCACGCCGCGTCCGGCTGGTTCCTCGAGCAGCGCTTCGAGCCGGCCCACCGGGCCGTCGAACTCACGCAGCGGCATGCGGCCACCCTCGCGCGTCGCCCGCTACGAAGTCCCGAATCACGCGCGCGAACTCGTCGGGCCGCGTAATCGGACCCTGGTGGCCGGTGCGCGGCAGCACCATATGCTTTGCGCCGGCAATCAGCTGCGCATATTCGGACGAGCCGTCCACGGGCACCACGAAATCGAGTCCAGGCTCGCCGGTCAGCACCAGCGTGGGCGCGACGACGCGCGCGCAGTCAGGCTGGCGATCAGTGTTGACGAGCAGCCGCGCCCGCGCCGCCATCCGCGACGGCGACAGCGGTGTCTTGACGAAGGTGCGCAGCGCCCATCCAGCAAACTTTCGGCGCACCGCACGATCCGGCAATGCTGCGCGGATTTCGGGCAGCGCGCGCCGCGGCGTCTCGATGAGGAACAGCGGACCGAACAGCCATGGCACTCGCGTGTAGATCTCGTGCCGTCGGCGCAAGTGAAAACGAGGCCGCGGCGTCGACACGAGCACGAGCTTGTCACACCGCGCCGGCTCGGTCGCAGCAAACCGAAGCGCGACCGCGCCGCCGAACGACACTCCGCAGATCGTCGCGCGATTCACTCCGGCCTCGTCGAGCGCGCGGCGAATCTGATCGCCGTAGCTGTCGAAGCCGCGAACGGGATCGAAGGTACTCTGCGCCGATGGCTCGTCACACAACGAGAACGTCAGCACGCGGAAGGTGCGCGACAACGCGTCGACGGCCGGACGCAGATATTCCCAACGGCCCTGCAGGCCGGGAATCAGCACGAGCGGCGGACCGCTGCCGCGATCGATGATCGTCATGCTAAGGACACCGCTCGTGGTGAGCTTGTCGAAACACGAGCTCGTCCTTCCGCCTTCGCCAAGGCTTCGGCGGACCGCCGTAGCGCGAAGCGCGAAGGCTGGTCGACAGGCTCAGGACGAGCGGCCATGCCAGTTCCTCAACGGTTTCCCCGTCTTCAGCGTGTGCTGCATGCGCTCGAGCGTCTTCCGCTCGCCGCAGAGTTTCAAGAACGCTTCGCGCTCGAGGTCGAGCAGATACTGCTCGCTGACCGTTGTCTGATTCGGCAGCGAGCCGCCGGCGAGCACGTTGGCGAGCGTTCGTCCGACGAGCGCGTCGTGATCGCTGATCCGTCCGCCTCGCCACGCCAGGTGGACGCCGAGCTTGAGCGCGGCGAGCACGCTGTCGCCGCCCACGGGAACGGCCGTGCGCGGCAACTTGCGTTCGTGCCCTTCGCGCACGCGTTCGAGCGCAAACGCCTTGGCGTCGGCCATCAGCCGCTCGCGGTTCATCGTGACGCGATCGGCATCGCGGAGAAATCCAAGCCGCTCGGCATCGGCGGCGCTCGTGGCCACCTTCGCAAACCCAATCGTTTCGAAGACGCGCTGCACGAACGGCAGAAGATCGACGCCGGACGAGGGCAGATGCTCCACCGCGCGCGCGAGCATTTCTTTCGTCCCGCCGCCGCCCGGAATCAGGCCCACGCCGACTTCGACCAACCCGATGTAACTCTCAGCCGCGGCCTGCACGCGATCGGCGTGCAGCGCGATCTCGCAGCCGCCGCCAAACGTCATCCCCGCGGTCGCGACGACCACGGGAACATCCGCCGTGCGCAGCGCCTGCGTGCAGTTCTGGAACGTGCGGACCATCAGATCGATTTCGTCCCAGTTGCCCTCCTGTGCTTCGAGGAGGAGCAACATGATGTTCGCGCCGGCTGAGAAGTTCACCGCGTCGTTCCCGACCACGAGCGCGGCGAAGTTCGCCGCGGCCTCCTTGAGGCCGGCGTGCAACATCTGCACCGTGTCGCCGCCGATCGAGTTCATCTTCGAGTGAAACTCGACCGCGAGCACGCCGTCGCCAAGATCGACGAGGCTTGCACCCGCGTTCTTCTTGACGACGCGCGCGCGGTCCTTGGCCGATTTCAGGATCTGGAGGTCGGGCGCGGCGGGCGGCACGCCGTTGTCGCGGAATCGCGAGTGGCCGGCCGGAAACACGTCGCCGAGCGTCTCATGGGGACCGATCGCGTCCATGATCTCGAACGGTCCCAACTCCCACCCGAAGCCCCACTGCATCGCGCGATCGACGTCGTCGATCGAATACGCGATGTCCGGCGCGACCTTGGCCGTGTAGCGCAGCGTGGGCGCGAGCGTTTCGTGAAGGAACCGTGCGACTTTGTCGCTGCCGTTGAACAGCGTCCTGATGCGAGCGGCCGTATCGTCAGTCGCGCGGACGGCATCGAGTGAAGGCAATCGCGGCGACTGTCGCGCGCGATACGTCATCGTCGCCGGATCGAGTGTCAGGATTTCCGTCCCCGACGCTGTTTTCTGACGCTTGTAGAACCCTTGTCCCGCTTTTTCGCCGACCCAGCCGCGCTCGACGAGCGCGCCCACAATCGGCGGCAATTCCAGGTTGATGTTCTTCGCGACGTGCGCGAGGACGTCGATGCCGGCGATATCCATCGTGCGGAATGTCGCGCTCTTGGGCCGGCCGATCGCCGGCCCGGTGATCGCGTCGATCTCTTCGGCCGTGAACTCGCCGGAGTCCAACGCGCGCAGCACCGAGACGACGCCGTACACGCCGATGTGATTGGCGATGAAGTTCGGCGTGTCTTTCGCCATCACCACGCCTTTGCCGAGGCGATGGTCGGCAAACGCCGACATGCGTTCGACGATGGCGCGATCGGTGTCGGGGGTCGCGATGATCTCGACGAGCCGGAGGTAGCGCGGCGGGTTGAAGAAGTGCGTCCCGAGAAAATGTCGCCGGAACGTGTCGCTGCGGCCCTTCGCCAGCGCGCCGATCGGGATGCCCGATGTGTTCGATGTGACGATCGTGCCCGGACGCAGCACCGCGTCGACGCGCTCGAGCAGGGAGTGCTTGATGTCGAGGCGTTCGACCACCGCTTCCACAATCCAGTCGACGCCAGACAACCGGCCAAGGTCTCCGTCAAAGCCGCCGATCTCGATCAGATCAGACGCAGCAGGTGTGAAAAACGGGTCGGGTTTGAGCGCGCGCACGCGCTTCAATCCTTCGCGCGCGACGTTGGCATCGATGTCGAGCAGCAGTGCCGGAATGCCCGCGTTCGCGACATGTGCGGCGATTTGCGCACCCATCGTGCCCGCACCGAGAACCGCAGCGGATCGAATCACACTCGTACTCTATCTCACGTATACCAGGCCAGCGGTCGTCCGAAACTCATGGGCCGTCGGCAGCACGCGCATGTCGAACTGCACGCGCGCGGCGAGCTTGCCTGTGAGTGGCACATCCAGGCCGAGGCCACCTTGGCCGCCGAAATGCGTGTCTGTGCTCGTCAGGCCGAATGTCGAGCCGCGCGACCGAACCGGACCGAAGACGATCTGCACGAACTCGACGAAGCGGCCGACGGCCAGCGACGCGCGTCCGCCCGCCATCACCGCGTGCAGCGTCAGGCTCAGTTCGCCGCCGACGAGCGGCAGCGTCTTGTAGTGGCCATCGGCGTCCGCGACGACCGACAGCCATCGCGTGAGATGTTTGCTGGCGCTGGCCGACCAGCCGGCAGGGAGCGCGAGATCCTGCGTCGTGTCGTGCAGGTAGGCGTAGCCGCCAAAGACGTCCCACGTCTTCGGCGTTTGTGCCGCCGCCGGCCGCGCCATCGCGATCGCGGCCACGATCACGAACAACGCGACGGATTTTTGCGCCGATCGCGACACACACGGTAGTGTAAGTCATGGTCCGGACCGCTCTGGCGCTGGTCTGCGCGATCGCGTGCGTCGTCGATGCGCGCGCGCAGAACCTGCACTACGGCATGAACGCGCACAATGTCAGCGCGCCGGTCGCCGACAAGATGGCGGAGCTCGGCGCCGGCGTCGTGCGGGTCGTGTTCGGCTGGGACGTCATCGAACCAAACTGCAAGGGCTGCTACAACTGGTCGTTCACCGACTCCTGGCGCAACGACGCGCGGCGCGCACGCATCAAGATCTTCGGCACGCTGGCGTACGCGCCGCGATGGGCGAACGGCGATCATCCCTACAGTTATCCGCCGCTCGACATCCGCGACTGGTACGACTTCGTGTACGCCGCCGCGGATCGCTACAAAGACGACATCTTCATCTGGGGCATCTGGAACGAACCGAACCTGGATCAGTATCTGCGCGACGGCGATCTCGCCACCTACGAGGTGCTCGCGCGCACGGCCCGCACGGCGATCCGCGCGGCGAATCCCTCGGCGCTCGTCCTCGGTCCTGAAGTGAGTCCGCATGCGGTGACCAACGGCTGGTACGCCGCGTCGATGAAGAAGTTCGGCGACCTCTTCGACGTCGTGACCGTGCACTGGTACGGCGACTTTCCGGCGATCAATCTGTTCATGGATCAGGGCGTGCGTCCGCACGCGCAGTTCAAGGACGTGTGGTTGACGGAAGTGGGTCTGAAGCCGTGCGACTCGACGTTTGGCGAATCGGGGCAGGCGCTGTTCTACCAGAACGTGCTGCGCGCGTTCGAACCGCGACGCAGTTGGTGGACCGCCGTGCTCTTTTACAACTTGTACGATCCGCCGTCACCTCTCGACTGCGGATCCGGGATCGTCCGGCCGGATTGGTCGAACCGGCCGGCGTTCCTCGTGCTGCAGGCGAACATCAGGGCGAACCCATGAAGGTCCGGCTAAAGCCGGACGCCACGTACTGAGGGTTCCGCTAAAGCCGGACACCACGTACTGTCGTGGCGTCCGCCTTTAGGCGGACTATCGCCATCTGGTGAGGATCGATTCGCGGTCGAATAGCGCGACGCTCAGCGCCACCAGCACCAGCCACACGCCGATCAGCGCCAGGCCGACGAACGCCAGCAGCGGCACCGACAGCCACATTCGCCCGACGAACTGACCGATGATGCCGATGGCGAGGGGCATGATCAGCAGCACGGCGAACTGCTGCGCGGTGCGCGCGTCGTTGACGCGTGACGAGATGACCAGCGCGGATTGCAGTGACACGAGCGCGGCCGCGGGACCGAGGATGAAGATCAGCGTGGCGCTGCGAGCGCTCAGCATCGCGGCGAAGACGCCTGGATCGCCGAGCGCGGCGATGCCGACGAAGTAGAGGACAAGCCCACTCATCGTGATCGCCAGCGTTGGGAGCAGTGCGCCGAGCACCTTCGCCACGAGCAGTTCGAGCGTCGTGATGGGCGTCGCCAGCAGGGGCTCGAGCGTTCGCGCCTGCTTCTCCCCGATGACGGCGTGCGCGGCGAGCGACATGGCACCAGTGATCGGCGTCAGCAGGAACAGCATCAGGAATTGCTGAAACAGGAAGAGCTCGATGCGGCCGTTCGGTGAGAGCTGCGGTTCGCCAACCACCAGCGTCAGCCGCTGCAGGCCTGGATCGTCGCCGAGCGGAAGGCCGGTCGCGACCGGAATGCCGATCGTCACGGCGAACGGCAGCGCGAGCGAGAGGATCGTGATCATCGCGACCGGCACGAGCGCCGCGCGGTTGCGGCCGAGGTCGAGGAACTCCTTCGCGATGAGCACTCGGACAGCTCTCATGCGCGCGCTCGTCCTTCGACAGGCTCAGGACGAGCGTTGTGTTTGCCAACAAGATGCAGATACACGTCTTCGAGCGCCGGCATTTCCTGACGCACTTCCTGGATCTCGGCGCCGGCCGCCACCAGGGCGGCCACCAGCGCCGGCGTGCCGGCGTCGTCGCGCAAACGAACCACGAGAGCCGGGCCGTCGATCGCTGCGTCAGGATCGAATCGGCGTGCAACCTTCACAAGTTTTGCCGGATCGCCGGCGACGCGCACGAGGAGTCTGCCGGTCGTGAGCCGCTGGCGCAGCGCGGCGGGCGGATCGATAGCGACGAGGCGCTCCTGCAGCACGGCCACGCGGTCAGCGATCCGCTCCGCCTCGTCGAGGTTGTGGGTCGAGACGAGAATCGCGCATCCTGCGGCGCGACGGTCGGTCAGCAGCTGTCGCACGGTTCGCGTCACTTCAGGATCGAGACCCGACGTGGGTTCGTCGAGGAGCAGCACCGGTGGGTTGTGAACGAGCGCGCGTGCCAGCGCGACCTTCTGCCGCATCCCCTTCGACAACTCCGCCGCGCGCGTGTCCGCGCGATCGCGCAGCTCGAATGCATCGAGCAGTTGATGTACGGCGCTCTCGACGTTGGCCAGTTTGTAGAGATCCGCGTACGCCGTCAGATTCTCGCGCACCGTCAGGCGATCCCAGAGACCCGGTGCTTCGGTCAGGAAACCGACGCGACTCCGCAAGGCGCTGCCGGTAGCACGCGTCAGCTCGATTCCATCAATGCTCACCATCCCGCTGGACGGCGCAATCAACCCGGCCATCATCCGCAGCGTCGTTGTCTTGCCCGCACCGTTGGGACCGAGCAGCGCGACGATTTCAGACCGCTTGATCTCGAGGCTGAGGTCGTGCACCGCCCGGCGCGTGCCGAACCGGCGAGTCAGATGGTGTGCGGCGATCACGGCGCGAACTCGTACAGCCCAGGCGTGACGAGGAGATGGCCGTTTTTCGCGAAGAACATGCTGCTCGGCGACATGATGCCGGCCGCGCGGAACTGCACCGTTCGCACTTTGTCGCCGTCGCGGTCGTAGACGTACGTGTACGGCACCGTGAACGAGATCCAGAGACGCCCCGCCCGATCGACTGCCGCGGCGCGAACCGTCGGCAACACCAGCGGCAACTCGCCAGCGTCCGTCCGCCGCCTGGGCCACGTCGTGGGCAGCGTGGTGACGACCGGATCGATCTCGCGGCCTTCGACATGCCGCTCGAAGAGCAGGCGACCCTCGCGGTCGTACTTCCGAAACGCGGGCTCTCCGGTTTGAAAGACGAAGTAGAACCCGCCGGTCGGATCGACGAGCGGAATGCCGCTGTTCAGCGCGACATGGACGTCTCGATCCTGTTCCTGCCCCGTTGGGCGAAGCGTGCCAATGGTCCGCGTCACGCCGCCGCGCAGATCGAATTCCGCGAACAGCGCGCCCATTTCCGGCTCGGACAACAGCAGCGACGCGCCGGTGAACTGCAGCGATCCGATGCCGCTCAGGATCGTCTGCTCGAAAACGACGCGCGGCTGGAGACGGCCGGGCAGGAAGAAGCCGCCGGAGCGAAAGCCCGCCGGCGAGAAGAACTGCATGCGTTCTCGTCCATTCGGCGCATCTGCCACCGCAAACGTGCCGTCAGGTGCCACCGAGAACGCCGTCGGGTCGATGATCCGGCCTGACTCGGCGCCGATCTGCACGATCTCCCACGAACTGCTTTGCTCGTTGTCCACCCCGAACACCGTGTGCGCGCGGCGATCGAACACGAAGAACTGTCCGGAGCTCGATTGCTGATACCCGATCGGCGTTCGAAACCGCCCCGCGACGTGCGCCGGCATGGCGCCGACCGACTGCAGGATCTCCGGCGACCGCGCGTCAAGCATGGCCACGGCGGCGACCACGAGCAGCAACACCCGCCACACGGCTCGTCCTCGAACGAGTACATCCTGAGCGAGGCGCTCATCCTTCGACAGGCTCAGGATGAGCGACGAGTCGAAGAGCTCAGGACGAGCGTTCCTCTTTTTCCGCTCATGGTGAGCTTGTCGAACCATGAGCGTCCAGTTCAGTAGCGTGCGGTTTCCTTGATCGCTTTGAGGATGTCGGACGATTGCGGGAGGATCGCTTCTTTCCAGCACATTGGGATCCTAAGCTTAGAATTCCACGTGGACAAGTTGTCGCG
>JADMIO011475773.1_pt1 | contig 53720 bp, 44 predicted proteins | sample 8958161 | NCBI WGS metagenome assembly JADMIO01 (sample SAMN16585339, study PRJNA669376) | soil metagenome | isolation source: Crop rotation soil | place: USA: Cullars Rotation, Alabama | collected 2011
CGCGACAACTTGTCCACGTGGAATTCTAAGCTTAGGATCCCAATGTGCTGGAAAGATGGACGACGCCGACGCGCGCGGCCTCGAGCTGGCCCTCACGCCGTCCTCGGCGTCCTACGTGCAGAGCTGGCCGCTCGTGGACGTGGACGACTGCCGCGTCCAGGGCTCCGTCGCGGAGCTCCCGGGCGGCCACCACCTGCTCACCTGCTCGAGCGGCACCCTCGAGGAGTACGACGCGTCCCAGACGCTCGTGTCGGAGCGCACGCTCGGATGCGTGGAAGGCGCCATCTCGGCCGCATCTCGCGGGATCCCGCTCGACCTGTGGGACGCGCACGTGGGGACGGTGCGGGCCTCGCGGGGCGGTTGAGCTGTCAGCTGTCAGCTGTCAGCTGTCAGCCTGCAAGAGGACTTTTCGCTCGGGAACGGTGGCTTCAGAGGGGGGTGACGTCGGTCTTCAGCGCCTCGTACCAGCCCAGGTTCACGGCGGCGAACGCCTGGAGCGCCGTGGTCCCCGCGGGGAGGGTGACCGGGATCCGGGCCTCCCCGTTCGCGTCGGCGGTCGCCTGGCCGAGGAGCGCGGGCGCGTCGAGGTCGAGGCACATCCCCGCCGCCCAGCCCGGGCAGGGGCCGGATCCGCCGCTCGCCCCGCCGAAGATCCGCACCGCATCGCCCGGGCGGGCGCCGGTCACGATCGCGTCGACCGTCCCGCCCGGCACCATGACGCCCTCGAGCGCGAGCTCGAGCTCGACCGCGCCCGGGATCACGTAGACCGCGTCCTCGGAGTAGGCTCCGATCGCCGCGTCTCCGAGGCCGTCGCCGTCGAAGTCGCCCCCCGCGGAGGCGCCCCCGAGGTACTGCTGGCCGCCCGTCTCGGCGATCGCGTGCCGGGGGACGAGCCCATCCGGCGTCGAAAGCCAGATCTCACCGCGTCCGGCGTCCTGCTGGTAGCCCACGTGCCCCGCGACGAGGTCGGGCACGCCGTCGCCGTTCACGTCGCCCGGGCCGGCGAGGGAGGACACGTCCACGTCGAGCGGGTAGCTGTCGCCCGCGACCGCCCCGGAGGCCGATCCGCGGATCACGAGCATCCCGTGGCCGCCCGTCCCGCCCGAGGCGCCCGCGCCCGCGACCACGTCGTCGTACCCGTCGCCATCGAGGTCGCCGACCGACGCGACCGCCGCGCCGAAGCCGGCGTTCGGAGCCCAACCCGGGATGGTGGCCGCGACGGTCCAGGCGGGGCCCGCGAGGACGAACACCGCGCCGGCATACCCGTTGCGGCTCGGCGCGCCCACCACGAGGTCGACGTTCCCGTCCCCGTCGAGGTCGGCGGCGGCGAGATCGCTCCCGAAGCGGTCGCCCTTCGCGAGGCCCTGGATCCGGGCGAGCTCGGTCAGGGCGCCCGTCGCAGAGCCGGCGTAGATCGTGACGCCTCCGCGGCTCTTCGCGACCCCGGGCGCGCCCACCGCGACGTCGCCGTACCCGTCGCCGTTCACGTCACCCAGGCCGACGACCGCGGCGCCGACCTCGCCCTCGCTCAGGGTGCCGTAGAGACTGGCCGCCGGAGTGGTCGAGACGCCGTTCGCCGACCCGAGGTACACGTGGACGGCTCCGACGTCGGTGAGCGTGGGGTTGATCGGGTGCGCCGCGAGCGAGTCGCCCGCGAGGAGGTCGGGGTAGCCGTCGCCGTTCACGTCGGCGCCGGCGATCTCGTGGCCGAACCACGAGAACGTGTGCTGCGGGTTCGCGAGCACGACCGCGGAGTGGGTGGCGACTCCGGCAGGTCCGCCCGGGAAGATCTGGATCTCGCCGTTCCCGCCCGCGGAGCCCACGGCGAGGTCGTCGTAGCCGTCGGCGTCGAGGTCGATCGCGGCGAGGGCGATGCCGAAGTTCGTCTGGGTCGAGGTGATGTGCGTGGTGGCGGCGTCGGTCGGGCCGACGGCGAGCGCGAGCGCGATCGGGAGCATGTGCACCTGCGGTTTCGGGTTCGCGGGGCGATCGAGCGCCCGCGCCGATAATCTCGGCACCCCGCGTTCGCGGGCGCTACAGGGGGCTTACCGCGGCGCGGTCGGATGCCCGGATTCCCTCTCCCCTCCGGAGGTTCTCCCGAACGCCGCTACGGCACGAACAGCCGCCCTTCGATCTTCTGCGTCGGCTCGCTCCCGCCCACCCACGCGCCCACCTCCACTCCAGGGCTCGGAGTAGCCAGGATGCGCCAGGTGTATCCCTCGATCTCCGGCCGATCGCTCGCGACTCCGCCGTCGAACAGCGCTTCGACCTCGCGGCCCGCCCCCCCGGCGGACGCGGTCTCCCACGCGACCCGCCACGCTCCCGCAGAATCGAGGTACACCCATGGGAATACGTCCAAGTCCCCGGGCGTGCCGATGGACCGCGCGCCGCTGAACGCGACGCCGTCGGTCGACGTGGCCACCCACGTGTCGGCGCTGCTCTCGGAGATGATCGCGCTCGGATCGACGGATCCGCCCGCGGCGTACCGGCTCCAGGCGAGGCGCAGCGTGCCGCCCGCGTCGACCGCCACCGCCGGATAGCTGTCCGCGAACCCGTCTTCCGCGAGCCCGGTGAGCCGCACGGGGGCTCCGAACCCGTCGGCGCCGCGCTCGGCGACGTAGAGGCGGAGCGTTCCCGCCTGCCCCAGGTCGACGGAGCCGTCCGCTCCGCGGGCGACCGCGGCAAAGTACAGCAGCACCCGCCCGTCCGGGCTGACGACGAGCGAGGGAAGCCAGTCGCCCGGGCCCGAGGTGGCGTCGCCCTGGGCCTGCCAGCTGGCGCCGTCGGCCGAGGTGGCCCAGGCGATCCGGTTGTCGGTCCCGGTGCAGTCGACGGCTGGATCGCAGCCTGCGGGCAGGAGGATCTCGCGCCACCACGCCGCCACGAGCGAGCCGTCGGACAGCTGTGCGAGGGAGGGCGCAAACGCCGCGTCCACGCCCGCGCTCACCTGCACGGGCGCGCTCCAGTCCACGCCATCACCGGATTGGACCAGGAAGATCTGCTTGTCCACGCTCCCGTCCTCCCGCGTCCCGTTGCGGTTCGAGTACCAGGCGCAGGCGAGCTCCCCCGTCGCGGTGACCAGGATCGCGGGATCCTCGTCCTGCCCCGCCTCGTTTCCGGGAGACAGCTCGAAGGCGTCGCCGGGGACGTAGCGCGGGGAGCCGGTGTCGCCGGGCGGCCCGTCGGTCGGGGGCGGGGCGGTCGACGGGGGACGGCACCCCAGGGCGAGGGCTGCGAGGAACTGGCGGGTCCGCGGCCGCCGGGACCGTGAAGCGCGGCGTTCGGGCTCCCACCCGAACCCCGCTAGAGACAGCCGGCCGACGTGCACGAGAACGTGGCGTTCAAGCCGTACGAGAACGCGCCGACCGGCGTGTGCACGTCTTCCGGCGTGTTGCCCGGGGCCCAGTCGCACGCGGTGCTCGTGAGCGTGCCGCCGGTGAGCTCGGCGCCGCCGCCCGAGGTGGTGGCCACGTTGTCGGTGAAACGCCCGGTCAGACCGGAGCAGGCGTAGCTTCCGCCCTCGATCCACATCCCCGCACCCACGGGCGCCGTGTTCGCGGTGACGCCCACGTTGTTCGCCGCGATCGCCGCGGTCCCGGTGAGGAACCAGCCGCCGCCCGAAACGGTCGCGTCGTTCGAGTCGAGCACGGTCTGCGTGGCGGTGACCGCGCCGGCGTCGGACCACACCCCCGCGCCCTCGCTCGCCGAGTTGCCGCTCCAGACGCCGAGATCGAACGTGGCCGAAGCTTCGGTCCACACCGCCCCGCCGTGGACTGCGGTCCCGTTCGAGAGCGTGGCGCTCAGGACCTGCAGGGTCGTGCCCGCGTCCGCCCAGATCGCGCCGCCGTCGGTCGCGGAGCAGCCGTCGATCGTCGCGTGGTCGACCACGAGGGTCGCGCCGTTGACCGCGGCCACGCCGCCGCCATTCGTGGCGGTCGAAGCCTGGATCGTGGCCCCGTCGATCGTGAGCGTGGCCCCGTCGACGCGGGCCGCGCCGCCCGTGGCGCCGAACCCGTCGGCGAGGGTCACGTCGGTGACGGTGACGTCGGCGTTGCCCGTGGCGGTGAGCACCTGCTCGGTGCCCCCGCCGTCGAGCGTGACGTCGGCGTCGATCCCCGAGAACCCGAGGAAGCTGACCGCCGCCCCGGAGTCGACCGTCGCGGTGACGAAGTACGTGCCGGGGCAGACCTCGACCGTCCCGTCGGACGAGAGCGACACCACCGCGGGGGTCGCGGCGGTCCCGGAAGCGAAGAGGGCGGTGAGATCGGTCGATCCGCCCGCATCTTCGAGCGTGACGTGCCCGTCGTCGTTCACCCACGCGCCGTCGGAGCAGTCGTTCTGGACGCCGTCGCACAGCTCGGGGGCGCCCGGGAAGGTCTGGGGGTCGCCGTCGTCGCAGTCGGTCCCCACGGACACGCGGCCCCCGGGGGCGTCGCACGCCGAGACCGGAGCTCCCGCGCCGAAGAAGTCGCCGTCGCCGTCGACGAACCAGTTGGTCTGGCCGGTCGCGTTCCCCTCGGGATCGAGGTCGTCGGCGCCGCCGTCGCAGTCCTCGTCCACGTCCCCCACGTCGCACACTTCGGTGGCACCGGGGTTGATCGCCGGGTTCGCGTCGTTGCAGTCCCCGCCGACCGCGATCTCCGACGCCTTGGGCTCGCACGCCTGCCGCGCCGTGAGGGGATCGCCGTACGCGTCGTGGTCGGTGTCCTTGAAGAACGTGAGGTAGCTCGCGGGATCCACGGTGGGATCGAGGTCGTCGGCCTTGAGGTTGCAGTTCTCGTCCACGTCGAGCGGGTCGCAGACCTCGGCTTCGCCGGGGTTGACGGCCGCGTCTCCGTCGTTGCAGTCCGTGTCGTCGGCCACCTGGCTGCCGAGCGGGTCGCACCGCAGGACGGCGGCGGCGGTGGAGTCGCCGAACGCGTCTCCGTCGGTGTCGGGGTAGAACGCCGTGAGGAGCGTGGCGCTCGGGTCGGCGTCGTCGGCCTTGCCGTCGCAGTCCTCGTCGGCGTCGAGCGGGTCGCACACCTCGATCTCGCCCGGGTTCACGTCGGCCCGGCTGTCGTCGCAGTCGAGGTGGTTCGCGGATTCGCCGGGATCCACGTCGCATCCGAGGTGGGGGACTCCCGCGGCGTCGCCGTAGGTGTCGCGGTCGACGTCGTCCCAGAGGTTCACGGAGCCGCTGACCGGCGCCTGCGGGTCGAGGTCGTCGGCCCCGCCGTCGCAGTCCTCGTCGGCGTTCAGGGGATCGCAGACCTCGGTACCGCCGGGATGGGCGTTCGGATTGCCGTCGTCGCAGTCGAGGCAGGCCGGGGAGCCGTCGGCGTCGTTGTCGGCGAAGCCGGTCGAGTTGTCGCAGTTGTAGTCGTTCGGATCGGCGCAATCCGTCTCGGGCGCGCCCGGGTGGAACGCGGGATCGGTGTCGACGCAGTCGCCGCCCACGGTCGCGGTGTCGGGCGGGGCCGCGCACGAAGGCGTCCCGGGGTCGTTCTCGTCGCCGTACCCGTCGTGGTCGAGATCGGCGTAGTACGTGGTCTGTCCGGTGACGCTCGGGTCGAGATCGTCGGCGCTGCCGTCGCAGTCCTCGTCGGTCTGCTGCGGGTCGCAGACCTCCTGGGCGTCGGGGTTGATCGCCGCGTCTCCGTCGTTGCAGTCGGTCGCGTCGGCCACGTGCTGCACCGGGGCGTCGCACGCGAGCTCGCTGTTGTTCGCGTCGCCGAAGGTGTCGCCGTCGAGGTCGGCGTACCAGGTCGTGGCGTCGATCGCGTTCACGTCGATCGCCTGGTCGCAGTCGTTGTCGATGCCGTCGCAGACCTCGGGGTTACCGGGGAAGCGCTGGTTGTTCGTATCGTCACAGTCGCCGCCAGCGGCGGAGTATCCGTTCGGCTGGGAGCAGGCGCGGGTCGCCGAGGTGCTCAGGCCCACGCCGTCCTGGTCGGCGTCGAGGTACCAGACGGGCGCGTCGGGCACGTCCTCGTCGGTCGCCTGGTCGCAGTCGTCGTCGATCCCGTTGCAGGTCTCCTGCGCGCCCGGGTGGACGCTCGCGTCGCCGTCGTCGCAGTCGCCGTCGTCGGGGGTGTAGCCGTCGCCGTCGACGTCGGACGTGGGGTTCGACGTGCCGGTGTCGGTCGAGGGCTGCGCCGGGAACGGGGGCAGGCAGGCCGCGAGGCCCGTGAGCAGGAAGGTCGCGAGGAACGCGCGCATCACCGACCCCCCACCGAGATGCCGATCCCGCCGCCGCCGTGCAGCCAGAGCGGGGAGACCGAGACGCCGTCGAGCAACAAACCGCCTCCAATACCCATGATCACTACACCGGTGCCCACGAGGACGTCGCCCACCACGAGCCGCGTCTTCGCGCCGTCGTAGCGGTCCTGCGCGTCCTGCCAGGCGGTGAGGGTGACGCCCTCCACGCTCGCGTCGTTCACCGCCGACTTACCGGCTCCGAAAGCCGTTCCTGCCAGGATTCCACCTCCGACCGCGACCACCGCGCCGATCGGCAGGAGGGCGACCCCCGCGCCCGCGCCTTTTTCGGCCTGCATCTTCTCGTCCCAGCCGGTCGGCGTGCGCACGAAGACCCGATCGGACGAGGTGACCACGTAGACCGGCCCCGACTCGGGCGGCACGAGCAGGTCCACCACGCGACCGAGCTCCTGGCCGAGCGCGGCGTCGGCGGCCCAGTTCGCGGCGCCCGCCGGGACGTCGGCCGGGACGAGCAGGACGGGCGAGCCCGCGGGATCGAGGGTCATCCGCTCGTTCTTGCCGTCGATCCGGACCCAGTGCGGCCCCGCGGCGATCCGCACCTGGTCGGTCGAGACGATCGCCCCGTCGATCGCCACCTTTCCGGGCGGGATCACCCAGAGGTCGAGCGCCTGGTGCGCGGCCTCCTCGGCGGCGATCTTCACGTCGGCCGCCATGTCGGGCGGCGCCTTTGCGGCCCAGTCCGTCTTCGGATCGAGGCGGAACGCCTCTTCCCACGCGCTGCGGGCCCCCGGGACGTCGTCGTTCGCGTGCAGGCCCACGCCCTTCGCCCACATCACGCGGGCGAGGAGATCGGGCGCGAGCGCGTCGGGTACGCAGGACGCGGCCTTCTCAGCGGCCTTTGCCGGTCCGAGCGCGAACTCGTAGTCGTCCTTGCTGTCGAGCGAGTCCTCGGCCGCGGCGAGGTGCTTGTTCAGCTCCTCGAGGGTGCTCGGCTCGTCCGCGCACCCCTCGAGCGTTCCCCCGCGGATCTGCGGCGTCTTCCCGGCGAGGAGGTCGGCGAGCGCGATCGGCTGGAGCCCCGCGGCGTCGACCTGGGCCCGGCTCGCGACCCGGGTCACCGCATCCTTCGGATCTCCCTCGGTGATCACGACCTGCCCCGCGTGCGCCGGCGCCGAGAGCGCGGCCACGAGCAGGGCTGCGGTTGCGGACATCTCCTCCCTCCATGTTTCGGGCGATGCGGGCAGTGTACTCCAGGTCCGTGCGGTCGGCGGGAGCGCGGGGTACGGCAGGGGCACGGGAGGATCCATGCGGGCTCATTTGCTCGTCCTCGCGTCGTTCGGCGCGGCCCTTTCCGCGAACGCCCAGGCCCAGGACCGCCCCTGTCGCTCGACCGAGGTGGCGCGCGACCCGACCGGGCAGGCCGACTACGTGACCGCGATCCGCTACGCCTACGACCCGGCGGGCCACGAGGTCTCGGAGCAGATCACGCGGTCCCGCCAGGGGGTTCCCGGGGAAAAGACGGGCTGGAAGGCCGCGACCTGGGACGCCTCCGGCCGTATGTCCACCGAGACGACGGAGGACGGCCCCGTCCACGACGCGATCGCCTATCGCTACGAGACCGACGCCGCCGGGCGCGTGGCGAAGGTGTTCCGCACGGGACAGGTCGGGGGCGAGCCGATCGACGAGAGCACGGTCCGCGAGTACGACGCTCGCGGCGCCCTGATCCGCGAGACGCTCAAGGCCACGACGGGTTGGACGCTCGTTACGACCTACACGCGCGACGACCAGGGGCGCGAGATCGAGCGGCGCGACGTGGAGGCCGGCAACAAGGCCACGACCGTCACGCGGACCACCCGGGACGCGCTCGGTCGCCCGGTCGACGTGGTCACGACCCTGCCCGACGGCTCGGTCGAGGAGCAGCGTTGGACCTACGATCCCGCGGGCTCCTGGGGGCAGGAGCAGGTGATCCGCGGGGGCGCGGTCGCCCGGACGATCCGGTTCGAGTACCGCTGCGGCTGACGCGACCGGCGGGACGCGCGAGGGAGCCTCAGAACAGGTCGGCGCCGAACACGAGGTAGGCCACGCCGTTGTCGGCGCCGCCGAAGTCCGCGAGCGGCGCTCCCACCAGCAGGTCGCCCTTGCCGTCGTGGTCCACGTCGCCCGCCGTCGCCAGTCCGCTCCCGGCCGAGTCCACGGCGTTTGCCCCGTAGATCTTGCGCGCCGCCTCGGTGCTCGCGAGCACGCCGTTCGAGCCGGCGAGGACGAGGTACGCGGCCCCGCCGTCGGTCGCCCCCCCGTCGGCGTGCGACGCTCCAGCGCCGAGATCATCGGCGCCATCCCCGTCCACGTCGCCGAGGTCGGCGACCGGGAGGCCGAGGTTGTCGTCGGCGGAGCTGCCGTACATTCGGAGGTACGCCGAGCCCAGGTCGAGCGGCCCCGCGAACGGCGCCACCGCGACGTAGGCGGCCCCCGCGCCGGAGAGCGGGCCGGCATCGTGCAGGTACGCCCCGATGGCCACGTCGTCGAGGCCGTCGCCGTTCCAGTCCCCCACGCCGTCCACGGAGGTGGCAGCGTGGTCCCCGTCGGCCTCCCCGTCGAAGCGCGCGTCGGAGCCGGAGACCGTGTCGAGCATCCCGGTCAGGGGCCCGCGGAAGAGGAAGGCCGCCCCGTTGTCGCTGTTCCCGCTCGTGTCGGCGACGGCGGCGCCGATCAGCACGTCCTCGAGGCCGTCTCCGTCAGTGTCGCCCGCGTTCGAGACCCACCACCCGACCTGCTCGGCGAACTGCGTTCCCACGACGGTGGCGTCCGCGTCGACCTTGGGCGTGTAGTCGCCGGGCGCCACGGGCCCGAGGTAGAGGTACGCCGCTCCGCGCGCGTTGACCGCCGCGTTTTCGCCGGGAGCGCCGATCAGGAAGTCGTCGTTGCCGTCGCCGTCCGTGTCGCCCACCCCGGCGACGGAGTTGCCGACGAGCTCGTTGTCCTGCTGGCTCGCGAACCGCGCGAAGGACACGGTCGCGATCCCGCCTCCGACCGTCGCCGCGCCCGAGACGAGGTACGCCTTGCCGCGAGAGTTGCCGGGGCCGTCCCAGCCTTCGCCGCCGACTGCGAGATCGGGCGCGCCGTCGCCGTCGAGGTCGCCCGCCGCGTCGAGGGCGCTTCCGGTGTAGGTCGTGTTCCCCTCGCCGATCAGCTCGGTGCCCGCTGCGCCCACATCGTAGATCCCGCCATAAGGGCCGTCGAAGCGGTACACCGCCCCGGCCTCCACGTTGCCGTCGTCGTTGCGGTAGCCGGCCACCGCGAGGTCGACCTCGCCGTCCCCGTCCACGTCCCCGAGAGACGCGAGCGTGCCGGTGGCGCCGAGATAATCGCCGCTGTTGTCGCCGATGAAGAAGCTCGTCGCGTCTGCGAGGAGGAACGGCGCCGGAGGGGGAGCGTCGAGCGTGGCGGGATTGCAGTCGTCGTCGACGCCGTTGTTCAGGATCTCGGCCACGAGCGGGCTGATGGCCGGATCGCCGTCGTCGCAATCGGTCGCGATCCCGGCGCCGTCCCCGTCGAGGTCGTCGTCGGGGGTCGCCGCATCGCAGTCGTCGTCGGTCCCGTTGTACGGAGTCTCGGTCTCGCCCGGGTTGATGTTCGGGTTTCCATCGTTGCAATCGACCGCCGGACCGTAGCCGTCGCCGTCCCCGTCGTTCGACGACGCGTCGGAGGTGGTGGGGTCGCAGTCGTCGTCGACGCCATTGTCGAGGATCTCGAACTGTGCTGGTCCGACCGCGGCGTTCCCGTCGTCGCAGTCGATCGCGGCGAGCGCCCCGTCGCCATCGAGGTCGTCGTCGGGCGTGGCGACGTCGCAGTCGTCGTCGACGCCGTTGTAGGCGATCTCAGCGTGCAATGGGCTGACGGCCGCGTTCCCGTCGTCGCAGTCGGCCGCGCGGGCCACCCCGTCGCCGTCGAGGTCGTCGTCGCGGGTGCCGGCCGCGCAGTCGTCGTCCACGCCGTTGTAGGCGATCTCCGCCGCGCCCGGGTGGACGTCGCCGTCGCGGTCGTCGCAATCGGCAGCGGCGGGGAACCCGTCGGCATCGAGATCGTCGTCGGGGGTGGCGGCGTCGCAGTCGTCGTCGCGGCCGTTGTAGGCGATCTCGGTGAGGAGCGGGCTCAGGAGCGCATCTCCGTCGTCGCAGTCGATCGCCGCCGGCGCGAGGTCGCCGTCGAGATCGTCGTCGGCGGTGGCAGGGTCGCAGTCCTCGTCGACGCCGTCATAGGGGATCTCGACGGCCGAAGGGGAGATTCCGGCGTCGAGATCGTCACAGTCGGTGGCCCGCGGGAAGCCGTCGCCGTCGAGGTCGTCGTCGGGGGTCGCGGGATCGCAGTCCTCGTCCGCGCCGCTGTACGGCACCTCGAGGGCGCCGGGACGAAGCGCGGGATCGAGATCGTCGCAGTCGAGCGCCGCCGGAGCGCCGTCGCCGTCGAGATCGTCGTCGCGGGTGGCGGGGTCGCAATCGTCGTCCGCCCCGTTGTAGGCGATCTCGGAAGCGGCGGGCGAGATGTCGGAGTCGCCGTCGTCGCAGTCCGCCGCGGCGTCGAACCCGTCGCCGTCGACGTCGTCGTCCGCGGTGCTCGCGTCGCAGTCGTCGTCCACACCGTTGTAGGGAATCTCGGGTGAGGCCGGGCCAACCTCGGGGTTGTCGTCGTCGCAGTCGATGGCCACGGCGGCTCCGTCGCCGTCCACGTCGTCGTCGGGCGTGCTCGCGTCGCAATCGTCGTCGACGCCGTTGTACGGGATCTCCTGGGCCCCGGGGTTCACGAGGGGGTCGTCGTCGTTGCAGTCGACGGGCTCCGGGAACCCGTCCGCGTCGGCATCGGGGCTACCGACGGTCCCGGTCGTGGTACCCGTCGACGTGCCGGTGGTGGTACCCGTCGTGGTCCCGGTGGACGTCCCCGTGGTGGTCCCGGAGGTCCCGGTGGTGCTGGTATCGTCGGGAACGCAGGTTCCACCGTCATCATGCGTGCCGGGACCGCATGTGGCGCCCCCGCAGCCGGCCGCGCCGAGAATCGCGACGAGCAGAAAACGCATGCGCCCTCCTGCTCGAACCCTACCATCGGATCCGGGGTTCCGCGGAAAAGCTCTACGCCGTGGCGCCCCCGCACGAGCTCCCCGCCCCGGCGGTGCACCCGAAACAGTGCCGGCCGGTCCGGATCGCCCGCGCCGCCAGGCCCTCCGCGGTCACGTCCGCGATGTGCGGCCGCGCGAGATCCGCCTCGATCGCGAGCATCTGGTTGAAGTCGCAGTCGAACACCGCGCCGTCCCAGCCCACGCTCAGCGTGTTGCGGCACATCAGGCCGGGGATCGCGGCGGCGTTGAACCGCGACTGCAACATCTGCAGGTAGGGAGCCAGGTTTCCGCTCGCCTCGAGCCACTCGAGGTAGCGCGAGATCGGCATGTTGTTCAGCGCGATCAGCCGGTCGAACGTCACCTGTTGGGTGCGCGCCAGGCCATCGCGCCACTCGCGCTCGAGGGCCGCCTGGCCGCCCGGGAGGAACGCGCCGGCGGGGTTGTGCATCAGGGTGAGGATCCGCTTCGGATCGGCTTTTCCATAGCCGTGGGCGTTCAGGAGGCGGAGCGCCTGCATCGACTTGTCGAACGTGCCGTCGCCCCGCTGGGCGTCGGTGTTGGGGCGGCGCCAGTGGGGGAGGGAGCACACGAGCTCGACCCCGCGGCTCGCGAGCCACGCCGGCAGATCCGCGTTGCGCGCCACCAGCAGGATCGTGAGGTTGCACCGGTCGATCACGTGCTTCCCGCGCGCGACGCACTGGTCCACCAGCCACTCGAACCCGGGGTTGAGCTCGGGGGCGCCGCCCGTGATGTCGACCGTGTGCACGCTCGGGAGCCGATCCAGCGCGGCGAGGCACGCCTCCATCGTGTCGCGCGACATGTTCTCGGCGTGCCGATCCGGCCCGGCGTCCACGTGGCAGTGGCGGCAGGTCATGTTGCAGAGCTTTCCCACGTTGATCTGCAGGATCTCGACCGGACCCGGACGGAGCGGGTGCCAGCCCGACCGCGCGAGCGCTTCCGCGAACTCCTCCGGCAGCTCCACCGCGGCGAGATGATCGAGCTGGACGGACGGATCCGCGAGCGGCGCCGATCGCGCCCGCAGCGACGTGAGCCGCGGCCCCTCCATCACATCCCTTTCCGACCGACGTGTTCCTTCATCTGCATGCCGTGCACGAGGCTCGCTCCCCCGCGGATCGCCGCCGCCACGTGGAGCGCCTCGGTCATCTGCTCGTGATCGGCGCCCTTTTCGAGGCAGTCGCCCGAATACGCGTCGATACAGTAGGGGCACTGGACGGTGTGCGCCACCGCGAGCGCGATGAGCGACTTCTCGCGCGCGGTGAGGGCGCCCTCGGCGAAGACGGCGTTGTACCAGTCGAAGAATTTCTTGCCGAGCTCGGGGCTCGCCTCCGACACCGAGCCGAAGCCGGCGAGATGCTCGTGCTTGTAGTAGTCCGCCACCGACGACCTCCGGGGACGGTCCTGCCTAAGCACGGCCGTTGCGGCGGGGAGCCCGGCGGGTGAGGTTCGGGCGGTCGGAGGATCCCTCATGGTCGGCCTGCTCCTCGCGCTCACCGCCCCCCCGGCCCACGCCGAGCCCGCGATCATCAACGGGGAAGACGCCACGGCCGAGGACTGGCCGATGGCGGGCGGCCTCATCGTCCAGGCCGACATCGGCTACGGCTTCGGCAACCTGACCACGAAGGCGCTCATGTGCACCGCCACCCTCATCGCCCCCGACGTGGTGATGACCGCGGCACACTGCACGGATCTCCAGGACTTCCTGTCGTTCTACTACGGCGGGATCGAGGTCTCGCACGAGGAGTACGGCTTCTCGAACGACGGCGATCTCTCGCAGTACTTCTTCGGCTCCGACCTCGACTGGCCGGATGGCGCCGGCACCGGCAAGAAGTTCGTCGCGAACGACAAGTTCGACCTGTTCACCATGCAGGTCGGCCTCGCGAAGAACTTCGACATCGCGCTCATCTTCCTCGACCAGCCGCTGCTCGACGCCCCGATCGCCTGGCTCCCCTCGGCAGACGAGGCGGAGCAGATCGCCACCGGCAACCCGGTCGAGATCGTGGGATACGGCCAGACCGACGCCGACGATCCCTATTCCACCGGCAACCGCCAGATGGCCGACTCGGTGATCGCCGACCTCGCGCCGTACGAGATGCAGATCGGCGCGAAGCCGTCCGACGGGCGGAAGTGCCACGGCGACTCGGGCGGTCCCACGTTCATGCAGGTCGACTCCGACACCTGGTCGAAGTGGCGGGTGATCGGGATCACCTCGCACTCGTACGACCTCACGGACTGCGCGTCCGAGGGCGGCGTGGACACCCGCGTCGACTTCTACCTCGACTGGATCGACGAGCAGATGCGCGCCGCGTGCGACGACGGCACCCGCAGCTGGTGCGACGAGCCCGGGATCCTCACGCCGCCGTCGACGGAAGCGGAGCTTCCCTGGGTGATCGGGCTCACCTCGCGCGACTCGCACGGGATGTGCAGCACGTCGGGCGGGGAGGCGTCGGTGTGGCTCGCGGGGGCGGGACTGTTGGCGTTGCGGCGCAGGAAGAAGCCGGCGTGAGCGATCTCGCGGGGGTCGTCCCGGTCCTGCTGTCGGGCGGGGCCGGCACCCGCCTGTGGCCGCTCTCGCGCGAGCGCGCCCCGAAGCAGCTCGCCCGGGTCACGACCGAGCGGACCATGCTGGCCGAGACCCTCGCGCGGGTGGCGCGGCTCACCCAGGCGCGGCCGGTGGTCGTCGCGAACCACGAGCACCGGTTCGGCGTGGCGGAAGAGCTCCGGTTGCTCGGGGTGAAAGCGCGGGCGATCGTGCTCGAGCCGGTCGGGCGATCCACGGCGCCGGCGGTCGCGGTGGCGGCGCTGCTCGCCGAGGGGGATCCGCTCCTGCTCGTGCTCCCGACCGACCACTTCGTCGCGGACGTCGCGGCGTTCGAGGCGGCGGTCCGCGTGGCGGTGCCCGCGGCGGAGGCGGGGCGGCTCGTGCTCTTCGGGGTCGAGCCGACGTCGGCGCACACGGGCTACGGGTGGGTGCGTCGGTCGGGACGCGAGGTCGGTCCGGGCGTCTTCGCGCTCGAGCGGTTCGCGGAGAAGCCCGACGTGGCCTCCGCCCGGCGCTGGCTCGCCGAGGGCGGCTGGAGCTGGAACAGCGGGATGTTCCTGTTTCGCGCGAGCGCGCTCCTCGCCGAGCTCGCCCGCCACGCGCCCGACGTCCTCGCCGCCTGTCGCGCCGCCGTCGCCGGCCTGAGCGCGGATCTCGACTTCCTCCGCCTGCCCCCTTCGTTTGCGGACTGCCGGAGCGAGTCGATCGACGTGGCGGTCATGGAGCGCACCGATCGCGGCGCGGTCGTCCCCCTCGGCGCGGGCTGGTCCGACCTCGGGTCGTGGGAGGCCCTCTGGGAGGCGAGCCCGCGGGACGAGGCGGGGAACGCCACGCACGGCGACGTCGTCGTGTACGGGGCCACGGGCTCGCTCGTCCGGGCCGACCACCGCCTCGTCGTCGCCGTGGACGTGGACGATCTCCTCGTCGTCGAGACCGCCGACGCCGTCCTCGTCGCCCCGCGATCCGCCTCCGAGCGGGTGAAGGACGCCGTCCGCCGCCTGCGCGACGCCGGTCGCCCCGAGGTCGTGGAGCACGCGCGCGTGGCCCGCCCGTGGGGGGTCTACGAGCGGATCGCGTCCGGAGCGCGGTTCCAGGTCAAGACGATCCGCGTCGATCCGGGCGAAGCGCTGTCGCTCCAGCGGCACCGCCGCCGCGCCGAGCACTGGGTCGTGGTGCGCGGGACGGCGCTCGTGCGCGTGGGAGAGCGGGAGTTCGAGCTCCACGAGAACCAGTCCACGTTCATCCCGGTGGGCGAGATCCACCGGCTCGCGAACCCCACCGCGGAGCCGCTCGAGCTCGTGGAGGTCCAGACCGGCGACTGGCTCGGCGAAGACGACGTGGAGCGCCTGGACGACCGCTACGGCCGGCGTTGACCGGCCGTCCGCGCGTGAAGATCAGGGGTTCTGCGCGTCGTGCTGGGCGCTCGCGGCGTCGGTCATGAGCGTGTCGAGCCGGTACTTCGTGCGCTGGAGCACGTCGGGCGAGACGCTCGCGCCGGCGCCGATCCCGAGGACGACCGAGCCGCCGGGGCCGTCGTCGTTCGCGTCGACCGCCTGGCCCACGGTCACCGCGAGGTCCTTGATCCCGTTCCAGGGACCGGAGCGGAGCGACTTCGACACCCCGTCGAGCTGGGGGCCGAGCGCGTCCACGTCGCCGTCGGTCGAGAGGGTGACGAGCGCGAGGCACGGGTACTCGGAGCAATCCACGTCGGTCACCTTCGCGCCGGGGATCGACGCCACCGCGGCGCGGACGTCGGCCTCGTAGGCCTCGGGGCGGAGGGCGGCAGGGACATCAGTGGGCCAGACGGCCGGTTGACCCTGGACGTTCGCGAGCTGACCGTTCGCGATCGCGCCCGCGAGCTTCGCGCCGTCGGCCTCCTGCCGGGCCTGGTCGAGCTCGGCCTGCAACGCCACGACCTGCGCGCGCAGATCGCTCACCGTGTCGGCCACGGGCTCGTCGTGCCGCGGGGCGGCCGCGGCGGCAGTCGGTGCAGACCAGGCCTCTCCCGCGGTGATCCGCTCACCGGGACGGCCGCCGTACGAGATCACCGCGCTGCCCTCGAGCACCGCCACCGCGGCGAGGGCGCCCGCCACCGCCGAGCCCCCCGCGACCAGGAACGTGTTTCCCACCGGATCACCTCCGCGCCCTGTCACACGCGCGACCCCCGGATCCGGTTCCACGTCCACGCGCGCGACGCCGTCGACCGCGACCTCGGCGTCGGCCGCGAGGACGTCCACCCGACCCGAGACGGTCGTCTCCCCGGGACCCATCGCGACGCGGGCCCGCGGGGTCGGCCGGGCGAGGGCCACGGTGGCGAGGATCGCCGCAGCCAACGCCGCGATCCACCCCGGATGGAACCGGCGGACGCGCGGCGCGAGGCCGCCCCGGCGAGCACGGCGCGGTCGAGGTGCCGCGGGGGCATCTCCTCCGGGAGGTGAGCGAGATCCTCGATCAACGCCTGCAGGTGGGCCCACTGCGCGCGGAGCTCGGGCTCGGCCGCGATCCGCGCCCGCAGCGCCTCGGCGGCAGCCGGATCGAGGTCGCCCGCGGCGAGCCGGGACAGGGCCTCCAGGTCGGTCATCGGTCTCCTCCGAGCCAGCTCACGAGCTGGGCGCGCGCCCGGTGCAGGCGCGATTTCACGGTTCCCACAGCAACTCCCTCCGAGAGCGCGATCTCCTCGAGCGGGCGATCGTGCAGGTGGTGTAGGACGACGACCCGGCGCGCGCTCTCGGGCAGCCGTCCGAGCGCGTCGTCGAGGTGGGCGAGGCGCTGGGCCACGGCGAGCGACTCCTCCACCCCGCGCGTCGAATCCGGGAGATCCGGCAGCTCGACCACCACGCCGCGCACCTTCCGCCGCCGCGCGCGGTCCACGAGGTGGCGGTGGGCGATGGTCAGGATCCAGGTGCGGAGGGTGGCCGATCCGTCCGGATCGAACTCCGGGAGCGCGCGGAACACCTTCTCCCAGATCTCCTGGTACGCGTCTTCCGGGTCGGGCCCGAGCCGACGGCACAGCGACCACACGGCGGGGCCGTGCCGGGCGAGCACCGCCGCGCGATCCTGCGGGGGACGGGGGAGGGGGGCGACCGCGACCTCGGGCATCACCTCGGTTCACGCGCGAGGCGGGCGGCGGTTCCCACGGGCGCACCGGTCGGGCAGGAGCTGGTGTTCTCCGGGAACAAGTCGCAGGCGTCGATCCGCTGGGAGCGGTAGCCCGAGTCGTTCGGGTCGCGCTCGACGAGCCGCCAGCTCACCCCGTCGTTGGCGGGGTCGATCTCGACGATCTGGTCGGTGCGGTCGGCCGCGCCCTGGCATTGTGGGCAGTGCGCCTCGGTGATCAGGAGGTGTCCGTCTGCCAGGACGTCCACGTCGCCGAACACGGGCTCGTACCAGCCGGGCTCGGTCCACTCCCACGCGATCCGGGCGGTTCGCGCTCGCAGATCGACCTCGAGCTCGAGGGCGCGGGTGAACGGGTCCCCCGCGGTCGGGCGGTCGAGGCCGTTGTCGTGGACCCACACGTCCCAGACCCACGGATCGGCGGTCGGATGGGCTTCCGGGGCGTGCTGGCCGTAGAACCAGCGGTCGTCGGTCGCGGGCGCGCCGTCGGCCTCGAGGAGCTGGAAGTCGCCCCCGACCCCGAGCCGCCAGGTGACGTCGCCCGTGTCGGGATCCAGGCGGACGACCTGGTGGATCGCCTTGAGGCTCACCCAGTACGCGGGCCCCTCGGGGTCGTCGGCGTGCCACTCGAGCGCGTTCGCGTGCCAGGCGTCGCGCGCGATCCCGGGCGCGATCTCGCCGCGGTCGTAGGGCTCCTGCGTGGTCCACGTCCACTCGGACTGCCCGGTGAACGCCGTGATCCGCTCGAGGGCCGCACCGTCGACGGTCCCGCGGTCCCCGAGATCGTCGGTCGACCAGGACAGGGCGACCACGCTCTCGTCGTCGTCGCGCCAGGCGACGTCGTGGTTCCAGGCGCCCCCCTCGAAACCGACGGGTGGACCTTGCCAGACCCGGGTCCCGTCGAGGGCGATAAGGCTCGGGGCGTACCCCTCGCCCCCGCCGACGAGGACCAGCGGCCCGTGCGACGTGACCGGCAGGAAGTTCGCTTCGAGGCCGACGTTCGGGTCCCCCTCCAGGTACCGGTACCACCGGATCCGGCCCTGCGGGTCGACGATCACGAGCTTCTGCCCGTGCCCGTCGTGGACGTGGTTGAACAGCGTGAACCCGGTCGTTTCCCCGGTGACGTCCACGGTCGGGAGGTCGGCCGGCAGATCGGGGGTGTGCAGCGAGAACGTGGTTACGTCCTGGCCGATCACCGCGGCGCACGCGTAGAGCGACGACGGCAGGAGGCCATACCACCGCGCCACCGGGTCGCTCTCCGGGCGGAGCGCCTCCCAGCGGTCGTCGCCCGACTGGCACACGATCGCCCGATCGCCGCGTCCGTCGCCGCGAACCGTGATCTCGACGCCCCCCGCGAGGCCGTCCACGTACGCGACGTCGGCCTGCACGGGCGAGGGCGGCGGGTCCCCGCCCGGGCCACACGCCGCGAGGGCGAGCGCGATCAGAGCGGGAAAGTTGGGACCCAAAGCCAGCCTTCGAACGGGTTCGCGAGGTCCTCGGCCACCACGGTGCCGCCCTCGAGGTCCACGAACACCTGGTCGTCGCCCACGGCACCCGAGGCGCCCGTCGGCGCGAGATCGGGGAAGGGAGCCGAGATCACGCGGCCGAGCGCGCCCTCGAGCTGCTCGGGGCCGCTGTCGGTGATCCAGAGCGTGCCGTCGGTCGTGAGCTCGACCCCGCGCACGAACTCGAGCGGGCCCACCGGCGCCGTCGGCACGAGATCGGCCAGGTACTCGGGGAGGATCCGCGGATCGCTCGTGACGGCCACGCCCACGCTGCCCCCGTTCAGCGCCCCGTAGCTGTGGGCGTACAGGAGCCAGTAGCGGCCGCCGAAGCGGCGGATCACCGCGCCGTGCGGCGTGTCGAGCGCGCCCTCGCGCGGGAAGCGCCAGAGGAGGGCGGGATGGTCGGGATCGGTGATGTCCCACCCGGTGACGATGCCGCCGTCCGGGAAGCCGCCGCGGTTGTTGACGACGAGGGTGACGCTTCCATCCTCGCCGATCACCTTGTCGACCCCGCTCGGGAGCGGCTGCATCCAGCCCTCGTCGTGGGTGTCGAGCAGGCGGACGGGCTGGTCGCTCGCGCCGTCGCCCGGGTACCAGGTGATCCGATCGGCGAAAGCCTCGGGGACGAGGATGGTATCGTCGAACGGGTCGCGGACGGCGTCGTGCGGGAAGGCGAGGCCGCGGAGCTGGAACTCGAGCGCGCCGGTGCCGTCGATCCGGCCGATCCCGGCGTCCGTCCCCGCGGCCTGCCAGGAGAAGAGGAGGCCGTCGCCGTCGGCCGAGGCGCCTTCGCCGGTGCAGCCGTCGCACACCCCGAGGAGGTCGGTCCAGCCCCTCGTCGCCTCGATCGTCCCGTCCGACGCCATGAACGAGAGGCCGTCGCGGTTCGGGAGCACGAGGACGTGCTGGTCGTCGAACACGAGCGCGTCGGACGGCGGGGTGGGCGTGGTCGGCGGCAGCGTGGGCGAGGTCCCGGAGTCGGTCGTGGTCGACGGGGACGGCGACGAGGTGGCGGTCGTCCCGGTGTCGGTACCGCCAACCACGGCGACCGACCCCGGTCCACACGCGGTCAGCGCGCCCAGCGCCGCGATCGCGAGCCGCATCCACCCTCCGCACCCACCCTTAGGAGGCTGTAGCGCGTAGCGCTACAGCTGACTCCCGCGCCCGCGCCCGCGCCCGCGCCCGCGCCCGGTTCCGGGAGCGATCGGTGTCATTCCGAGCGATCGGTGTCAGGTCCGGAGATCCGACGGTGTCAGACATTGTCAGTTGACAGTTTGAGAGGGTCGACCGCCAGGGCGCCGGCAACGCCAGGATGGGCCGGAAACGCCGGAATCAGTCGAATTTCACCTCAGAGGCGCCGAGGGCGCCGAGATCGGGCAGGCCGGGCAGGAGAAGCACCGGTGCGGTGGTCCCGCGCCGGCTCGATCCGCAATTACTCGAGGAGGACGCGGACTGTTCCCCGGTCGCAGGCGAGCCCGCGCGTCGCCTCGTCGAGGCAGGCCGACAGGGGAGAGCCGGGCCCGTCGACCGCCCACGACCACGCGCCGGGGGCGGACTGGGTTCCGATCGCCAGGCGCGGCGGTGCGGCGGCGGGAGGTGCGCACGCGAGGAAAGCGGCTCCGATCCGGTCTAAGACGGTGCCCTTGCCGTCGAGCGCGGCGGCCTCCGCCAGACCCTGGCCCGCCTGGCCCGCGAGCGCCGCGCAGGCGTCGTCTGTTGCGCCGCAGGTGCCGAGCGATGCGGACAGCCGATCCGCCCAGGTGCGCGAAAGCGACGGGTCACCCGCCAGGAGCGCCCGTGCGAGCGCCACCTCGTCGAACGACACCTGCTCCGAGCCGGCCGGGATCGCCGGAAGCGCGAGCCCGAGCGCGTCGGACTCCGGCGCGGTGAGGGGCTGCCCGAGCCCAAGGGCCTCCACCTCGCGCAGCGCAGCCGCCGCGAGAGTCGGTGTACCGAGCGCATCTTCGGCCAGTGCGAGCGCGCGGGCGCGGTCCCCGTCGCCGTTCGCCACCGCGTCGGCGTAGTACAGTCCCGCGATCGCCCGCGTCTCCACGCCGGCCTGGCGGATCACGCGATCGGCAGCCTCCGGAGCGAGCGTTCCGCGCCGTCGGGCAATCTCCACCGCCACCACTCCCTCCCACGGGTCGGGCGAGTCGAGGTCGAGCGGCTCCCCGCACGCGAGGGCGACGCGAGTGAGGCGGGGATCGTCGCGTCCGACGGTCGAATCGCGCGCCTCGACCGCGAACGCGGCTCGCAAGGCCGCGGCCGTGCAGGGGATCGTCGCATCCAGCGCGGCCGGCAGGGTGAGGAACAACGCGGGATCGAGGCCTTGGACCTGCAGGGTAGACGGGCTCCAGCGAGCACCGGGTGCTTCCGGGCGCAACTCCAGGTCGGGGCCTTCACCCGCGCAGCAGGCCAGGAGTGCGGCATGCAGGGCAAAGCCGGGTCTGCAAACTCTCGCTGCCCAGGGCTTCACTCGACCACCCCGGAGTCGGTCCCCTCGGGCGGGCCGGCTCGTGACTACGATGACACAGGGGTATCCCGATCGGTGTCAGACATGGGTGAAGCGAATGGTGTCAGACATTGTCAGTTGACGGTTTGCGCACGGAAGAACGGCCAATTTTCCCGGGGGTCCGGTACACCCCGCGAACCGCGAACGGCGCGTGCTCGGGCACCCGGGCGTCCGACACGTCCGCAAACGCGGCGGCGTCCGCCAGAGCTTCGAACAAGCCGTGCTCGTTGAGGAGCGGTCCCCAGCGCGCCCGGAGCGAAGCCACCTCCTGGCGCGCGCAGCCGCAGTAACGGCGCCGCCGACGCACCCGGCCAGGGGGAGGGACGCAGCGCAACGCTTGCACCCCACGCGAAGCCCGGGGTCTACCGCCGACAACGGATGCGGCCACACCGCGCGGTCGACCGATTGCGGGCGCGCGACCCTTGCCGAAACTGTCAACTGACAATGTCTGACACCGATCGCCGACACCGATCGCCGCTGGCACCGATCTCCGATCCCTCGCTGTCCTTCATGGGCGCGGCAGCATGAGGTCTCCGGTTCCGACGAACGTGAGGCGCCCTTCGCGAAAACACGCCTGGGAGTATAGCTCCGCGCCCATCACCTTCAGCGCGAGCTGGATGGCCTGGAGGTCGTCGATGCCCGTGATCGACCGGTCGATGATCGGTCTCTCCGGCAACCCCCAGATTCGGTACCTGCAAGCTCGATCCTGCCCCGAACGGACCGGGGCGAACAACTCGAGCCGCACCCGTCTCCTGCCGCCGCGCGGGCCCCTCAGCTCCAGATAACGAACGCCGATCCTGGGCATGGGACCCCCTTCGGCTACGGGCTGGCCTGCTCGACGATCTCGAACGCCACGCGGCGGTTCTGCGCGCGGTGCTCGTCCGTGTCGTTCGCCACGAGCGGCCGCTGCGTCCCGTAGCCGACCGCCACCAGCTTCTCCGGGGGAACGCCGAGATCCACCAGCGCCTTCACCACCGCCTCGGCCCGCGCCTGGGAGAGATCCTGGTTGTACGCCACCGTCCCGCGGTCGTCGGTGTGGCCCTGGACCTCGACCTTGATGAGGCCGGGCCGCGAGAGCAGCGTGTTCGCGACCTGTTGCAGGATCGGAGCCGAGTCCGGCCGCAGCGTGGCCCGGTCGAAGTCGAACGGGACCTCCTCCTTCAGCTTCACCGTCGCGCCCGTGACCTCCACGCGCGTTGGTTCGAGCTTCAACGAGACCTTTGCTCCGTCGGCGCCGATCACGACGTCGGCGCGGGAGGGGCCGAGGGTGTCGGTCGCGGCGATCACCTGCCAGGCGCCGGGGCGGAGGGCGATCTGCTCCACGCCGTCCGCGCCGGTGTGGACGGCCGGGCGATCTTCCGGGCCGACGAGGCGGATCTCGGCGTCTACCGGGGCTCCGGACGGATCCGTGACCGCGACGTCGAGCGTGCGCGGCACCCACTCGAGCAGCGCGAACCGCTCCTCCGAGCCCTCGTCGAGCGAGGTATTGAGCTTCGCCGCGACGAAGCCGGGGGCCGTCACCTGGATCGACGCCGCGCCGGGCGACAGGTCGGAGATCAGCGCCGACCCGCCGGTCCCGGTCGTGGCCCGCTCGCCCGCCACCTCGATTGCGGCGCCCGGGACGGGGTTTCCGTCGGGATCGCGCACCCGCACGAGGAGGTCGCTCCGGCCGGCCGCGACGGGCACCATCTGGACGGGGACCGCCTTCATCCGATCCGTCGCCGCCACCGCGACCGGGACCTCCGCGAACCCGCGCGTGGGCGACGTGACGAGGATCTCCCAGCTTCCGGCGCCGAGCGCGAGCCTCGCCTCGCCGGCCGGACCGGCGGGGGTCGGGGCCACCCGCGCCGGCCCGTCGGCCCGGATCACCGCGTCGGGGATCGGCGTTCCCTGCGGATCGGTGACCGTCACCCGCACCGTGCCCTCCGCCCATCCGAGCGTCACCGGGGCCTCGGCGGGCGCGGATCCGAGCGTGACCGCGGCGCGACCCGGCGCGTAGAGCGGCGGCGCCGTCACCGTCACTGCGCGCTTCCCAGGATCGAGGCGGGTCAACGAGAGCTGGCCCCCGGCGGTCGTGGACCCCTCGGCCTCGCCGTCGAGCGCGACCGCGGCCCCCTCGACGGGCTTCCCATCGGGATCCAGGGCCTCGACCACCAGGCTCGCCGTCCCCTCCTCCGACGGCACGAGCAGCGCGTCCACGTCGAACAGGTGGTGCGTGCCCTTCGGGATCGCGAGCGAAGCCTCGGAGAACCCCTTCGACGACGTCACGAGCACCGTCCAGTCCCCGGGCGACAGCTCGACCATCCCGGTGCCGGACGGACCGAGCGCGTCGTTCGGGATCGGCTCCGGACCGGTGAAACGCACGACCGCATCCGCGACCGGGCCCGTCGGCGTGTGGGCAGTGACCCGGACCGCGCCCTCCACCCAGTCGAGGACCACGACGCGCTCCTGGTACCCGGCCTCGAGGTCGAGATCGCCGACCTCCGCCGGGAGGTGCCAGGGAGCTTCGACCGAGAGATCCCGCCGTCCCGCGTCGAGGCGTTGGAGGCGGAGCTGGCCGCCCGTCGACGTCTTTCCGAGCGTCTGCCCGTCGAGCGAGACCTCGGCGCCGTCGACCGGCTCGCCCGTGGGCCCGATCACGCGGACGAGCAGGTCCGCCGCCCCATCTTCCGAGGGCCGGAGGACGACGGCGACGTCGATGAGCTGCCAGGCGTCGGGCGGGACGTCGATCACGCGCTCCTGGAAGCCGTACTGCGCGGAGGTGACGAGCAACGTCCACTCTCCGGGACCGAGCACCTGCAGGCGCTCCCCGCCCGGGCCGACCGGGGTGGGGGCGAGGCGGCGGGGGCCGTCGAACCGGAGGACCGCGTCGTCGACGGGGGCGCCGTCGGGCCCCTCCACGCGGACGCGCACCGAGCCCGGGACGCGCTCGAGGGCGATCGGAGCCGACGTGACGCCTTCGCCCGCGACGACGACGTCTTCGCTCCGCTCCGTGAAGGCCTCGGACCGCACCGCGACCGCGTGCTTGCCCGGCGCGACGGACGCGAGCGACACGTCGCCGCCCGCCCCGGTGACGCCGACCGGCTGCCCGTCCACGAGGACGCGCGCGCCCGCGACCGGCCCCCCCTCGGGGTCGGTGACGCGGAGGTCGACCGCGCCGTCGCCGCCCGCGGGGAGGAGGACGACCTCGACCGGCGTGGCCGAACCCGGTGCGACCGTGATCTCCCGGCGTTGGACGCCCGCGCCCGGCGCCGACACCTCGAGCGCCCACCGGCCGACCGGCAGCACGAGCGACCCGGTCGGAGTGAGCGGCGGACGCGTCGGATCGTCGAGCGACGTGACCTTCAGCGTGGGGTTGACCGCCTGTCCCGCCTGGTCCTGGACGCGGAGCGCCACCGCGACGGGCGACCGCGTCAACACGAGCTTCACCGTGCCAGATTCCCCGACGTCGGCCCGGCCGGTCTCCCACCCGGGCGCCGCCACGGACACGCCGTCGCGCGAGAGCGCCCGCCCGGGCACGAGCGGGAGAGTGCCGTCCGAAGCCGTGACTCCGAGCGCGCGCTCCCCCGACGTCACCGTCGCGCCGGCGATCGGCCGCCCCTCCGCCCCGGCGACGGAGAGCACGAGCGGAGCGGCCGCGACCTCGTCCGGACCGGAGGACGCCGCCACGCGATGCGCGAATCCACCGCCGAGGAGGCCGCGAAACGCGGGGGACCCGATCCCGCGCGTGAGCCCGTGGCCCGCGCCGACCGCGACCCAGCCCGGTCCCAGCCGCCCGCCGACCGAGAGCAGCGCTTCGACCGGTGTATCCGCCGCCGTGCGCGGCGTCCCGAGCGCTAGCCCGCCGCGGAGCTCGCCCGCGATCGACACCCGCCCCACGTCCACCGTCGCCGAGGCGCCGAAGAGGGCGCTCGGACCTCCCACCGTCTGCGTCGACAGCGTGGCCGATGCCCCCGCCTCGACCCCGAGCGACGCCGCGAGCGCGAGCGGCCCCACCCCCACGCCCGGAACCAGCCGGACGCCCGGGCGAAAGCCGCGATCTCCGAGCAGACGCCCCGCGTTCCCGGTCGGCAGCCCGAGCGACGGCACGACCGACAGCCCGAACCCGCGCGCCTCCTCCGGCGGGAGGACGAGCCCGATCGGGGCCCACAACCAGGCATCTCCCAGCGCCGGCCCGCGCCGCTCCGACGCCTGGTCGCTCGTGAGCCACACCGGGAGCGTGGCCCCGAGGCCGAGGCGCCGCGCGAGCTGCCAGCTTCCCCCGAGATCCACGCCGAACAGGCCGCCGAGCACGTCGTCGGTTGCGTCGCCCACCTGCGCCACCAGCACGCCGTCCGCGAGCTCGGCCACCGCGCCGACCGACCACGAGCCGGCCGGATCCGCGAACGGGGTGAACGAGGCGAGGGGCGCGCCCGCGGGCGGGGGGAGGGTGGACCCGTGGACGTCGAGCTCCGGGCTCGAAGCGGCATCCTGCGCGGCCGCGGCTCCCGCGAGCCAGACTCCGGCCAGCGCCGCGGTCCTTCGAACGAGCACACCACCTCCCGACGCGCGCATCCTACCAGCGCGGAGCCCGGCGCCGGATCGCGCTGGCGACGGCGTCCGCCCGACGGTACGCTACGCCCCGGAGGAACGGCTTGCTCAATCCGGGGGACCAGATCGACGTCTGGGTCGTCGAAAGGGCCCTCGGCAGCGGTGGAATGGGCTCGGTCTACCGCTGCCGCAACAAGACGGCGGCCCGGATCTCGGCCGCGGTGAAGGTGCTCGACAGCAGCCTCACGAAGTTCCCCGAGGCCGAGGCCCGCTTCATCCGCGAAGCCGAGATCCTGTTCCGGCTCGAGCACCCGAACATCGTGAAGGTGCGCAACGTGCGGACCGACGTGGATCCGCCGTTCCTCGAGATGGAGTTCGTGGAGGGCGAGAGCCTCGAGGACCGGCTCGGCCGGGGCGCGATCCCGTACCGCGAAGCGTACCCGTTGATGCTCCAGATCGCGTCGGCCATCGGGTACCTCCACCGCTGCGGGATCCGCCACCGCGACATCAAGCCCGCGAACGTCCTCGTCCAGCCGGACGGCCGGGTCAAGCTGGTCGATTTCGGCCTCGCCATGGAGGCCGACGCGAGCCGCCTCACCCAGAACGGCCTCGCGTTCGGCACCGTCTCCTACGCGCCGCCCGAGTGGCTCGCCCCCGAGAGCCTCGACGCCGCGAAGTGGGACGTCTACGCCGCCGGGGTGGTGTTCTACGAGATGTTGACGGGAGGAGTGGCGTTTCCGTCGAGCGGGGTCGGCAACGCGCGCCAGCAGGCCGCGCAGGTGATCTTCGCGAAGCAGGGCCACGCCCCGCTCGACCCAGGCGACGGCGTGCCCGAGCCGGTGCGCGAGGTGATCCGCGCGGCCACGGCTTCCGATGCTTCGCGGCGGATCGCCACCGGCGAGGAGCTGTTCGAGCGGCTCCGCTCGGCCGCCCCCGACCTCGCCACGCAGACGCCCGCCCCGCGGAGCTATGCCGCTGTCCCCGGGATCTCCGACCGCGAGGCCACCCGCGACACGATCGACTTCCCCGAGGTCGTCGCCGGCGCCCCCACGCTCCCGAGCGCCCGTCGCCCGGGCGATCCGAGCTCCCGCGTCTGGTGGGTGGCGGGCGGCGGGTTGTTCGCTACCTTCGCCGTGATCCTGCTGGCGGCCGGCGCGGTCGCCACGCTCCTCGCGCTCTCCCATGCCCTGCCGTCGGCGCACCCGGTGCAGGCCCTCGTCACGGGCGTCCCCCCGGGCACGCCGGTCGCGGTCCAGGTCGACGGCAAGCCGCCCCTCGCGGTAAACGGCTTCGAATCGAGCTTCTCGCTGACGCCGGGCCAGGTCGTGGTCACCTGGGCGGTCGGCGCGGACTGCTCCGCCGGCTGCCCCGGCCCGGCGTGCCCCGCGTGGTGCGGCACGGGCTCGCGTTCCGAGGGGATCGACTCCGACACGAGCGTCCTCGAGATCGCCGTCGACCCGCCGACTCCGCGCGACCTCGTGGTCGGCCTGCCCGCGCTCCCGGCCGGTACCCCCGCGAGCGTGCTGGTCGCCGACCGCCCCGCGACCGTCGACGGCCACGAGGCGCGGATCAAGGGCGTCCTCCCCGGATCCTATTCGATCGAGGCCCAGATCGGGACCTGCCCGGCCGACGCCCGGGGGTGCCTGCACGGCGGGAAGTGCCCCGAGGGGTGCGTCTCCTACGTCGGCACGGCGATCGTCCCCTGGGGAAGCGGCGATTGGACGCTCCCGGTCGAGCTGCCGGCGCCGTCGGTCCCGGTCGAGCCCCCCGCGCCGGTCGTCGCCCCGGTCGCAGCGCCGGCGCAGGTGGCCGCGCCCGAGCCGGCTCCGAAGGTCGCGGCGGGCCACGCGCAGGCGCTGGTCACCGTGGGGTTGTTCGCGAAGTGGTTGGCGTCGAACGCCGACTACCAGGGCCCGGCCGTCCAGCTCCCGGGCTACCTCGACGACTGGACGGGCGCGGATCCACCGGCCGGCGCCGACCGATCCGCCGCGATGACCGGGGTCACGTGGGCGGCCGCGCGCGCGTACTGCGCCGGGCACGGGGGCCTCGCCGCGGTGGGGGCGGAGCCCCAGAAGTGGGACGGATCGCCCGCAATGGAGTGGCGCGTGGGCCCGGCGGGCGAGTCCATGCGGATCACGCCCGACGGCGAGCAGGGCACCGTCGCGAAGCGCCAACCGAGCAAGCTCGCCGGGTTCCGATGCGCGAAGTAGCTCCGCGGCCCGCGCGGGGAGGGGGATCGCCGAGCCGCCGGGAGCTCGTGGTCGGGGCGCTGGCGGCGACCGGGTGCGGCTTGCTCCGTCCGCCGCGAAAGGGTCCGCCGAACCTCGTCCTCATCCTGACCGACGACCAGGGCTACAACGACGTCGGCTGCTACTGGTCGGCCGACCAGGACCACGACTACGCGCGGATCGAGACCCCCCGCCTCGACCAGATGGCGAAGGAGGGAACCCGGTTCACGGACTTCTACGTCGCCGCGTCCACGTGCTCGCCCTCGCGCGCGGCGATCCTCACCGGGCGCTATCCGCCCCGGTGCGGCTTCATCGAGGACACCAACCTCGGACCGGGCGATCGAGCGGGGCTTCCGTCGAAGGAGCTCACGATCGCCGAGCTCCTGAAGCCGCTCGGGTACGCGACCGCGTGCGTGGGCAAGTGGCACGTGGGGGCGCCCGCGGGAATGCGCCCGAACGACCAGGGCTTCGACCTGTTCTACGGCGTGCCGTGGAGCAGCAACCAGCACCCGCTGCCGCTGATGCGGAACACCGAGACGCTCGAGCAGCTCCCGAACAAGCCGATCCTGGTCGAGGACTTCACGCGCGAGGCGTGCGAGTTCGTGGCCGCGAACCGGGATCGTCCGTTCTTCCTGTACCTCGCGCACACCGCGCCCCACGCGCCCCTCTCGATCGAGCCGGAGTACGCCGGGAAGTCGGCTCGCGGCCTGTACGGCGACGTCGTCATGCGGATCGACTGGAGCGTCGGCGCCGTCCTCGACGCGATCCGCGCCCAGGGCCTCGACGACGACACCCTCGTCGTGTTCACGAGCGACAACGGCCCCTGGGTCAACAAGGGCTACCTCTCGGGCGACGCCACGCCGTTTCGCGGCGGCAAGGGCGCGACCCTCGAAGGGGGAATGCGGGAGCCGATGATCGCGCGGTGGCCCGGCCGGGTCCGCGCCGACGCCGTCGTGCACGAGCTGTGCTCGGCGCTCGACTTCCTGCCCACCTTCGTGCGCCTCGCCGGCGGATCGCCCCCGCCCGACGTGATCCTCGACGGCCACGACCTCTGGCCGCTCCTGACCGACCCCGCGGCAAAGTCAGCGTACGACGCGTTCTTCTACTTCGCCCAGGGTCGCCTCGAGGCCGTGCGGCGCGACCGGTGGAAGCTCCGCCTCGAGGTCCCCGAGCGCCTGCCGCTCGAGGTCCACCAGGCCCTGTACGATCTCCCGAACGACCCGCGCGAGGAGACCGACGTGAGCGCCGCTCACCCCGAGATCGTGGCCGACCTCTTCTCCCGCGCGACGGCGATCGAGCTCGAGCTCGGCCTGGCGCCGCGCCCGAACGAGCCGATCCTCCCGCTGGAATCGCCCGGGCCCTAGCCCGAATTGTGCGCGACGAGCGCACGGTTCGGGCGATCGAGCCGAGAAGAGCGCGCTTCGGCGCGGGCTTCTCGGCGGCAGTGAGCATCGGAGCGGCGTCGAATGTTGCGCCCGCTGCCGTGGGGGGTTTCCAGGACTCTCGAGGCGCGACATTCGGCGCTGTTCCGGTGCGAGGTGCCCCACGCCCCGTCACCGAGGCACAGTCGGAGCTAGACCGGGAGCCCGTCAGAAGTCCTCGCGCGGCGGCTGCGGACCCGGCACGATCCCCGCGAGATCCGGATCCACTTCGCCTTCGCGGTTCACGGGCTCGCGCTGCTTCTTCTCCTCGCGCCGCTGCTGCTTCGCTTTTGCCCGTTCGTTCCTCTGTTGCTCCCGCTCGCGCTTGGCGTGCGTGCTCCCGGGTCGGCTCATCCGCGCCTCCATGCGAGGCCACGTAACCCTATCGCTCGATCGTCGCGATCTCCCACATCGAGCGAACGGCGTCGAGGAGCGGCCGCTCGAACGGGCTCACCTCGTCGACCGCGGCCATGTCGAACAGCGCGGTGTAGAGAAGCTCGCGCGCGTCGGGGCGGAGGACGTGATCGCGCGCGAACTCGAGCGTGGCCTCGCGGGTCTCGAGCATGTCGCGCGCCCGCAGATAGGCCGCGTCGAACGCCTTCGGTCCCATCTCCACGCCGAGCGCGCGGAGCTCCTCGAGCTCGTCCTCGCTCGCCACGCCGTCGGCGCGGACCAGCTGGAGCACGAGGCCGAGGAGCGCCACCCGCTCGTCGTCGGTCAGATCGGAGAGGTTCATCGGGCCTCCGCGGCGAGCCGCTCGAGCAGGAGGGCGTTGACGCGCTGTGGATCCGCCCGCCCGCCGGTCCGCTTCAGCACCTGTCCCACGAACATCCCGAGGAGGCCGGTGCGCCCCCCGCGGTACTGCGCGACCTTCTCGGCGTTCTCGGCCAGGACCGCGTCGACGATGGGCACGAGCGAGCCGTCGTCGCCCACCGCCCCGAGGTTCCCCGTCCGCACGTACTCCACCGGATCGACGCCGTCTTTCACCATGGCCTCGAGCACCTGCCGCGCCACCCCGGTCGTGATCGTCCCGGCCGACACGAGGCCCGCCAGCGCCGCCACCCCGCGCCCGTCCGCCCGGACGTCTTCCCAGTCGAGATCCCGCTTTGCCCGCCGGACCTCCTGCGCCACCCACACCGCCGCCTCCCGCAGCGGCAGGCCCGCCTGCACCGTGGCCTCGACGAGCGCCGCCGCTCCGGCATCGGCCGCGAGCACGTCGGCCTCGTCCGCGCCGGCCCCCCGCGAGATCCAGGCTTCGACCTCGGGAGTACGCGGACCGCGCTCCACCCTCCGCGCCTCCGTCGGCTCCGACGAGCGCGCCGCAGCGCGAGGTGTTTGCGCGACGAACGAGTCCTTGAGCGCGACGATCCGGTTCAGGACCGGGGCTCCCGGTCGACTGTCGATCGGGTCGGCGAAGAAGAACCCCAGGCGCTCGAGCTGAAAGCGGTCCCCCGGCTCGGCCGCGAGGAGCGACGGCTCGACCTTCGCCCGCACCTCCACGAGCGACCGCGGGTTCAGGGCGTCGAGCCAGGCCTCGACCGCGTCGGGCCGCTCGGCGTCGAACAGGCGATCGTACAGGCGAACCCTGGCTTCCGGCGCGTCGCCCGGGACCCAGTGGAGGATCCCCTTGACCTTGCGACCCTCCGGGGCCACGCCGCCCGCCGTGGCGAGGTCGACCGTGCAGGACAGGCTCGCGACCTCCTCTCCGTCGCGGTGGACCTCGTCGCAGCGGATCACGTAGCCGTAGCGGAGCCGCACCTCGCCGCCCGGTCGCAGCCGGTGCCAGCCCGGCGGGGGGTCGAGCGCGAAGTCGTCGCGGTCGATCCACAGCGTTCGACCGAACGAGATCTGCCGGGTGCCCTCTCTCCCGGTCGACTCGGGCCAGTCCCGCGCCGCCACCGTCTCCACCCGGTCGGCCGGCCAGTTCGTGAGGTCGATCCGGAGCGGATGCAGGACGGCCATCCGCCGGGGCGCCCGCGCGTCGAGATCGTCGCGGATCGCGGCATCGAGCACCGACGGATCCACCAGGTTCTCCGCCCGTGCCACGCCGACGCCCTCGGCGAACGCCCGCAGCGCCTCCGCGGTCACGCCGCGCCGCCGATACCCCGCGAGCGTCGGCATCCGCGGGTCGTCCCAGCCGGCCACGACCCCGCGCTTCACGAGCTCGAGCAGCCGCCGCTTCGACATCATGGTGTAGCCGAGGTTCAACCGCGCGAACTCGTACTGGTGCGGGCGCGGCTCGGGCAGCTCGAGCAGGTCGATGAACCAGTCGTACAGCTCGCGGTTGTTCTCGAACTCGAGTGTGCAGAAAGAGTGCGTGATCCCTTCGATGTAGTCGGACAGGCAGTGGGCGTAGTCGTACATCGGGTAGATGTTCCACTCGCCCGCCGCGTGATGGGCCACCCGGCGGATCCGGTAGATCAGCGGGTCGCGCATCTTCATGTTCGGCGACGCGAGGTCGCCCTTCGCCCGGAGCACGCGCGCGCCGTCCGCGAACTCTCCCGCTCGCATGCGGATCAACAGGTCGCGGTTCTCCGCCGGGGAGCGGTCGCGGTGCGGGCTCGGCCGCCCGGGCTCGGTGACCGTCCCGCGGTAGCTCCGGATCTCGTCCTCGCTCAGGTCGTCCACGTAGGCCTTTCCGCGATCCACGAGCTGCAACGCCCACTCGTAGAGCTGCGGAAAGTACGACGACGCCGCGAACTCCTTGTCGCCCCAGTCGAACCCGAGCCACCGCACGTCGCGGTGGATGCCCGCCACGTACTCGGGATCCTCCTTGAGCGGGTTCGTGTCGTCCATGCGCAGGTGGCAGGTTCCCCCGAGCTCCTGGGCGAGGCCGAAGTTCAGGCAGATCGACTTCGCGTGGCCGATGTGCAGGTAGCCGTTCGGCTCGGGCGGAAAGCGCGTGACGATCTTCGGGTAGCGGCCCGCGCGCAGGTCCTCGCGGGCGAGGTCGCGCAGGAAGTTCGGGGGGGCGTCGGCCAAGGGCTCTCCAGCGAGGGGGGTCGTATCGCGGCGGTGCGGGCGCGTCCCCGCCGCGACGGCGGGGTCGGTGTCCTGCGGGGCTCGGGCGGAGCCCTCGGCCTCCTCGGCGATGTCCGCCGCTTTGCGTCGGCCATCGCCTGCGGGGTCTCCGCTGCGCGGACCCACTCCGGCCACCTCGCGCGGGGGAGTCTGCCAGCGCGAGCCCCCACTTCGGCGCGGCTCCCCGGCCGGGCGGGCGCCCGTGGGGCCAACCGGGGGCCCGGCACACCGGCCCCGATCGCCGGGCGCATTGGTCCCTTGGCGGCCGCGGTTCCCCGTGTGATCGGGACGCGGGGGTTCGATGCCGGGTCGCTCCGCGAAGATCGCGCTCGCGCTCGCGACCCTCTGGCTCGTGTGGGGGTCGACCTACGGGGTCGTCTCGGCGGTGATCCCGGTCGTCCCGCCGTTCGCGCTGTCGTCGGCGCGGTTCCTGGTCGCGGCGCCGATCCTCGGCGCGGTCGGGCTCGTGCGCCGGGATCCGCGGCCTTCGCTGCGGCAGCTCGGGGGATCCGCGGCGGTCGGCGCGCTCCTGTTCCTCGGCGGGAACGGCGGCACCGTGTGGTCGCAGAGCCGCGTGCCGTCGAGCGTCACGGCGATCGTCGTGGGCTGCGTGCCGATGTGGGTCGCGCTGATCTCGTGGGGGCTCACGGGCGTGCGGCCGTCGGCGGCGCGGCTCGGGGCGATCGCGCTCGGGATCCTGGGCGTCGCGGGCCTCGTCGGCGGGGGCGATGGCGGGCTCGACCCGGTCGGCGTCGCCGCGGTGCTCTGCGCGTCGCTGTCCTGGGCGAGCGGCACCCTACTCTCGCGCCGGATCGAGCGTCCGACCTCCCTCCTGCTCGACGTGGCGGCCCAGATGGCGTCGGGCGGGATCCTGCTCGCGGGAGCCGCGTGGGTCACCGGCTCCTGGGCCGCCGTCGACGTGGCGCGGATCGGTCCCGGCGTGATCGCCGGCTTCGCCTGGCTGGTGGGAGCGGGCTCACTCGCGGCGTTGATCGCCTACCACTGGCTCCTCCGGCACACGAGCCCCGTCCTCGCCACCACCTATGCCTACGTGAACCCGCTCGTGGCGATGGCGCTCGGCTGGTGGCTCGGCGGGGAGCGGCTCGGGCCGGTCGAGCTCGCGTCGGCCGCGGCGATCGTGGGCTCGGTCGCCCTGATCACGATGATCCCGCCAACAGGCGGTAGCCGCGTCGCCAGTACAGGAGCGGCTCCCCGTCCGGCCGGCTGAACGCCTCGAGCACCTGGCCGATCGCGATCACGTGGTCGCCCTGGCCCATCGTGTGCGTCAACCGGCAGACCAGCCACGCGAGCGCCCCCTTCACCACCGGCTGGCCCGACGCCGTCCACTCGCCGTCGATCTCCACGAAGTCCGGCGTGGGCATCCGGCCGGTCCGCGCGAAGTAGCGGCTCGCGTCCTCCTGTCCGCGCGCGAGGATGCTCACCGCGAACGCGCCCGACTCCTGGACCATCGTGGCCATCCGGTTCGTGTTGCTCAAGCACACGAGCACCAGCGGAGGATCGAGCGACAACGAGGAGAAGCTCGAGACCGTGAGCCCGTAGAGCATCCCCGCGTTCGCCGTGGTGACGACCGACACGCCGCTCGCCCAGCTCGACAACGCCTGCCGGAAGTCCCCCTCGATCGTCATGCCGCGAGCTTACCGCTCGTCCCGTGTGCTTTCAACGCGCTTGCATCCGGTGGGCGCCGCGTTGCGCCCCATCCGCCGGCGGGTCACTCTCGGCGCGAGCAACGGAACGGAGGGGAGAATGCGGATCGCGCGCTGGCTGGCGGTCGGATCGATGGTCGCCTGTGGCGACGGCTCGGGCAGCGGGGACACGAGCACAACGCCGCCCCCGAGCTCGACCGGAACCGCCGCGTGCTCCGACCCCTCTGCGAACCCCCTCTCCGGCACCTGCGTCGAGACGTTCCTCGCGGGCTGCTTCGACCCCGCGGGCGCCTGCACGAGCGCCCAGACCGGCCTGAACAGCACCCTCACCTGGGACAACGGCGCGTCCGTCACCACCCAGGCCGGCATGACGACCACCACCACGATCTCCGCGAGCGACGGCACCGAATGCGCGACCGGCCTCACCGAGATCAACGTCGACGGCTGTTTCTCCGAGACCACCTACCGCCGCCCCGACGGCGCCACCCAGACCTGGTGCTTCCACCAGGACACCTCGTTCGAGGTCACCTGCGACGACGGCACGGTCATCCCGGTCGCCGCCGGCCAGTCCGACAGCGCGACGTCGTGTCAGTATGGGGGGCAGACCTGCGGCTGACCGCTGATTCACCGCTGAGAACGCTGCGATTTACCGCGCGGGACGCGGAGAACGGCACCCCGGGGTCGCGACCTCGGTGACCTGTCGACCGGCCGGGCTCATCTTCGGAGCAGGGTACCCTCCGCCGAAGTCGCAAACGCGTGAGTCGGACTCACACCTCGATTTCTCGTTACTCACCGTGCCAGGCGATGGGCGTTGCCGCTGATTCTTCGCAGCGGCGGCTCCGATTCTCGGCCGGCGAGTCGGCACGACGCGCAGGGTGACGGGTCACCCTCTGAGTTGTGGCGCAGATTCGCGCCAGAAGTGGCAGGGTGAGCGGTCAGCCTACGAGTTGTGGCGCAGATTCACGCCACAAGTGCCAGGGTGAGCGGTCACTCTCCGAGTTGTGGCGCGCCGGTGCCCCCTGGAGGGCCGAGGGATGCGCCGCGGGTCGAAGCGGGATGTTCCGCCGATTCTTCGCGGCCCGGCGTCGAGGGGGTGAGGCCGAGAACCAAGGTATCAGGCCGGCTCACGCGAATTTGTGGAGCGGTGGCCCCGCACCCTCCGGGTCGATCCCGCGGCGGCAAGTCGGCACAACGCGCAGGGTGACGGGTCACCCTCCGAGTTGTGGCGCAGATTCGCGCCAGAAGTGGCAGGGTGAGCGGTCAGCCTACGAGTTGTGGCGCAGATTCACGCCACAAGTGCCCGGGTGAGCGGTCACCCTCCGAGTTGTGGCGGCGCCGGCGGGGAGGGGCGTCTCGGGCCGGGCGTGGGGACCGCGGGCGGGCTCGGCGGGGCGCGAGGCGAAGGTGAATTGCGGCGTTGGACAGCATTTTCACGCGGTACGACATGAGCCGGCCGCGAATCCGGACCGAAGTCGGCCAGGTCGTCGACGAGGCCCCCCGAGTCGGTCGCGAATCCGGACCGAAGTCGGCCAGGTCGTCGACGAGGCCCCCCGGTTCGGTCGCGAATCCGGACCGAAGTCGCCCGGGTCGTCGACGAGCCCCCCCGATTCGGTCGCGAATCCGGACCGAAGTCAGCCACGTCGTCGACGAGGCCCCCCGGTTCGGTCGCGTGCGCGCCACCCAGCCCTCGTGAACGGTCGCCCCGCCCAGACGATCTCGCCGATCTCCGTGCGCTCGAGGGCCCTGACGGCCGCGGACTCCTCTGCGGTAGCAGGTTAGGCACTCCCCCTCGCCGGCCAACCTGCCCGCGCCGGAGCCCCGATGCGCGTGAGTGTGACTCACACCTGTGTTTTCGCGATCCTGGTCGCCGGCTGTGGGTCGGAGGGGGGCGAGCGCGCCTCGGGTCCGCTTCCGGAGGACGCCTACGTCTGGCAGCTCGAGTCCACGGGCGACATGCGCGAGGCCCTGCAGAAGGTCGGGCCCACGTTTCGCGAGATCGCTGCTCTCGCCGCCGAGGTTCGCTGGCAGGACGGCAAGACGACGGTGGCGGTCTCCGACGCCGACCTCGCGGGCCGCGGCGCGGTGCTTCACCTCCAGGCGTTCGACGGCGATCCCGGCGCGGTCACCGCCGAGGTCGTGGCCGCTGCCCGCGCGATCGCCGCCCGCCACCCGATCGAGCTCCAGGTCGCGTTCGAGGCCCAGCCCGACCAGCTCGGGGGATTCACCAGCTGGATCACCGCGATCCGTGCGGCGGTCGCGCCGCTGCCGGTGGTGGTCGCGGCGCGCGCGGCGTGGCTCTCGTCGCCCGAGCTGCCGGGCCTCGTCGCGGCGGCGGACGGGTGGGTGCTCCAGGTCCACAGCTTCGCGCCGCCCGTGACCGCGGCCGACCTCGAGCCCGTCCCAGATTCGGCGGGGATCGCCGAGGAGATCGAGGCCGCGGCCCGGCTCGGGCACCCGTTCCGCGTCGCGCTGCCCACGCACGACTACCTGGTGGATCTCGCGCCCACGGGGGAGCTCGTGGGAGTTCGCGGCGTCGGACCGGCGGAGCCCACCGTCGGGCGCGTCCCGCAGGTCGTCCGCTCGGAGCCCGTGTCGATCGCGGCCGTCCTCGACCGGCTGGCGGCGGACCGCCCGGCGGAATGCACGGGGGTCGCCTGGTTTCGCCTCCCCACTCGCAGCGACCCGACCGCGTGGCAGGGCGTCACCCTCGCCGAGGTGCGCGCGGGGCGCGTCCCGCGCGGGCACGTCGTCGCGAGCCAGGTCCGCCGGGGAGCCGCCGTCGACGTGGCGATCGTCAACGACGGGACGGACGACATCCTGCCTCCTCCCGTCGGTTTCACGGGGGGCGTGGTCCAGACGCTCGTGGGCTGGCGGGTCGACGGCGCCGTCATCCGCCCGCCGGCTGACGCCAGCCCGCTCCGCCCGGGCGAGCGACGGGTCATCGGTTTCGCGCGTACGGGGGGTGGTTTCGCGGTGTGGACCGCGCGCTGATCCGGCCGTTCGGCGGCGGTTGACAGCGCGGCGCGGTCGACCGATCCTGCGGCGGAAGGAGGGCGCATGGGCGACCTGATCCTCGCGATCGACCAGGGCACGACCGGCACGACCGCCATGCTGATCGACGGCGCGATCCGCGTCCTCGCCTCGGTGAACTTCGAGTTTCCAAATTACTACCCCGAGCCCGGCCGGGTCGAGCACGACGCGGAGGAGATCTGGGCGAGCGTGGGCAAGGCCGTCCGCGGGGCGCTCGCGCAGGCGGGGGTCGACGCGAGCCGGATCGCGGCGATCGGAGTCACGAACCAGCGGGAGACGTCGCTGTTCTGGGACCGCGCGACGGGGGCGCCGATCCACCGCGCGCTCGTGTGGCAGGACCGCCGCACCGCGGACCAATGCGCGGCGTTGAAGGCCGCGGGACACGAGGCCGCGTTCAAGTACAAGACGGGCCTCGTGCTCGACCCCTACTTCTCCGGGACGAAGGCGCGCTGGCTCCTCGATCACGTCGACGGCGCGCGGGCCCGGGCGGAGCGGGGCGAGCTCTGCTTCGGCACGATCGACTCCTGGGTCGCGTGGAAGCTGTGCGGCGAGCACGTCACCGACCCGTCGAACGCGAGCCGCACCCTGATGTTCGACCTCCATCGCCTGGACTGGGACGACGGGCTCCTCGCGATCCTCGGCGTCCCGCGGGCGTGCCTGCCGCGCGTGGGGGCGTCGTCGGAGGTCTACGGGCGCACGCGGGGCGTGGGCTTCCTCCCGGACGGGATCCCGATCGCGGGCCTCGTGGGCGACCAGCAGGGGGCGCTCTTCGGCCAGGCCTGCTTCCGCGCGGGCATGGCGAAGTGCACCTACGGAACCGGCGCGTTCATCCTGATGAACACGGGTGACGCCCCGCGGGCTTCCGCGAACGGCATGCTCACGACCGTCGGCTGGCGGATCGGGGCGAACACGACCTACGCGATCGAGGGGAGCGCGTTCATCGCCGGCGCCGCCGTCCAGTGGCTGCGAGACGGGCTCGGGATCATCCGGAGCGCGGCCGAGATCGAGGCGTTGGCCCGCTCGGTGCCCGACTCGGGTGGCGTCACGTTCGTCCCCGCGTTGACAGGCCTCGGAGCGCCCCACTGGCGACCCGACGCGCGCGGGATCGTCACCGGCATCACCCGCGGGACCACGAAGGCCCACCTCGCGCGGGCGGCGCTCGACGGGATCGCGCTCCAGATCGACGACATCCTCCGCGCGATGGCCGCGGATCTCGGCGCCCCCCTCGCCGAGCTCCGGGTCGACGGCGGCGCCGCAGCGAACGACCTCCTGATGCAGCGGCAGGCCGACCTCCTCGCGGTTCCGTGCGTCCGACCGAAGGTGATCGAGACGACCGGGCTCGGCAGCGCGCTCCTCGCCGGCCTCGCCACCGGCGTCTGGAGCTCGCTCGACGAGGTCGCGTCGTCGTGGGCGGAGGATCGCCGGTTCACCCCCGAGGGCGACGCGGGCGAGCTCCGCGAGACCCGCCAGCGCTGGGCCGAGGCCGTCGCCCGGGCGTGAGGGTCAGGCCCCGCCCCCCTGGTTCTCGGGGCGGGCTGCCTCGGCGTGCGGGGTCGCGAGGGCGGCCCGCTCGACCGCCTCGCAGCGCGGAAACGCGCTCGTATCGACCTTCCAGCGCCGCGCGCCGGAGAGCTGCGGCACGAGGTAGAGGTCGGCCGCGCCGAGGGTGTCTCCCCACGAGAAGCGGCCGCGTCCCTCGGCTTCGAACCGCTCGAGCAGCGCCTCGTAGGCCGCGAGCCCGCGCGCGTTGAAGTGCGCGGCCCACGCGCGGCGCACCTCGGGGTCGGCCGACAGGTGCTCGATCACCGCGAGGTTCTGGAGCGGCTGGATCCCCGCGTTGACCGTCTCGCAGAGCTGGCGGACGCGGGCACGTCCCCAGGGATCGCGAGGGTACAACGCCGGCTCCGGGTACGTCTCCTCCAGCCACTCGAGGATCGCGACGGACTCGGCGAGGGTGCGCCCGCCGACCTCGAGCACGGGGACGTGGCCGATGGGGTTCCGCGCGCGGTGGGGGCCCCCGGTCTGCTCGTGCGCGAACAGGTCCACGAGGGTGGACTCGTAGCGGAGCCCCTTGATCGCGAGCGCCCAACGAACCCGCCACGACGCCGACGATCGCCCGAAGTGGTACAGCCGCACCGCGCACCTCCGCGCACGAGCCTACCCGGCTCCCCCCGCGTCGGCCCGTCCGAGCGCGGCGTGGAGCGCGTCGAGGGTGGGGGTCGCGACGCCGAACCGACGTGAGCCGGCCACGAACCACCCGTTCCGGAACTCCCACTCCTTGACCGACGCGCGCCAGTCCGCGATCGCCGCGCTGTAGCGGACGAGCCGGTCGAGCGCCCAGTCGACGGGTGCCTCGACGCCCGCCGTGGCCCGTCCGACGCGGATCATCTCCGCCACCACCTCGCGGAGCTCGTCGCGGTGCTCGGCGGCGACCCCGCCGACCGACACGTCGTAGCGGTCGCACAGGGCGCCGAACGCGGCGAGCCAGATCGTCTTCTCGAGCTCGTACCAGGTGAATCGCAGCCAGTCGACCGAGCGGGCCGGCAGGCCGAGGCGACCGAGCCAGTGCGCGACCGCGTCGGCGTGGAGCCCGCTCAGGACGGTGGCATCGCCCGGGACGATGGGGCCGCCCCGGGCGGCGACGGCGAAGTAGAGCTCCGCGCGGGTGCAGCTCTGGAGCCCGAGATCCGGGAGCCACCCGCGGAGCATCCCGTTCTGGACGAGCACGAGGTCGCGCACCCGCGGCGCCGGCACGCGGGCCGCCAGCGCCGGCAGGTCGAGCGTGCGCACCAGAACGAGGATCGGCTCCCCCGGCGGCTCCTCGAGGGCCTCCCAGCCCCGCTCCCGGTCGATGAGCGCGAGCGGCATCCCGAGCGCCGCGGCCCGCGCGGCGAGCGCCGTCCCGATCCTGCCCGCCCCGATCGCGTGCATGCGTCCCCCGCCGGTTACCGTACAACGATGCCGCTGGCCGACAAGTACGCAGCCGCGCTCCGCAGCGCCGGCGTGGCGTTCGCGGAGGACGTCCCCCTCGCGCGCAAGACGTGGTGGCGCGTCGGCGGCCCGGCGGACGCGTGGGCCGAGATCGGCGCGCTCGCCGAGCTGCAAGCGGTCCAGCGGGTGGCCGACGACCACGGGCTGCCGGTGTTCGTCATGGGCAACGCCAGCAACCTCCTCGTGAGCGACCGCGGGATCCGCGGGCTCGTCGTCCGGCTCACCGGGGATCTCGCGGGGGTCGACGCGGCGGGCGACCCGCCGATCCTGGCGCTCGGAGGCGGGGTCAAGCTGGTCTCGCTCCTCGGGCGCGCGCAGCGCGAGGGCTGGACGGGACTCGAGGCGCTCGCGGGCGTGCCGGGGACGATCGGGGGCGCGGTCCGCATGAACGCCGGCACCCGGCTCGGCGAGGTGAAGGACGCGCTCGTGTCGGTCGGGGTCGTGCGACCGGGAGGCGAGGTCGACGAGCTCCCGCTCGCGGCGCTCGAGATGTCGTACCGCACCTGTCGGCTCCCGGAGCGGTCCATCGTGTGGACGGCCTCGCTCCGTACTACCGGCGCCGACCCCGCGGCGAGCCGCGAGCTCGTGGCGGAGCACCTCGCGTATCGCGCGCGCACCCAGCCGGTGGACGTCCCCACGTGCGGCTCCACGTTCCGCAACCCGCCGGGCGACAGCGCGGGGCGCCTGCTCGAAGCGGCGGGCCTCAAGGGCTTCCGGATCGGCGCGGTGGAGGTCAGCCCGAAGCACGCGAACTTCGTGGTGAACCTGGGCGGCGCCACCGCCGACGACCTCTGGCGGGTGATCGGCGAGATGCGGCGCCGGGTCCGCGACGCCTCGGGGATCGACCTCGAGGTCGAGGTGCACCGCGCCGGCGAGTGGCCCTGACAGCCTGGGTCCCGATCGCCGTCAGCCGCTGGTCGGCCGCACCAGCGGGACGAAGGCGACGGGCCCGTGGTCTTCCCGCGAGAATCCGCTCCCGGAGCGCGTGATCACCGCGAGGCGCTGGCTCTCCGCGGGCCCGAGCGGCGCGACGAGCCGACCGCCGGGCGCGAGCTGCTCGAGCCACTTCGGAGACGGCTCCGGAAGCGCACAACCCACGAGGATGGCCGCATAGGGCGCCGCAGCGGCGTGACCTTCCCAGCCGTCGCCCACGAGGAGGTGCGGGGCGTAGCCGAGGGCGGCCAGGCGCTCCCCGGCGGCCCGCGAGAGCTCCGGGTTGCGCTCGATCGTCCACACGTCGGCCCCCATCTCGGCGGCGACCGCGGCCGCGTAGCCGGTGCCGGTGCCGACCTCGAGCACGCGATCGCCGCGCTGGAGACGGGCGAGCTCGAGCATCCACGCCACGACGTAGGGCTGCGAGATCGTCTCGCCCCGCGCGCCGACCTGCAGCGCCTCGTCGTCGTACGCGTGATCCTGCAGGGCGGGAGCGACGAACCGGTGCCGGGGCACCGTGGCCATCGCGTCGAGCACCGCCTCGTCGGCGAGGCCGCGGGCGGCGAGGTGCTCCTCGATCATCAGCTCTCGGAGCGCCCTTGCCTCGGCCTCGGTCATCGCCTCAGGCCTGCGCGCCGTCCGGCCGGCCGCGGCGGTCGAGCGCATCGCTCAGCGCGTCGAGGACGGTCTTGCGCTTCTTGCCGGCCTCTTCGTGCTCGCGCATCGCCAGGAGGTCGACCCGCCGGTGGAGCGCGCGGACGGCGCGCGCCGCATCCTTGGCGTTGAGAGCACCATAGTTCTCGATCGGGGGAGCTTCGATCGACTCACGACGCCGATGAACGAGGTTCTCCGCCGCGTCCGCGATGCGACCGAGCACCGGGAGCTCGGGAGCGCCCGCGAGCGCGCCCTCCATCCGGCTCAGGGCGCGCCGCTCGAAGGTCCACCACCGCTCCTCGCCGCGGTCGCGCAGGCCGTGCACGCGGGCGCGCACCTCGCGGACCAGCGTTTTCGGACGTTCGGGAGCGCGTTCCCGCAGCTCGTTGAGGAGATTCCACATCTTCGTCGCCTCCATGAATGACGATTCATTCACACCAGACCCGTGGTGTAACCGCGGCACGGTACGCGTCAAGGGGAGGGAGGAGCCCCGCTCACGCGGATCGCGGCCCGCGCTGCATCGAGCCGTTCGAAGATCGCGGTGACGGTGTCGGCGAGGCGAAGCCCAGGGCGGAAGCCGCTCGTGGTCACCACCACGCACGTGCTTCCCCGCACCACCCAGGCCGAGCGCTCCTCCTGCCAGGTGCCGCCCGTCATGGGGATCCGCTGCGTTCGGAGCCCACTTCGGTCGGCCGGGACGTCGGGGAAGGGCTCCCAGATCACGTCCACGGGCTTGCCGGACGCGGTAGAGATGGCGTCGGTCGTGGCTTCCTGCTGCCGCTGGAGCACGTCGAGGTAGGCGCCCACGCTGTCCGGAGCGTCGAACTCGAGGATCCGGAGCTCGGCCTGGCGGTCGGGACGGGTCGCCCCGAGGGACTGCGCCCAGACGAGGTGGCCGAGGATCGGGTCGAGCGCGTCGGCAGTGTCTCCGGTGGCGGCCTCCCCGCGCAAGACGAGCTCCCCGAGCCGGGAGTTGCTCACCGCCCAGGTTCCGGTGGTGAGGTGCTGCTCGAGCCCCCGGAGGGCGGCGGCGTAGTCGATTGCGGGCTCCGGAGGCGGCGTCCCCCAGCGCTCGGGGCGAAACAGCGTCGCCGTCGCGTCCGGCGGTGCGGCGAGGACCTGCCACTCGCGGTCGATCCCGCCCCGCGCCACCTGCCAGGCGGTGAAGTCCATGCCCACTCCGTACGTCGCCCACACGCGGAAGCGGCTCGGATCCTCGAGTCCCGCCGGGCCCCACCCCTGCAGACGGGTCAGCGCGTCGAACGTGGCGGTGAGGTCGAGGTCGGCCGCGACCCCGCGCTCGACCCACATGGCCACGCCTTCCCAGGCTCCGGAAGCGGCTTCCAGCCCGTCGAGGTCGTGCAGGCGGCCCACCTGGTCGGCGAGGCCCGTGAGCTGGTCGGTGAGCGCATGGGTGAGCTCGTGTGCGACGACGAGCCGGAACACCCCGGGCGCCTCCTCGTCGTCGAGGCCCATCTCGGGCAGCGCGTCGCGGATCACGTCCGGGCAGACGTACGTGACCCGCGCCTGGATCCCGTACTTCGCGAGGATCCCGAGCGACTGGACGTGCGCCCCCTCCGTCGCGAGCGCGTCGCGGATCTCGGGCGGCGTGTCGGCGAGCACGCGGCCGTAGATCAGGCGCGACTCGTCGCCGAGGAGCTGCTCGAACGGACCTTCCTCGGCGAACGCCACCTCCGGCGGGGCGGTGAACCGGCGGCCCGCGTGGCGCTCCACGAGCGGGATCACCTCGCGCGCGATCGCCTGCAGCCCGGCGTCGGTCCACGGATCCAGGGCTTCCGGAGCGGATCGCGGGCGGGGATGGGCAAACGCGGCCGCGCTCAGCGCCAGGACGACCACGCCGCGGCTCCCTCCGCGCCGTCGGGCGCGCTGATCCCGGCGTCCCACCGGCCGATGAGCCAGGCGGAGAGCGCCACGAGCGCGATCGCCGCCGACAGCGCGAGCCCGGCGGTGCGCGTGGCCCGGTCGACGCGCGGCTCGGGCGAGGGCGGAGGGCGGGTGAAGTCGATCTCGGGCATCAGGCTGTTCGCCGTGTTCGACGGTGGCTCGAGCGGAGGGGGCGCGCTCGTGCCTCCCTGCACCAGCCCGGGCAGCACGTCGGCCCCGCCGTGGAGGATCCGCGTGGGCTCGGCGGGCGGCGGGGTGAGGTCGGGCCACGGCCCGGCGCCGGGCTCCCAGCCGGCTTCCGGACGCGCGATGCCGCAGCCGCACCAGTCCTCGTCCGGGAACCGGCCCTGGCCGCAGTCGGGGCAGTGACGCATCTCCCGCGACGCCTCCACCGTGCCCTCCGTCCCTCGATTCTACCCCGCGGCGGACCGGAACCCCACCCCGCGCGAAGAGCGCGGAACGCACCGCGTGAGTCGACGTTACACCTCGCTAATCCTCCTCGGTTTCCCAGGGCTCGCGCGGGATCGCGATCGGGGCGAGATCCGCGGGGTCCGGGATGGGCCAGTAGTCGCCCCAGAGCTCCTTGCCGCCGTCGACGGTGAGGGTCTGACCGGTCACGTAGGCGCCGGCCGGGCTCGCGAGGAACGCGACCCACCACGCGATCTCCTCGCAGCGCGCGAGCCGCTTGAGCGGGACCACCTGCTGCATCTTCTCGACGAGGCCGAGCCCCTTCGGGTACCGCCGGATCCCCGACGACGCGACGTATCCGGGGGCCACGCAGTTGATCCGCACGCCGCGCGCCGCCCACTCGACGGCGAGCGTGCGGGTGAGCGCCTCCACGCCGGCGCGCGCCGCGACCGAGTGGGCCATCCCCGGGAAGGCGCGGTGGGTGAGCATGGTGATGTTGACGATGCTCCCGCCATTCGCGAGCATCCACTTGTCGCCGACCGCGCGGATCGCGTTCCAGGTGCCGGTGAGGTTCGTGGCGACCACCGCGTCCCACCCGTTCGGCGTGATCGCCTCGGCGGGAGCGAAGAACTGGCCGCCCCCGTTGTTCACGAGCAGGTCGATCCGGCCGTGCCGCGCGAGGATCCGGTCCACCAGCGCCCCCGTCGACGCGCGATCGCGGATGTCGCAGATCTCCCCGACCACCTCGCGGCCGAGCTCCGCGGTGAGCCCCGCCGCGGCCGGCGCCACGTTCGCCTCCTTGCGCGAGGCGATCACCACCGTCGCTCCGAGCTTTCCGACCTCGCGGGCGATGGCCGCGCCGATCCCGGTGCCGCCGCCGGTCACGAGGGCGACCTGTCCGGCCAGCAGGTCGTCGCGGAAGATGGCGCTCGGCGTCATGGGGCTCTCCTCGTGAGTGTCATTTCCAGGCCGATCGCGCGAGGAGGGCGAGGCCCTCGGCGAGCTGGGAGCGCGCCTCCCACGGCGTGCGCAGCGCGAGCACCCGGCGGGCGAGCCAGCGAGGACGCAGGTAGAACCGACGCACCGCGCGACCGTGCCACCGCGCGACCTCCTCCCGCGACAGCGCCCGCGTGGGCATCGCGATCCGCGCGCCGGCCTGGTCCATCTCGGGGTCGCCGTCGGTGAGGTCGAGCGCGAGGGCCCGCTCGCGAAAGGGAGTCCCGAAGCGCGGGACGGCGATGTTGAACGAAGCGTAGTCGAGGGGCAGCCGCAGGGAGACGTCGACGGTCGCGGCGAGCGTCTCGGGCGTGTCTTCCGGCACTCCGAGCAGGAACGTCCCCACGGTGCGGATCCCGGCGGCGCGGGCGAGGGCGAGGCCGCGCTCCACGTCGCCCGGGGTGTAGCCCTTGCGATAGATGGCGTGTAACGTCGACTCACCGAACTCCACGCCGAACATCAGGGTGTGGCAGCCGGCGGCCTTCCAGGCGGCGAGGAGCTCGGCGTCCACCAGATCGGCGCGGGTGAACGTGACCCAGCCGATCCCGAGTTGTTCCGCGGTCATCGCGCGGCACAGCGCCAGGCTCCGCTCCCGGTGTACACCGAACGATTGGTCCAGGAACAGGACCTCGGTCGCGCCGAGTCGCCGGATCTCCCGGAGCTCCGTCAGGACCGACTCGACCGGCCGCACGGTGTGCCCGAGCGTGCCCATGATGCAGAACGTGCACGGGTAGGGGCACCCGAAGTCGGTGAGGACGACCGCGAACCGCCGCCGGCGCACGAACGGGAAGCGGTAGTCGAGGCCCATGAACAGGTCGTGCCGCGGGACGGGACCGTCGACCTGCCCTTTTCGCTGGCGCGGGGTCAGGGTGGCGCGGGGCTCGCCGTCGCGCCGCAGGCCGTCGCGCCAGGCCGCGCGCACCACGTCGTCGGGGCGGCCCTCGAGGAGGGCGAGGAGGTCGCCCCGGTGGAAGTCGCCCAGGACGACGTCGGCCCAGGGCAGGCGGGCGAGCCAGGTGGGCGGATCGGCCTGCACCACGTCGCCCGTGACGGCGAGGACCACGTCCGGGTTGCGCCGGCGGACCTCGGCCAGGAACGCCTCGTCTTCGGGCCAGCACACCGCGCCCACCAGGGTTGCGATCACGTCGGGGCGGATCCGCGCGATCCGGCCGTGCGTTGTCTCCGGATCCAGGCGTTCGACGACGGCATCCACGAGGTGGAGCTCGCCCGCCCCGCCGAGCCAGCCGCTCTGGGCGAGGAGGTCGACCGGGGGGTACACGTAGCTCGCCTTCGTGGTCTTCGAGCAGTAATAGTCGCGGATCACGGTGTCGCGAGCGGGAGGATTGAGCAGGAGGATCCGGCGGCTCACGGCAGGTCCTCCCGGCGCACGGCCACGAGCCCGAGGCCCGCCACCGCGAGCGCCGCCGCGTCCATCGCCCGCTCGATCGCCCGCTCCACGGCCGCGCCCTCCGCGAGGAACACGGCCACGGCGGCGGCGAAGGTGTCTCCCGCGCCGACCGGGTCCACGGCGGCGGTCCGGCGGGCCGGGATCTCGCGGATCTCGGCTCCGGAACCCAGGAGCAGTCCGCCGGCTCCCCGGGTGAGCGCGAGGGTCGTCCCGGGCAGCCAGGAGCGCAGCGCGGGGAGCGGGTCGGGGTCGCCGACGGCGCGGCAGGCCTCGTCCCAGGTCGGGCAGTAGACGCGCGCGCCGCGCCACCAGCGAGGATCGGAGCGCACATCCGCGATCACCGGCCCCGCGGATCGCGCGACCACCGCGCGCGCGCGCCGCTCGATCCACGCGCCCTTGCGGTAGTCGCTCGCGAGGACGGCGTCGGCCGTGGCCCAGGCGCCGTCGCCGAGGACGGGATCGGGGTCGGACCAGGGGATCTCCGCGGTGTCCTCGCGGTCGACGCGAACCATGGGACCGCTCGCGCCGAAGATCCGCTCCTTCCGCGGGGTGATCCGGCCGGGGATCCGGGTGGGCGCGCCGTCGAGGAGCGCGGCGAGGGCGTCGCCGTCGTCGTCGTCGCCGCAGCAGCCCCAGACGCGGGCGTCCGCTCCGAGCGAGGCAGCGTTGGCAGCGGCGTTTCCCGCACCGCCCGGGAGGATGCGGACCCGCGACTCGACCACGACCGGGCACGCGTCGCCCGGGAGCCCGCGCACCACGCCGTACCGCTCCACGTCGAGGAGGAGATCGCCCAGCACCGCGACCGAGCGACGCGTCACGCCTTCCGCTCGAGCGCCGCGGCGAGCGCGTGCAGCACCGCCCGGTGGCCCTGCTGGACGAGGGGGGCCTCGCGGGCCGGGACGCGGATCTCGAGGTCGGGAGCAGACAAGAGGCCGTCTGCCCCGGTGACGGCGAGGGTCCACGCGCCGACCGCGCGCGCCGCCTCGACCGCGCGACAGACGTTCGCCGAGCGGCCGCTCGTGGAGATCGCGACGAGCGCGTCGCCCGGGCGGAGGAGGGCCTGGACCTGTCGCGCAAAGACGTGCTCGAAGCCGTAGTCGTTCGCGAGGGCGGTGAGGACGCTCGCGTCGGCGGCGAGGGAGGCGGCGGGCAGCGGCGACCGCTCGCGCGCGAACCGGCCCACGAGCTCGGCCGCGAGATGTTGGGCGTCTGCCGCGGATCCGCCGTTTCCGCACGACCAGATCCGGCCCCCGGCGGACAGGATCTCGCCCAGCACCGTAGCGGCGGCGCGGATCCCGGCGGCGTCGATGCGGGCGAGGAGGCGCGCCCCGTCGCCGAGGACGCGGTCGACCGGGTCGGCGAGGGCGTGCAGGCGGGTCGAGGAGTGCCCGTCGATCCGCGGCAGGATCACGATCGTCCCGCCGTTGCGCTCGACCACCGGCGTCTCGGGGAGGTCGGCCTTTCGCCAGTCTCCCCCTTTGCAATGCACGTGCGGGCGCATCCGCTCGAGCCAGGCGACGGGGGTGGGCTCGTCGAACGGGATCACGTCGTCGACCGAGCGCAGGGCGAGGAGCATCTCGCGGCGCTCGTCGAGCGTGAAGCGAGGGCGATCCGGGCCTTTCAGGCGTCGCACGCTGTCGTCGCCGTTCAGGCCGACCACCAGCGCGTCGCCGAGGGAGCGGGCGGCCGCGAGGAAGCGGACGTGTCCCGGATGAAGCCCGTCGAAGCAGCCGTTCGTGGTGACGAGCCGGCCCCGCGCGGCGTCGGCGACGGGGCGGAGCAGATCAACGGCCATCGGCCCACTCCTCGAGCGCGAGCTGGAGCAGCAGGGGGACCAGGATCTCGTGGTGGCCGACGAGCTGGATCCCGGTTCCCCCGCCGGAGACCGGGCGGCCGATCACGTTCGTGGACGCGCGGTAGCTCCGCACCATGTCGAGATCCGCGGCCACGAACCGGTCGATCGGGCGGCCGGTGACGTTCCGCGCGAGGTTGAGCGCCTTGAGGAACACCTCGGGCAGGACGACCGCGGACCCGAGGTTGAGCCAGACGCCGCCCTCGAGCTCGGCGACGACCGCGGCGAGGCGCCGGAAGTCGAGGTGCGAGGCGACTCCGAGCCGGGCCGGGTCGGTCGCGGGGTGGCTGTGGACGGTCTCGGCCCCGATCGCCGCGTGGACGGTGACCGGGATCCCCGCGCGCCGCGCGGCGGCGAGGATCGAGATCCCGGCGTTCGGAGCCTGGTCTGCCGCGATGGACAGGGCGTGCCCGAGGCCGTCTTCCCCGTCGCGCGCGACCGCGGCCCACCAGGCGTCGCCCGTCTCGCGGACCATGCCGAAGGAGCCATCGGGGAGGTTTGCGGCCACGTCTTCGCTCGTGCGGCCCTGGAGCGCGAGCTCGAGGTCGTGGATCGCCGCGCCGCCGTTCAGTGCGATCGCGGTGACGAGCCCGACCTGGATCGCGCGGGCGAGGAGAGGTCCGAGGCCCACTTTCACCACGTGACCGCCGAGCGCGGCGACCACCGGCCGACCGTCCCGCCGCGCCCGCACCATGGCTCGCGCGAGGCGCCGGAGCTCGTCCGCGGCGAGCACATGGGGAAGCGAGGCCACGAACGCCGACACCGGGGCAGCCTCCCCCGAGCCGAGCTCGGCGAGCGACACGCGCGTGGGGCGGTCCGCGGCGGCGCCAAGGCGCGCGCCGGAGAGCTCGAGCGGGGGAAGGGGAGCGGCCACCGCCCGACCATACCGCGGAGGCGGGGGCTCCGCGACCCGTCCGTCAGCGCAGGGGGATGCTGAACGTGTCGATCACGTTGCCGTCGATGTCCTTCGTCGTCGCGTCGATCCGGTCGGCGAAGACGTCCGCGATCATGTAGTGGTAGACCGCCGTCTTCGACGCGTTGAACCAGTCCACGTCGAAGTGCTTGTAGAGCGGCGCGCCCGCCCCGCCCGACACGACGTACACGACCCCCTGCCCGTCGGCTGCGGCCGCGTCCGCCGCGATCGGGACGGAGCGCTCCCAGGCGTGGTTGTGGCCCTGCAGCACGAGCGCGACCTTGTGGGCGTCGTACACCGGGGCCCACGTCTGCCGAAGGAGGAGGTTGGAGGCGTGGGTCGAGCAGGTGGCGTACTCGTCCTGGTGGTGCATCACGACCTTGAAGTCGGTCGGGTTGGCGGTGAACACCGCGTCGAGCAGGTCCACCTCGGCGCCCCCGAGATCGTCGGCGTCGGCGAGGGTGTCGTTGAGGACGGCGAGCGAGAGGTTCCCGTAGCGGATCCCGAACCATTGCTCGTTTCCGGGCAGCGAGACCTGGGCGAAGTAGTCCTGGGTCAGCGCCTCGTGGTTGCCGTGCGCGCTGATGAACGGGCGGCGCGCGATCACGTCACCCGCGGCGGAGAACCAGCCGTCCCACAGGCTCAGGTTCGTGGCGCTCGCCACCGCGTCGCCCCCGAAGAGGATGAAGTCGGGGTCTTCGGCGTCGACCTCGGCGAGGAGCTCGGCGAAGATCTCGAGCGGACCTCGCGAGTCCCCGAGGAACGCGAACCGGAAGCCGGCGGTGCTGCCGGGTGGAGGCGCGCTCGTGAAGGTGTGGGGGGCCGACCACGCATCGGGGCCGCCGACCCGGTACTGGTACTGGGTGGACGGGGAGAGCTGGCCGCAGAGGCGGACTTCGTGGATCCGCGTCCCGGGCGGGGCGAGGGTGGCGCCGATGACGTAGCTCTTCCCCTCCGCGACGTGGTCGAACCCCGAGGTCCCCCAGGAGACCTCGCTTTCGAGCGTGTCCACGTCGGTCCGCCAGACGAACGAGATCGAGGTGGACGGGTCCCACGACGGCCACCCCAGGTGCTCGAACTCGGGCGCTGGCGAGGCGCCTACGACCGCCTGGTCGGGATCGGGCGGCGGAGGCGGATTCGTGCCGTCCCACGGGACGCGGACCTCGGGATCGCAGAGCTGCCACGTGTCGGCCACGGGCAGGCCCTCCGGCGTGGGCCCCTTGGGCGAGGGGGGCGCCGCGGCGGATCCCGTGGAGCCGACGGTGGGCGTCCCGGCGGTGTCGTGGGGGTGCCCGGGCGAATCGTTCGGTCCTCCCTGGCATGCCAGGAGCCACAGCCATGCTGCCGGCACGTCACCTCCGCGTCACCCGGTCAGCATAGCCGTCGGAAGGGGCGGCGTCAGCGCGAGGGAAGGGCCGCCGCAAGCCAGTCGGCGAACGAGCGCCCGCGGCGGTGATCGGGGCAGCACAGCGCTCCTTCCTGCATTGCACGCGAGGCGGCGCCCGGGACGGGGACGGCGTGGATGCAGCGATCGGTCGAGCGGACGGCCGCCCACCGCCGCGCGAGGTCGATCGCATCCAGGACGTCGGGGCCGCCGATGTCGGGCGTCCTCCCGGAGGGACCGGCGGTGAGGCAGTCGACGGTGGCGTCGGCGACCGCGGCCTCGTCGATCGGCTGCACCTGCCAGCCCCGCGGGACCGTCCAGAGCGGAAATCGGCGGAGTCGGCCGAGGATCTGGTCGACGAACACGTGGAACTGCGTGGCGCGCAGGATCGTGTGGGAGACGCCGCTCGCCTCGACCGCGGCCTCCGCGGCCACCTTTGCGCGGTAGTACGCCGTGGGCAGCTTGTCGACGCCCACGATCGACAGGTGGACGACATGCGGTACCCGGGCGTCGACGGCTGCGGCGCACAGCGCCTCGGTGCCCCGGACGTCGATCGCCTGCGGATCCGACCCGGCTCCCGATGCGGCGTGGACGATCGCGTCGACGTCGGCCACCGCCTCGCGGACCCCGATCGCTGCGGCGAGATCGAGCTTCACAGGACCCTTTCGGCCGCCCTCCCGCACGACGTGTCCCCGCTCGCGCAGCCGGGGCACGAGCACCCGCCCGAGCCGCCCGCTCGCTCCCGTGACCAGGACGACCATCGTTTTCCCCCGCGGCCGACGTTACCGCCGGTGCCCGCGCGCGCGCCACGCCCGGTTGCGGCGGCTGGACCGCGGCCGATCCGCGGGTGACGGGACGCGATGCCCGTGATCCTGTTGGCGCTCGCGTGCGCCGCCCCGGACCCCGCGCCGGCGACCCCGGTGGACACGGGCCCGGCGCTCCCCGGCCACAGCGAGTGCCTCCCCGAAGGGCAGGCGATGGACGCCGATACCTGCGTCGCGGTCGTCGAGGCCGACGGGCGCATGCCCGGCCAGAGCGCGTACCACGCCGGCTCGGTCGCGCCCCCCGATCCCGACCCGCGGCTCAACGACCCGGACTACGCGTGGCTGCGGTCCGAGATCGACCGTTGCACCTGCGCTTGCTGTCACACCGGCAGCTACGGCGGACCCGGGACCTACTTCTGGGACCTCGACTTCCAGCCGATGTGGATCGACAGCGCGAACGACTGGACGCTCGGGGTGATGGCCGGCTTTCACTCGAGCGACGGCCAGTACCTCCCGTCCGACGACCCGGACCGGGTGGCGCGCGTGATCCAGGCCGAGATCGACCGGCGGGCCGCCGCGAACTGACCCCGCGACGTTCTGTTCGCCGCGACGGTGTCCGCGGGAGCGACGGTGTCCGCGGGAGCGACGGTGTCAGACATTGTCAGTTGACGGTTTCCGCGTCCGCGACCCGTCCGGACCGCTCCCGCCCGCGGTCGGTGCGCAAAGCGCATGACTGAGTGCGGGAAAAGCAGGTTTCGTCCGTTTGCAAACTGTCAACTGACAATGTCTGACACCGTCGCGACCACCGTCGCGACACCGTTCCTGGTCCGGGCCGGAGCGCGTATACTGTCGGCGCGGGAGTCACGATGGTTCGACGCTTCGCGGCCCGTCTTTGGTGGGGTCAGGTCGCTCTCGGGCTCGGTGGATGCAGCGGCAGCGGGGATCCGAAGGCCGACCGCCCGGCGATGGGAACCGTCGACACCGGCTCCACCGTCGCTCCGGTGGTGGACGCGGACGGCGACGGCTACCCCGCCCCCGAGGACTGCGACGACGCCGACCCCGCGGTGTTCCCGGGCGCCGACGATCCGCCGTACGACGGCGTCGACAGCGACTGCGCCGGCGACGACGACTTCGACGCGGACCACGACGGCGTCTCCCGCGACGCGGACTGCGACGACGCCGACCCCCTCCGTTTCCCAGGGAACACCGAGCTCCTGTGCGACCAGGTCGACGGCGACTGCGACGGCGAGGTCGAGCGGGCGGCGAGCTGCGCCTTCGGCGAGGAGGACGCCCTGGCCGTCCTCGACGCCCCGGGGTTCGACGTCCGACTCGCGCCCGACCTCACGGGCGACGGCCTCCCGGATCTGTTCGGGCTCGTGAACGTCTCGTTTCAAACCGGCCACGGCGGGAGCGATACGGACGTCCTCCAGATCTGGGGGCAGGACGCCGACGGGGTCGCGCCGGTCGCGACGGTGACGTCGAGCGCGGAGCTCGCCACGTCGTACTGGACCGAGTTCGGCGTAGCCCGCGCGATGGCGGCGGGAGACGCCGACGGCGACGGGATGGACGATCTCTGGGTCACCCCGGCCGGCGGCTCGGCGCTCCTCCTCCTCGGCCCCATCACGGGCGACGTCGACCTCGACGCGCGAGGGCTCGCCACCGGCGCCCAGGCGCTGCTCCCCGCGACCGACGTCGACGGCGACGGGACGGGCGACCTGTTCGGCTGGGACCACGTCAGCTTCGGACCGTGGCACGACGGCGGTTCGGCGCGCACCCTCCCGATCGACGGCCAACCCGAGGCGGCGATCGACTACGAGGGCGATCGCGCGGTCGTCGGCCTCGTGGCGGGCGGCTTCGGCGCGTGGGACGCGGAGACCGGCGCGCTGCTCGCGTCGTGGAAGGGGTTCTTTGCCTACCCGGCGGTCGCCGCGGACATGAACGGCGACGGCTACGCCGACTTCGGCTTCGTCGGGAAGGTGTACTACGGACCGATCGTCGACGGGCGGGAGCCGGACCCCGACGTGGTCCTCGAAGACGAGCTCGATCGCAACCTGGAGCCGGGCGTCGCCGGCGACGTGGACGGCGACGGGGCGGAGGAGATCGCGCTCGTCGAGAGCTCGTCGACGTTCATCGTCCACGCGAGCACCCCGGGAACCTTCCCGGTGGCCGACGTCTCGTACCAGCTTCCCCCGGGCTCGGTCTCGATCGGACCCTGGTTCAACGCGCGCGCGGAGGTCGCCATCGGCAGCTACTACGCGCCGGTCGACCTCTTCGATCTGCCGCTCTGGCCCGTCGAATAGCAGGTTCGGCGGCGGGCGGCGGCCGGCGGCGGTGTCGGTGGCGACGACGGTGTCGGTGGCGCCGACGACGGTGTCAGACATTGTCAGTTGACGGTTTCCGCGGGGGCGTCGGCGCCACCACGGGTGCCCCTCGCGAATCCGACGGCGCCGAAACGCTCGCTCCCTCCCGGGCGCGTTCCGTGGCGCGAAAAGCTCGGTCAGCCCGTGCCCAAACCGTCAACTGACAATGTCTGACACCCCCGCCGCGACACCGCGGTTGACACCCTTTCCAGCACAGTGGGATCCGAAGCTTGGAATTCACGTGACTTGAAGTCGCGGC